>ERZ795045.463-NODE-463-length-52222-cov-144.364522_pt1 | contig 52222 bp, 52 predicted proteins | sample MGYA00375129_ERZ795045 | MGnify/ENA primary metagenome ERZ795045 (study PRJEB30174, sample SAMN05720166) | activated sludge metagenome | isolation source: anaerobic digester from wastewater treatment plant | place: Japan | collected 2015-05-15 ...
TCGGATTGGGCCTTGCCATTTGTGACAAAATAGTGCGTAATCACGGCGGAACCATCCGTGTGAAGTCCATTCCGGGGCAGGGAAGTATTTTCCATATCAGGCTCCATGCCGCCCCATGAGGAGTTGGAGGCTATGGCAAAGATACTCGTAGTCGACGATGAATTAAACATGCGCCTCGTTCTGAGCGCCATGCTGAAGAAGGAAGGTTACAGTGTTTCTACGGCCTCCGATGGCATCGAGGCCCTCGAGATCATCCAGAAAGACCCGGTGGATGTGATCGTCACGGACCTGAAAATGCCGCGCCTGGACGGCATGGGTCTCCTCGAAAAGGTGACGGATCGCTACCCGTCGCTCCCTGTGATCATTATTACGGCCCACGGCACGGTGGCGACGGCCGTGGATGCCTTGAAAAAAGGGGCTTTCGATTACATCACAAAGCCGTTCGAGCAAGATGACCTCAAAAACGTGATCCAGAAGGCCGTAAAGACGAGGTCTTGCAACGAGGAAGAGGTCCAGCTAAACCGGGAAGAGCTCTCCCGCTTCGGCATCATCGGAATTAGCCCCGCCATGCAGGAGGTCTTCTCTATGATCGAGAGGGTGGCACCTACGACGACCACCATCCTCCTTACGGGAGAAACAGGTACGGGCAAGGAGCTCATAGCCAATGCCATTCATGCCCACAGCCCACGGCGCCATCAACCCATGATCAAGATAAACTGCGCTGCCATTGCGGAAAACCTCATGGAAAGCGAGCTTTTCGGATATGAGAAGGGGGCCTTTACCGGAGCCGTCGTATCCAAGCCGGGCAGGTTGGAACTCGCCCACAAGGGTACCCTCTTTTTGGACGAAATCGGTGAGTTACCCAAGGAAATGCAGGTTAAACTCCTCCGGGTTTTGCAGGAACAGACCTTTGAACGGGTGGGCGGGCTGAGAACCATCAAGGTGGATGTGCGGCTCATCGCCGCCACTAACCGGAACCTCTTAAAAGACGTAAGGGAGGGTAGATTCCGGGAAGACCTTTACTATCGGCTCAATGTGCTTCCCATTCACCTGCCCGCCCTCCGGGAGAGAAAAGAAGACATCCCGGCCCTCACGGAGTTTTTCCTCGATAAATTTAACCGGAAGTTGGAGAGAAACGTCAAGGGCTTCGAAGAAGGGGTCCTGGAGTATTTCTTCGAATACCCCTGGCCGGGAAACATAAGAGAAATGGAAAATTTGATCGAAAGACTCGTCCTTATTGCCAAGGGAGATACCATCACCGTCTCCGATCTGCCCCCGGAAATAAGGGAGCACGAGCCCACCCTCGATATCTCCGCTCAGGAGATGCCGCCCGGGCAGTTCAAAGAATTCATCAAGCAACAAACCAACGAAGTGGAAAAACAGCTCATCGCCCAGTGCCTCGCCCAGTGCGGCGGTAACGTAAGCAAGGCGGCACGAGAATTGGGTTTAAGCCGCAAGGGCCTCCAACTCAAGATGATAAAGTACAACCTCCGTAGCAAATAGCCCCCCTTGACAGATAGGAATCCACCCTTAAATTAGCAGCGAAGATAGCAAAATAACAAAAGATATCAATGGAATACAAGCCCATTGGGGAAAGGAGGTCGGTGCGTGATGATATCCAGCATTTGGCAAGTGGACCCATTCCGGGAAGTTATGCGTCTGAGAAATGAGATGAATCGCCTCTTTTCGGGGTTTACCTATCCCTTCGAGGAAGTATACCCCGCTGTCAATATCTGGCTCAATGAAGAGGGGGCCATTGTGACGGCGGAACTTCCCGGTATTGACATCGAAAAATTGGATATCTCCATCCTGAACGACACGGTAACCATTTCCGGTACCCGGGAAGAAGAGGAAAAGAAAGGAAGGGAGAGTTACCACCGGAAAGAGCGGATGGCCGGAAAATTCAGCCGAACGCTACAGCTCCCATTCAAGATCAACGGAGAAAAGGTGGAAGCCCGCTACGAAAAAGGCGTGCTCAAACTGATTCTGCCGCGGGAAGAATCGGAAAAACCCAAGAAGATCGCCATCAAATCGAGCTGAAGGAAGGAGGGTTGGGAGATGGAAAAAGAAAGGATTACAGCTGCAACGAGGGTAAACGAAGAAAAGCAAAATCGTAAGGTATACGTACCTAAGGTGGACATATACGAAACAGGAGACGGCATGGTCCTGCTCGTGGATATGCCGGGGGTGGATGAAAAAACGGTGGACGTGACCCTGAATCGCAACGTCCTGACCATCCAGGGCCGGGCGGAGGCGGAGAAATTCGAAGGGTACAGCCTGGCCTATACGGAATACGGAACCGGCGATTACCAGCGGGCGTTCACAATTTCCGACGAGATAGATCGGGATAAGATTGAAGCCGTAGTCAAGAACGGCGTTTTGAAGATCACCTTGCACAAGGCCGAACAGGCTAAGGCAAGGAAGATAGCCATAACGGCAGGATAAAATTACCGAAAGGAGGTGTTTCATATGTTCGGACGGAGTTTGCTTCCTTCTCTCTGGCGGCAGGGTGAGCTTTCCCGGCGGGACCGCGAGCATCCCTTCGTCACGATTCAGAGGGAGATGAACAGGCTGTTTGATGAATTCTTCCGCGGGTTTGACCTCACTCCATTTGAGGAATCCATGGGCCGTTTCTCTCCCGCCATTGACATCAAGGAAGACGACAAGGAATACACCATCAAGGTGGAACTCCCGGGGATGGATGAAAAGGACGTGGAGGTAATCCTGGGCGACAATACCCTGACCATCAAGGGAGAGAAAAAGGAAGAAAAAGAGGATAAGGACAAAAACTACTACTACATGGAGAGGACCTTCGGGGCCTTCCAAAGGACGATTCCTCTGCCCGCGGATATAGACAGCCAGAAGGCAGATGCCCGCTTCAAAAAGGGCGTGCTTACCATCTCCCTGCCCAAGACGGAAGAGGCTCGTGCCAAAGGGAAAAAAATCGCCATCAAGGCCGAGTGATTTCCTCCCCTGCCCGGACGCCTCCTCTCCCCGGGCAGGGGTTTTTTATCCCTTGACTTTTAGCCCCACCCTCGTCTATTTTTTTCTCGGTGATCCTATGTCGGAATTGATTAGATTTGGCGTTTCTCTGGAAAAAGACCTCCTTCGGCGCTTCGATGAGCACATCAAGGAGCGCCTCTACGACAACAGGTCGGAAGCCATCCGGGACCTTATAAGGCGGGAACTGGTTTCCCGTGAATGGGCCGATGATCAGGAGGTGGCCGGCGCCATCACATTCCTTTACAATCACCACGACCGCGAGCTCCTGAGCAAGGTAACGGACATCCAGCATGACTACCAGGAGGTAATCGTCTCCACCCAACATATCCACCTCGACCATGACCATTGCCTCGAGATCGTAGCCGTCCGCGGCCACGCCCGGAAGATAAAAACCCTCGCCGATAGCATTTGCGCCGTCAAGGGTGTCCATTACGGTAGCATCAATATGGCCAGCACCAAAACCACGTTTGATTGAAGGGAACTATCCTCTCTCAAAAAACCGACCAAAGTAGCCTGGATGAGATAAAACATTTTATGGAGGATGCGATGGACTGTAAAAAAGAGACCAACTTAAAGCGCTGTATCTGCTCTTATGACCCATGCGCCCGGAAGGGCATGTGCTGTGATTGCCTCTCCTACCATCTCAAGATGAGGCAGCTTCCCGCCTGCGCTTTTCCTCCGGACGTGGAACGTACTTACGACCGCTCTTTCGAACGTTTCGCCCGCCTGGTGAACGAAAAAAGGGTTTAATGATGGAAAAGGGGAAGAAGGACCCCATAATCCCACTTCCCCTCCCTTCTAAACCCTGCCCGCTATGTAATTGCTCAACTGCTCTATCAAGAGCTCCTGTTCGGAAATAACGGATTTTACCGCATCGCCGATGGAGATAAGTCCGACGTACTTCCCACCCTCGTACACGGGGAGATGCCGGATATGCTTACCCGTCATGAGAATCATGCATTCCTCTACGGAAGTTTCCGGGCTTACGCGGAACATTTTATCCGCCGGCGTCATCACATCCTTTACCTTCATCTTGCCTGCCGGTTTGTTCAAGGCTACTATCTTTCTCACATAGTCACGCTCCGTAATGATGCCTACCACTTCCCCCTTCTTGTCTACCACCATGAGGGCCCCAATTTCCTTTTCCGCCATGAGCTTCAATGCATCATTTACCGGGGCTTCCAGTTCGATGGAAAACACCTCCTTCTTCTTGGCCTTCAGCAAATCCTTTACTTTCCTGGTAATCATAAAAATCTCCTCCTTTACCATGGGCAGGAATTTGGCCAATTTATAACTTCATTTCGCCCACATTACAAGCGCTTTTATTGCCCGTTGAAGAAAGGGTCCTAATGATGTATGGGAAAGAAAAAACTTAGGTGCGATAATATGAAGTTCAGAGGAAGAATCTGGAAGTTCGGGGACAATGTAGACACGGACCAGATAATACCGGCCCGATACTTAAATGTGAGCGATCCCGCCCACCTGGCCCGACACGTCATGGAAGACGCAGATCCCACTTTCCCGGAGAAGGTGAAACCGGGCGACATAATAGTGGCGGGAGAGAATTTCGGCTGTGGCTCCTCGAGGGAGCATGCCCCCATTGCCATCAAGGCCTCCGGTATTGCGTGTGTGGTGGCCAAGAGCTTCGCTCGAATCTTCTATCGCAACGCCTTTAATATGGGGCTCCCCATCTTCGAATCCCCGGCCCTCTTTTCCCTCGTCTCTACGGGCGATGAAATAGAAATCGACGGGGATCGAGGTGTCATCACCATCCTAAGCACGGTGCCCAGGGAGGTAAGGGTGGAACCCATCCCCCCCTTCATGCAGGAACTCATCAAGGCGGGCGGTTTAATGAGGTACATTGCCGCCCAGAAAAAGAATAACCCCTAACGGAAGGAAAAATGGCAAAAGAAATAGCAATAACCGTCCTGCCGGGAGACGGCATCGGCCCCGAAATTTGCCGGGAAGCACTCAAGATAATCCGGGTCGTAGGAGAGAAAAAACACTTAAATATAAACATCTGGGAAGGCCTGGCCGGTGGTAGCGCCTTAGATACCTTTGGGGAGCCTCTACCCGAAGAAACCCTGAAGAAGGCCTTAAACTCCCAAGCCGTTCTGCTCGGCGCAGTGGGAGGTCCTAAGTGGGATAACCTTGAATACCACCTGCGACCAGAGCGCGCCCTCCTCGGTCTGAGGGAAAAGCTCGGCCTCTATGCCAATTTACGACCCATTGTAGTATTCCCCGAACTTATCTCTGCCTCCCCCCTGAAGGAAAAGGTAATCCGGGGTACGGACATTCTAATCATCCGGGAACTCACGGGTGACGTGTACTTTGGTACCCCTCGGGGAATCAAGAGAGAAAACGGCAAAAGGGTAGGGCTCAATACGATGCGTTACGATGAAGAAGAAATCAGGCGCATAGCTCACATTGCCTTCGAGGCGGCGGCTAAAAGAAAGAAGAAGGTAACTTCCGTGGACAAGGCCAACGTCCTCGAATGCTCGGCCCTATGGCGGGAAGTAGTGAGCGAGGTGGGCAGTAAATTCCCCGAGGTGGAGCTCCGACATATGTACGTAGACAATTGCGCCATGCAGCTGCTCTGGAATCCCGCGCAGTTCGACGTCATCGTTACGTCTAATCTCTTTGGCGATATCTTAAGCGACGAGGGGGCCATGCTCACAGGCTCCATCGGCCTTCTCCCCTCGGCGAGCTTAGGCGTTAAGTACGCCATGTACGAGCCCATTCATGGTTCCGCTCCCGATCTTGCGGGTAAGAACTGCGCCAATCCCTTAGCCACCATTCTTTCCGTGGCCATGATGTTTCGATACTCCCTCTCCCAACCATTTGCGGCATCTGCCATCGAAGAGGCCGTCAGGCAAACCCTGAAAGACGGGTTCCGGACACAAGAAATCTGGCAGGAGGGTCTCACCCTGGTGAGCACGTCGGAAATGGGGGACCGGGTAGTGGAAAGGCTCCTTAAGTTGCTGTGATGATGGGCCAGACGCAATACTTCGATCCCCTGCCCATACGGGATATCCCGGTGGATGCCGTTTACCACCGCCTGAAGTACCGTTCCGAGATCACCTCCCTCTCGGAAAAGCAAAGGGCAGAAATTAAGGCCGCCATCGAGGAGGCGAGGAACCTGCTTTCCATGAAAGGAGCCCTTCGCCGCCTTCGCAGCCAAGTCTCAGAGGGTCATTACGTGGTACTGGAAACGGGGGACGTCCTTAAGAGCGATAAACTCGCCCTCTTCCTTGAGGGCTGCTTAGAGGTCCTCCTCCTCGCCGCCACGGCGGGGGGCCAAATTACAACGGAGATCGGACGGCTCATGGACAAAGGAGAGCTTGCCCGCGCTGCCATTTTCGACGCCGTGGCCAGTGAAACAACGGACGCTGCCCTCGATTGGCTCATGAAATATGTAAACCAGATCATCCGCCGAGAGGGCAAAACCCTCATGGACAAACGCTATTCCCCGGGGTACGGCGACTTAGGTCTCGAAAACCAGGTCATCTTCCATCGCCTTCTCCATCTGGATAGAATAGGGGTTAACGTCTCCTCCCGGTTCATCTTGATCCCCGAAAAATCGGTGACGGCCGTAACGGGCATCACCGAAGGAACCGAGAAAGGAAGGTCAAATTGGGTATAAGAAACAGATTCCAGAAACTCCTGAAGGGGAAGGTCCTCATTTTAGACGGGGCCATGGGAACGGAGCTTCAGAAGAGGGGCCTGCCCACCGGTGTCTCCCCGGAGGTTTGGTGCCTTGAGCATCCCGAAATCCTCACCTCCATCCACCGTTCGTACATAGAAGCAGGCGCGCAGGCCATCTATACCTGCACGTTCGGAGGAAACAGATTAAAGCTCGCCGAATATGGCCTTTCGGCGGTAAAGGAGATAAACGAAAAACTCGCCGCTCTGGCCCGAAAAGCAGCGGGGCGGGAGGTAATCGTCTTGGGCGACTTGGGACCCACGGGCCGGTTTATCGAGCCCTTTGGGGAAATACCTTTCGAAGAGGCCGTGGCCGTATTCAAAGAGCAGGCCGAAGGACTTTTGAAAGGCGGGGTGGATGGATTTGTCATTGAAACAATGATGGACATTCAAGAGGCGCGGGCGGCTCTCATTGCAGTAAAGGAATTGGGAGACCATATCACCCTGGTGACCATGACATACGAATCAGACGGCCGGACGTTAAACGGGACGGACCCCATCTCGGCCCTCATCACCCTCCAAGCCTTGGGGGCAGATGCGGTAGGCTGCAACTGTTCCGCCGGTCCGGCCGAAATGGTGCCCTGGATCACCAAGATGAAGCCCTACGCCACCGTGCCACTGGTCGCGAAACCCAACGCCGGCCTGCCCAGGATGGAAGCAGGGCACACGGTCTTCGACATGGAGGCTGAGGCTTTTGCCTCTTTTGCCCCCCATCTGGTAGAGGCGGGAGCCAATATCTTAGGCGGCTGCTGTGGAACCACACCCGCGCACATTGCATCCTTGAAAGGAAAATTAAGGAACGCGGAACCCAGGCCACCCTGGCGCAAGGCCTTGGGGGCCGTAAGTTCCCACCGCTCTTTTTTCGTCTTCGAGGAACATCCCACCCTCACCGTGATCGGGGAGAGGATCAACCCGACAGGAAAAAAAGAACTCCAGGCGGCCCTGAGAGAGGGTTCCATGGGTCTGATCCGGCAGATGGCGAAGGAACAGGAAGAACAGGGGGCAAGGCTCCTCGATGTAAACGTGGGTATGCCGGGCATCGACGAGGTCTCCACGTTGCGAAGGGCCGTCCTGACCCTTTCCACCAGTACTACCCTCCCTTTGGTCCTCGATTCACCCAATGTGGAGGCAATCGAGCACGCCTTGCGCGTGTACCCGGGGCGTGCGATCATCAATTCCATCTCCGGAGAGAGGGAGAAGCTCGCCCGACTCCTTCCCGTGGTAGCGAAATACGGGGCCATGTTCATCCTCCTGCCCATCACGGATGGAGGCGTTCCGCAGAAAAAGGAGGAGCGCATTGCCGTAATCAGGTCTGTCTTTCGCGAGGCCAGGCGATACGGATTTGCCAAAGATGACATCGTCGTGGATGGTCTCGTCCTCACCGTGGCGGCGGAACAAGACGCCGTTCGGGAAACGCTGGACACTATCGCCTGGTGCCACGAACATTTCCGCGTAAAAACCGTCCTCGGCATCTCCAACGTCTCCTTTGGCCTGCCCGAAAGAAGGTGGATTAACGCCGCCTTTATCGCCATGGCCCAAAGGGAAGGCCTCGACCTCGCCATAATAAATCCCGCCTCCCCCGAGGTGATGGCCGTGCAGAGGGCGGCCGATGTCCTCCTCGCGAAGGACCGCGGGGCGGTGGTATACCTTTCCCATTTTTCCGGTGCCCCCAAGAGGGCTCAAGAAACAGCCCTATCGTCCCTTCACCCCGAAGAGAGGGTGAAGGCCTGTATCCTCGAAGGGGAACGGGAAAGCATAGAAACGGCCATTTCCGCATCCCTTGAGCGGGGTACAAACCCTCATGATCTGGTGAACAACGTAATGATTCCCGCCATCGTCGAGGTAGGAGAAAGGTACAGCCGCCGTGAGTTCTTTCTTCCCCAGCTTCTGGCCAGTGCCGAGACGATGAAAAAAGGGCTTGCCTACCTGGAACCTTTTCTTGTAGAGAGCGCAGGCGAAAGGGCTTTGAAGGGCACGATTATCATGGCCACCGTCCAGGGCGACATACACGACATAGGGAAAAACATCGTAGCCCTCATGCTGCGTAATCATGGGTTCAACGTCCTGGACCTGGGAAAGGACGTGCCCGCGGAAAAAATCATCGAAGCCATCCGTAAAGCACAGCCGCAGGTGGTGGGACTCTCCGCCCTCATGACTACCACCATGGTCATGATGAAAGAAGTCATCAGCGCGGCCCGAAATGCGGGTCTATCCACCCCCTTTCTCCTCGGTGGCGCCGTGGTAAGCCCGGCCTACGCGCGGGAACTGGGCGCCTACTATGCCAAAGACGGGGTGGAAGCGGTCAAGGTGGTGGAAAAATTGATAAGCTCGGACAAAAAACATGAATGACAAACGGAAAAGAAGGCTCATCGAAATTATCATAGAGAAATCCTTTCAATACCGCCAAGACCCGCCTTTTATCCTTGCCTCCGGGAAAGCGAGCCATTACTACTTCAACTGCAAGCCCACGACCCTGGACCCGGAAGGGATGAATTTAATCGGAGAGATCCTCTTCTCCATGCTGGCCGGTACAGAAGTCACCGCCGCCGGCGGCCTCACGTTAGGCGCCGATCCCATGGCCAATGCCCTTGCCGTCATTTCTTTCCAGAAGGGGAGGCCCATAAAATCGTTCATCGTGCGTAAGGAAAAGAAGGACCACGGCACCATGAGTGCCATTGAAGGAAACGTTGCCCCCGGGGAAGTGGTGGCCATTCTGGACGATGTGATCACTACCGGTGGTTCCACGATCACCGCCATCGAACGCGCCAAAGAAGCGGGCCTCATTGTGGATCGAGCCATTGCCCTCATCGATCGGGAAGAAGGGGGAAAAGAGCACATCCTTGAACACTGCCCCCGGGTGGAAGCCATCCTCACCCGGTCCGAAATCATGTCCGTCTACGGGGAAGGAGAGCCGAAGAAGTAATGTCTTTCCCACCCCGTTTCATCCTCCGGGGGGTCTTGGCGGCCCTCGCCTTAGTGTTAATGCTTGTCTGGGTAAATATGGCAAAACCCCTCTCTCCCAACGAGGTACCCGTGGCGTGCTACCGGGAATTGAAACTCGTAAATGGCGTTCCCGAAGGCTGGTCGATCGTTCGGAAGGCAGGCACCCCCAAGATAAAAGTGATGAAAGTTGGGGATGTGTATTTTTTCCACCTCGAAAGCGATGCCCGCTCCGGATTCGGCATCGAAAGGCCCATTAACGTGGATATAAGGGAGTATCGGTATATCAACTGGACCTGGCGGGCGATGAGACTTCCTGAAGGCGGGGATATCCGCCGTCCCGGCGCCGACGATCAGGCCCTCCAGATCTACATTGCCCTTTCTCCCCTGGGGTTTCCGCAAAAGCTAAACACCCCCGTGCTCACCTATCTCTGGGATAACGAGGCACCCAAGGGAACGGTGGTTAAAAGTTCCTCCCCTCTGACCAAGTATGTGCGCTACCTAATCGTGAGAAACGGCGACGACGAGTTGGGCCGGTGGATTACGGAAAAGAGAAACATTTACGAGGACTATAAGGCCCTCTTTCGGGATGTAAAAAACGGGGAGCCACCCGGTCCCACCCAGGGCATCCGCATCTACATCAATTCCCAGCACACGGGTAGCTCCGCCGAAGGTTACATAGGAAACATCTACTTCAGCCGGAATTAGCCCTTCAAAAGACTACCTTCCCGGCATCTTCGGGATTTGGAACTTTTGGGGCCTTTCCGTAATGAGCGTTTTGGCCCCCGTCCCATATCCCAAAAGGGTAATCTCCACGTCTTTCGATTTAGACTTCACAAGCCCGTAAGGGGAAACCTTTTCGTCCACCCAGACATCCACGGTTTCTCTGCCTTCATACTGGAGATGGCGTGCCTTAAAAGTACCTGCCGGCACCTTAATTGATTCTATGCCCTTATCCACCATCTTGGCCTTCTTTCCGTCTCCCTTCGGAGCTCGACCAACCGGCTTTACGGGTAATTCCATGGCGGGATTGTTTCCCTGCTTGAAAATCACCCTCCTTAGGGCCTTCTCATCGTTCGGGTTTCCGGAGACAAGCATCTTGTAGATAACCTTTCCTTCTTTACCCTCTGATACCGTTTCATACCAGAACGCATCCCCTTCCTTCCCCACTATGGCTAACTTCATCTGCTGCCCGGGACTGCCTTTGGCCACCACCTGATACTCAGACCACCCTCCGACAACGGGTTTGAATTCCCCATAGATGGTGGGGCCGGTCTTCATTCCCATCTGGGCCCAGGCCGTCCCAAAGAGGGAAAGAACGAAAAGCACCATTACTGCGCAAATAAACCTTTTCATAGTTTCCTCCTTTCTAAACTTACGCGCTCTTTTTCACGGGCGCTTTCATCAACATAGAACAAAGCGCCCCGCCCAAGGCAACGAACAAAGCGATAACAAAGGGAAGTCGGTAACTTCCCGTCCAATCCCTTAGGTAACCAGCGAGCAGGGGACTTATGGCGCCGGCCACGGTTATGATGGGGGCCACCCATCCCATGAGGCGGGAATAGTGGGCACGCCCGAAGAAATCGGCCGTCAGCCCGGGAATCGTAACAATGGTTCCTCCAAAGCCAAGGCCCACAAAAATTGCATACAAATAGACAAATACTGCTAGGCCCGCATGAATCAAGCATAACAACCCAACGGACGTGAGGAGGAAGGAGACAAAGAGCACCTTTCTCCCGTCGAAGATCGTCCCCAAATAACCGGCCAGAAGACGGCCCACGATGCTTACCCCCAACATGAAACCGAGGGCAGAGGCAGCAAAGAGGGGTGAATAGCGGCATTCTTCGAGATAAGAGACCTGATGAGTGGAGAGGATATTCACGACAAAGAGGATGGCTGCAAAAAGCCAGACGATGAGCCAAAGGGCAGGCGTGCGGATGGCTTCCCCCACCTGCCATTCGTTGGACGCTTCTTGGGGCATGAAACCATTAGGCGCCCTTTTGACCTCGTCCTCGGGTCGGTTTCTTATGAGCAGACCCCCCAAGAGGCTCACAAAAAAGAGGTGGAAAATGCCCAAAAATACCCAGGTAGCAGGCCACCCCCAGCGGGTTATGAGATAACCGATCAAGGGAGGCATGATGAATCCCCCGATGCCCCCGGCGGCAAAGAGCATACCCATGGCCAAGGACCTTTTTTTCACAAACCAGTTATTCACCACGGTAGTGGAAGGAATGAACTCGCCGAAGGCAATCCCAAGACCGCAGAACAACCCGAAAAACAGATAGGCGTGCCAGATTTCTTTCATCTGGGACATGCAAAGGAGTCCCACGGCCGCGATAAAATTGGAAACGATGATGTTGAGGCGTGGACCGAACCGGGCGCAGGTTATGCCCGCCAGGGGCCCCAAAAGCCCACCCACGAGCAGAAACAAGGTGTAAGGACCGGAGAGGGCGGCCCTCGGCCATTGCCAGGTCTCGCTCATGGCGGGTAAGAATACCCCGTAGGCGTAAGTTACGTTTCCGCAGAGCCCACCGTAGACAATCATGACGGCCAGTACATTTAACCAGCCATAAGAGGGGGTCTTCACACGCCTTTCTTCCTTCGCACCTTGTTTACTTCGATGTGGGCCTGCCGGGTAGGCTCGGGGAGGCGATAACCACGAAGGCACGTAAGAACGATTTCTCTTGCTGCCCTTCTCCCCAACTTGTGCCCGGGCGAGACGAAGACCGGACGGACGCGGTCTTTGGTTCTCACCACATCTCCCACCACCGCCCCCTCGTAAACGAGAGGGGAAAATGTCCCGGCCTTTTCCGGGGGTTCCTCCCAGGTGCCCACGAGGGCGCTTTTGGCGCAACCGATGGTGGGGACATCAAGCACGATCCCCATGTGAGAAGCAAGGCCCAGGCCGCGTGGGTGGGCAATGCCCTGGCCATCGAAGATAACAACATCGGGCTTTACTGCAAGTTTCTCATAGGCGGAAACGATTACCGGCCCCTCGCGGAAGCTCAAGAGTCCAGGCACATAGGGGAAGGATACCTTCTCGCATCCGTGTACAACTTCCAACCTCTTTAGGTCCGGGTAGGAAAAAACACAGATGGCGGCAAAAAGGAGGTCGCTCTTTAGGGCATAGGAGATATCCACCCCGGCTATAGTCCTAATAGGCGATGGATAAAGGCCCTCCTCACAGCAAAGGAGCCCCTTGAGTTCCTGCTGAATCTGGACGGCTTTCTTGAAATCTACCTCCCAGGGGTGAAGTGCCTTTGTCACGAGATAGAAAGCATTTCCCTTGTCTTCGCCACGTCCAGGGCGATTTGTTTGACGAGTTCATCGATCGAAGGAAACTTTCGCTCCTCTCGTACGCGGTCGAAGAAGAACACCTCCACTTCTCGGCCGTAGATGTCCCCCTCGAAATCAAGGAGAAAAACCTCGATACTCCTTTTCTCATCGCCGAAAGTGGGGTTGGTACCTATATTCATGGCCCCGTTGAGCGAAAGGCCATCCACCTTGACTTTTACGGCATACACGCCATCCGGTGGTAAAAGGGCCTTTTCCGGGGCAAGGTTGGCCGTGGGAAAACCGAGATTCTTTCCCCGATGGTGCCCCTCGATGACCTTGCCTTTAATGCTGTAGGGCCGGCCGAGATACTGCCTGGCATTTCTCACTTCCCCTACGAGAATGGCCTTCCTTATCAGGGTACTGCTCACGACCACCCCGTTTAAGGTGAAGGCGGCCATTACCTCCACCTCGAAACCGAAGCGCCTCCCCTGCTCCATGAGAAAGGCATCGTTTCCTTCCTTCCCCCGACCGAAGGTATAATCGTGGCCGATAAATACCTTCTGCGCCTGGAGTTTCTCGACAAGAATGCCCCGGACAAATTCCCCGGCCGTCGTCCTCGCAAATGCCTCATCGAATTTAATAACCACACAAGCGCTTATCCCGTGTCTTCCCATGAGTTCCAGTTTTTCTTCCAGCGTCGTGATGAGATAAAAGGGCCGGATTTCCGGGTGGATTATCATCTTCGGATGGGGATCGAAGGTAAGGATCACGGAAGGCACCCCCTTATCTTTTGCCTCCCTACGCACCTTATCGAAAATGTACTGATGCCCTAAATGTACGCCATCAAAATTGCCGATCGTCAAGCAGGCCCCCCTCCAAGCCGGGGGTATGTTCTCCCAACCCTTCACTACCTCCATTTTTTCCACCCTTGTGTAAGTCGCTTCGGGAAACATAACAGATTGAAAGCGTATTTCAAGGTAAAATAAGACCCGTTATTCCCCTTGACAAGGGGCTTAACCCAGTATTAAAAAACTTCAAGGCCGAAGTGGCGGAATTGGTAGACGCGCTAGGTTCAGGGTCTAGTAGGCGTGCGCCTGTCCGGGTTCAAATCCCGGCTTCGGCACCAATGGAAATAAAAAGGGTTAGCTCTTTAAGTGGCTAACCCTTTTTGTATGGCGCCCAGGCTTATTTATCATGCCGACTTGCAGATTTGCCTTTTACGACCAGATGTTGAAAGATATGCCACCTGAGGCAAAAAATATCAGGGCCATCTCTTTAAGAAATTCACCTTGGCGCGATGCTTTACCACCTTTGCCCGGGCTATTTGAAGCTTGAACCACATCTGGAACCTTTGGCGAAGCGAAACCGCCTCCCCCTCAAGTGGGGCGCTTCACCCGCCCGGTAGCGGCTCATCGAGCGAAGGGAGGAAATCGCCCCGTTTCCCCTCCATCGGGGCAATAACCGTCTTCTCCTTCTTACCCTTCTCTAAATTCTTCATGAACTTACATTAATCCTTTCATTTCCATCTTGCAACCATCTTCCGCCCTTACATTTCGAACGTCTGAACCTCAATAAACAGACATGTTTTGCAAACTTAAATGTCCTTAGCTTGCAGAAAGCACCCCGGTAATGTATATAGAAGGGGAGACGAAAATGGAGCGGCCATTACAACCACCAGCGACGCCTCAACTTGGTGGATAAACGCCCATGGGAAATCATGCGAAAAAAGGAGGGGGCATGCCGGGGAGATTGAAAGGCAAGATTGCCATTGTAACTGGTGCAGGACAAACTCCTGGAGAAACAATAGGAAACGGCCGGGCGATTTCCATTCTTTTTGCGAGGGAGGGAGCCCGCGTCATGCTGGTGGATAAGAACCTGGCGTCGGCAGAAGAAACGCGCACCATCATCCTTGAGGAAGGTGGAGAAGCCTGCTCGTTTGAAGCAGACGTGACAAAGTCAGAAGACTGTCGCCGCGTGGCCGAGGCGTGTATTAAGAAGTACGGAAGAATTGACATCCTCATAAATAACGTGGGAACGGGTGGAGAAGCGCTGGGTCCGGTAAAGTTGAGGGAGGCAGATTGGGACCGCATTTATAACGTAAATGCAAAAAGCGTATTTCTTACTTGCAAATATGTCATTCCCTATATGGAAGCTCAAGGGAAAGGGGCCATTGTGAACATTTCTTCCATCGCTGCGGTCTGCGCCACACCCATGCTCGCATACAAATCATCTAAATCGGCGGTAAATTCCCTTACCCAAAGTCTTGCTATGATTTATGCCGGTGTCGGCATCCGTATAAACTGCGTCATGCCCGGCCTCATGGACACCCCCATGGCCATTGAGGGCATCTCCCGTGCCCGGGGCATAAGCAAGGAAGAACTGCGGGAATAAAGGGCATCAAAGGTTCCCCTCAAGGGAGGTATGGGAACAGCGTGGGATACGGCCTATGCGACCCTCTTTTTGGCATCCGATGAGGCAAAATTTATAACAGGGGTCATTCTTCCCGTAGATGGTGGACAAAGTGCAAGGATTGGTTAAACGAAAGGAATTCGTTATGGCACGGGTTAAGCTTCTTACTGAGGAAGAGGTATCACCGGAATTCAAAGAAATATTTACAGGTATAAACAACAGGGGAGGTAAAATACTCAATTTATTTCGGGCAGTTGCCAATTCACCTCGAGCCGGGGCAGCCTTTCTAAGGCTTGGCAATAGCCTCCTATTCAGAGGAACGATTCCACCCGTGTGGCGCGAGCTTGTCATCCTCCGCGTAGGGTACCTCCTTAGGGCGCATTATGAGTGGGCTCAGCACGTGAAAATTGCGCACCGGGTGGGGGTGCGGGATGCGCAAATCGAGGCCTTACCTGCCTGGGAATCTTCTAATCAATTTAGCGAGGAAGAAAAAATCATCCTCCGATTTACCGACGAGGAAACCTTAAACATAAGCGTTTCCGAAAATACCGTGGAGGCGGTCAAAAAGATTTTGGGTGAGGAAGGGTTAGTGGAGCTAACCATTCTCGTGGGTTACTATGGGATGGTCTGCCGCATCCTCGAAACGCTGAAGATAGAACTCGAGTGAAACCAACCTGAATCTTACGCTAGAAATCTATTTCTTCACTTTTCCCACGGGGAAGGACTGGCCCGTCGGCGTGGCTGTAGGGTACTGAACACGTTTGAAAACCCTCTCTGCCAGGGTGGGTACCTCGCTATCCACGTAGCTCGCAAGCTCGAGGGTCCTGATAAAACCGTCCTTGTCCGCATCCGCGGCCCCTTTTAAACCTTCGGTAAGCACGTAGGTAAACAAGCCATGACCTTTGTAACCTTCCATGGCCTCCTGGAGAGATGTGGAGGCACTGAGAATCGTCGAACCCACTGCGCGGGAAAGTATCTTTATGGCCGTCTCTTCACTCATTCCGCGCGTCATCATGGCGACCTGGAGTGCCTCGCCGAGCTTCCCGGCGTTGCACGTATCGATTACAATCATCTTTTTAGTAGAAGGGATATTGGCCATCAGCTCCTTTAGTTCTGTCTGGGTCAAGGCGTCTTCTCTTAATCTGAAGGTGCTGAGGGAACCAACGTTCGATGTTATGAGGAAATATTCCCCCTCATCCACCGTACCGTGGCTTGCCACGTAAAAGACAAATACATCATCCGGGTTGAGGAACCTGAGGCCTTCCAGTTCCTGCTTGATGTTTTGTTTCGTCGTCTCCGCCCTCGTCGTCAACACTTTAACCTCAACCTTCTCGAACAAGGGGGCCGCCGCCTCCTTCACGGTGTTGGCGAAAAGCATTGCATCTGCCGCCGCAAACTTAAGGGTGAGTTTCGGGTTCTTGTATTCATTGATACCGATGGCAAGCACATGCATGGACGGCTTGCGCACGGCCCTAAATGTGGATTTCACTATATGCAATGCCGGTTTGCTTTGCATGGAACCATCGGCGTTGAAAGCAACCACCTTGATGGCATTATCTCCGGGCAAAAGTTTTACGTTATAGGTCTTGAAAATGACCTTTTCCTCCGGCCGCGAAGAAATTTTAATTCCCCTGGCGCTATCGAGTAGAATGGAAGTGTCGTTGAGATAGAGCCGCACATCGCCTATCCCCCCTCCCAAGTCCGTGAGCCTGACCTTAATTTTCACCTCATCCGCGTTAACCTCCTTAGGTGTTTCCATAATCTCCACCTCCGGAGGCTGCTTAATTTCGGCCATGGACCGGTAAAGTTCAAGCGATCGCCCTGACAAAGCAAGCTTTACCAGGTCTGGCCGATAGAACGCCTCCCGTAGCTGTTCGATCGTGTATTCCTTGCCGTTAACCTTCACCACGTAATACTGATCACCGCGTTCGGAGCTGTTGTAGTACCCTGCGGGTGTTAATGTAATCCATTCGCCGTCCTGGAAGGTAATGAAAGAAGCCAATTGCTTTCCCGATTCCACGTCCCACACCCTCACAGCATCACCGGCTAAAGATACGATGCGCCTGCCGTCAGGGGTAAATTTGGCGGCGATGGAATGTAAAGCCTCAAAAAAAGAGGGGTGATCGATAATCTTGACCTCTTTCCAGGTCGAGATCTCCCTTAGAATAATCTTTCCCCCTCCTCCGGAGAGGAGATACCTGCCGTCCGGTGAAATGTCTAACGACCACGCCGCCTGCTCCCCCTTTATCCTCTTTATTTCATTCAGGCTCCGGGCATCCCAGACGATTATATCCCCGGACGTGCAGCCGGTGATGACGTGTCTGCCATCAGGGGAAGCGGTGACTGTGGATTGCGCGGCAAAGGAAAAAGTGGGGCATGCTTGAGCTTTTTTTATTTCTCTGCCCGTGCGAATATCCCACATTCTGAAGTCAGGGGTGGTATAGGCGTATTTCCCGTCTTTCGAGAAAGTTACGTCAAAGTAAATCTGATAAGATTTCGTTGCGAAATCTTTGACCTTTCTGCCCGTGGTGACGTTAAACAGAGAAACGATCGCAGGAACTTCAGGAGCGAAAAAGCCCCGATCCGGTCCCGGAGAGACGGCCAAGAGATACTTGCCATCAGGTGAAAACGAAAGGCCGGCGCACGCTTCTATGTCAAAGCTGCCTACCTCTTCTTTCTTCTCTATCTCCCAAAGCCCGATACTCTTTTCGCCTCCGATGGCGAAATACTTACCATCCGGCGAAAAAGCGGCGCCACCGCCGCACGGGATGCCCATTACCTTTCGCGGTGCAAAATTCCCTCCCAATACCTGGATTCCTTCGGCCAGGTCGTAGAGGCTAAAGGTACCCGTACCGCCCACGTACAAAACATAGCGCCCATTCGGCGATATTTTCAGCCCAAATCCGAGGGGCACTTTTTCTTTGACGCCCGCCTCCACCCCTGCTTTTTCCGTCTTGATGTGGGGTTGGACGGCACAATGGCAGAGGGTTAGGACGAAAAACATCACCCCACATAAGGAAATAAATTTTGCGCCTTTCAAAATCCTTCCTCAAACTGAGTTGGTCCTTAGCGTCATCTACGCCGAACAATTCGTATAGAACAACAAAATTCCAATTTTGGCAAGGATAACGCATCGAGGAAGGAGCTGTTTAAGATTTTTAATATTGACAAAAAGTTAATGGCTACCTACGATGGAACACAATACTCGGCATATGTTGGGTGAGGGCGATTTTCGCCAAGGAAAAACTTGCCAGCAAAGAAAGGGGGAGGAACATGAAAAAGCTCGTAACTTTAATGGTAATAATGGTGACGGTGGTGTGCTTGTCCAGCCTCGATGCATGGGCCCAGCGCGGTGTGCGGTGGAAAGGCGCAGGCGGCTGGGGGCCAGGGACACCTTACAACAAGTTGTATAACCCTCAGGCGGTGGAGACCATCAGCGGTGAAGTGGTTTCTGTGGGAAAGATCGCGCCCATGAGAGGTATGCAATACGGCGTGTATGTGGTCGTTAAAACGGAAAAGGAAACCATCTCTGTGCACCTGGGCCCCGATTGGTACATCGAAAACCAGGATGTAAAGATCATGCCCAAGGACAAGATCGCAGTAAAGGGTTCACGCATTACGTTCGAGGGTAAACCCGCCATCCTCGCTGCAGAAGTGAAGAAGGGAGAAGAGGTGCTGATCCTGCGCGATGCCAGCGGAATCCCCGTCTGGAGTGGGTGGAGAAGGCGGTAGGCAACGTAGGGGCAGCCTTCAATTCTCTAAATAAAAGCGCTGCACCTATTTTTTGCTAAAGAGATAACCTTCCGTACTTTGCCCTTACATTTCCACCCGGGTCACCACGCCGTGCACCTTGGAAGCGGGTAATTTGTTGAACTGGACGAAGTTGGGGGTAACCTTCTTAATCAGGCTGAAGATGCGCCAGACGGGATTGGTCGTGATGATGTCCTCCACGCCGTAGAAGATGATTTTGGGCTTTATGTCATACATCTTGAAGATGTCATCGAAGTTTATCCTCGCCAAATAGCCCGCCTCTATCTCCAGGGCATCGAGGCCGGTACCCAGGCCTTTTATATAGTTCGTCTTAATTCCGAAGGGCGCATCGGTTCGATTGATGCAAACGAAAATGTTCTTCTCGTAAATGATATTGCTACTGAACATGCAATGGGACACATAGGGCGGGACCACCTTCCAGGAACGGGCAAAGAAAATAGCCGTGCCCTCTATGACCCGTCCCTTCGCATAAATCTGTTCATAACTTACAAGAAACGTCTCGATATCCAGAGGGCGCAAAGATGAGAACAGGAGCCGCTGACCCCTTGTCCAAATGACTATCATGATGAAGGGGACCGCGGCCAGGATGAGAGACCAGTAAGCACCGTGAGGTATCTTCGTCAAGGTGGAAGAAAAATAGATGAGATCCACGGCTATAACCCCCAGGGCCACAGCAAACAGGGCAAATTTCTTTTGAAAATAAAAGATGATGGCCAGCATGATGGACGTTACGCTCATGGCACCCGTGACGGCCAGTCCATAAGCAGCACCTAAATTCTCCGATTTTCTAAATACGAGAATAACGAGTATGACTGCCATCATGAGGATCCAGTTCACAGAACCGATGTAAATCTGGGATTTGAGGTGCGATGAAGTGTAGCTCACCTTGAGGAGGGGCATAAGCCGTGTGGTAATGCCCTGATAGACGATAGAAAAAACGCCACTGATCATGGCCTGAGAGGCGATGATCGTGGCCCCAATCGCAAGGATAAGGAAGGGAAGGTAAAGAAAAGGCGCCTGGCTTTTCACCAGGCCGAAAATATAGGGACGGGCATCTGGATTATGGAGGGCAAAAGCCCCTTGTCCCAGGTAATTTATGAAGAGGGCGGGGAAGACGAACCACCAAGCCCTTTTGATGGGAAGTTTCCCCAAATGACCCATATCGGCATAGAGGGCCTCCCCGCCGGTGGCACACAGGACGACGTCGGAAAGGACGATAAACCCTAAAAGTCCGTGGCGACCCAGGAAGTTAACGGCGTAGAAGGGATTAATCACCTTGACCAGGGTAGGTTCCTTTAGCAGGGAAAAGAAACCGGAGACGAAGAGCGCTATAAACCACGCGAGCATAAAAGGACCGAAGGCCCCGGAGACGTGGTCCGCCCCTTTTCTTTGAAAAAAGAACAAGGCCAGGGTAATCCCCACGGCAATGGCGACGATGGCCTTCTCTGAGAGGGTTTCCAACCCCGGAATGAGAAGGACCCCTTCCACGGCCGAAATGATGGAAATGGCCGGGGTAATGACACCGTCTCCCATAAGGAGAGATACACCGATGAAAGTAAGGAGGGAGACAATGGCGGCCATCCGCCCCGGCTTTACCCAGCGCAGGAGTATCTCCCGGAGCATGATAGTCCCCCCTTGACCTTCCCGATCCAGTTTCATGGCGAGCCACGCATATTGCACCGTGACGAGCAGTACCAGAGTCCAAAAAACCAGGGAGAGCACCCCCACGACGTTTTCCTTCGTGGGCGGCAAAAGGGCAAACACGATGGTGAGGGTATAGATGGGGCTCGTCCCGATATCGCCGAAGACGAGGCCCATGGCCCTGATTACCCGGGGCCCTGTGGCCTCCGGCCCCTGACCGTTATGAGATCTATCTTCCGCCATAGGAATAAATGAAGGCCACGGCAGGGGGTGCATGCCCTCTGCCGTGGCCATTTATTATGCCCTCCCGCTCAATTAAACGGCAAAGGCCTCTTCCGGGATACGCATGGCGCTTGTTTCGTCCTTCACGAGGATATCGCACTTCGCCGGCACGAGTGACGTAACACGATGAATGAAGAACTTGGCCCCCTCAATCTTTCCCGTGTAGAACATCTTCTCCTTTTCCACGTCCGCCGTCTCCAATGCCTTTTTCGCCACCAGGGCGGAACGCAGATGGAACCAGCCGCAGAGGGCATCCCCGAAACAGTTGAGGAAATCGCAGGCGGCAATGAGAGGCACGAATGGGTTTTTCTTCATGAGCTGGGCGAATTTCATGGCCGTTTCCACGATGGCATTGACGGCCTTTTCCACGATTTCAGCCTCTTCTTTGAATTCGGAAGCCTTGCCTTCCTCGATGGCCGCTTTCGTCTCCCCGATTAAGTTCATGAAGTAAGCCCCGCCCTTCATCCCCAACTTCCGTCCTAAGAGGTCGAGGGCCTGGATGCCGTTGGTGCCCTCATAGATCGTGTTTATCTTCTGATCCCTCATCATCTGCTCTACGGGGTACTCCTTGCAATATCCATATCCACCGTAGGTCTGGATGGCCAGATCATTCACCATTAGGCCCATCTCAGTGCAGTAGGATTTCACAATGGGCGTGAGCATATCCACCATCCCCGTCCATTTTTCCCTTTCCTCTTCCGTTTCGGCCACCTTCCTCTTGTCCATGGCATAGTAACAGAACATGCAAAGCTGCCTGATGCCTTCCGTGTAAGATTTCTGTTTGAGGAGCATGCGTCTTACGTCGGGGTGCTGGATGATGGGCACCTGGACGGTGGGGTCCTTCGACATGATGTTACTACCTTGGAGGCGCTGCTTGGCATAGTCAAGGGCATGGAGATAGGCGGCACTTGCGAGCGCTACGCCCATCATACCGACGGCCTGCCGCTCCTCGTTCATCATGTGGAACATGACCTTCATGCCTTCCCTTTCCTGACCCATGAGGTAACCGATGCACTTACCGTTTTCCCCAAAGTTGAGCGTGCAGGTAGCATTGCCGTGGATTCCCATCTTGTGCTCAATTCCGCCCGTGACCACGTCGTTGAACTCGCCCAAGGTACCGTCGGGATTCACTCGGTACTTGGGTACGAGGAAGATGGAAATGCCCTTCGTTCCGGGAGGATCTCCCTCGATCCTCGCCAGCACGGGATGGATGATGTTTTCCGTGAGGTCATGGTCACCGGAGGAGATAAAGCACTTGGTACCCGTAATGGAGTAGGTCCCGTCGGGGTTCCGGCGTGCCGTCGTCTTCAAGGCGCCGACATCCGAACCTGCCCCCGGCTCCGTGAGGCACATGGTCCCTGCCCATTCTCCGCTGAACATCTTCTCCAGATAGATGGCCTTGAGCTCATCGGAGCAGAATTTCTCCACCAGTTTGGCCGCCCCGTGGGTAAGACCGGCGTACATGTTGAACGCCTGGTTACAGGCAAGGAAAATCTCGCTACAAGAGGCACCCACTATTTCCGGGAAACCCTGACCGCCCACCTCCGGGCTTTCCGATACGGTGAGCCATCCTCCTTCCCGATAGAGTTTCCAGAGACGATGATAAGACTCCGGCGCATAGACCTTACCGTCCTTGAAAACCGCCTCCACGGGTTTTCCGTGCACCTCATCCGGATACGTGGGGGCAATTTCGTTTTCTGCAAACTTGATGGCCGCATCGAGGACCATGTTTACCATGTCCGCATCATGATCCACAAAGGGACCTTTACCCAGGATTTCGTCCTGAATCCGGAAAATTTCGAATAACACAAACTTGTAATCCCTTTCATTTACCCATACACTGGCCATATCCTTCCTCCTTCGAAATTGACTATCGTTGATATTAGAGGGCGTGACACTGGTTGCAAGTGAGTGTCACCTTGCCCCCTTCCTTGTGGCTATTGTGAATCAAGGTAGAAAATTTGGTGGCTTCGCCTCTCTTTTCGTCCGGTTGATGACACGAAAGGCACGGGTTTTTCGCTGCTTCCCCGATTGGCGGGTGATTTCCCGGCAAGATCTTCTTAAAGTCCTGATGACATACACCGCAAGGGTTCTCCTTGAGTGGAGGACCGCCTGCCTGCAAGAGCAAAGCGGGCAGAATTAAAACCGTGACGATGATTGTCAGATACCCCACCTTCTTTCCCATTTTTCCCTTCATCATCCGTTACCTCCTTCTTCCATCCTCTTTTCCAAATCCCTTTTTCTTATGGCCACCATGATCGCCGTGAGGGCCCCGGGGGTCATGCCGGGGATGCGGTTGGCTTGGCCAATCGTCTCGGGGGTCACCTTCTTCAATTTTGTCTTCAGTTCATTGGACAGGCCAGGAATGCTATCGTAGTCAAGGTCCTTCGGAATCTTCTTCTTTTCCAGCTCCCTTTGCCTCTCTACCTCCTCCTTCTGCCTCTTTATGTATCCCTCATACTTGGCTTCAATTTCAATCTCTTTTTTCACCCAGGGGTGGGAAATGGGCCTCCAGCCGGGTAGGGGCTTTAAGTCATCGTACTTGAGCCCATCGCGACGCAGGAGGTGAAAGAGGTTGACAGGGCTCCGAATGGGCTCCGTCCCTACCGCTTCCAAGGCCTCGTTAATAGCCGGCACGGGGTAGATCTTTGCTGCCTTCAAATGCCCAATACCTTCCTCCACCTCCCGGGCCATTTCTTTTATGCGCTCGTAAACTTCCGTCTTGAGCAGGCCCAGCTCGAACCCAAAATGGGCGAGGCGGAAAATAGCATTATCTTCCCTCAAAATCAAACGATGTTCTGCCCGGGAGGTAAACATGCGGTACGGCTCGTCAACCCCTCGGGTGATGAGATCATCCACGAGGACCGCCATGTATGCCTGAGAACGATCAAGGACGAAAGGCGACCGCCCCATAACGGCGCACGCCGCATTTATTCCCGCCCATAACCCCTGCGCCGCCGCCTCTTCATAACCCGAGGTGCCGTTGATCTGCCCCGCAAGGTAAAGGCCGGAAATCAACTTTGTCTCCAGGGTCTTCTTTAGCTGGGTGGGCTGGACATAATCGTACTCGATGGCGTAGGCGTATCGCATGATTTCCGCTTCCTCAAGTCCCGGTACGGAGTGTACGATCTCCTCTTGAATGTCGGGGGGGAGGCTATTGCCCAAGCCTTTGGCGTAGATCTCCTCCGTGTCTATCCCCTCAAATTCCAGCACTACGGGATGGGATTCCTTATCGGAAAACTTCATGACCTTATCTTCGAGAGAGGGGCAGTACCGAGCCGAGATCCCTTTGATTCTGCCCGAGTAGAGGGCGGAAAGGGTAATGTTCCCCCTTATGAGCTCATGGGTGTACGGGGTTGTATAGGTAAAGAAAGAGGGCAACCTTTCCTCCCTCAATTTTTCCGTCGTGAAGGAAAAGGGCTTCGGCTCCGGATCGCTATCCTGCCTCTCAAGGCGGGAGAAATCAATGGTGGAGGCCCGAAGGCGGGGAGGGGTACCCGTTTTCATGCGCCCCATTTCAAAACCCAGAGACCTCAAGTCTTCTGCCAGATTGATGGACGCCATCTCCCCTGCCCTCCCCGCCGGGATACGGGTCTCTCCGATGTGTATCAGACCGTTCAAGAAGGTCCCCGTGGTGATTACCACGGCCTTTGCGTGATAAGCCACGCCGATGTTGTCCACCACCCCCACAACCCTACTCCCCTCCAGAAGAAGCCTCTCTACGAGGGATTGTCTGATATGAAGCCTCGGTTCCCGCTCCAGAACGGCCTTCATGGTGAGGTGATAGAGGCGCTTATCGCATTGACAGCGAGAGGACTGGACGGCCGGTCCCTTGGACGAGTTGAGGAGGCGAAAGTGAACGGCCGTTCTATCCGCCACCTTCCCCATCTCTCCCCCCAAGGCATCAATCTCTTTTACTAGCTGGCCCTTGGCTACCCCACCGATGGCTGGATTACAGGACATGAGGGCAATGGAATCAAGGTTGATGTTAAACAAAAGCACCTCGCATCCCATCCGCGCCGCCGCCAGGGCGGCCTCACAACCGGCGTGTCCCCCTCCTACCACAATGATATCGTAACTGCGCGTCATACCTACCTACTCATTTTCCTTGACATCTTTATGCTTTGTTAGCATTTGAAATGTCAAGGGGAGATGGATAAAAGACCGGACTTCTGGAAAAACAATAAGCGATACTACGACCTGAAGAGTTACTGGCGCAATCTCTTCGGTTGCAATGTCTATAAATTGCCCATCGACGCTGGCTTTACCTGCCCAAACAGGGACGGTAAGGTGGGATGGGGAGGGTGTATCTATTGCGACGGGCGGGGCTCCAAGCTTAGACAGGCGGGTGCCCTCCCTTCGGTGGCGGAACAAATACGGAAGGGCAAGGAATACTACCGACAAGCCAGGCAGGCGAAAAAGTTCATCGCCTACTTCCAGACCTTTACCAATACCTACGGAGAATTAGGACACTTAAAGGCGCTCTACGATGAAGCCCTAGAAGAAGAGGACGTCATCGGCATCTCGGTCGGCACTCGCCCGGACTGCCTGCCCAGGGAGACGATTGCCCTCTTGGAAAATTATGCCCGAACCCATCATGTCTGGGTGGAAGTAGGACTTCAGTCCATTCATGATCATACCCTGGCTTTGATCAACCGCGGACATGACGCCTCATGCTTTCTCAACGCCATCGAGCGCTTGGCAGACAGGGGGATAAATATCTGCGTCCACATCATCGTCGGGCTTCCGGGAGAAACGAGACGTGACATACTCAAGACAGCTCAAACCCTGGCATGTCTTCCCATTCAGGGTATAAAAATCCACTCCCTCCTCATCTTGGACGGCACCGCCCTGGGAAACATGTACCGAGAGGGAAAAATCACCCTCATGTCGAAAGACGAATACATCCTCACGGTTTGTGATATCCTCGAAATACTTCCCCCCCAAATGGTCATCCAACGCCTCACGGCCGACGGCTACAAGGACATCTTCCTTGCCCCCGCCTGGGCCATAAACAAACTCGAGGTCATAAACGGTATCGATCAGGAGCTGAAAAGAAGGGATACCTGGCAGGGAAAGAAGTATTGCCCAGATTGAGGCAGTGTGCTAACATATCCTTTTACTTCGAAACGAAAGGTTTACTTTCATGGTAGGCATTATCGATTACCGGGCAGGAAACCTAACCAGTGTGGCGCGGGCCCTGCAGCACCTTTCCATCCCCGCCATTATCACGGATAACCCAGCGAAACTTGCAGATTGCGAGCGGATAATTTTCCCCGGCGTGGGAGCAGCCGGCCAGGCCATGGCCGACCTAAAGCTTACGGGGATGGACAATTTCCTGAAAGAGGCGAAAAGAAAAGGGGTCCCCATCCTCGGCATCTGCCTGGGCACGCAAATCATCATGGATTTTAGCGAGGAAAACGAAACCCCCTGCCTGGGACTCATCCCGGGAGTGGTGAAGAGATTTCCAGAAGGCATGTCTGATGCGAGCGGCCGCCTGAAGGTACCCCACATGGGATGGAACAGGGTAGAGTTCACCCGTTTTCACCCTGTTTTTGAGGGCATTACGAATGAGGCGGAGTTCTACTTTGTCCACTCTTACTTTCCCGTCCCACAGGAAAACTCCCACGCCATTGGATGGACCGATTATGGCCTTACTTTCTGCTCTGTCGTTGCCGCCGGAAACATCGTCGCCGTTCAATTCCACCCGGAAAAGAGCGGGAAGCCGGGACTTGAAATCCTGAAAAATTTCTCTAACTGGTCGGGCCAAGATGCTTAGCAAGAGGATCATACCTTGCCTGGACGTGAGGGATGGAAAGCTCACGAAAGGGATAAAATTTAAAGACAACGTGGATATCGGAGACCCTGTGGAGGCGGCCATTGCCTATTACGAGCAGGGGGCAGACGAAATAGTCTTTTACGATATTACCGCTTCGGCCGAGGGCAGGGAAATCATGATTGAGGTGGTGAGGCGCGTGGCGGAAAACATTTTTATCCCTTTTAGCGTCGGGGGCGGCATCCGGAACGTAGAAGACATGAGGGGTGTACTCTGGGCAGGGGCCGAAAAGGTGAGTATTAACACGGCCGCCGTTTTGAATCCATACCTCATCAACGAAGGGGCCCGTGCCTTCGGAAGCCAATGCATCGTATTAGGCATGGACGTAAGGCGGGTAGAGAAGACGGCCCGCATTCCGTCCGGCTATGAGGTCGTCATCCACGGGGGGAGAACTCCGACGGGGCTGGATGCCCTCAATTGGGCCCAAGAAGCCGAAGAACGGGGAGCTGGAGAGATCTGCCTCAACTCCATCGATGCCGACGGGACACAGATGGGTTACGACCTTGAAATAACCAGGCTCATTGCCACGAGCGTAGGCATCCCGGTGATTGCCTCGGGGGGTGCCGGCACACCGGATCACATAGTAGAGGTCTTAACGAAAGGGCGGGCCGACGCGGCCCTCATCGCTTCCCTGGTGCACTACAATCTCTACTCGATAGGTAAGATAAAGGAAATCCTCTCCCAGAGGGGAATTAAAGTCAGGAACTACTGGTGAAGAGCCCATGAAAGCCGTCGTCATAAAAGAAATCAAACCGATTACGGAAGAAGGCGAGCCGGTAGAATATACCGAAGTGCCGGATCCGGAACCAGGAGACAGAGAAATAATCATCGGTGTTTCCGCCTGCGGCGTCTGCCATACGGAGCTCGACGAAATTGAAGGCCGCAGCTTACCCCCTGTGCTACCGGTGATCCCCGGGCACCAGGTGGTAGGCCGGGTGGTTGCAATCGGTAAAGGGGTATCACGCCACCGAATCGGTGATCGGGTAGGGGTGGGTTGGATCTACTCCGCCTGCGGTCGGTGTGCATATTGCCTCACGGGCAGAGAAAATCTGTGCCCGGAATTTATCGCCACCGGTCGCGACCGCCACGGGGGGTATGCGGAATTTATGAAGGTACCCGAAGATTTCGCCTTTCCCATACCCGAGGGCATCAGCGATATCCATGCGGCCCCCCTCATGTGTGCGGGGGCCATAGGCTACCGTTCCCTTAAGCTCTCAAACATTAAAGATGGGGAGAACTTAGGGCTCACAGGCTTTGGCGCCTCTGCCCACCTGGTCCTGCAGGCGGTAAGGCATCTCTTTCCCGGGACGAAAGTCTACGTTTTTGCCAGAAGCGAAGGAGAAAGGGAGTTTGCCCGCCAGTTAGGGGCTATATGGGCCGGAGACACGACGGAAGAGCCACCGGAAAGACTTCATGCCATTATAGACACAACCCCGGCCTGGCTACCCATCCTGATGGCCTTGCGTTACCTTGCCCCGGGGGGAAGGTTGGTCATCAATGCCATCCGCAAAGAACCGGGCGATCGAAATTGTATGGCCGAGATCGATTATCCCCGTGACTTGTGGATGGAAAAGGAGATAAAGTCGGTAGCCAATGTCACGCGAAGGGATATCGAGGAGTTCCTTCAACTGGCCGTAAGTATGCACCTTACCCCCGAGGTTCAAACCTATGCCCTAAGGGAAGCGGGACAGGCTTTAAAGGATCTCAAGGCGCGAAAGATTAGGGGCGCAAAAGTGTTAAAAGTGGTATAATATGCAAAAATCGCAAGACATTTTATGATAAATCTTCAGTAAGGAGGCGTGAAAATTGGATAGCAGGAGGCATGAATTAAACATTCAACTAGCCCAGATGTTAAAAGGGGGCGTCATCATGGACGTGACCAACGTCGAGCAGGCCCGTATTGCCGAAGAGGCCGGGGCGGTGGCAGTCATGGCCCTCGAGAGGGTACCGGCGGACATCCGGGCACAGGGTGGGGTAGCGCGCATGTCAGATCCCTCTATGATCCTCGCCATTAAAAAGGCCGTTTCCATTCCCGTCATGGCAAAGGTGAGAATCGGTCATTTCGCGGAAGCCCAGATTCTCGAAGCGCTGAAAATAGATTACATCGATGAAAGCGAGGTCTTAACCCCGGCAGATGAAGAGTGCCATATCGATAAAACCAAGTTTTCCATCCCCTTCGTTTGCGGCGCGAGAAACTTGGGAGAGGCTTTAAGGAGAATCGCGGAAGGGGCCGCCATGATTCGCACCAAGGGGGAGGCGGGAACGGGCAACGTAGTGGAAGCGGTACGCCACATGCGCACCATGAACCGGGAAATCCGTCAGCTTGTCTCCATGCCAGTGGAAGAGGTAGTGGGTTTTGCCAAGGCTAACGGCATACCTTTCGAGCTTGCCCTCAAGGTGAAGGAATTGGGAAGGCTTCCCGTGGTCAACTTTGCCGCGGGCGGTATTGCTACCCCGGCCGATGCAGCGCTCATGATGCAATTGGGATGTGACGGCATCTTCGTGGGTTCCGGCATCTTCAAATCGGCGGATCCCGTCAAGAGGGCTCGGGCCATCGTTATCGCGACGGCCCATTACGATGACCCAGAAAAGCTCCTCGAAGTTTCTATGGGACTGGGGGAAGCCATGCCGGGTCTGGAAATCGGCACGATCCCAGAAGAACAAAGGCTCGCCGTTAGAGGCTGGTAATGATAGGCGTCCTCGACCTACAAGGTGACGTCGTCGAGCACCTGGATCACCTCGACCGTCTCGGCCTTCCCGCCAAACGGGTAAAGACGCCCCGGGACCTGGCGGGCATAAAGGGGCTCATCATCCCCGGGGGAGAGAGCACGTGCCTTTCCCGTCTCATGAAGCTGAACGGCTTGGATCGGGCCATAGTAGATCTTCACAGGCAGGGCGTGAAACTCTGGGGAACCTGTGCAGGGGCCATCCTTCTTGCCCGGCACGTCATAGGGGAGAAGCCCCACCTGCCTCTCATCGATATCGAAATCGAGCGTAACGGATTCGGAAGTCAGCTCGATAGCTTTGCGGCAGAGGCTTACGTCCCCGCCGTCTCCCCCCGTCCGCTTACCCTCATCTTTATCCGGGCTCCTAAGATAAAGAGGTGCGGGCCGGGGGTTAAGGTGCTCATCGAAAGGGAAGACTACATCGCGGCGGCGGAAGATGACGCCATCCTTGTTACGGCCTTTCACCCGGAGCTTACACCGGATTCGGATTTCCACCTCTACTTTGCCCGCAAGTGCGGCATGGAAATGAAAAAGGACCCGGGGAAACTGCCCCCGTGGTCAACCACGAGTTGGACGCGGTTCGCCAGGGTCGCATAAGGCCCTTAAGGCCCCATGAGCGAAAGGCGGCTTCTCATCCTTTCCGCCTCGCCTGCCCGACCCATCCGTTCGTAGTAAGCAGCAAGTCTCTTTAGATAAACCGTTAGTGCTCTCTTCCATCCTTGATGAGAAGCGGTCTCGACGGCCATCTTCAGCACCTCCTCTTTATCCCCTTTATAGAGGGTAAAGATACCGCAGGCAATGAGGCGAGAGAGGGGATCTTTGATCTCCACAATGGTATCAGCCGTCTTCTCATCTCCCCGGGCGCAGGCGGCGGCAAATTTGGTGTAAGCCTCAGGAAGAGCTTTGGGGTCCGCATCGGTGAAGCGGCCCTGAAGGAGGGCGTAATAAGAGCCATTTTGCGCCGAGGGAAAGAGGGTCTGGATGGCGAGAAAATCTTCACCCGGCGGGGAATCGAGGAGGGCAACCCCCAAGGCCATCTTCGTAAGGTAGGCCCGACCCAGCACCTCCATGTTCCCGCTCTTCTTTATCTCGGTAAGGGCGAGATTATAATTCATCTCCGCTACGTCCATGCGCCCGCCCAGATACTCGGCTTTGAACTGATCCAAACGGCTCACGGCCGTGGAAAGCCATCCGGGTGCAGGCGGCCCGCCGCAAGAAATCAGGATCAGGAGACATGAAATGAACAGAATCAACTTTCTCATTTACGGTAGCTCCAACTTCTCTTCCTTCTTGAAAGGTATCTTGCGGTTTATTTCATCAATCACGCTGTTTATCGTGTGGACGGCGCGATCGATATCCTTTCTCAAAACCTCTATATCCTTCGTCGATTTCGAGAGATCAACGCTCATTTTGATTACGTTGTCGAGGACCTCCTCCGTCTTCTTCAGATTGGCAATCACCTCCTTGAGCACGTCCACCACCGCCGGTTTTATTCCTTCCGGCCCGTAGAGCTCCGTTTCCGTCCGGGCAAGTATCTTATTCAGGTGTTCTGTCATCTTCCGCACGTTCTTCAAGGATTCATATACGGCCTTCACAGCCTCTTCATCGGAAATGGTCATCTCCAGGAGAGAGTTTCGTTCCGCCATCTTTCCCGTAATCTTCTCCACGTGGTCCAGAATGAGGGAAACCTTCACTAACAGGGGCTCTAATTTCCTTATGGTTTCGTTGATGTCGTTCACCTCCGTGACCAGGGGGATAAATCCCGGGTCCAGAGGGGGACTTGCCATATTCTCCGTTATGACCGTAAGTTTCGTAGAGCCGAGAATGGGGCGCTCCAAGACGAAGCGGCTATCTTTCCTCAGCCATTTTACATGGCGGGTAGGCACGTTTACCTTGATTACCACCAATCCCGCCTGGCTTAATTCCAGGTCCGTGACCTTTCCTATCTTGAAGCCGGAGAAGTGCAGAGGCATGCCCACGGTGAGGCCTTCGCCCGTTCGGGAATGGAGGGTGAAGGTATGCCCCCTTTCAAACATGCCTTTCTTGTGGGCGAGATAGGTAAGAGCGGAAACAATGATCAAGAGAGACAAGATGATAAACAGCCCTACTTTCCACTCAACGGACAGGCGCTTCATACCCGAAACCTTCGTACCTTTCATCGTTCCATGAATAGTCGAGAATCAAACACTGATTAAAAAATTCTTCTATTCCTTGCAAGGCATTTATTATGAAATCCGCCTTGTACAAATCGGGCATGATAATAAAGGGCCGGTCAATCACGATGACGTCCCCTATCATGAGGGCCGCCCTCAGAAGCAGGGCGATGAAACGCTCTGCATTGGTCAGGGCCGGGTTCCTTTTCGGCCCTATTTCTGCCATGCCCAGGCGGGTCAAGAGTTCATAGGTAAACCCTTCTGCCTTCCGGCGTGGCCAACGTTCGTGATACTCCTTGATGAGGGCCACATTCTGCACGACGGAAAGATTGGAAATGAGGGGATAAAGGGGTGAAACAATGCACGCACGGTCCCCCAACCCCGCAAGGAGGGTTCCTCGCTTCTCCTTTAGGCTAAGCTCATCGGAAAAGAGTTCTATATCAATTTTGCCATAAATGAATCGAGTATTAATACGACCACCTCAATCACAATGATGGAGATAAAAACCTGGACCATGCCGTTTAGAACGGCGATGGGAATGGACGTCAATTCCTCGGTTGCGGACATGCCGAATCTAATTGGGATAAACACAATGAAGAAACCCAAAATGGCACATTTTATCCCCATGACGATTATGTCGTGCAGGGAAAAGGCGTCCACGAGCATGGAGATGTAATCATCGTAACTCAAGCCGAAGAAGAAACGGGAGGATAGAAGCCCGCTTATGAGGGCACAGATGGAAAAGATGAAACCCAACATCACGATGGACACGATGCCGTTTAAGACCCGGGGCACAAGGAGATACTTGACCACACTTATCCGGTAAGCCTCCAGGGCAGCAAGTTCCCTGTTTACCTTCATGACGGCTATTTCCGTATTGATGGCCGCACCTGACCTCAAGGCAATGAGGAGGACCGTGATAAAAGGGGCCACTTCCTTGACGACAAAGCCCATGATCATGGCCCCGAAGAAGTGGAACATACCGATACTTCTTAAATACTCTCCCGCAATGCCGATGAGGATCATACCCAGGAGGATGGAGACCGTAAGAAAAAGGGGCAGGATCTGAACGGCGGTGAAGTAAATTTGGTTGATGAGCACCATCCTTACCGCGGGATTGTAAGTAGAAGGCACGCACATATGGGCAAAAACCTCGTAGGCGAGGACAAAGGTTTCCTTGAGCGTTTTTAGCCTCTTGACCAAAACACTTCCTATTTTTTCGAGGGTAGGCATAATCCTCAAATAGCCGTCAGACTGAAAGATTTAACCATTTCTACAGGTTCGTATGACCTTTTGGCTTCGGCCAGAGCCTCGATTCCCATATCACTTTCCTTGTTGATGAATTTGAGGTCGTAAAACAACCGGCGAGCGCATTCGCGGTCGAGAAATTGATAAAGCCCCTTCACGTGTCCGAAGGCCTTTTCGAAGTTAAGAACTCCCATCTCCCCTGTGAGCTTCGACATGATGGCAAAGCCACAAATTTCGCCGTCGATTCTTATGTAGAGCCCGCGCCAGGGTAGGTCCTCGATCGTTTCGAGGGCGGCAGCAATGGCCTTTTTTTCGCAGATGAGCAACTTCTCTGCCCCCTTGCCGTCACAGTTGCGTTCCTCGCACCAGGCCTCAAGGAAGGAAAGACACTCTGCCTGGTGGGCTTTTGCAATCGCCCCTATTTCCACCCGTTCCTCATGAAGATAATCACGGGCAAACTGGTGAATTAAATTTCTCTTCCTCGCATACCGGTTACCTTTAAGTTCGGCGAGATCCGATGCCAGATAAACGTAATCGGCATAGGCCTTCTCCTCCCGGATCTCGAACCATGGCCAGATACTGTCCTCGTTTACCGTCTTGATATAATCGCCCGGCACGAATCTAATCTGCCTTATGCCCGTCGCAAGGGCGAGCTCGTAAAGCCAAGTAGGGGCCCAGGTCTCCCGGCTTAGGGGCATGAGAAGGTATCTATCCTTGTTTTCCCCTACCCCCTCTTCCATGGAGAGGATGAGGGACTCTCCGGCAAAATCGTAAAAAGCCTGATAAGCCCCTTCACCCCAGGCAATAAGCGAGGGCAAGCTGTAGATGCTCAAACGATACGTTTGATGGGCAAAGTATTCCTGCAAGAGAGGGTAGGAACTTCTATCCAATTTATTCCACATGATCTTTCCTTTCCGCCACGTAGATACTTTTATACATCGAAATCAGGGTGAGAAAGAGGGCGCCGATTATAGGCCCCAGCACAAAGCCCATAATACCGAAGCAAACAATTCCCCCCAAGGAAGAAAGAAAGACCATGAGGGGGTGCATCTCCACACCCTGTTTGAGAAGGATGGGCCTCAGGAGGCTATCCACTGAACTGATAACGAGCGACCCCACTAGGAGCATGATCAAACCCTTAACCGTCTCGCCCGCAATTATCATAAAAATACCCGCCGGAGCCCAGATGATGGAAGAGCCGACGCCGGGAATAATGGAAGCGACCGCCATCACGACCCCCCAGGTCAGGGCCCCCTTTACCCCTAAGACGAGAAACAAAATCGCCCCGAGGAGGCCCTGAATGCCCCCGATGAGAATGGTCACTTTGAGGGTGGCCTTGGCCGTGCGGGTAAAGCTGTTAAGGAGGGCTGCCTTTTTTTCCTCCGCAAAGGGCAGGAGATCCTTTACTTCCTCCCTTAATGCCTCTCCATCCCGGAGAAAGAAAAAGAGCACGTAGAGCATGACGAAAAACTTAGCAATAAAAACCACCGTATTCTGGGTAAGATATCGGATGTTCTCGAAAAGAAGGGTGATAAAACCCCGGGCACCATCCGTGATGGCCTTGGTGAGGGTGGCCGCATCAATGGTCAAGCGCGAGAAAATAGGATAAGAAGCGAGGCGGGCCGTGAAGACTTTGAGCTTCTCCAAGAGGGAAGAAGCCTCTTCGTTCAACGCCTGGAACATATCCACCGATTCCATGAGGATGAGTGTGCCCACGAGGATCAAAGGGACGATTATGGCTGCCGTCACCGTAAGGAGGGTCAAAAAGGCGGAAAGATTTGGGGAGCGCAAACGTTTCAAAATTCTCCTATGAAGGGGAAAAGATAGGCCCGCGATCACCGCGGCCCAAAAAAGGGGCCCGAAGAACGGACTTATGAGATAGGCAAAAAGGATCAGAGAAGTAACGACCACCACAAAGAAGAGCACCGTCTTTACCTTTTCCGGCCCCACCGTTCCTTCACCTTTCATAAAGCTTGCCCACTGATTAATCCATGGCCTAAGTTGAGTCAAGTCAATTGTACGACAGAGAGAAATGTGATAGGTAGGCCATAAAGGGGTGCCATGAAAGAGAGCTATGAGTTATACGCCGAGGCGAGATTTTCCGCCGCCCATACGTTGATCGATTACCCTGGCGATTGTGCCCGACTGCACGGTCACAATTGGTCTGTCAGGGCCTACGTCCAGGCTCACGGCCTTGATTCCCTGGGCATGGCCATAGATTTCAGGTCTTTGAAAACCCATTTGAAAGAAGTGGTTTCGGAGCTGGACCATGCGTATTTAAACGAACTTAAACCCTTCCGGGGGGTAAACCCCACGTCGGAAAACATCGCCCGATACATCTTCGAGGAAATGAAGAAGAGACTCTCAGGTAAGGGCGTTCGGGTTTCGCGCGTGGAAGTGGCCGAGACACCGGAAACGGGCGTCATTTACCGGGAAGAGGAATGAAACTGTGGGTGAACGAAATCTTCTACAGCCTTCAGGGAGAATCTTCCCATGCGGGGCGTCCATGCGTGTTCGTGCGCCTTACGGGTTGCAATTTGCGCTGCCGCTACTGCGATACCACGTATGCTTACGACGAAGGGACCCTGCTCGATATTGATGAGATTAAGACGCGCCTCGGCTCTTTTGGCTGTAACCTCGTGGAGATTACGGGTGGGGAACCCCTTTTACAGCCGGGGACGCCGAAATTGATAAAAGATCTGTTAGACGGGGGATGGGAGGTCTTAATCGAAACGAACGGGAGCCTCAACATAGGGGTGGTGGACGAAAGGAGCCACCGTATCATGGATGTAAAACTACCCTCCAGCGGAGAGCACAGGCAAATGAGATGGGAAAACATGGACTTCCTTACACCAAAGGACGAGGTGAAATTCGTGGTCGTCACCAGGGAGGATTACGAGTACGCAAAGGACGTAATCGAACGTTATTCCCTGGGGGATCGTCCTCTTTCCCCTCTTCTCTCACCGGTCTTCGGTCTCCTAAATTTTCAAACGCTCGCGGACTGGATTCTAAGGGATCGCCTGAGGGTGAGGATGCAGATTCCCCTCCACAAGGTCATCTGGGGGGAAAGAAGGGGGGTATGATGGAAGGCGAGGGCGCCATCGTCCTTCTCAGCGGTGGATTGGATTCGGCCACGACCTTGGCTATTGCGAGCCGGGAGGGGTATGCCGTCTACGCCCTCACCTTCCGATACGGGCAAAGGCACGCCCGGGAGATAGAGGCGGCAAAGACCCTCGCGGAGAAATGGGGAGTAAAAAGACACCTCGTTATGGAAATCAACCCGGAAATCTTCGCCCAATCGGCCCTCACCTCTGCCATCCCCGTCCCCAAAGGAAGAAGGGAGGCACGGCAGAAAAGGGAAATCCCCGTCACCTACGTTCCGGCGCGCAACACGGTTTTTCTTTCCCTGGCCCTCGCCTGGGCAGAAGTCATGGAGATTTCCGACATCTTCATCGGGGTAAACGCCGTGGATTATAGCGGATACCCCGACTGTCGCCCCGAGTTTGTAGCCGCCTTCGAGCGTATGGCCAATTTAGCCCTCAAGGCCACGGTGGAAGGAAGGCTAAAAATAAAGATCAGGACCCCGCTCATTAACCTTTCCAAGGCCGAGATTATCCGCCGGGGATACGAGTTGGGCGTCGATTTCCGCCTCACGCACAGCTGCTACGACCCCTCACCGGATGGGTACGCCTGCGGTGAATGCGACAGTTGCCTTTTGCGAAAGAAAGGGTTCCTTGAGGCCGGGATCCCGGACCCCACCGTTTATATAAGATGACGGCAATCGTTTAAGATCTCTACTTCTCCCTTTCCGTCTACGAAGCGAACAACCGTTAGGGATGCCGGCTCCATCGATACGCGGCGGAAGCGAGAGAGGTGAAGCCCCATGATCCGGCAGAGGATGGTGGAGAGGGTAAAGTTGTGAGAGACAAGGAGGCTGTTTTCCCCTTTTCCTAAGATTTCCTCGATGACCGGCCAAGCCCGCCTTTGAACATCCCGCAGGGACTCTCCACCCGGCATGGTGACCTGAGCGGGGTCCTTGATCCACTGGGAGAGGAAGGACCCTTCACGCTCCATGAGCTCCCGAAAGGACAGGCCTTCAAAGACCCCCTGGTTCATTTCCTTGAGCCCTTCCCTTACCTCGATGGCAAGCCCGTGGTAGGTGTTTACAATCTTCGCCGTCTCGTACGCCCGGGAAAGGGGGCTGGAGTAAATGGCAGAGAGGGGTCTTTCCTTCAGCACCTCGGCCAATTTCCAGGCCTGGTTTCGACCCTTCTCGCTCAATCCGATATCACTTATCCCCTGGACACGTTCCTGCTGGTTCCAGGTCGTCTCCCCATGACGGACTAAAATGAGTTCCATCTGGCTTTCAACACCATCTTTCCCCTTGACAAGGGCACCGAAATAATCGCTACTAAAGAAACACACCGTCTTTTTCAGGGAGGAAAACAAAAATGGACCTTAAAATCAAGGATAAAGTGGCCGTTGTCACAGGTGGGGGCAACGGTATCGGTCGTGCCATTGCCTTGAGGCTCGCCGAAGAGGGGGCAAAGGTAGCGGTCGTGGACCTTTCCGGAGAGGATGCGGAAAAAGTCGCGCAAGAGATTGCCGGTAAGGGCGGGGAAGCTTTACCCATCGAAGCCGACGCCACCAGCGAAGAGGCGGTAGGTAGCTGCTTCCGAAAAGTATTGGAAAGATACGGGACCCTCGACATCCTCGTAAACAACGTGGGAGGAGGGGTGGGTGGCCCCTTGCCGGTGGTAAAGATCCCCACAGAAAGTTGGGATAGGACGATAGAAATCACCTTAAAGAGCACCTTTCTTTGCTCTCGGGCCGCCGCTAACGAGATGATAAAGAAACGCTCGGGGAGGATAATAAACATCTCTTCCATCTCTGGGAAATTGGGGGAGTCCTTGATCGGCCCTTACAGCGCCGCCAAATTCGGGGTGATAGGGCTTACCCAGGTCATGGCGAAAGAGTTGGGGAGGTACAACATTACCGTCAATGCCGTCTGCCCAGGTTACGTCTTCACACCCGGGTGGGAGAAGCTGGCCCAAGCCATGAAGGAGAGCTATGCCTCCCTGGCAGACAAATCTCTTCTCGAGATATTCGAGATGAGAACGAAGAACCTCACCGCCCTGGGCAGACCCCAGAGGCCGGAGGACGTAGCCTCTCTCGTTGCCTACCTTGCCTCGGAGGAGGCCTGCAACATAACCGGTCAGGCCATCAACGTAGACGGCGGGGCCGTTATGCACTAACCTCTAAGGCCGTTCAAACGGGCAATGGTCTCTTCGGCCTCGGCGATGACCCGGTCAATGACCTCTTGGGTGGAACTGATATCCGAGATGCCGCCACAGCACTGGCCGGCAAAGAGAATACCTTCTTCCGTATCTCCTTCTTTTATGGCCTTTAAATGCCTCATATTCCCTACCGCCTGACGGGCGAGTACCCATAAGGGGTGACCTTCCTCGGCCGTCATCATAGCGAAGGCAGAGGCGATAAATTTCCCATAGGAGAGATTGAGGAGCTTCTTCACGAGCAGGGCCCCCTTAAAGGCCTCGATGATGGGGAAGCCACGCTGGGTCATTTTTATGGCCGCTTTCGTCTTCAACACCCGGCCATCCATCCCGTCGAAAACGTTGTCATAGAGGGTGTCCTGCTCCGTTGCTTCCAGGCAGAGGCGTTTGAAATTGTCGTGGACGGGACTTTCCTTGACGAGCATAAATCTCGTTCCCATGGATACACCGTGCGCCCCCAAAGCCAGGGCCGCCGCGAGCCCCCGACCATCGTAGAATCCACCTGCAGCAATGATGGGCACGTTCACCATCCGGGCCACAATGGGGATGAGAACCATGGAAGTGGCTGCCGCCCCGTGGGCCGCCGCTTCATGTCCTGTAACGACAATGGCATCGCAACCCAACTCCACCGCCCGCGCCGCATGACGGGCAATGGCAATGGTTCCCATCACCTTCCCTCCATAGGCGTGAACATCGTTAATAAACCAGGGTTTACCCAGGGAGTAGTTGATGACCGGCACTTTTTCCTCGATGGCCACGGCGATGTTCTCCTTCGCCCCGGGCCCGATGAGGATCTGATTGATACCAAAGGGCTTATCCGTCAGCGACCTTATCTCACGGATACATTCCCTCGTTTCCTTTGGATTGTAGCGGGCAACGGCCAAGATACCCAATCCTCCCGCATTGCAGACGGCGGCAACCAGCTTGGGCTCCGTTATCCAGTTCATCCCCGCCAGCATGATAGGATGCTTGATGCCAAACATTTCGGTCATCTTGGTTTTAATCATGGTGATTCCTCCTTTGGGCAGAAACTCGCCTCGTACATAGAAAAATAACCGGCGGGTGTCAAAAGAATTTTAGTCGAGAATCTCCCGGATACGATTGGCCAGTTCACTAATCGTATAAGGCTTGCGTATCAACGCCTTAACGCCCAGATCGAGGATCTCGAGGGCCTGACTCGTCTGGGTGTAGCCAGTGGTAACGCACACCCGAACGGCAGGGTCCAAATCTTTCAGCCGCAAGAAAACATCTTTCCCGTTCATACGGGGCATGATCATGTCCAGAATCACCAAATCAATCTCTTCTCTCTTCTCCCCGTAGATCCTAATCGCCTCTTCACCGCCGGTGGCCTTCAAGACCTTGTAGCCCAGATACTCGAGCAGGTCTGCCGCCACATCAAGCACTGGGAGTTCATCATCAACCACCAGGATGGTCTCACTTCCCGTGGGAATGGTTTTTTCCATCTTCTGTCTTTCTACAGTCTCTTTGCCGGAGGCGGGCAGATAAACGCCAAAGGTGGTTCCCTGTCCCTTTTCGCTGTAAACACTGATGTAGCCTCGATGGGCCTTGACTATACCGTAGGCCGTCGTGAGCCCCAGGCCCGTTCCTTCCTCCGGCGACTTGGTGGTAAAGAAGGGCTCGAAGATCCTCGACCTCGTTTCCTCGTCCATGCCGATACCCGTATCCGTTATGGATACCTTCACGTAATGGCCCGCCTTTGCCCGGTGGATGCGGGCCGTCTGCTCATCCACCAAAACCTCTTTTGTCTCAATGTAGATATCACCCCCCTCCGGCATGGCCTGTCCGGCATTGACGAGGATGTTGAGAAACACCTGTTCTAACTGCACGCTATCACCCTCGATGGTGGGCAAATTGTGTCCCAACTTGATATGGATCTCGATCCCTTTCCTCGTCCGCCCGTACATCTGAACGACCTTAGTGATTTCATCATTGATATCGAGAGGTTTAATCTCTCCTGGAGAACTACGGGCAAAGCCGAGTAGCCTACGGATGAGTTCCATCGCACTGGAGGCGGCATTGATGATGAGCTGGGCCCGGACATAATCGTCGCTTTCCTTCGGATGGTTTACCTGAATGAGGGTCGCATAACCGAGAACGGCCTGGAGGATATTGTTGAAGTCATGGGCCACGCCACCGGCAAGATTTCCTATCGCCTCCATCTTCTCCGAACGGATGAGGGCTTCCTCGATTTTCTTTATTTCCGTAATGTCCCGCGCCGTGGTGATGACCTGCGAAACTTCCCCGTTCTGGGACAAGATGGGCGTAAGAAGCCAGTCGAAGCACAGGCCGTTTTTCAAGAAAAGCTGCCTGCGGATGGTCTTACCCGTGTGAAAAACTTCTTCTATGGCCTTTTCTACCTCATCCACCAGACCCGGGGGGAAATTGAGCTCCCGGTGCGTCTTGCCAATGAAATCTTCCGGCGCAAGTTTCGTGTACTTCTTGATGGCTAAGTTGCAGTATAAGTGTCTTCCCTCTCGATCGAAGAGCATTACAATATCGGGAGATGCTTCGGTCAGGGCGCGGAACCTCTTCTCGCTTTCACGGAGGGCCGCTTCGGCGGCAAATTGACGGGTTATATCAACGATAGACTCGACGGCCCCCATGACGTTACCTTCCCCGTCCCGCAGAACATTTGCCACGGCAAGATAGAAGGATTCCTGACCGTTGGGCAGGCGCATGAAGCCCCGCGCATACCAGATGCCGTTTCGCTCTAAGATGTCATCGTACGTCGACCCTAGGTCGACAGAGGGGTCGAGCACCTTATCTATGAGAATGGGCCTTTTATCGCCATAGAGAGCGCACGTGTAGGCTCGCTCACCCTTTCCCATAATCTGCCCCGGGGGGATACCCGTTAAGACTTCCATCGTCTTGTTCCACCCGATCACCTTCCCTTTTAGGTCTATGGCGAAGGTGGCAAAGGGTAAGGCATTTATGATGTTGGCAAATGCCTCGTTTGCCTTTTGCAGCATCCGCTGCGCTTCGATCAAGTCGGTTATATCATGGGCGGAACCCAAAATGGCAGGCTTTCCTTGATAGATGACGTAAGAAGAAACCAGCCGCACCCACATGGACGTGCCGTCTTTTTTTGTGACTTTAAACTCGTAGTAGCCGTGGCTCGTATCTCCCTGGAGGCGCTTTTTTGCCTTCTCTTCGATTAAGGGGCGTAGGGCGGGGTCCATGATTTCATAGAAAGGCCGCCCCCGCAAATCCTCCAAGGTATAGCCTGTTTTTTCTGTAAAGGCGGGGTTCACGTAGACGTGCTGCGGGATGCCATCCACCTCCTGAATCAAAGTGACCGCATGGGAGAGCCCCTCCGTAAAGGTTCGGAATCTCTCCTCCGCCTCCTTTCTTGCTTCCTCGAGGTCGGCAAGCTCCGTCCGATCATGAAAGATGACGATCTGGTATTCCCCTTTTCTTACGGCGGAAACTTCGAAGGTGCGTCTCTTGCCTTCCTTCTCAATTTCCCATTTGACGGGTAATCGGGGTATGATTTTTTTCAAAAGGGAGGAAATCTCGTCTCGCCGGCCTAAAAGAGCCGCTGCCGCCGGGTTTAAATATTCAACCTCTTCCCGCCCTCTCACCACCACAACCGGCCAGGGAAGAGAATCGACAACGAAAGAAAAATCCATCCTTTCATCCCCCACGGCAGAAATAACTACCCTTTATCTATATCGGTTGCTCAGATTAAAACTTTAGCCCCATCTCGCTTCGCCAAACATATCGGCCTGTTACATAATTCGGTCTTGCGCATTTTCACGCCGCCAGGTAAAAAACCTCCAACCACGAAAGGAGGAAGGGTATGGCTATCGAGAGCAACGTTACGCCGGAACAAATAGCATACTACACAAAACTCGGTTTCTGGGACAAATGGACCTTCATCGACTACATAAAGAGGTGGGCCGAGGCCTTCCCGGAAAAGGAAGCCCTCATTGACCAGGATAAACGACTCACGTGGTCTCAATATCGGCAAATGGTGGATAGAATTGCCCTAAACTTCCTCGCTTTAGGCATAAAGAGAGACGACCTTGTTATCGCCCAGATTCCCAATTGCGTGGAGGCGGTTATCATCGAGATGGCCCTCGCCCGCATTGGTGCCTGTGTTGTACCCATTGCCATGCAGTGGCGGGAACATGAACTTGATTACGTAATCGGGCTCACGGAGGCCACCGGCGCCATCGTCCAGGCGGAATACTACGGCTTTAACTACCCGGAAATGATGAGCAACCTAAGGCAAAAACACGCCTCTTTAAAGCACATCATCGTTTTGGGAAAAGACGTGCCGGCTGGGTGCGTCCCGTTCGGGGCGATGTGGGAACAGGCCCTGGAAAGAGAATTCGCCCCTGATTACCTGGACAAGAACTGCCCCATCAATGCCAACGACGTGCTCACCTTATGCTTTACTTCCGGCACGGAAGCCGACCCGAAGGGTTGCCCGCGAACCCACAACCATTGGAAGAGTTTCGAGCGGTCGGGTTTTCTCCATCACCTGACCCTCAACGTTCACGACAGGGTGGTCATGGCCTTGCCGTGGATTAACCTCTTCGGGCAGAGTGTGGGTATTCTACCCATGACCATGGTGGGTGGCACCCTGATTCTCCTTGACGGATTTCAGCCGGCCACGATGGCGCAGACCATTGCAAAAGAAAAGGCCACGGTATATGCCGGCGTCCCCTCCATGCACGTCGCCCTCCTCCAGTACCCGGAGCTCGAAAAATACGATTTGAGCTCCCTGAGAGTGGTTGTCACCGGTGGTGCCCCCTGTCCCACGGCGGTCATAGAGCAGATGATGGGAAAATTCGGTTGCCTCGTCTGGAACGGTTTCGGCTCCAACGAGGGCCACCTGAACGTAACGGAGCTGGGGCTCTCGCCGGAACTCGTTTCCACCACCATCGGCATCCCTCAACTCTACAGTCAGACCAAGATCGTGGACGAAAAGGGAAACGAACTGGGGGTGGGGCAGATTGGGGAGTTCTGTCAGAAGGCCCCCTTCATCATTGCCGGTTACTACAAGCGACCAGACCTCAATCGCGAAAGATGGGACAAAGACGGCTTCTATCATTCCGGGGATGCCTGCTACCTCGATGAAAACGGTTTCTACCACTTCGTTACGCGGCTAAAAGACATCATCATCCGAGGGGGGATGAACATAAGCGCCGAGGAGGTGGAGTTCATCCTTTACAAGCATCCCCAGGTCATGCATGCGGCCGTTGTGGGCATGCCCGACGAAAGATTCGGGGAGAGGGTCTGTGCCTTCATCGAGCTTAAACCGGGGGCCAGCGAAATCAGCTTGAAGGAAGTAAGGGCCTTTATGGAAAAGGAGAAGGTGGCCGAGTACAAATGGCCGGAGAAAGTAATAGTGATCGACAAGCTCCCCCGGACCCCAACGGGAAAGGTGCTAAAATACGTTCTCCGGGAAATGGCGGCGAAAAAGAAAACTTCGTAAATTACGTATTAGACCGGTTTTATATCCTTTAGGCACACGTTTTCCGGCAAGCGCCTTACCTGCTCCGAAAGGGCATGGAGAGACGAAATGAGTTTCTCGTAGGCGGGGCCGGTAAGAAAAGGAAGCTCGTTTACCCCTTCTCTTTCCAGTTTGTCAATGACGTAATGCACGGTGATGGCCTGGGGGTCGAGGGCCGGTTGATATCCAGGCTCACCATCACCATCCCGTTCGTTCACCATGACGGCAAGGTGGCTTCGTGTAAGATCGTAAAGAAGGTCGTTCACGAAGCGGATGGGAATTTCCAGCTCTTGGGATATTTCCCTCGCCGTAGGGGCCTTTTCTCCCCGAATGAATTTGTGGACGAGGTGGTGCATGAGCCTTAAGGAAAGTAGTACCCTCAGACGGTGACTGGCCCGGGCGGCATCGGGTTCAAACTCGTAAGTTTCCTCGTTCTGATGGGCAAAGGCAAGCTCGGCCCCATATAAAAGTATGAGCCAGCTTATCTGCATCCAGGCAAGAAACATGGGAAGGGCAGCAAAGCTTCCGTAAATGGCGTTGTATCTGGCTACCCCTATCTGGAAGGTGATGTAAGCCCACTGCACGACCTGGAAGATGGTGCCGGCCACGACACCGCCCAGGAGGGCAGAGGCCATTCGTACCCGCGTATTGGGAAGGAAAAAGTACAGAAAGGTAAAGAGCCCCCACATCATGGCATAGGGCAAAAGGCGCAAGAAAAAGAGAACGCTTCCCCGCAAGCCCCCGAGGACGGCAAACTTGTTCATAACGAGGCTCAACTGGGCGGAGAGAAACACCGTCACCCCGCCCGAGAGGACAATGATCACGGGACAGATAAGCATGACGGACAGGTAATCGGCGCATTTCCGCCCGAAGGAACGCGGTTTCTTCACCCCCCAGATGTCGTTGAACGCATATTCTATCTGCCCCAGCACCTTGATCACCGCCCAGAAGAGGACGATGAGACCGGCCCCGGCAATGAGTCCCCCTTTCGTATTTTTGAGGAGGGAGTGAGAAAAGGTGAGCACGTGTGCCAGTATCTCTTCATAACCCGCCAACATCTCCCTCAATTGGGCCTCCAAAAGCTTCTCCAGGCCGAAACCCTGGGCAATACCGAAGGCCATAGCCAAGATGGGCACGATGGAAACGAGGGAGTAAAAGGTTAGGGCCGAGGCGCGAAGCTGGCATTTATCTTCGTTGAAGCCACGAACGGACAAAACCAAAACCCTTACCAAAGAAAGGAGCGAAGCCTTCCGGCTGGGCAGGGTCGTGCGACGGATGCGCCAGATGTCTTCCAAAAGAAAGTGCCAGATACCCTTGAGCTTAAGGCCCAGTTTCTTCATACCTTTCACCGCCGATTATTTCTTCTGGAGGAGACCGCCTACATCCTCGAAAAGCTTCCCTCCCTCACCCTTCATTAACCCTTTGGCGGCCCCTTTCACCGCTTCCTTACCGGCTTCAAGGGCAACTTGGGATGAGGCCTCCTTGACCACTTCCCCCAGGGACTTGAGTTCAGGCTTCACAATTTTCACCGCCGGCTTATCCGTTGTTCCCCCCACTTTGGCCACGAAATATATGGCCCCTTCCTTATTCAACAGGGGTTTCATGGCTACCTGGGCGAGGGCATCGGCACTTACGTACTTCCTCACCTCCGGCCTGTTAATCACCGCCCCGATCTTCTTCGTTAGGGAACCCTTCACCGCCTCGTTGATTTCCTTGTTCATGTAGATTCCCAGGTCCATATCCACCGTTTTCGTTTTTGTGTTCATTTCTCCCGCAAAAGAAACCTTCGCCTGGGCGAGGGTTAGCCGACCATTCTTCAGTTCGACACGATTTTCCTTGTACCTTACGTCCACGGCACTTTCGTGCGATCCTTTCCATCGCTGCGTCCCCTTAAGGAATGACACGTAATCACCGAGATATTCACCTAAGACGGGGAGGGAAGAGACGGCATTGAAAATTTGGAGCCCCGTTATCTCCCCTTCCGGCAAAGAGACGTGAAGGAATACCTCCGGGTTAAGAAGTCGCGACGTTACATCGAAGGGTATCACCTTCCCCGTGGCATCGAAGACGACGTTGAAACTCTGGATGCCGCCCGTCTTGAGAGAACCCACGGTCTTTAAGCCCGTAGAAAACGAGAGGTGGATTACATCTTTGTTTTTCAGGTCTGCGGGATCGATCTGAATGTCGTGCAGGACAAAGGTAAGGTTGTATAGTCGAAAATGATGACCGCTCCTTGCGTCGTAGTAATCAATCGTTCCGTCCTTGAGGCCGATTTCCCCCACCGAAATAGCCCCCGGAATCAGATCGGCACCAATCGGCTTGACCGGGGCTTCCTCTTTTTTTTCCTTTAGCTTAGTTCCTTCTGCGGGCAGCAGAAGATCGCTTATATTCGTGGAACCATCCCTGTTCTTCACCAGGTTAATGGCGGGACGAATAAGGAGGAGTTCTTTTAGCTTAAACTCCCTCTTTAGAAGGGGGATAAACGCCATCTTGAAACGGAAGGCATCTAACCGGACCCACGTATCTTCCGATGCGACGGGTTTCCCCTCAAGTTTCTCCCTCTCCGCTGGGGTCTTGAAATTGGATATGACTACCTTTCTTACCTCTATTCCCGAAAATACCGAAAAGATACTTACATCGATGGCCTCAATCGTCACGTGGCGATTTAAGGTCTGGGCAAGCTTAGCTGCCACGAATTTCTTGTCCACCGTAATGTAAACGATAATTCCCGCAACAAGTACAATCACCAAGATGGCGGCAAAGAAAATCCCTATTACCCAGCTTATTTTCTTTCCCATCTCCCCCTCCCTTTATTTGAATTTCATGGTCAGTTCATAGACCCCCGCCTCCACCTTCTTTCGCAAATCGTAATCCATCTTCTCGAAGACGTGGAGCATGGGTTTGTTCTCAATGAGGACATCGGCCGTAAATCCCTGCAATCCCTCCTTCTTTGCCCATTGGGTGAGGTAGGAAAGAAGCTCCGTGCCAATGCCCTGACCGTGATAGTCATCCCTTACGGCAAAGGCCACTTCCGCCATTTGTGATTCGGGGTCCTTGATGGCCTGTCCCATCCCGACGGCTATTTCCTTTCCCCCTGCCTCAATCGTGGCGAGAATCACCATTTCCCTCGTATAATCAATGGCCACGAAGGCCTGCCTCATGGGATGGGGGATATCGTACCTTATCTCCATGAACCTCCGCTCCAAGCTCTTGTCCGACATGGCGTAGAATAGGTCCTTAACGAGGGGCTCATCATCCAGTTTTACGGGTCGGAGTCTGATGACGAGGCCCGTTTTAGTCGTCCTAACCACTTCCAGATAGGCGGGATATTCCCCCTTTTCCCCGGGTATGAATGCCTGGTCTGAGTAGATGAGGCCCAGACGCTTGGCCTCCTCTATGAGATCGGGTCGGAAATGAGGGTGGGCGATGGCAATCAAGCTCATGGCCCGTTCCCTTATGTTTTTTCCGTGGATATAGGCGATGCCGTATTCCGTGACGACGTAATGGATGTCCCCACGGTTTAAGGTCACGCCGGCGCCGCTATCGAGAAACGGAACGATACGGGATACTTCTCCGTTTCTCGCTGTGGACTGAAGGACGAGGATGGTTTTGCCCCCGGGGGCCCAAACGGCGCCCCGCATAAAATCGGCCGAGCCTCCGATACCGCTGTAGAACATGCTTCCGATGGATTCGGCCGTGGCCTGGCCTGTGAGATCAACCTGAAGAGCGGCATTAATGGCGGTCATATTTTCTATCTGACAGATGATGCGGGGATCATTAGTATAATCGATGCTCCTGAATTCTATGGTGGGGTTGTCATCGAGATACTCATAGGTCTCCTTCGTCCCCATGCAGAAAGAGGCGATGGTCTTCCCCCGGTTTATGTTCTTGCGTCGGTTGGTCACCACCCCTTGCTTGATCAAGCTAACCATGGAATCCGTAAGGAGTTCAGAATGGATGCCCAGGTCGTTTTTACCTTCCATATGGCTCAGAATGGCGTTGGGAGTACTCCCGTAACCGAGCTGGATCGTATCTCCATCGTTCACGATGCGGGAGACGTTTTTCCCTATCTGGTGGGCCACAGCGTCCGGCACCTGCGGCGCATACTCGAGGAGGGGCTCATCTTGACGGATAATGTAATCGATATCGTTCAGGTGAATGAAGGTATCCCCGTGTACCCGGGGCATGAACCGATTCATCTGGGCAATGATGAGCCTCGCCTTATCCACCGCCGCCCGGCAAATATCCACGCTGATACCGAGGCTTACGTACCCGTTCCGATCCGGAAGGGAGGTCTGGATGATGGCTACATCGATGGGGATCCTCTCCGTGTAAATGAGGCGCGGTATCTGAGAGAGAAAGACGGGGGTATAATCGGCCGCCCCTTTGTTTACCGACTCCCGCGTGTTGTCTCCCACGAAGAAGGAATTATGCCGGAAATTGAAGGTGTATCGCTCCTCCACGTAAGGGGCGATACCTAAGGTCCAGATGTGCATGACCTCTGCCTCGGCAAAGGCCTTGGGATGACTCTCCACGTAGTTCATGAGGGCCTGAATGGTATACTGGGGCTCGGCACAGGCGGTACTGATAAAAATCCTATCGCCCCTATGAATACGGGAAAAAATCTCCTCTTGAGAGGCGAATTTCTTTACGTAAGCCTTCTTAATTTCCTCCCAATCCGCCTCTTGGTACATAAAACCTCCTTCTTGGCCATGTTCAAGATTTGCATATACTTTACTACCGGATAGGCAGCGATTCAATCGTTAAATCACCTTGACAGGAATCGCTTCGAACGATAGGGAGCACCGGATGGATATGTGGGTAACGATGGTCATTGCCGTGGGTCTCGGACTGGACGCCCTGGCCGTATCCCTCGGTATTGGGGGGACGAGTAAGAGATTATATATCGCTCCTACTTTACGCCTTTCTTTTTCCTTCGGGTTCTTTCAGTTTTTCATGTGCACAATCGGCTGGTATGCGGGGGCGGCTATCGTCCAATGGATCGCCCAGTTCGACCATTGGGTGGCCTTCGCCGTTCTCGCCCTCGTGGGAATTAAGATGATCAGGGAGGGTTTTGCAGAAGAGGAAGAAAGGGAAAACGACCCTACCCGGGGCTGGACGCTAATTCTCCTCTCCCTTGCCACGAGCATTGATTCCCTTGCCGTCGGCTTCAGTTTCGCCCTCATTAAAATTGCCGTCTGGAGGCCCGCCATTATCATCGGTGTCGTCTGTTTCTTCATGACCGCCTTCGGCCTCGTTTTCGGACGCATCCTCGGCCACCTCTTCGGACGAAAGGTGGAGATCTTAGGCGGCCTCGTCCTCATTGCCATAGGCGTGAAGATACTCCTCGAACATTTGCCACCATAAATTCAAGCCCTTCCTCGGGTATCATCTATCGTGGGCAAGCCCAGCCATGCTAACGGCAACTCATTAAACTTATAATGGCAGTTAACGCTATTTATGTAATCCAACACATCTTTGTATTCCGGTTTTTTAAACCAGTTGCTAAGTACGTATACATATTCGACTTTCAAACCCAAAGGAGACACCAGCTTCATATACTGTTTCCTTTTAAAATCGCAAGTCTGCAATTTTTCATCCACGGATCCCGCTACTTGCTGATATTTTACTTCTATAAGAAATAACGTCTCTCTCACTATTACATATAATGCATCATCGGGAATAATTTTTCTGGATATTACTTTTTTCCAATCAATTTTGTTTTCACCCAAAAATCTGTAGAAATCATGTTTCCTAAAACATCGGGCCACTAATTTGCCTTCAAAAAAAATACCTACCCCCGCTTGATTGGTTATTTTTCTTACTTCATAACTCGGTATTTTTTGAATAAGTTCTAGCAGATCAACTTTGCCTTCAAAATTCAAGCCTGTTATGGTGTTTCGACCACCTGTACCACCTGTTCTCATACAATCACCTATGCTAAAGCCAAAGAAGATTCTTTCATTTTCACAGCTTGTTCAAGCCTATTTATAGAGAGGGAAATAAAATCACTCTCTAATTCACACCCCACGAAGCGCCGTTTTAGATTAACTGCAGCGACACCTGTAGTTGAACTACCGGCAAATGGATCAAATACCAAGTCTCCTTCATTAGTTGAGGCAAGTATGATTCTTTCTAAAAGCGCAATTGGTTTTTGTGTTGGGTGTTTTCCGAAAGCTTTTTCTTCTCCATTAGGAGCAGGAATGGTCCAAACAGACTTCATCTGTTTGCCGGCGTTTAATTGCCGCATAATCTCGTAATTGAAGCGGTGTTTTGTTCTTTCGTTCTTTGCAGCCCAAATAATTGTCTCTGTCGAATGTGTGAAATATCTACACGATAAATTAGGTGGTGGGTTTGGCTTTTCCCAAGTAATATCATTCAAAATTTTCATTCCAAGTTGTTGCATAGCATATCCAACTGAATGAATTACATGATGCGTGCCTGACACCCAAATCGTGCCATGCGGCTTTAATAATTTCTGGCATCTTGAAAGCCATGACAAATTAAATTCATGATTTATTTCTGCACCACGCGACTTATCCCAAGCACCTTTATCTACCTTCACCATTTTACCCGCATGGCAGGTAATACCTCCATTAGAAAGAAAATAAGGGGGATCCGCAAAAATCATATCGAATTTACCCATAGGAAACTTTTTTATCAGCACGTCCATAAACTCCAAGCAATTAGCGTGATAAAGCCATATTCCCACTTCATCGTTTCGATAGACACACCGATTAGGTGCGTATTCGGATGCCTCCATAACCATTAGAGGGAACGACTCATTTTCTTCTCTATTCGCATATCTCATAAAATTTATTCTCCCTCGTAATCTTTATCTGAATGCATACTTTATATCTCTTTCGTTTTATTATCTCAACGTTCATTTTTACTGCTGGGCAGGTTTCTTTCTGCCAAAAGAACATGGATAATAGAGCTATGAGGATCTAAAAGAGCCTATCCTTAATTGGTATCAAAATGGAGAACCACTTATTACTATGTACTGGTTTTGCCTCATATCCCTTCGGCCGCCAGCGGCCCCATGCTCAAATCTCACAGGAAACAGCACCGATAAGGTCGCCGATAAATATCATGCACTGGGTTTTCGTCCTGGCAGGTTGCGACCATTACCATCGCTGGAACAAACCAATTTGAAAACACCTGGCAGTTGAAAGCCACCTTCCAGGCCGATGCGCAGGTCCTTATAGATACTTCAAGGGATGCATCGCTTACTGACACCTACAGCAGGAAATTGATCCAGGGAAAATGTTGGCCAAAGAAAAGTAGTTTCCCCTTTTGCAGCCATCCCCGACCCTTTGAACTTCCCTCTCATGAAGATGGAGGCCACAGGCCCATCACCTATCCCTCCCATCCCATAACGATGCTATGCTGGTGAGGGAATCTCTGGGGGCAGGGTGACGGCCACCGCCCGGATGGGAGGCAATTTCTGTCCCCAAGTGGTGATTTTTTTCTTCTTCAAGAATGGTAAATCTGAAGGTGCCATCATTCTCCGCGATGATAGGCGAGGATGGCCTGCCGGGTTCGCTCCATGAGTTCAGGCAAATCTTTCTGGGTAAAACCGGCGGTTTCAATGGGATCGCCTACCACCACTTCAATGGGACCAGGTGTGAAAACAAGGCTTTTTTTGGGCATCACCTTTCGGCTGCCGTTGACCACGACCGGTAAAATGGGTAGACCCTTTTCGATCGCCATGATGAACCCCCCTTTTTTAAAAGGTTGAAGTCGGCCATCGGGGGAACGGGTACCTTCGGCAAAGCACATGACGCTCACCCCGGCGGGGAGACGGGCGAGGCCCTCTTTCATGCTTCGAATGGCCTCCTCTCTTTTTCCCCGATCGATAAAGATATTGCGGGCAAGATATAGGGCGTAACCGAAAAGGGGGACTTTACGGATTTCTTTCTTGATGATCCAGCGAAACTGGATACCCAACGTGGTCACGAGGGCGAGAATATCGTAATTCGACTGGTGATTGGAAATAATGATGTAGGATCGTCGGGGGTCGATCTTCTCCTGGAAACGTATCGTGGGCTGCACGCGGGTTACGAAAAGCATAAAGCAGGCCCACCACTTGGTCAGGGTAAAGGCCAAATTCCCCGTTTTACTGGCAAGGGCGGCGATGGTGACGGGCCAAAAAAGAACGAAAGTGGCTACCCCGGCCCATGCCGATATCCACGCCACCTTCACAGCCTTAGTAAGGGCATTTGCCATCACGCCCCCTTCGTCTGCTTGTAACCCCCAGCCCTCTATCGAAGCATGCTTCCCTCTTGATAGGTTCAGGCCATAATCAAATGCGTAATCTCAACCGTAGTGTTCTTTAATCCACGTTTTATATTCGCCGCTTCGGACCCTCTCCGTCCAGGCGCGGTTTTCTATGTACCAGTCAATCGTCTTTCTTAAGCCCGACTCGAACGATTCCCGGGGAGACCATCCCAGTTCTT
>ERZ795045.465-NODE-465-length-52129-cov-11.215962_pt1 | contig 52129 bp, 48 predicted proteins | sample MGYA00375129_ERZ795045 | MGnify/ENA primary metagenome ERZ795045 (study PRJEB30174, sample SAMN05720166) | activated sludge metagenome | isolation source: anaerobic digester from wastewater treatment plant | place: Japan | collected 2015-05-15 ...
GAAGGAATCTCAATACGACGAACTGTTTGAGATGATGTTGATATATTCTTCAGAGTATTTGCAGAGCGCAATAACCAAGTTGGGCATATCTGTTGAACAGTTCAAAGAGCTATTTAAAACGATTGGCACGATTTATGTCATATACGTTGACAAAGATCTCGCTGGTTTCTTCTGGATTGAAAGAAGAGAGGAAGTACTGCACATACACGCTTTAATAATCAAGAGCGAGTTTCAGGGTAGAGGGCTTGGCAAGAAGATTCTACAGCTGATTCAGGACCAGTACAGCTCTGGTGCAAAAATATTGGAGCTCGGAGTACACCTATCAAACCACAGGGCGATCAATCTGTACCAGAATTCTGGCTTTGTAAAAGTCAAAGAGTTCGACGATATCGGTTTCATAGTCATGCAAAAACGCCTGCATGGGTAAAATCTACCGTTCACTTTTCGCCAGAACAGCCTTCAAGCCGTTCGCGAAAGACTCTATGTGCACCATCCTAAAGCCAAGTGATGATAGTTCTTCTTTCATTTTGGCTGTGGTTCTCAAAACGCGATAAGCTGGATAGTACCAGACCAGATCGTTTTCATCTGATAAACTCGGCGCACGATAAAAAAGCACAACCTGCTTCACATTGGAAACAAACCTCTTCAAATCCTCAGATTCTTCAACACCATTCAGTACGACGGTATTCTCTGATCTTTCAGTCATCTTTATTCCAAGATCCGACAAGACATCCTCAAAGTCCTGCAGATCTTCACTGATTCTAACATCCTGCCAGTCTACCAGTGAAAGCACCCTGTGAAGTTCAGCCGGCTGAATTCTCATTGGGCACTGTCTGTACGACTCTTTCTCAAAGTTCTCATAAGCTTTGAGTGATTCATTAACTGGATAAGGTTTTGCATAAATGAGTCCGTTTTTAGCTCTGAGCCATGCCCGAACAGGATGGATAACACCGAAGGTTGTGAACCTCTCTGATATATTCCCAACCCACACAATTTCATCGTCATTGCGAAACCAGTTCAAAGTCATATTCGGATACAGACCTGTGTAGAAAAATCTTCCTGTGGATATATCCGCGAGTTTTTCGTTTTCTTCAACGGCTTTTATATGATAGTTCAATGCCTTTTTCTTATCTATCTTCGAATAGAACTTTGCGAGCCGATAGTAATACATGGGGAAGATGGAAGGTTCTTTGATCTTCTCAAGCAATTCTATTGCCTTTTTTTCATCTTGTGTGTTCACAGCAGATACATAGAGCGCGATGTCTTTTTCAGAGAGTAAGTACAACTTGCTCACGTCGCTGCCAAGGTATTTCTTGAAATCAACCAAAAACTCCTTTTGTCTTGAATAGAAATTGTATAGCTCCTCATAGACTCCATCTATTGTTGAATCCAATCGGGTTTTCAGATCTTCGACTATAGGCTTGATAAACTGCGACAACTCGGGTACAAGTTGTATCGCGTCTCTGTACGATCTTATTGCTTCCAAGAACCTTGCTTCCTTCAGATAATGATCAGCCAAGATCGCCTTGGCGACTCCGCGCACCACCGTGTCCTCGGTCTCGATGAATTTCTCTACAAACGATTTTTTCTCGGAATCGTCCATTAGGGAATATGTCAAAAGAAAACCACCAACACCATTCTCCTTGACAACGTTTTCCAAACTCCCAGAACTCAAGAGCTCTAAAAGTAGATCTTTTCTATTGTCAATTCTTTTCAAAAGCAGAAAACTCAGCGGTGTTACATCCTTCACATATATATCTGAAACTTGAACAGAAACGCCACTTTCGACGATTTTTTCATAAACCGGCTGCATATTCACTCTTAATTGCTTTCTTCTCACAAAATCTGCCAGATATTTCAGAGTCGGCAGACATTTCTCCACATCCTTTTCACTTATCTTGTTAACTAAGTGCTGAATCAAACTCACCGGAAGATCTTCATTTTTCGAGAATCTTTCCTCGGCGAGTTGGTTCAGTTTTGCATACTCTTCAAGTACCGCATAACCGATCATCGCACCTATGTCTGCCGTGGGTACATCCTTGAAGGACATTATTGTCCAGCCGAATTTTTCGATGTTCTTTGATGCATTTTCAACGGTTCTTTTGAATTTTTCGTGATATTCGACAACCTTTTTCCATTCTTGTTTTCTCAAATACGCATTCAGCATAGCCAAATAAGGATCAGGATAATCAGGTGTTGCGCCTATGGCAGTTTGTGAGAGCTGAATTGCCAGATCTTCCAGACCGGCATTGATCAAATCTATCGAAAAAATGTAAAGAAATTCCAAGCCAATCGCCGGTATTGACGACATTTTCTTCATTAGCTGTAAGACCTGCCATCCGATATCAGCAGTCTCATACAACTTGCCGCCGGTCTTCTCAGTCTTGTAAAGCTGAATTAGGTAATACAATCTCTCATGATCGTTCTTGCACTGTTCCAGGTGTTTTCTTATTAGCGTGGCAGTGCGTTCGTACTTCTGCTTCTTGAGTTTCCTGGTCCAGATGTAACCATAATGGTATATCAGAAAGTTTGCATTGACGACCTTAGGTTTGTAGATGGCCTGGTTGTGGACAATGTTTTCATAGTGAACTGTACCGTTTCTGAAAATACGTGGTGTTGAAGCTGTTTCAGTGCGTTTGAAATCCCAGTCCAGATAACTCAGAGTTGGTAGATAAACTGTGTTGACATCTTTGGGAAGGGATCTGAGAAAATCTCTAATACCGCTTTTGAAATCCTGTGAAACTTCTTCGTCGGCGTCAAAGATGAAAACCCATTCACAGGATGGATATCTCAAAGAGTTGTTTCTTGCTTCTGAGAAATCGTTTTTCCACGGATGAAAGTACAATTTGTCGGTGTACTGTCTCACGATATTGGGGGTTTCGTCTGTCGAACCAGTATCAACGACAACTATTTCATCGGCTACATCCTTAATGCTATCCAGAGCTCTACGGATATTGTGTTCTTCATCCTTGACGATCATAGCAACGGATAACAAGCAAGAATTTTCCTTCACATCGATACCCCCTAAGGTTAATCTATTCATCGATCCTCTCTGACAATCTTATCAGATTTATCCATTACCTGTCTTGGTGGAAAGATCTTTTCACGGCCGATGCGCTGAGTTATAGTTCTGCTTTTCACTAAACTTCTCTTTTTTTAACACAAAAAGCCAAGGTCGCGCAAACCTTGGCTGATCTTTGAAGGTGAACTCCTTAGATATTCGCAAACACTCACAAAAAATCTTTACACGACTATGTTCAAAAGTCTGTTTTGCACATAGAGTATCTTTTTGGGTTCACCATCCAGAAATTTCTTCACTTTATCACTCAGAATGGCTATTTTGAACACTTCATCTTGTTTTGCGTCAACTGGTACTTTGATTCTGTCTCTGAGTTTACCGTTCACCTGCACGGCTATTTCAATTTCCTCCACTATCAAGGCTTGTGGATCGTATTTGGGCCATCTTTCCTTCATTATTGAGGTTGTTTTTCCCATTTTGTGCCACAGTTCTTCCGCAAAGTGCGGAGCAAAAGGAGAAATCATCAGCAAGAAATTCTCGGCGAACTCTTTCAAAATCTTTGCATTCCATTTCTCTTGCGGTGTATCTTCCATGTAATCGGACACGCTGTTTACCAGTTCCATCAAGCCGCTGACAGCGGTGTTGAATTTGAAACCACCTTCCATGTCTTGTGTGATCTTTTTGAGAGCGGAGTGAAGTTTTCTTCTCAGCTCTTTCTCTTTTCCTGAAAATTCACATTCACCAGTAGCTGGCATAGATATTATCTGATCAACCACGGTCCAAGACTTTCTCACAAACCTGTGAACACCTTCGATACCGGCATCGTTCCATTCAGCATCTCTTTCAGGTGGCCCCATGAACAGAATATACATCCTCAACGTATCTGCACCATACTTTTCAATCATATCGTCGGGTGAAACAACATTTCCTTTGCTTTTTGACATCTTCGCACCGTCTTTATAGATCATTCCCTGGGTGAAAAGATTTTCAAAAGGTTCATCAAAGCTCAAATATCCCAAATCGTGCAAAACTTTCGTTATGAACCTTGAGTACAACAAATGCAATATCGCATGCTCCACACCACCAACATACTGATCAACTGGCAGCCAGTAGTTGACATCTTCTTTTATGAACGGGGCGTCATCCAGTTTCGGATTGACATATCTCAAAAAGTACCACGAAGAGTCGACAAAGGTGTCCATAGTATCTGCTTCCCTCAATGCAGGTCTTCCACATTTGGGACAGGTAGTTTTCCTGAATTCGTCACTCAACATCAAAGGTGACTGACCAGTTGGAAGAAACTCCACGTTGTAGGGCAGTTTCACCGGCAAATCTTTCTCTGGTACGGGAACAACTCCACAATGATCGCAGTAAACTATCGGTATGGGTGCTCCCCAGTAGCGTTGCCTGGAGATGAGCCAATCCCTCAGTTTGTACTGAACAGCACTCTTTCCCAGTCCCTTTTCTTCAAGCCAAGACACGACTTTTCCTATGCCATCTGGACTTGGTGTTCCGCTCAGTTCGCCGCTGTTGATCATCAAACCAGGCCCATCGTATGCTCTGTCAGCTGGCGCGTCTTCCAAAGGCTTTATCACCTGTTTTATTGGGATATTGTACTTCACCGCAAATTCATAGTCTCGTTGGTCATGTGCAGGAACACCCATCACCGCTCCTGTACCGTATTCCATCAATACATAGTTGGCAACATATATAGGTATCTTTTCGCCATTGACAGGATTTATGGCATATCTGCCTGTGAAGAATCCTTCTTTTTCTACATCGGCGGCGCCCCTTCGAAATCTATCTTGCTGTCCGACTTGCTTCAAGAATCTTTCAAGTTCTTCGTGCAATTGAGGGAGTACCAGTTGTTCCACAAGAGGCGATTCAGGCGCAAGCGCCATGAAGGTTACACCCCACAGCGTGTCTGGTCTTGTTGTGAAGACTTCGATTTCTACGTTCAGGTTTTGAACTTTGAACTTGATCCTCGCACCTTTGCTCTCACCGATCCAGTTTCTTTGCATGGTCTTGACGTGTTCAGGCCAACCAACGAGTTTGTCCAGGTCTTTCAAAAGTCTTTCGGCATAATCGGTTATTTTGAAAAACCACTGTTCAAGGTGCTTGATCGTCACCGGTGTGTCACATCTTTCACATCTTCCATCTTTGACCTGTTCATTCGCCAGCGAAGTCATACACTTCGGACACCAGTTCACCGCTGCCTTTTTCTTGTACGCAAGCCCCGCTTCATAGAGTTTAAGGAAAACCCATTCAGTCCATTTGTAATACGGTTCAACACAGGTTATAACTTCTCTATCCCAGTCATAGCTGATGCCCATTTTCTTTATCTGTCCTCTTATTGTGTTGATGTTTTTCATGGTCCAATCGTACGGATGAATCTTTCTTTCGATCGCCGCATTTTCGGCAGGAAGACCAAAGGCATCGTAGCCAAACGGGTGAAGGACATTGTAACCACACATTCTCTTGTATCGAGCCACTGCATCGCCTATCACATAGTTCTTGACATGACCGACATGGAGCGTGCCAGACGGATATGGGAACATCACGAGCATGTAGTATTTCGGGAGCTCGGAACGCTGATCTGTTTTGAACATACCGTTTTCTTCCCAATATCTCTGCCATTTCATCTCTATTTCCCTGGGCTCATATTTCGACACAAGATCACCTCCGATTACTTGAAAGAGATTATAGCACTCAGCTTCTCAAAAAGAGTACTAAATGCTTTATATCTATGACTCAGTTTGTGTTTCTCTTCTCCCATCTCGCCGAAAGTTCTTTGATAACCATGTGGTATGAAGATTGGATCGTAACCAAACCCACCGGTTCCCCTTATGGCGTCACTTATTGTGCCTTCTACAACTTGTTCACAGCACAATATGGTTTTCTCTGCAGGGTCATAGTATGCGGCTGCACACACAAACCTTGCCGTTCTATCTTGTTTATTACGCAGCATTTCGAGTATGAAGAGCATCTTCTCTTCGTAGGAAGAATCCTTCATAAATCTCGCAGAATGAACACCGGGGAAACCATCAAGTGCATCTATGACCAGGCCTGAGTCATCGGCTATGGTCTTTTGTCTGGTGGCATTTCCATAAAAGATCGCTTTCTTGACTGCGTTCTCAATGAAACTGTTCCCATCTTCGGAGACTTCAATTTTCACATCAAAATCGTCCAGTGAGAACACTTCTATTTCTTTCGGCACGAATCTTTTTATCTCTTCTACTTTGTGTCTGTTTCTCGTCGCAATCAGAAGCATTGTATCTCCTCCAATTTTTTTCTGAAAGACGCGGGATCATACTTGAAGATGCCATATCCCATGACGAGTATCTGCGCACCGCTGCAGACCACTTCTTTCACTGTGTCTTCATTTATCCCACCATCAACCATGATCTTCACATTCAAATTCCTCTGCTCTATAGTTTTGGAAAGCCTTCGAATCTTTTCAACTGTTGTTCCTATGAACTTCTGCCCCGAGAATCCTGGGTTAACGGTCATGATCAGAACCCCATCGATGTCGGATAGGATATCAGAAAGCATCTCTACAGGTGTATGCGGATTCAAAGCTACATAGGCTTGCGCGCCCCTTTCTTTGATTTGATACACGGTTCTGTGAAGATGAAGACACGCCTCGTAATGAACCGTGACTATCGAAGCGCCACCTTCTACGAATCTTTCCACATATTTCTCCGGCTGCACAATCATCAAGTGGGCATCTATTGGCAAATTGGTACATCTTCTTGTCGCTTCAAGGAGTGGCAAACCAAAGGTTATATTGGGCACAAAGACACCGTCCATGACATCCAGGTGGACCATGTCTATATACGGCTCGACTCTTTTGATTTCCTCGCCAAGCTTGGACAAGTCACTCGCCAATATCGACGCAGAGATCATTGTCATAAACTACTCACTTCCTTGTATATCTGAAGATAGCTTTCGTACCTGCTCAAAGCAATCTCGCCTTTTTCAACCATTTCCTTTATTTTGCACCCCGGCTCATCAATGTGTGTACAGTCTTTGAATAAACAGTTTTCGTTTTCAAGAATCTCTGGAAAATACAGTTTCAGATTCTCTGGTTTTATGTGATCCATCTGTATCAACGAAAACCCTGGCGTATCTGCGACAAGTCCACCAAAAGGCAAATGAATCAACTCTGCTGCTGTCGTTGTGTGTTTACCCCTCTCGATTTTCTGGGAAATCTCCTGCGTTCTGAGATTTATCCCGGGGCAGATACTGTTCAAAAGGCTGCTCTTTCCTACTCCAGAAGGCCCTGCGAAAACAGAAAGCCTGTCTTTGAAGTAGCTCTTCAGTTCTTCTATGCCTTCATTGGTTTTTGCGCTCGTACAGATAACTGGGTAAATCTTTCCATAGGTTTCTACAAAAGATCTTTTTTTATCTTGATCTGATTTATCGAGCAGATCGACTTTGTTCAAGACGAGCAAGGCATTCAATTTCGCCTCTTCGATCAAAACTAAGAGTTTATCAAGCATGAGAAGTGGAACCTCGGGTCTTTTGATGGTGTGTACACAAACGACTTGGTCTATGTTTGCCACCTTTGGCTTTGACAACTCATTCTTTCTTTTCAGAACCGACTCTACTACGCCTTTGTCACCCACCTTTGTGTACTCAACAACATCACCTACAATGGGTCTTAATCCTTGAAGTTTGAAACGGCCTCTGAGATAACATCTGATTCTTTCGCTAGTCTTTGAGTCTTCAACTATCAAGACATTCGACATGAATTTCACGACTACTCCTCTATTTCTCAGAAGTTGATCCCTCCCCCGGCTCTCCAGAATCAACCAGAATCGATACCTCACTGTTTTGTTTCAGTGAGCTCCCCGCTGGGGGATACAACCCCATTACTCTGCCGTCTGTCCCCTTGAAAGGCAATTCAACAACTCTTATTTGAAACCCCATCTGAGACAGTATCTTCACCGCGGTTTCCTTTGGTGCGCCGACGAGATCTGGAATGGTTACCTGCTGTGGCTCTCTCAAGAATATAACAACCGTTCTATTCTTTCTCACTTTCTGCCCTGCATCGGGGTAAGTATGATCTACCAGCCCTGTTCCAAATACCTGGTTTGGTTTCACACCAGCCTTTTTCAACTCTTCGATTGCCTTGTCGACCTCAAGACCCTTTACATTCGGTATCTCAACTATTGGAGGACGGATCAAGAAATAACTCAGAAAAATAACACCACCAACTACCATGCCGAGAAACATGTAGAGCAAAAAGGCAAGGACTCTTTTCAGCGCTGAAGGTTTCTGATCCTTAGTTGTCCGCATGCCGCTTCTATGTCCGCTCCCTTCTCATACCGTATCTCTGCCTCTACACCAGACTCGATGAGAATTTCCTTAAACCTATTGATCTTCCACTGGGTTGGTCTTTCCATTTTTGATACAACAGGATTCACTGGGATTAGGTTCACAAAGACCTTCATACCTTTGAGCAGTTTTGCGAGTCTTCTTGCATCTTCATCAAAGTCGTTGAACTCTCTTATCAAAATGTATTCTATTGTCACTCTGCGATCGGATTTCTCTTGATACATCCTCGCAGCGTGGAGTACTTCTTCGATGGAATACTTCTTGTTCATTGGAATTATCTGATCTCTCTTCTGATCACTTGCAGCATGCAGTGATATTGCCAGGTTCAGATCGAGCCCTTCCTCTGAAAGCCTCAATATTTTCTCAGGTATCCCGACGGTACTAATTGTTATACGTCTTATACCGACATTTTTTGTTTTTTCGTGCGTGAGTATTCTCACGCTCTTGAGAACGTTATCATAGTTGAGCAATGGTTCACCCATACCCATATACACTATGTTTCTTATTGTTTGCTTTGAATCATCCTCGATCGCCAAAACCTGGGAAACGATTTCACCGGTCGAAAGATTTCTCACAAAACCACTCTGCCCTGTTGCGCAAAAACTGCATTTGACAGGGCAGCCAACTTGAGTTGATATACAGCTGGTGGCATAGCCCTCGTGAAACAGCAGTACCGACTCTATAGTGTTTCCATCGTGCAGTCTATATAGATACTTGGTCGTTTTGTCTATGGAAGAAACTCTCTTGTCGACGATCTGCGGCAGGTCGATGGAGAAGCTTTCAGCGAGAATTTGTCGATGCCCTATGGAAAGATTTGTCATTTTTTCAAAAACAAAGATATGCTTCTTGTAAACCCAGTCAAGCACTTGATCTGCCCTGTATTTTTCAAGCCCAAGCTTCTCAATGGCTGACACGAACTCGTTATAACTCATTTCAAGAATATTCAGAGCGATTCACCTCACAGATTAATTATAAATCGATACATCATGGATCTACTATCTTTGCAAGATCTTAAAATTAACGAGACCAAAAAGGAGTTTCCCGGCACGGTGATATAATTCAACAGGAGGTGTCTGGTTTTGACAGTAGATGAAGCGCTTTTTCTAAGCAAGAAGATCATGGAAGCCGGTGAAGCTCCATTACTGGTTGGACATTTTGGTGTTGGAAAGACTGATATCGCAAGACAGATTGCCAAAGAGACCAGCAGAAGGCTCATCATTCTCATCCTCTCGCAGATGGAACCAGGTGATCTCATAGGTCTTCCTTCAAAACAAAATGATCAAACGGTTTTCTTAAGACCCGATTGGTGGCCAGAAGATGGTAATTCAATAATCTTGCTGGATGAAATAAACCGAGCCCACAGATCTATAAGAAACGCCATTATGCAACTTGTGATAGATAAAAGAATACACAATCATGTGTTGCCAGAAGGAACCTGGATCATGGCAACGATGAATCCACCGGATGATGAATACGATCAGGCGGATTTGATAACAGATCCAGCCTTCATTTCACGCTTCTTCATAATCGATGTAGCGCCATCGATCGAAGAATGGCAGTTGTGGGCAAAACAAAACAACGTTGATGAAAAGATAGTTGAGTTCATCGAAAAATACCCTGAATTTCTTTACACCCATTCGCCGATGTCTCTGAGAGTTGAACTGAGACCAAGCCCGAGAAGTTGGTATAAACTGAGCAATGTTCTGAAGATAATGAACGAAGATGACAAGAAAAGGTACGGTTATTCCTTAGCCTGTGGAATATTGGGTCCCGAGGCTGCAAAGGCCTTTGTTGAATCTAATTACGGTGAGTCAGTTCCTACACCACAACTCGTCTTACTGCAAGGTTTTGAAAAGACATTGAAAGACAACACAGATCAAGCTAATTCTTTGACCCTTCGACTCATAGACTATCTTTCGAAGCTCGATGACCAGACAGCTGAACTTCTTCAGGCAAACCTTTCACGAGTGGCGAGAAATATCAGCGAACTCGCCTCAATTCTTCCAAGAGACTCCTTTTACGCCCTGATCAGATTCATAACAGACAAAGCGTCAAATGGTGAAAAGAATTCACAGTTTTTCGATAGACTCATCGAGAAATTGTCAACCTTTGACCAGGTGAGATCGATACTCGATGAAATCTGATATCGAAAAGATCATTCTGAACCTTGGCAAAAGATCGCCATTTTATCTATATCTTTTGCTGAATATATCCCGCGTGCCGTCAAAAGAAGTGAGAAACATTGAACTCTCTTTTCAAAAAGGTTCAAAGATCACACTTTATTACAACCCAGAATGGATTAACAGCAAGCACCCAGAGTTCGTCGAAGGTTTGATCCTTCATCATTTGATGCATTTGATAAATCTCCACTTCCTCATAAAACCAAAAGACAACAGAGACAGAATGATATGGGATCTCGCGATGGATGCAGCGATCAATCAGTACATACCACAACTGTCTGCCTTTGGAGTCCCTCTAAATCTGTTGATTGAAGAAGGTCATGGTGTCGACAACGAGAAATTGTTTGTGCTTCCACCTGACTGGATGCCGGACAGGAGCGCAGAGGAGTATCACAAATGGATTTTACAGAAGATGGATGAATTGGGCAGATACGATATCGCTGTCGTCGCTCAAGCACGAGAAAACTCCTCTGATTCACATGACGGGATGTATCGGGTGCAAGACATCGATATGATTCTTGAACTCACCAAAAGCGATCTGAAAAAGGTCTTCAATCTGTACGGCTCTGAACTTGAATCTGGTGTCAAAAGATTGGTTGAACTTTCCATATCAAGGCCTCTGTTGAATTGGAAGGATAAGATAAGACATTTCGCAGGGGTTTCGGAATACGGCGAAAGATACACAACAGTACTAAGACCTAACAGGAGATACGAACAGCAGCCAGGCTGGAAAACCTCACACATGGCAAGGCTTGGCATCGTCGTGGACACCAGTGGTAGCATAATAGAAGAAGAGTTCGATGATTTCTTCTCCGAAATCGAAGCGCTTTCAAGATACGTCGACACCAATTTCGTGCTCGTACAGGTGGATCGCGCGGTGAATCTCGAAATAAGGTATTCAAAAGGTGCTTACAGGAATATGGAGATAATCGGCGGTGGCGAGACCGATCTTCAACCTGCGATCGATCACCTACAGGACAATCACCACCCCGAAGGCATAATAGTCTTCACCGATGGGTACACCGATCTCCCAGTTGTCAAAAGACGAGTTCTGTTTGTGCTGTCAAAGCACTACAGCGAAGAATTTCTATCGCAAGCAAGGAAAATCTATGGTTCTTCAAGCGTGGTGGTTCTGCGGTGATTGGATATGGACCAGTTTCGACCGTGGAGATTCTGAGAAAATACACGGATCTTCTACCAACCGAAGGTGCGATTGCTGAACTTGAAAAACACAGGGAGAAGCTTGATCAATATCACAGACATGTCTTTCTTTCCACTGCGTTCAAGCAAAGTGGTTTCTGCGTTTTTTCAGCCATCGACACCACGGGAAGAAGGATCGTTGGCATATCGATCAGCGATCCATTTGAGAAAAATCTTGCCATATACAGTTCGTCTGTTCAGGTCGATGTACTTCAAAAGATCTACGGTGAACTTTTCGGCGGTAGGGCAGAATCTTTCAAAAGCGGAATCACAAGACTCCCGTTCCAGTATAAAGTTCTATCAGCAGTTGGTGACGATGATTTCCTACAAAGAGAAATTCTCAAGGAAAAAGTCTACGGCGTGCAGAATCTGTCATTCTGCGAGAAGATCGACCAATCTGATTTTGAAAAACTTCACAAACTGAACGAGAAAAAAATAGATTTCGCAGTGGTGTATCTACTGGATGAATACATCGTCTGCATCTTGACTATGCCTGAGAATCTGGACAGAGATCACGCTCCATTGCTTTCAGAAATCTCGCGCATCTACAGAAAAAGATACGGTGCTCCATATCAAGGTAATGTGGGCAAGATAAAAAAACTCTCATCGGTGCTCAGCACATTTGTCGTTTCGTATGAAGATTTTCTGAATGGGTATGACATCGAGAAAAACTGCCTTGAACTGTGTGGGAAGGTCAGAAAGGCTTATAAGTTTGTTATTAGCCTTTTGTGATCTTGATCAAAACGTACCTACCTCTTTGATCTTCTATTCTCACAAATTCATCGAAGACTGCCAGAAAAATCCTCGAGCCCATCCTCGATAGGGCAGATCTGAGTCTGTGTGGAGAGATCTCTATTTCAAAAGATTTTTGAAAACCCATATCCAGCTCTGCTCTGTATTGCACCGTGCCGTATGATCCAAAAAAGTATATCTTTTTTTCGGTACCGGCGATCCTCAAAGGTGTATCCTTTGGCAAAAGCCAAGCTGCCTTGGAGATGAATTTGGTAAACGCTGTATACAGCTGATAGGTATCACCACGCACAAGTACCTGTTCAATTTCGCCTTGCCGTGAATCCTTTTCACCGCACACCTGCATGGCAAAATCGTCGCAGATCAAACTGAACGATGCTTCACCAACGCCCAAAGCCATGGGACAGTCTCTTTCGTAGACCTTTAGAGCTTTCACAATGTGCCTACTACTCACATATGGTATGGAGAAAGAAAATTCCTCATCGATGCCATCGTCGACCTTGCAAAGGCTGACAATTGTTCTTGATGGAGAAATCATCACAAGGGATTTTTCTAAGGAAGTCAGGTGTGTCATGTCGCCTTCTTCTAACGCCGCTGTTGCAAAATCCAGAAAGTTCATGAACTTTGTGAGCCTTGTTCTTCCGATTTGCCTGAAAGGCTTCATGTGTTCTCTGTCCTTCGGTTGAGATGTTTTTATCCTCAAAGTCTCCTGATAACCCTGCAAAACTATTTGGTCTGGCAGAATTGTGAAGTAGACTTCCTGCGATTTTTCTCCAGTCAAGAAACCTTTCAAGAGCCTCAAGCCAACTGGTATCTCACCGTAGAAAGGTTCACACTCGGCGATCTTCATCCAGCAAGTCAGACATCCATCGGTGGCTCTCATCACCAAGCCATCTTTGTAAGACAGAAAAATATTTCCGAAGCTGTATTCGGAAGAACCCATGATCTTGTCGCTAAATCTGAGCCAATGTATCAAAGAACCCGTCTTGATAACCGCCCTCAATCAATCCACCACCGTGCGAATTATAGCATCGATTAACTGTTCAAAGCTCATCCCTGCAGCCTTTGCGGAAGCCGGAAGATCGCTTAGATCTGTGAGGCCGGGAATGGTATTCAGCTCAAGCACATAAAAAACGCCATCTTTCAATATTCCATCAACCCTTGCGAAACCTTCACATTCACATACTTCAAATGCCTTCAACGCAGAATTACTAACCTCAGCGTATTCCTTTTCTGAAAGCGGTGCCGGCAGAACGAACTCCGTCATTTGTGGTGTGTATTTTGCTATGTAATCATAAAAACGTCGCTTTGGTCTCAGCTCAAGAATCGGTAGTATCTGCGGTTTGCCATTCACTTCCAGTATGGATACGGTCAATTCCCTTCCTGGTATATATCTCTGTAAGATCATTTCACAGTAATTAGACAACTCCTCAGCGAGTGCCTGGTAAAGTTGTTCGGGATCATCGCAGATGTGAACACCTATGCTTGATCCTTCTTTTCTTGGCTTGATAACGCATGGAAATCCAAAAGGTGATTCTCTGACTGTCTCTTTGACCAGAATATATTCAGGGTACTTCACAGTACCATTCAGTGTGCGGTACGTCATGACCTTGTCAAAACAAATCGCACTTGACAGCACCTTTGAGCCGGTGTATTTTATACCAAGCCAATCGAGAATGGCCTGAACCGTGCCATCTTCACCAAATTGTCCATGAAGCGCGTTGAATACAAGGTCATACTCTTTAAGCTTTGGTGCCACAGAAAGAAAATCACCGTTCACATCGATCGAGTGAGCCTCATGACCAAGTTTTTTCAGCGCTTTGATGACATTCTCACCACTTCTCAAAGAGATTGGTCTTTCACGTGATATTCCACCAAGCAAGACTGCAATCTTCATCGCACTGTGCTCCTTTCTCAGGTTATTTTATAACGGCTGAGTTGTACAATCAACAAAGGTGATTGTACCAGTGAAAAGACTACTGTATTTCGTGATGGTATTATGTGCTGTCATCCCTGGCTGCATAGCAAATCAGCCGGTAAATCTACTGAGTGGACTTCAGATCAGATACATAACGATCATGTATAATTACGGTCCCTTTCGTAGTATCGAAGAGATCCAAAGACTTGCTGAGCAGAGTGATTACGACGACGATGTTCTGCAATATTATGAATACTTTTCTGGGCAAATCGCGCTCGAGCAAACAAAGCAGATTGAGAAACAAGCCTATAACCAAAGAATAAAAGATTACATCAAACAAAATTTGCCCACCAACAACTCTGACAATTGCCTATTCATAGACAACTTTGACGACCCACTGCCCGTTCAAGTTTCGCTCAATGAGAAAGTATCTGAAAAACAAAATCTTCTTTCTGACAGGATCTATCGTCTGTTGAAAAGAGATTGGCAGAATATGGGCTTGTTCAGAGTCTGGCATGAAGATTTCTATGGAAATGGGATCAGCGATGAAGATCTGAGAAAATACGCCACGCTTTTGGCACAGGTGAGTTCCAGCTACTGTTCAACGGTGATCAAAAGAGTTCAATACACATCCTCGGAGTTTTACAGACAGTATGTTGATCTATCGCAGATTCCAGCGGAGTTATTACTCGCGATTGCGTACAAAGAATCAAGACTCTTTCCAGCATCATTCAGAGCAGAAGTGTATCAAGACAAGATACAGGCGATTTCGCTGGGATTGTGCCACATTCTTGTCGACGCAGATACACTTGAGCTTGATTATCCTGATATTGGCAATCAAACCGTGGACATGAGAACATTCGAATTGGTCTCTTACTACTATCTTGGTAACGATTACGCCGAAAAGAACCTTTTTGACGAGATGGATCTGATCCAGCTGAGAGGAAACACCTTACTGAGTCTGATACAACTTTCACTCATCTTTGAAAGGCTCAAGACTATCAGCGGCCTTTGACAGCTGTTTGTTGAATCTTCTTGATGGGTGTGCTATGATTTTTGTGTGATTGATGTGGAAATTAGTTGTTGAAAGTTTTCTGGTGATGTGGTATAATATTTGTTGTGTGGCCCCATAGGATAATGGCTAGTCCATCGGATTCTCAGTCCGAAGGTCGGGGTTCGATTCCCCGTGGGGCTGCCAGAAGTGTGCAAATATCTATTGCAACAGGGGATATCAATCAGTATCCCCTGTTTTTTTTAGACCCCAATACAACATGGCAAGGTGAGTTCACTTGACTTTGTTTTCGCGCTGAACTGATATACAATTAAAATGAGGTGATGCGATGAAGAACTTTGTCATACTGGCATTACTCTTAACTGTAAGTGCTTTTTCGCTGAATATCCTTGTTCCTGCAGGTCCTACGGTGGTGAGTGTCGCCGCGTTGATCGAGGGAAAGATTAGCTCAGATGTGCCACTCAAGATCGATTTTTGGCGAACACTTGATCAGGTCAACGCACAGATAACTGCCAAGTCGGTTGACATAGTAGTTCTACCGGTGTCAATCGGAACGACACTTTATTTGAAAAAGGTGGATCTGAGACTCGCAGCGGTGACACTTTGGAGTGGCTTTTATTTGCTCACCAGAGACATTCAGATCAATTCAGTTGAAGATCTCAACAATCAGGAGATCTACACACCTCAAGGCAAGGGACAGACCGGTGATGTACTGACAAGACTCATGGTGAACAGATATGGTCTTTCAAATGTTTCACTGAAGTACGCGGTCCAAAACGAAATTGTCGCGCTCATGAGCGCTGGAAAGGTGAAGGTCGCAGTTCTTCCAGAACCATTTGTCACTCTCGCTTTGAAGAACGCATCTGCATCGATTGCATTCGACCTGCAGAAGATCTGGTCTCAACTCACCGGTAAGCCAGCAGAGGTACCAATCACTGGCGTTTTCGTGAGAGGAGATCTGCTCGAGAAACCACAGGAGATCGCTCAAGCGCTTGATGCAATCAAAAGATCGATAGACTATGCCGTCCAAAACCCAGTTGAGATATCGCAACTCTCTGCAAAGTATCTCGGTGGAATGAGTCCCGAAGTGATAGCAGAGTCTTTGACACGAACGCACTACGAATATCGATCTGCGAAAGAGCAGAAAGAGAACATCATGTTCTATTTGAGCGTAGTGAGCCAGATCGAACCTGAGGCTGTTCCTGGAACTATAGACGATGCATTCTTCGCGTTCTAAGTGGTTTTTGTTCGGAATACTTTTTCTTGTGTGTGTTTGGTATGTGATATCGATCTGCGTTAGATCTTCACTGATCTTCCCAGGTCCAGATCTTGTGTTTGCCCGGATCTTTGAGCTTGCAAAGACCGGGCATTTGTTCATTTATCTGTGGCAGACCTTCTATAAAGCCTTTATAGGACTGTTGCTCGCGCTGCTTGTTGGACTGTTCTTGGGGTTTATAATCGGGATCAGTCAAAAGCTCTTTGAACTGTTTCGACCGCTCTTAATGGTTGTTCGGTCGGTTCCGATTGTTTCATGGTTGAGTACAGTGATACTCCTGTGGGGAATAGGCTGGAAAGGTGTCGTTTTCATAGTCTTTATGACTCTGCTGCCCACGGTGATCTTCAATATTGCAGAAGGGGTAAGGTCCGTCGATGTGAGATTGCTTGAGATGGCAAAGATATATTCAGTGCCAAAAAGGAAAGTCTTCAAAAAGATTTACCTTGGTTCTATTCTCCCATTTTTGCTCTCTGCTGTGAATGTCAGTATTGGCACTATGTGGAAGGCAGCCATTGTTTCTGAATATCTGATAGGAGACAGCGGGCTTGGGCTGCAGATCTTCCAATCAAAGTTCTACATAGACACTCCAAAGGTCTTTGCATTCACATTGAGCGCTGTGTTGGTTGGACTATTGCTTGAGCTCATCTTCGCCAGACTCTGGGAGAGATATATCGGTGAGAAGAGTTCTTGAATTGAGTAATGTGTGCAAGGATTTCGGCAGATTGAAGGTTTTGAAAGATATCACCTTAGATCTCTATGAGGGCCAATCAGTAGCAATAGTTGGCAAATCGGGTTGTGGAAAGACAACGCTGTTGAGAATCATCGCATCGCTGGAGAGTCCAACCTGCGGTGAGATCAAAAGAGGTTTTCACAGCATCGGCTATGTTTTTCAGGAAGACCGTTTGATACCATGGTGCACTGCCCTTGAGAATCTGCTCTTTGTCTGTGAAGATATGCAAAAGGCAGTCGATGCGTTGAGATTGGTGGAGCTGGAAGAGTTCAAAGATTACAAACCAAGGAAATTGAGCGGGGGCATGAGACAGCGATTGAATTTGGCACGAGCTATGGTAAGAACGCCGGATTTACTGCTGCTTGACGAGCCTTTTCAGAGCCTGGATCTTGTTACAAAATCAAAGTTGATCACGGACCTACAGCAGATTTTGAATCGCATAAGTACAACTTGCGTAGTGGTGACCCACGATATTCGAGAAGCGGTCTGTCTGTCCCGAAAGATATACGTACTCGCAGGACATCCAGCAACGATAGTTGGACAGATAGAACTGGAAAGGCAGATCAAAGATCTATTCGATCCTCAAATTCTCAAGATCGAAGAAAGGCTCACAGTTCTGCAGCAGGGTGATTAGAGACACCGTAAAGTTTGGTGAGAAGTGCTGATAATTCGTTCAAATCATCTATTCTGTAGAGATTTGTTCTGACCGGCAAATCGCTCGAGCCAAAACCCTCTGGACCATCAAAGTGTTTGGCGAATTCCTGTGAAAATCGCAGTTCATTTCTCTGACCTGGAAAGATGAATATCGATAGAATCGTTGAAGTCTTCAGCAGATAATCTATGTGCCAGTGGTATCTCTTTTGTTGTCTCAGATGCCTGCATATTCTCTTCTCCAGACTGTTCATGGCTGAACCAATATAAGCGTAAAGACCTTTCTGTATCTGCCAGTTTTTTCCACAGTTGAGTTTCACATCCTGCTCCACTTTGATCAGTAGCACATAGGTCCCTTTCAGACAAATCACCTCGGCTACAAAGATGGTATCATTTAGTGGACAGAAAACTGTGTTCTTTTAACAGAATTTCGCTGAGCGTATGATTTTTTGAGAATTCTTGGCCAAAGGGGGAACAAAGATGTGGATGGTAATCTCTGACACGCACGACAATCTTCCCAAGATCAAGCAATTTGTAGAAGAAGCCGTCAAAAGAGGTGTAACACATGTGTTCCACTGCGGTGATATTGTCTCTCCATTCGCGCTTGTCGAACTCATGAAGGGTAACTATGATTTTCACGGCGTCTTTGGAAACAACGACGGTGAGGTGATACTGCTCAATCAAAAGTCTTCAGGGAGAGTCAGAAAGGGACCACTTGAAATTGTTATAAATGGCTACAGAGTTCTTTTGATGCACGAACCGTGTGCACTGGATGCTCTGCTTGACTCCAACTACTACGATTTCATTTTCTATGGCCATATTCACAAAATCGATATCAGAAGAACTGTGAAAACCCTGCTTGTGAATCCCGGCGATGCGAGCGGTTATCTCGGTGATCAGGCAACGGTTGCCTTCATAAACCCAGAAAACAAAGAGATAGAGATTTACCGCGTCTGAGCTATTGACTTTTTCACTGGGATGAGATAACCTATCTATCGAATATGAATACTTCCAGCACAATCCCAGCGGAGTTTTCTTTGAGCTACGAAATTGAACAGTTGTATCACAGTGCATCTGATTGCCGTGAGAAGATCTTTTTTCTTTTTCAAGAGGAAGTATTCGAACTGAATGAAGGTCAGCGAAGGCTGACCTTTTTTATTTTATGGAGGTGTTGGTATGCAAAAAACTTTCCGCGGCAGAACCCTTGCCTTAATCAGAGATTTCTCTGTTGATGAACAACTCTTTCTGTACCAGAAAGCAAGAGAATTGAAGAACAAATGGCTGAGAAAAGAAGATTTGAGCGAATTCCAGATCAAAGAAGCTGTGAATATCTACATTGTCTTTGTAGAGCCCAGTACCAGAACAAAGGAATCTTTCATAAACGCGGCGAGGTTTCACAAGAACGCTCGTGTGAATATCTTTGATGCGGAGCATTCTTCGTTCAACAAGAGCGAGAGTTATGTCGACACCTTTAATATGTTGACGAGCTACGGAGATTATTCCATCTTTGTTGTGAGAACAAGGCTTGAAGGTGTGCCTCGCTTACTTGAAAGGAAGGTAGGTGAGTTTGCACAAAGACACGGAATAGAAAAACCCGCCTTCATAAATGGTGGCGATGGGAGACATGAACATCCAACACAAGAACTTCTCGATGAATTCACCTTCCTTGAGCAAAACAATTTCGACAACTCACACATAAGAATAGCGCTGATCGGTGATTTACTCCACGGCAGAACGGTACACTCAAAGGTGGATGGTCTGAAGATCTTCAAAAACGTCGAGATCGACCTGATCGCCCCAGAAGAGATTCAGATGCCAGAACATTATGTTGAAAAGATGAGGTCAAATGGCTTTCATGTCAGAAAGTTTTCGTCGATAGATGAATATCTCTCCAGCCGGAATGTCGCCGAGATATGGTACTTCACCAGACTACAGCTTGAAAGAATGGGTGAAGATATTCTGGAAAAGGAGCATATTCTAAGAAAGGCAGTGACTTTCAGAAGGGATATGCTCGAAAAAGTAAAAGAAGGAACCAAGTTCTACCATCCTCTGCCTCGACCAAAGGTGAATCCAGAGATACCGACCTTTCTTGATCAATTACCGCTCAACGGCTGGGAAACACAGGCGAGAAATGGCTTTTGGGTAAGAGTAGTTTTGCTCTCGATGTTAGGTGGAGCGATCAATATGGAATGTGATCATTTGCAGTCACCGTTAGTAGAAGAAGATGAGTATGAATTCATCGTGCCCGCTCAAATAGTTCACGGTACCAAAGGTGTGGCAAAGGAAGGAAAGCGCGGAATCAAGCCGATAGAAAACGGAACAGTCATAGACCACATAGCCAAGGGAAAGAGCACCGAGGAGATCTTCAACACTGTTGTCAAGATCAGAAAGATCTTAAAACTCTATGACTGTGACAGCGCCGACGGTATCTTCAGGTCTGCCGATGGGAGTTACAAAGGTTATATCAGCCTACCAGACAGATACCTGAGCAAGAAGGAGATCAAGAAACTTGCCGCGATCGCCCCGAATACAACGGTCAACATAATAAAGGATGCCTCTGTTAAAGAAAAGTACAGGATCAAATTGCCTCCGAGAATCTACAATTTCGATGAGATCAGGTGCAAGAATGAGAACTGTATAACTCACCCGAAGAACAGCGAGAATGTCGGTGCATCTTTTGTGAGAATCAATGATAAACTGGTTTGCGAGTACTGTGAAACACCACATGAGTACAACGAGATCTGGGCAATATGATGGATCAGGAGTGATGAGATGAACTTAAAGGGCTTCAAATGGGCATTGGTCACCGGCGCGTCGTCCGGCATCGGAAAAGAAATTGCGATTCAACTTTCAAAGAAAGGTTTGAACCTGATTGCAGTTGCGAGAGATGAAAACAGATTGAAACAACTTGCTGAAAATATCAGAGAGTTTTCCAATACTCAGATTGTGACTTATCCAACTGACTTATCGTGCGAAGAGAATGTCAAATCTTTGATCGATGACCTTTCGAACTATGAGATAGATTTGCTGGTCAACAACGCTGGATTCGGTTTATATGGAGAATTCATCAACCTTGAATTGGATGAACTGGAAAGAATGATCGAACTCAACGTCAAAACCCTTACCACATTGAGCCACGTCTTTGGCAAAAGGATGGCTATGAAAAGGGCAGGGGGCATCATAAACATCGCCTCAATTGCGGGGCACATACCTCTTCCATACTTCAACGCATATGCCGCAACAAAGGCTTATGTCTACAATTTCTCGCTTGGCTTATGGGCTGAACTCAGAAAATACAATGTGCATGTTCTGTGCGTCTCGCCAGGTCCGACAGAAACCAGATTCTTCGAAAGGGCTTTCAAACAACAAGAACTGAACAAATTCGGTAATCGCATGAATCCCAAAGATGTTGCCGCTGGTGTGCTCAGAGCCTTTGAGAAAGGCGCTGTCCTTTACACGCCAGGCTTTAGAAACAAACTCATATCCTTTGTCGGCAAGAAACTCGTGCCGGACAGATTAATTGTTAGAGTTCTTAGTGGCTAAATCGTCAATTCAGAACTCCGTTGTGCAAAAAGTTCAAAAAGTTGAGCCAAGAGATTTTTTCAATATCTTTTTCAGAAAAGCCACGTTTCTTGAGAGAGTTTATTAGGACTGGAACCTTTGTCACGTCTTCCAGTCCTTTGGTTGCTTCTTTGTTTTTTGCAATAGTGTTTTTCAGCGAAGGATCTGTAACCAGATAATCGGAAAAATCAAACCCAAGGCAGATGTGCTCCACACCAACCAACCTGGCAACATAATCAATGTGCTCAACAACTTTTTCCACCGTTGGATGCTCGCGATCCACAATCTGCGGAAGCGCACCGATACCTATCAAGCCACCACAATCGGCTATCGCTCTGATTTGTTCATCTTTCAAATTTCGCGGCACAGGGCACAGGCTGAAGGCATTGGAATGAGTTGCAATAACAGGTTTTTGAACGATCTTCATCGCATCCCAGAAGCTCTTCTCACTCAGATGAGATACATCAAAGACCACACCGAGTTTCTCCATGATCTTTATCGCTTCCTTTCCAAGATCGGTCAAGCCTTTTGAGTTATCATCACAACCGCAACCAGCTGCAAGATCGTTGACCTCATTCCAGCTCAGGCTCATTATTCTAAAACCCAGTTCATACAGAGTGATAATGAAGTCTATGTTCTTGCCTATTCCGATCAAGCCTTCTATGCTCGAGATCACAGCGATCTTTCCGTCTTCCAGAGCTTTCTCGATCTGGTCAATCTTCTGTGCAAAGACAAAATCCTCGTGGTTCATCAGCGTGATTTGTTCAGATCTTGCCCCAAGCATTTGAAGAAATCTGTTCATCGGATCCTGTATCCTTGGATTGGTCCATACCGCTGCGTTGATACCACAGACGCCGCTGGATTTGAGCCTTGGAAGATGGTAAGTTCTAAGAACATCGTTGTTTCCGTTTTCTTTTTTTAGAGAAACGTCATACCATATATCTGTATGTGTGTCAAAAACTCTCATCCTTTCACCTCTCTCGTTCAAAGCCACTTTAGTATTACGGCTTTTATGAATCATTCGTTCACAAACTCAGCAAATACCCATTCTTTCTCAGCCAGTTTTCACGGTCTTTGTAGTCAGGTATGAGCATCTCTACCTTTCTCCAAAAAAGGTTACCGTGATTTTTCTCTTCAAGGTGTACAAGCTCATGAACGATGACATAATCGATCACAGAAAGTGGAGCCATAACAAGCCTCCATGAGAAGTTCAGAGTACCTTTCTTAGAACAAGATCCCCATCTTCTTTGGGCTCTTGTAATATTAATCTTGCTGAATTTTAAGCCCGTCCTTTGCGCCCACCAGTATGCGCGTTCAGCGATCTTTTCATAGCCAGTTTTCTTGTACCACTCGATGAAAACATCTTTAGCCCTTACAAGAGCACTTTTTGAAAGATAAAAGTTATCTTGAAATCTCAGAGCTTCTTTTTGATCCTCCACCAAATACAATCTGTAATACCTGCCAAGAAACAGAAATTCCTCTGTGTCCGTAAATTTCTTTGGCAGGGCTCTAAGTTCTCTCGACTCTATTTCCCGCTTCTTCTTGCAAATCCAGTTTTTGTGTTTGTTCACGATCTTCCAGATACTGTCTTCACTTGTATTCAGTGGAGCCTTAATCACAAGTGTTGCATTCTGTGTCATTTGTAAAGCTATGGTCTTTCTTTTTGAGAAGACTATCTTTTCAATCTTTATATCCACAATCGATCTCACTTCCTGCGAGCTTTATCGGTTTTGAGCTATTTCTCTTTTTTAAAATAGAAAAATCAGCTCTTTTCTGATTCATCCTTCTTTTTCAAGATCTGCTCTATGTCGAAACCTTCTTCGTACTTCTTGAGTTTTCTCTCGAAGAATTCTATGAGAAGCTTGTATCTTTTCATTCTGTGCCTTGGACTTGCTTGCAAGCTGTGTCCGTGCGCTCCTTTCTTGAATATGGCTATGTATGCTTCTTTTCGCATATCTTTGAGCAAATGATAGAACATCACGCTTTGATCAAGCGGGCATCTGTAATCTTCGAGACTGTGGATGATCAGCAACGGGGCTTGAACATCTTTTGCATAGAAAAGCGGACTGAGTTTTCTGTAGTTTTCGTTTTCAAGAGGGTTATCTCCAATGATTTCTTTGTCAAACCAAAGACCTATATCAGAGAAAGCATAGCTTGTGAGCCAATAACTTATGCCGTTTTCACTGATTCCAGCTTTGAAGATCTTGCTGTGAGTCAGCGCCCAGTTTGTCATGAAACCGCCATAGCTTATACCGGTTATCCCAACTCTTTCTTTGTCGGCTTGCGGTTCCAGTTCGAAGAACTTCTCTACTCCATTCAATATATCCTGAAAATCCTCTAAGCCAGTTCTCTCGAGTACTTTCAAGGCAAAATCTTCATCGTAACCATTGCTACCCCTTGGGTTGACAAAAACAGTGTAATAGCCTTTATTAACCATAAGCTGAGGCTCGTACTTGAAATAATATCCGTACATTCCTTTGGGTCCACCGTGAACAAAAACTATCACCGGTGCCTTTTCACCTTCAGGGATTTCTGGTTTGATATACCACCCATCCAGTTCCAAGTTCAGACTTTTGTATTTGAAGTGATTCAGGGGTTTTGCACTGAATTTCGCAAATATCGGTTCATTGTAATCGGTTATCTGCTCTAATTCTCCATTCCAAAGGTAAAGTTCTCCAAGCTTTGTATCGGTTTGCTTGAGAAGAGCAACCTTACCATCACCACTTACATCGAACTCTGTTACCCATGAATTGTCCTCCACTATGGGAATCAATTCTTTTCCTTTTAGTTTGTACAGATTAACCTTTCCTTCTTTTGCCGTGGTGAAGTATACGTTTCCCTTTTCATCGAGTTTTCCTTGTTCATTTTCGAAAACAAGGTGATCGGTCAACGGAGTGACTTTTTCCCCATCCCAGATATAAAGAAAGTTGTGTTCGCTACGTTTTTCTTTCTTTGGTTTTCCATGTAAAAGGACTATCTTTCCGTTGGAATCTAAGGCAGCGTAAGATACACCTTCAAAGAGTTTCTTACTTTCTCCATCTTCGGAAATATAAATATCATAGAGCTTAAAGAGTTGAAGTGTACCGTCCGCTTTGTGGGGTGAAGTGTATATTATTTTGTCTCCATGCCATATCCCAGAGGAGAATTTCTCTGCTGTGAACTCTTCAAGGATCTCTTCACTCTTTGTATCGACTACCCAGAAGGTTGTTTTCTCACCATCGAAGAATGCCTTGGCATCGAACCAAACCGGGACCTCATCATCAAAGACAAGATCTTCGTCATCCCTTCTCTTAAAACCAGTGACCAAAATCCTTCTATTATCTCTATTCCAGCTCACATCAAGGACGTTTTTTGCCTGCAGAATTCTCTTTCCACTCATTGAATTCAGATCGTAAAGGAATAATTCTGTGGTCTTCTTTTCCTTATTTGCCCTTGTAAATGTCATAGCTCTACCATCTGGAGAAAAACGGGGCATTGAAGCGTTTTCAATAAATCTCCTTTCGTTGCCTTCTTCAATGACTATGGTGCTTTCGTACTCGTTGTTTTTCAAATTCGCCTTTGTCAAAACATAAGCGATCTTCTGACCATCCTTCGATATCCTGGGATCGCTCAAGTAAGCAAACTTACAAAAAGTGCTTTCATTCCATTCGATCTTTTTCACATCCATACCCCCTTCTTATCGTAGATCATATCACCACGAGCCGTGGAACAGAACTGCGCAAAGTATACTTACTAAAATATTAAATTAGTATGTTGATTAAGATAACTCACGCAGATATAGAAACACAAGTGTAATATAAAAGTGGGCAAGCTGTTTCTAACGTGAATTGTTTTTAATTGATTTCTCTACTGCGATGGTTTAACATTCAAAAGAGGTGTTGTCATGTTTGAAAATCTTCAGGAGAAACTCTCAAAGGTATTCAGGTCCCTGATGGGTCAGGGGAGATTAACGGAGAAAAACATAAACGAGGCAGTGAGGCAGGTTAAGCTGTCTCTGTTAGAAGCTGACGTGAACTACAAAGTAGTGAAAGAATTCATAGATTCAGTCAAAGAAAAGGCGCTTGGAGAAGAGGTTCTCAAGAGTTTTACTCCAGATCAGCAGTTCATCAAGATAGTCCGTGATGAACTGATAAACATAATGGGTAAATCTTCGGCGTCATTGAATTTGAAACACCATCCTTCTGTGATCATGCTCGTTGGACTTCAAGGAAGCGGAAAGACCACCACGGCTGCAAAACTCGCCAATTATCTGAGAAGATCTGGAAGAAATGTTCTGCTCGTTGCCGCAGATGTCTACAGACCTGCCGCGATAGATCAGCTTGAGAAGCTTGGAAAGTCCATTCAGATAAATGTCTTTGTCGGCGACAAGAAAGGCCCAGTGAAAATAGTGAAAGACGCCCTTGAGCTTGCAAAGAACTCTCAATACAGCGCTGTAGTTCTTGACACCGCTGGCAGGCTTCATATAGATGATCAGATGATGAACGAACTCGAGCAGATCAAACAGATTGCCAACCCAGATGAGATTTTGATGGTAGTCGATGCCATGGTAGGACAGGACGCCGTTAATTCGGCTGCCGAATTTGAAAAAAGATTGGATCTCACCGGGTTCATCGTCACAAAGATGGATGGCGACGCCCGCGGCGGCGTGATCCTCTCAATCAGTCACATCACGGGAAAACCAGTCAAGTTCGTCGGCGTTGGCGAAAAAATAGATGCCTTCGAACAATTTTATCCAGACAGAGTCGCTGCAAGGATACTCGGTATGGGTGATGTACTCACGCTGATTGAAAAGGCTGAAAAAGAACTGGACAAAGAAAAGATGGAAACAATCGGCAGAAAGATGCTCCAGGCTGAGTTCACGCTCGAGGATTTTCAAGAGCAGCTCAGAGAAATGAAAAAACTTGGGCCTCTCTCTTCACTGATAGAGATGTTGCCCGGTGCACCGAAGGTCGATCTTCAGACAAGTGAACAGCAACTGAAACGCATCGAAGCTGTTATCAACTCCATGACCCCAGAAGAGAGGAGAAATCCAAGAATTCTGAATGCGAGTAGAAAGATGAGGATCGCGAAAGGCAGTGGCACTACCGTGCAGGATGTGAACAAATTGCTCAAGTCTTACGAGGAAATGAAAGAACTCATGAAGAGAATGAAGCATGGGAAGCTGAAGCTTCCGTTCAAAATATGACAGGAGGTGTAAAGGTGGTAAGGATTAGACTCACACGAATGGGAAAGAGACACATGCCTTTTTACAGAATTGTGGTAGTTGATTCAAAGAAAAAACGTGACGGTGCTTACATCGAATCACTTGGTTACTACAACCCTCTCAGGGAGCCCGCACAGATCGATGTGAACGTTGAAAAGGCCGTCGAATGGATTTTGAAAGGCGCACAGCCAAGCGACACAGTTTCAGATATTCTGAGCAAGGCGGGCGTTCTTGCGAAGGTACACCAGATAAAGTACGCGAAAAAGGAGAAAAATGATGAAACAGCTGGTTGAGTACATTCTCAAAGGTATTGTGAAACACCCTGAGGATGTCGTAGTGGTTGAGTTCGATGAAAATGGTAGCAAAGTGGTCGAGATCGTCGTGAACGAGGAGGATGTCGGGCAGGTTATTGGAAAGGACGGAAGAACCATCAAGTCTTTGAAAGTCCTGCTGGCAGCCCTTTTGGACAACGAAGACTTCACCTTAAGGGTGATAAGGTGAAAGGCTACGTTACCATTGGTAGAATCGCAAGAACACATGGATTGTCTGGAAATGTCAAAGTTCAGCCGATGACAAATGTGCTCCAGGTCTTTGACAAAATCAGAGAGGCACTGATATACGACGAAGTCCGTGATGAAATCTACACTCTTCAAGTACAAGAGATCAAAAGAACCGATAGATCGATCTTGGCGAAGTTCTATGGCATTGACAGTGAAAAAGACGCCGCAAAAATCGTTGGATTACAGATAGTGATGAAAGTTGAAGACCTGCCACAACTCAATTCAAAGGACGAGTATTACTATTACGAGATTCTCGACGTAGATGTTTTTGATGAAAATGGCAATTTCCTGGGAAAGGTCTGCGATATCATCTGGACAGGTTCAAACGAAGTCCTGGTAGTCAAAGACAAAGACAAGGAGATTTTACTGCCCATGATACACGATTATGTCTTGGAGTTTCACAGACAAAAGCAGTTGATTGTGAAGGTGCCGGAGTGGATCTAATGAGAATCATAATTGCTACGATCTTCCCAGAACTGGTCAGCGCAATTAGAGAATTCGGTGTGATAGGACAAGCTGTGAAAGCCAATTTACTGCAGATAGAGGTTCTGAATTTCAGAGATTTTGTGAGCGACAAGCACAGAGTTGTAGATGACTATCCCTATGGCGGTGGGCCTGGTATGGTCATGAAGCCAGAGCCGTTTTTCAGAGTTCACAGTCACTGTACCGAGAAATATGGAAAACTCTTCACAGTCCTCACATCACCGCAAGGTGTCAGGTTTGACAACAAAGTGGCAAGAGATTTGTCTCAGAAAGAGAACATATTGATCTTCTGTGGTAGATACGAAGGTGTTGATGAAAGAGTTATGAAAATCGTTGATGCTGAAATATCCATAGGTGACTATGTTCTGAGCGGTGGCGAGCTTGCGGCGATGGTCATCTGTGAAGCTGTGAGCAGGTTTGTGCCAAATGTGGTCGAAGAAGAGTCTGTCAAGAGAGATTCTTTCTACAATGAACTACTTGACTATCCTCACTACACAAGACCGGCAGAATTCGAAGGCATCAAGGTTCCAGAGGTGCTTTTGAGTGGAGATCATGAGAGAATAGAACTGTACAGAACGGCTGAGAGTTTGAAAAGAACTGCGCTGCGCAGGCCAGATCTTTTTGTGAAGAGAGAGTTTTCCGAGCTGGAAAAGAAGGCATTGATCTGGCTCATAAGGGAGCTGACAGGTAATGCTAAATGATGTTCGAGTCGCGCTTGTACACTATCCTGTGTTGGGAAAAGATGGTAGAATTGTCTCGAGTGCCGTTACAAATCTTGACGTGCATGACATCGCACGGACTGCGAGAACCTATAATCTGAAGAAATATTATATAGTGACAAATCTCCGTGCACAGCAAGAAGTTGTAAGAACGGTACTCAATTATTGGATAGACAGTTACGGCAGAGAAAGAAATTTCAGCAGGACCCAGGCCCTTGAACTTGTCGAAATAAAGTCATATCTACAGGAGGTATTCGAATCAATAAAGAAAGAGACCGGTATGGAACCGCTCAAGTTTTTCACTTCTGCAAAAAGAAGAGATAATTCTTTGAGCTATGAGCAAGCAAGGAATTTGATCAGAACCACTGAAAGACCGATCTTGATCTTGTTCGGTACCAGTTGGGGCTTGGCAAACGAGGTGCTGCAAACCTGTGATTACGCGCTTGAACCTATCAGGGCAGGCTCTGACTACAACCATCTGTCAGTTAGGGCGGCTGCAGCGATAATCATCGATAGACTTATAGGTGAAAAGGAGGGATAAAGCCATGAGCATGGACAATCTGGTCAGAATTGTTGAAAAAGACCAATACAAAGAACTACCAGAGTTCAGATCGGGTGACACAGTCAGGGTGCACGTCAAGGTTGTTGAAGGAGGTAAAGAGAGAACTCAAATATTCGAAGGCATAGTGATAAGCATCAGAGGATCTGGGTTGGGTAAGACCTTCACCGTCAGAAAGATCGCAAGTGGTGGTGTTGGTGTTGAAAGAACCTTCCCATATCACGCCCCGGTAGTGCAGAAGGTCGAAGTTGTGAGAAAAGCTCTGTCGAGACGTGCAAAACTGTATTACGTCAGAAATGTCAAAGGCAAACTGAAGCTCAAAGAACGCAAAGAGAAGGAGTCAAAGGCATAAGATGCCGCCCAAGAGAAGCTTGAAAAAAGAGGCGATAGAGTGGGGTAAAGCCCTGCTCTATGCTTTTGTCGCAGCCACGATAATCAGGCTGTTTGTTTTTGAGACGATGCTTGTTCCAACTGGCTCGATGATCCCAACAATAAACGTCGGGGATAGACTGTTCATAGAAAAAATCACCTACACCGCTCGAGAACCAGAGATTGGAGACATCGTTGTCTTTTGGTCTCCCTTTATCGATGAGCGTGCCCAAACGATGCTTCGTTTGTTCGACAAATTCATGGATCTCTTCGCACCCGCTCGATTTAGAGGACACGTCAAATATGTCAAGAGACTTGTGGCAAAAGGTGGCGATGTGATACAAATAAAGCTTGCCGAAGATGGAAATTACCACCTTTTTGTCAACGGGAAAATCCCTGAAGGTTTTGAGAAGAGAGTCTATTCACCGGAAGGAATCTTCCAAAATCCTCAACTGCTAAACCTTTTCATAGAAGCAAGCCGGCTCAGAGACAAACCCAATGAGTACAAACTTTACTTACAGAACTTAGCTCGTCAAGACTCATACACGGCGAACTTAGTTTTTTCAGTGGTGGGCGGTATGTATCCCGTTCCTTTGGGTGTACCTTTTGACAAAACTTACGATGAAATATACAAAGGTATCGATCTGTCAAAATACATACGTAAGACAAGCGACGGTGTTGAGGTACAGATACCACAGGGCTTCTACTTTTTCATGGGAGACAACACAAAAGACAGTTTTGACAGCAGATATTTTGGATTTGTTCCAGTCGATCACGTGATAGGAAGACCAATATTGCGCATCTGGCCCTTGAAAGAGTTTGGACCAGTCCAGGGGAGATAATTTGACTCCCCTTTTATTTTTTATTTGGGAGGAGTGTGCATGAACAATCTACGCGTTGTGGATCATCCGTTGATAAAACACAAGCTGACAATAATGAGAAACAAGAACACCGGACCAAAGGAATTTCGTGAGCTCTTAAGGGAGATAACCTTTCTATTGGCCTATGAAGCAACGAGAAATATTGAGACAATCCAATTTGAAGTCGAGACACCTCTTGAGAAAACCATTGGTTTTGCAATCGAAGACAAAAAGGTTGTAGTTGTTCCAATACTCCGTGCTGGGCTTGGCATGGTGGACAGTATCTTGGAGCTATTACCAAATGCCTCAGTTGGGCATATAGGTGTCTACAGAGATCCTCAGACACTCAGACCAGTTCAGTACTACTGCAAACTACCAGTCATAGATGAAACCAGCACCGTTTTTATACTCGATCCGATGCTTGCGACAGGTTTCTCAGGAGTACATGCGGTGAAGGTACTCAAAGAAAGAGGAGCGAAAAACATCATCTTTGTTTCACTCATCGCCGCGCCGGAAGGTGTTCATCAGTTTGAAATTCACTGTCCAGATGTTCCCATTTACACTGCCTGTCTTGACAGACAGTTGAACGACCATGGCTACATTCTGCCGGGACTTGGCGATGCGGGAGATAGATTGTATAGAACCAGATAAGAGCGGCTCTGGCCGCTCTGATTACCACCCGTGAATTTGAAGGTCTCAAAATCAGAGCTTTTCAAAGTCCTTCAAATGACCATGTTTTCCACGCATTTTCCCATCAAAGGTGTACATCGATATTTCCCTTTTTGAGCTATGATTCCTGAAACGGACGGATTGAAAAATCTCAAAGATTCAAGGGATTTTTCCAACTGTCGCGAGATAGATTGCAAACTGTTTTTCGCCGTCGACATGCAAAAGTTTATCGAGTTTTTCTTGATCGTATGCAGCTATAGCGCAGCAACCACAGTTTATTGATTCACAGGCTAAGTACAGATTCTGACATAGATGTCCTGCATCGAGCAGTATGGCTTTATATGATAAATCGGCATATCTCCAAACGGTTCTATACGGCACACAGCTCCAGACAAAAACAGCGGCACTCTGAGCAACGAAATTTTGCCCAAGACAGGCGTCGTTCAAACTTTGCCTGAAATCTCCTTCATCCACAAGTAGAAGTTTGTGCTGAGAAGCAATATATCTGTATAAACCTGCCTTCAAGTTCAAGACGTTGAAGATGAAAATATAGGTTTCAAATGGATGTCTTGCCCCCGCGGACGGCACTGTGCGAAATGTGATCCCATTTGTTATTTTTCGAATACCCTGGGTTAACCAGAGCAAATAGGAAAGTTCGTCTATGCTCAAAGGATCCTTAGAATATTTTCTTTTGCTGCTCCTTTTTTCAACAACTTCTCTAAATGAGATGTTCCCGAACTTTAAGTTTTCAGGTTTTTCTAATTCGAGTATAACCATGTTATTGTCGAATGGTTCTTCAAACGAAGGTTGTGGTTTCCCAAGTTTTTGATCAGTTAAAAGATCGTTTACCTTGCCCCACTGAGACTTGAGTAAATCTTTCGACATTCCAAGCACCTCTCTTTCAGCGTTTCTATCGGCCAAAGGTAAGTCGCTATGTATTATAATTTTTTTAAATCTCGATTTCAAGATTTTTCCTGTTGCAGGCAGGTGGGATGTTGAAAAATAGATTGTATATTCTAATACTAATGCTGGTCATGGTTTTTCTTTTTGGCACATATGGTTATCACTTCACTGAAAACTGGTCGCTGTTTGATTCATTGTTTTTCACACTGGTGACGGTTTCCACTGTTGGTTATTCCATGCCAGAAAATATAACTGAAGCCGGTAAGGTAGTTTCTGCAATTTTGATAGGTGCCGGGATAACAGTTGTACTGTATGGTTTCACAAGTATCACTTCTTTGATAGTAGAGGGTCACATGAAGGAGTATTTCAAGATCAGGAGGATGAGAAAAATGCTTGATTCTCTAAGAGATCATTTTATTATAATCGGTGCAGATAAAACAGGTCGGCATACTGCCGCAGAATTGAAAAAAGCTAAAAAGATGTTTGTTGTTGTGGAAGATTCAGAGGAATCTATTCACAGACTGAGGGAATTTTTGAACATGGAATTTCCGTTTGTTCTGGGAGATGCTGCAGAAGAAGAAGTATTAATAAAGGCAGGAATCAAAAGAGCACGTTCTTTAATAATAACATTGACGAATGATGCTAAGAATATACTTGTTGTTCTCACGGCGAAATCTTTAAACCCAGATCTTGAAATTGTTTCACAGGCATCTGATGCAAAGACGATGACAAAATTGATATATGCAGGTGCCCACAAGGTAATCACGACCACAGAACTTGCCGGTGTAAGATTGGCTCAATTGGCTATAAATCCTCAGCAAGTGCGTTTTCTGGATATACTCTCCCTTGGCGAGGAAGCTTTCCGAATTGAAGAGATAGTGATTTCTCAGGACAGCCCTGTGAGTTATAAAACACTTGGAGAGATAAATTTATCCAGGATTACCGGCACAATTGTTATTGCCATCAAGAGAAAAGACGAAACGATCTTTAACCCCACGGGTACTACTCAGATCCTTCCGGGCGACCGACTGATGGTCATAGGAAAAAATGAGCATTTTGAAAAATTCCACAGAATCATAGAAAAATCGTAGTTTTGGATAAAAAGCCCCGTGAGACGGGGCTTTTTCTAAAGGGATCTATTACAGAATTAGAGTATAGATTTTAAAAGGATGATAATTCATCGGAAACGAGACCTGTTGCCTTCTTTCCTCCAAAATATCGCTCATAGAGATATTTCCTTTATGCCATGGCATCTCGAGCGAGAGTTTACCGGATGTGCCGAGTATTTCGACTAATCTCAGAACTATATTTCCCTGTGCATTTTTTCTAAAACAGGTGACTTTGAAGTTGTTCGGTGTTATTTTCAAAATCTTGTGAGGAATTTCCAGTTCTCCCTTTATTACAATGAGTGGTTTATTCAAATCTTCAGATTCTTCCACAATTGCTTTGATCCCATCGCGATGAATGTACACAGAGTACGTAAACTCATGAAGGCCCTCGTCCGCGAGAAAATCAGGGAATATACCTGCTTTTACGAGAGATAGCGCGATGGTATTTTGATGAACGCTGTATCCATATTTTCCATCATTCAAGATAGCTACTCCAAAATCAGTTTGAGACAGATCAGCCCATCTGTGTGCAGGTACTTCAAAACGCGCTTGTTCATATTTCGTGTTTTTGTGAGAAGGTCTTTCTATGAACCCGCCTGAGATATCGAATACAGCTTTTCTTGTTAAGACATTTACAGGGAAATACGCCCTTAGCAGTGCTCGCCTTGTGTGCCAGTCGATCTTTGTTTTGATGTCCAATCTTCTTGAATTCTTTGTAAGTATATAATCTTGCATGATCTTACTGTCCTCAGCTTCATACTCCACTCGTATGATCTCTCTGATAGGTCCTGATTCAATTTTCATTATCTTCGATGCTTTTAGTGTAAAACCTGTTTTTTCGACGCCGTCTGCTATATCCCAGTTATCCCAGTAATAGGGAATGTTCTTGTGCATCTTTAGAATATTTCCACATTCATCGAATGCGAATTTCTCCAACTCTTTGTCGTATATTTGAACAGAGCCATCTTCTTTCACGGAAATTCTCAGATATTCGTTTTCCATCGAAAGGTTGTCTTTTGTTAAAGATTGTTCAAGCTGTTCATCATCTGCTCCAGAAATTTTTAGCTCTATTTTAGAAAATGGCTCTATTTCTCTATCAAGAAAGTAAATATATCTGCCGTCGAAGGTTTTCTGATTGAAAACAACTTCTCCATCAAGGGAAAGTTTGAGATTTTCATTCAGAGAGAAAAGACATTTTTTGGAAAATGAGGAGAGATTGAGTATGGAAATTGTGTTTTCACTTTTCTTCGTGATCGAGTTAACAGCTTTCTCGAAGATTTCTGCGGCTCTTTTCTTCACATATGAGAGCTCTTTTTCGGCATCTTGGTATACTTCTTTGATAGATGAACCTGGCAAAATGTCGTGAAACTCATTTCTCAGAACGATTTTCCACAGTTCATCTAACTCGTCAGAATAATTGTGTTTGCAGAAAACAGAACCCAATTCTGCGAAGTAAAGAGCGTCTTCTGCATCTTTATGAAGTTTTTTTATGTTTGATTGCGAGGTGTAAGTTCCTCTGTGACATTCAAGATAGAGTTCATCATCCCATACTGGAAGGTTTTTCTGAAGTTCCAATGACTCGAAATATTTTTCAACGCTTTCAATTTCAAGTTTTGGAAGAGCCGGAAATTCTTTGAAAATGCGATAATTTTGCAACATCTCTTCTGTTGGACCTCCGCCACCATCGCCGTAGCCAAACGAGAGAAGCACTCTATCCGTTAGTTCTTTCTGCCTGAAGTTTTTCCAGGTTCTGTGGATTGTATCCGGATCTATTTTGCCATTGTAGCCTTCGTTCGGATTGTTGAAGCTGCTATACAGAACTTCAGACCCATCTATTCCTCGCCAGATGCAAAGATCATAAGGAAACTCCGTAGTGTCATTCCAGTTCAGTTTAGTTGTGACAAAGTACTCAATACCAGCCTGTTTGAGAATTTGCGGTAATACCCACGAAAAGCCAAAGACGTCGGGTAACCAGCAAACCTTGCTTTTTTTCCCAAATTCTCTTTCAAAAAATTTCTGTCCGTAATAGAACTGTCTTATCAAAGATTCAATGGTTGGGACATTACAGTCTGATTCCACCCACATACCGCCAACTGGTTCCCATTTATTCTGTTCTACGAGCTGTTTCACAGTTTCGTACAGCTCGGGATATTTCTCTTTCATGTCTTGATAAATCTGAGCAGAAGATTGAGAAAAGACAAATTCTGGGAACATTTTCGATAGTGTAACTGCATTTGCGAATGTTCTTGCAATCTTTCGCTTTGTTTCCTCTACTGGCCAAAGCCACGCATAATCTATATGCGAATGACCAACAAGATGAACTGTTCCTACAGGTGGGTGTTCTCTCTTGATTTTTTCAAGCTTGCTTTTAAATACTTTGTATTTGTTGATCAGTTGCTCTTTCAACTCTTCTTGCAATTTGATCCCCGTGAACTCTTCAAATTTTGGCGCATTCCAAACGCTTTCGATTTCTCCCTTAACACCTATGTCTTGCTGAACGGTTCTGAGGTATGTTCTTGTATCTCTCGGCACCCATACATTCGAGAGAAATTCATCGCAGATATCAGAAAGCTTTCTTGAGACAGGTTCTTCCAGAATGTTTGCCGCTCTCACAGTAATTTCCACTGTCTTCAGTATCTCAGAAATTTCTTCATCAATGATGAGCAAAAAAGCTTCCGAAAAGACTGGTTCCTGTGGTTTGCCAAACAATCCCCTTGGCATTACCTGCGCTTCCACACGATGTGCTTTCCCATCACAGAGCGATGTGATATTAAGCAGTTTGTGATATTCATTTATTTCACCGTAGAGTTTCCCATCTACTAATACAAGGCTTTCTCCACCAAACCAGAGTTTGAGGTAAGCTCTCTGATTCTCTTGAAGTAAAACAGGCTCTAAATCTTTCATAAACCAAACTGGCGCTTTTTCAAAATCCCATTTGAACGGAAAAGTGATGGTCTTTTCATAGTCAACAGGTCTTTTTTCAACTGATCCATCGATGAAATGCCATGTATTGAGAGGTCTCTGCTCTGAAATTGTGTAAGGAAGAATTTCAGAGATGCTCTTAAGAAGTCTGTAGAAAAATTTTTTGTCCACGATTGATTCCTCCCTGTCGCTCTGAAGTTTTTTAGCCTTTCAACCCTGTGAATTTTATACTTTCCAGTAGATTCCTCTGCGCGAAAACAAAGAAAATCAAAGTGGGAACAACAGCAATGGTTGCAGCAGCCATCATTTGATTCCAGAGTGTGCCATATCTATCCAGAAACTGTGGCAGTCCGAGGGCCAAGGGATATCTCTTCTCGTCTGTGAGGTATATAAGAGGCCCAAGATAATCATTCCAGGAAGCTATGAACTGGAAAAGCGCAACTATCACAAGAGTAGGTTTGATCAGTGGAAGAGCTATCTTGAAATATGTTTGAAACTCTGAGGCACCATCTATTTTGGCAGCTTCGAATAGATCGCGTGGAAGTGTGAGAAAAAATTGACGAATGAGAAAGATATAAAACGGATGTCCGAAAAATGATGGTAGTATCAAAGGCCAAAAAGTATTGACCATGTTCAGTTTGCTGAAGATCAAGAAAGTTGGTATCAACGTAACCGCATTCGGCAACATGATGGTTGCCAAAATAGCGTAAAAGACTATTTCTCTACCCTTCCATTTGAGAACAGACAATCCGTACGCAATAAGCGGGCAGGAAATCAGAGCCCCTAAAACAGCACCACCCGCTATTATCAAGCTGTTTCTGAAATACGTGAAGAAGGGAAATCTCTGCAGAGCTTTTGAATAATTGTTGAATTCAGCAATTGATGGAATCAGTTTAGGAGGAAATTCGTAAAGCTCGTAATTTGGTTTTAGAGAGGTAGAGATCATCCAGAAAAAAGGTGCCATATAGATTAAGGTAATTAGAATCAGAAATATCACGCGAAAGAACGCTTGTATGCTGAATTTTTCGCTCATTGAACTTCCCTCCTCAACTGTAGAAGACCCATTTTCTTGACGTTTTAAAGTAAAGAATGCATATCCCCAAGGAGATCAAAAATATGAACCATGCCATTGCAGAGGCATAACCCATGTTCCCATATCTAAAAGCGTGTCTGTACAGATAAATTGCGATCGATAAACTTGCGTTATTTGGCCCTCCGCCAAACATAATTTGGGGCAATTCAAAAAACTGAAGCGCTAATATGGACGATGTTATAAAGTAATAGAGAATGGCAGGAGTTATCAATGGCAGAGTTATCTTTCTGAAAGTTTGCCACTTGTTCGCTCCATCTATCAGTGCACTTTCATAGAATTCTTTTGGAATATCTTTCATCGCTGCCATAAGTATCATCGCTTGTTGACCTGCTCCCCATTGTGCGATGAGAATTATCGTGAGTTTGACAAGCTTATCATCTGCGGTCCATAGAGGACCTGGGATACCGAATTTCGCAAGAAATCCATTTACAAGTCCCAGATATGGGTTAAAGAAATTCAAAGCGACTACAGCAAATGCATAGATTGGAACAACCGATGGCATGTACATAACCGCTCTGAAAAAACTCACTCCTTTAAAGTCTCTCACAAGTAAAAGAGCAAGCAGAATTCCCACTATCAGACCAACCGGCACTAAGCCAATGAAATATACAAATGTATTCTGAAGGCTTTTTACGAAAAGAGGGTCATGAAAAAGTTCTTTGAAATTTGTCAATCCTATCCATTTTGGTGGAAGGGTTATGTGATATTCAGTGAAACTGAAAAAGAAAGAAGCGAAAATCGGATATATTCTGAAAACCAGAAGGCCAATTATTCCTGGCAGAACAAAAAACATCGCTGTCCAAAATCGTTTACGCTTTTTCATAATATATGCCCTCCTGAATGTATAACAAAAGCAGCCACCCTTTTAGCAAGAGTGGCTGTGAATGGCGGTCATCTTTCTTTCATTTTGCCAGCCATTTATCGAGTTCTTTCTGTACCTTTTCCTGCGCACTTCTCAACGCTTCGGTTGCACTCTTTTCACCATAAACAACCGCCTGCATCGCATTCGTGAGTTCGTCCCAGAGTAAAGCTCCCACAGGAATAACAGGTCTCACATGAGCGGTTGGTAGAAGATCGGCGAAGATTTTCTGCTCTGCCGGAGAAGCACTCAAAAGTCCCGGAACAGCTTCTTTCAGAGTGGGAAGATGCTGAGTGTCAATGGCGAATTTTATCTGTCCCTTGGTTGCCATATAATGAATAAATTCTGCAGCTTCTTTCGGATGTTTTGCTCCTTTGGGTATAACGAGCGACCACCCTCCTGCCCATGTACTGTTTTTCTCGCCGTATGCTGGAGCAGGTATTGGAGCAATACCGAATTCGAAATCTTTCGGAGCCAATTGCAATATTTGTGCTAAGAGCCAATTTCCATCAACTACCATCGCGAGTTTTCCAGCCAAAAATGGATTTATCGGTTCAGCTCCTCCTATACTTGCCCCTGAGAAACTCATCCCGAATGAGGAGACAAAGGCTTCCAACTCCTTTATATTGTATTTCTTCGCCCAATCTCCAAGCCATTCAAAAGCTTTCACAATTCTTGGATCATCAGCAAATATGAGTTTTTGCCTCTGAGCGTCGTAGAAATTTCCTCCAAAAGCCCAGCCCCATGTGTAATGCCAGCCTTGAAATGCCCATGGTATGAAACCGACCTGAGTATATCTACCTGCGGTCTTTTTGGTGAGTTTTTCAGCATAGATTTCTAACTCTTCCAGTGTTACTGGAGGTTTGTTTGGATCTAAACCTGCTTCCTTGAAAAGTTTTTTGTTATAGTACAAAGCTCTGTTATCTGTATCCCATGGTAACGCCCACATTTTATTGTTCCACTGACATTCCTCGATGGCGAAGTTGAAAAACTCTTCTTTCAGTTTGCCAATATCATAGCCGAGTTGAACAAGATAGTCCTCCAATGGTTCGAGAACTCCGTACGCAGCTCTCTGTGCAACAGTGAATCGATCAAGGTAATAGATATCTGGTCCGGTTCCACCAGCAACGGCTGTCATGAGTTTTGTGATCTCAGTTTCCGAACCTGGTACGATGACGATGTTCACTTTGATATTCGGATGAGTTTTGTTGAATTCCGCTACAGCTCCGGCTATGCTTTCTCTTTCTACTGGGTTTGTCATACTGTGCCAGAAAGTGATCTCAACTACATCCCCCAGAAGACAAGTTGCAAGACTTAGGATCACCAGAAATACGACCAAACGTTTCATGATTTCACCTCCAAGAAGTTGGGTTTCGTCGGTAAAATCCTACAATATCCTTCAAAATGTATCAAATTGCACTTAAGACAATATCAACGGGATTTAGCCAGATATACCTGATTATCCTTGTATATACAAGTTAAAACAAAGCAAAGCTAACCGCTACAACCTATTACAACCGCAGGACTCCCTCACGATCAAGCTCACAGGTATTCTTTCTTCATAGCTGAAAGATTCGCCCAGGAAGATTTTCACCAGCTGCAAAGCGGCCAGTTCACCCATAGCTTGAAAATCCTGATTGACAGTGGTCAAGCGCGGATGAGCATAGACGCTGACTCTCAAGTTGTCAAAACCGTATACACTAACGTCCCGAGGGATGTTCTTACCATACTCTTTGAGATAGGTAATACCTCGTATGGCAAGATAATCATTACAGAAAAATATAGCCTGAATTTCTTCTTTTCTGATATATTCGGTCAGCATTTCAAAGTCTCTGTCGTAGTCGCCTATCATTTTCCAGGAAACGTTTGCTATTTCGTGCTTGATTCCTTCAAATCGTTCTCTCACACTGGATACATCGAAAGGCTCTTCTGTTACGAACAAAGCGTTTGATATATGATGTTTTTTCATGTGTCTTCCTATCAGCTGTCCCCCAGTTCTGTTATCCGAGATAACAACAGGTACCTTGGGGAAGCCGTCAATAACTCTATCAACGAAGATTATGGGGAAATTCTCTTTGATCAAACTCACGAGCAGAGTATCCGAAAGAGATGTAATACGTGGTTCAATTATCAGTCCCTTTATTTCCAATTTCATCAATTCTCTCAAAACCTTTTCCTCGTGAAATGGACTGGCAAAAGAGATATCCAAATTGAACGGAATAACATTCACCGAGAATTTTTGCAGTGTTCTCACAACGCCGAATAGCAATGAAGCACGTGTGTCTTGATAATTCGTTATCATGACACCCACCCTGCACCCCTTCAAAGGTTCCTGAGCGGATGCTACGAAGGTCCCCAACCCTTGTATTCGGGTTACCATACTCTCATATTCCAAGTTTTCCAAAGCCTTTCTGGCAGTCAATCTGCTGACGTTGAACATCCTCGCCAGTTCGTTTTCAGACGGGACTTTGTCCCCCGGTTTCAGCTCTTTCGATAGTATTCTGTTCCTGACATAATCCATTATTAGAACATAAGCGGGCTTCATTCATTTCCTCCTTTCACACATATGCCCATCTCGTCTTTTCAGTGAGTGACAAACTGATCAAGTCACATAACTCTAATACAGAAAATAGCCGAGCGGTATTCTCAAAGTATTACACTCCCGCCTGTTTGGTTAACACATGGTATTATACAGCTTTATTCAGGTCATTTTCCAGAAATGAGCGACTGCATAGCGGTTTCTAACTTCTTGAATATTCTTGAAACCAAATTCACCTCAATCAGGGATTTCTGAATTATCATTTCTCTCACAATCGTTGTTCTGGTTGCTACTGTGTCACTGCATGATCCTTAGTTTCCGCGATCTGTGTTTTTGTCTGCAAACACCTTAGAACGATTTGTCTGAGTTCATCTTTATGAGATATCAGCGAACATGGTCCGTCACCATCTTCAAGCAATTTACTTTCCCTTATTTCTTTGAATAGATTGCTTTTTAACCCCTCTTTAAGTGTCGTGCTTTTCAAATTATTGGTAGAAGCGGTCGTCACCGGGCAGGGTGTCAAATCACCGAATGCGTTGATGTGTATAAAACCTCTTCCTGCTGAAACACATCCACCGAAGGGCTCTTCATCGCCGGGCGAATGGATGATAAAGACTGGTTTTGTGTCTTTGTACTGCAGGATTTTTTCTCTGAAGGACTTTCGCTGCTCACAGCTCAGAGTTTTTCCATCTTCTTCTGCGCCGATGTATTCTATGAAAAAACAGAGTTTTGCGCCAATTTCTGCGAGATTATCTATGTTTTCATCTTTCATCCAATATATGTAATTGTCTCTGGTTATAGTCACAGACACTCCATTCATTACACCAAGATCCGAGAGTTTTTTCAAAGTTTCCATTGCTCTACGGTGAACACCCTTTCCTCTTCTTTGATCTGTTAACTCTTCATCTCCCTCTATGCTCAAAATAACGGCTGTATTGGAACTGCTTTTCAGCTGCTTCAATCGTTCCTCGTTGATCTGTGTCCCATTGCTGAATATAGCAAAAACTCGGTCTTTATGGGAGAAGGTTAAATCAAGCGGATTCTCGAGCAAAAAGGGTTCGCCTCCTGCTATCAAGAAAGCAAAAACACCGAGATCTTTGGCTTGGTTTATCACATTGTTCCAGTCTGAAAGCGTCATCTGCTTACCAGAGAGTTTTTCCACAAAACACCCCTGACAGTGCAGGTTGCAATCGTTCGTTATACTCAATATGACAACCGGCGGAACTAAAAGATTCTCTTTTAAAAGTAATTCTTTACGCGTTGACTCACATTCCCAGAAAGCCTTAATCAAAAGTGGCGCATTTTTCAGATATCTTGGGTTTTTCAAAATCCATGGCAAAATTGCTCTTGAAAACCTTGGGCTCACAAAATCTGTTAGTTTTGAAATGTCCATGAAAATCCCTCCTCATTGCGCTCAGTATAACACCCATGATCACGCCGCTATCGAAAATTGGGTAACGTTAAGCAAAAGGAATGTTCTTAATACAATGCAGGGAAAGGAAATTGGGTGATACAATTGTAAAGCGACGGTAAAAACACAAATTGGAGGTGTTGATGTGCAAAAGAAAATATTCTCAATGCTGGTGCTTTTTTCTCTTATTCTGTTCACATCTTCTTGTGTCTCTGTATTCAATAATCCTCCAAATGCGCCAGCAAATCCTTATCCCGAAGATAATGCAACAGATGTCTCAACAGATCTATCACTTCGCTGGAGTTGCAGTGATCCAGACGGAGATAGCCTGACATACGATATATATTTTGGAACAGATTTAAATAATTTGCAGCTGGTTGCACAAAACTATTCAACCAATTCATACCAGATATCAAATTTGGAATACAACAAAAAATACTACTGGAAAATAGTTGCAAAAGATTCAAAGGGTGCTATTAGAGAAGGTACAGTCTGGTCATTCACAACTGTAGATACGAGCAAATGCACAATAACCTTAGTGTCAAAAACAATCACCGTGGGAAGAGTTGGTTATGTGCAGGCAAAGGTTCTGAACAGCGCAGATGAGCCAGTAAAAGATATCGATGTAGCTTTTGAATACTACGATGGCACGTGGAAGCAACTTTCCACTGTGAAAACAAACTCATATGGCACAGCTTCACAAGAGCTTTCGTATGACTTTCACACGCAGGAAGGTAAACTTCTTTTTCGAGCTTATATAAAAGATCAACCAGCGATATCAGCGCAGGAAAGCATAAGTTTTCAAAAACCCATCTGGGTTTTTTTGATCTATCTTGCAGCAGATAATAATCTTGAACAATACGCACTTATTGATCTTGAAGAAATGAAAAACTCCAACTCAGCAGTAGCGATTTTCGCATTGTTCGATGGTAAATCATCCGTAGATGCGCTTTTGACACTTGACGAATATGGTGAATGGAAATACATAGAAACTTACCAGCAGGATATAAACAGTGGTGATCCAGAGGTTTTGAGAAACTTCACTGAGCGTTTTTCAAATATAACTTCAATTTATAGGGGACTTATCATCTGGAACCATGGCTCTGCTTGGCTTTATGATTCAGATTACACAACAAAAGCCATAGGATTTGACGATACACAAAATACTGCACTTGCCGTTAGTGAGATTCGCCAGGTACTTGAAACATACCCAGAGCTTGACATTCTTGGTATGGACGCGTGCTTGATGGGATCAGCTGAAATTGCCTATGAACTGAAAGACTGTGCTGAATATTTTATAGCATCGTTTTTCAGTGAACCTACTTCAGGATGGGATTACAGTTTCTTATCAGCTTTGGACGGAAATTCAGATTCGTTAACCGTAGGAAGGTTGATTGTCGATAAATATTTTGAAAGTCTGCCGTACAGTTCACCGCTATCTCTTTGTGTTTATGATATGTCTCATCTTCAAGAGTTGGCTGAAAACATATCTAATTTAGGTTCGAAGTTAAAAGAAGCTCTGTTATCAGATAGCTCTATTCGCAGCCGTGTACTGTATTATCGAGCCTCATCAACAAAAGCTGATTCAAATCCATCAATGCCATACTATTTACTCATTGATATAGGAGATTTTGCCAGTCTGGTGAAAGAAAACGAAGCACAGATTGAATTGACCAGTGCGGCAAATAATGTTCTTTCCTCGCTTGATAATACTGTTGTTTACAAGAAAATAAAAGGCGCTGCTGAAACAACACATGGGGTGAGTGTCTTTTTCCCGGAGAAAGAATCTGATGTGAAATCTTTTACTGATGATCTAAGCACACTGTTATTTTACACAGCTACAGCAGGGTGGCTAAATTTTTTAAACGAGTTTGTGCGATAAGTTCATGCTAAAACAAGAATTTTCTGCTAATTTTGAAAACTACTCATAGAGCTTCAAAATCAATGCTTCATAAGAGCAAAGCTCCAAATTTTGTAGCCGGCAAATTTCATTAATACGTCTTCGATTACTGTGAATCACTTTCGCTTTTCCTGTTGATTTCACATCTGCAGATATATTTTCACTCGAAAAATTGAGCGCCACGATAACCTGTTCTTCTTTCCAGAAACGCAAGTAGGCAAAAACATTTTTTGAGGATTTAAGCACACTAAGTTTCCCCAATTTCAATGCATTTGAGCCTTTTCTGAGTTTTATCAGAGATCTGTAGAAATTCAACAGAAAATTAGGATCATTTTTCCGTTTTTCTACGTTTATTTCAGTCCTATTCTGATTTACTGGCAACCAGGGTTTTGTTGAAGAAAAGCCACCATACTGAGAATTATTCCATTGCATGGGGGTACGACATCCATCCCTACCAATTTTTTCAGGCCAGAGATTTTTCCCTTCAGGATCTTGTATTTTCTCTTATGGGATTATCATTTCTTCCATATCTATTTCTTCGCCACAATATATCATGTAGTTTTTTGAAGATACGCTCAGTATCTTCTACGATTTTGCGAAAAAGCACTGCTTCAAATGCCGGAATATTCATAAACTCAAAGTTGAAAATAGCTTGCTGCTCTCCATTTTCCTCAGTTAGGTTATTTCTGAACTTGATATCTTTGCAAAACATGTTAACCACATCAAATCGAAATCCATCCACTCCTTTCTTTAGCCAAAAATCTGTCGTATTTTGATCAGGGTAGTAAAGGTCTGCATTCTTTTAGATGAACCAACGACTTATTTGGATGAAACGAAGATTCGAGGCTTAGAGGAACTAATATGACGCAGATCGGGCGAGTCTATAATTTTAATCGTTTCGCATTCCCGGAATTTCCTGGGAATTTATGTGATGGCATTGTAGAATTTTCTTAAATTCATCGAAAAACTCGAAAAGGAAACAAACCACAAAATCTGTCACAGTCTTTTGATCATCTCCTCGATGCTGATTCCATTATACGCAGTCACATCTCTAACGATTGGAAGATAACTCAAGTTTCCACCTCTATCATCTCAAGAGCCAAAAATTCCTGGTGATTTATTTCATCTCCTGTCTCTTCCAGTACAAGTTCAAGCACCTCTTTTAAATTCTTTCTCACTTCTTCTAAGGAACTACCTGCAGTATGCACATCTGGAACCATTCCAACATATTGCTTTGTCCCAGAATCATATTCAATGATAGCTGTAAAAGTTTTGCTCATGTTTTTCACCTCTTATTTTTCCACCATGCGAGACGATGAAGTGATTTCGATTAAACTATAGCAGGATACAGAGATTCTAAGAAAAGCTGGAACACTGAGTTCAACCCAGAACCATGTATTTCAAGATTCTTTCCAATCTTTTTCTCACCTTGCCATCTTCTTCACATTAAAAAGCAGCAAAAGATGGTTGAATCTTTTAGCCTCATTCCAGACTAAGTAAAATGTAATCATTCTGGAAGGAAAAAGCACCATATTTAAACGCTTCTCTCAAGCCTTCTATACCTTACATTCTCATTCCCTCTGTTATAGTTATACCTCAAAAAATCAAATTGTTTGAAATTACATAAAAATAGATAGTAAAATTGCTTTCTATAAACTGGTTTCAAACACACCAAGATTTGAAAACCATATAAAACGTGATAAGAAAAAAACAGGGGATAAATAGTGAGAAAATATCAACATTCGTTCTTTTAATGTCATTATTGGCAACAAATATTTGCAGACAAATCAAACGTGGACAACAGAATACATGATTTTGCAACCATCGATTTGAAACTGAGTTCGAATGAATGAAACTGGAAAAAACAGAGTCAGTTGCTTAGTTGCATTTTTTCAATTTTATAAAAAGGATGCATGCCGGCATGCATAAAATTTACAAATGAAAGGAGGAATGACGTATGCAGAAGATGCCAAAACCAATCATTCCCAATGATTATCTGAAACCAAAGCAAGGATGTGGTGGCGCTGGACTTGTATGTGGATGGTGTGGTTAACCTTTTCACCCCTTGGTGGCTATAGATTCACCAAGGGGGATGTTATGAAATCAGGAACTCATGTAGGAGGCATAGGTGATGATAAAAGATGAGAAGTTTGTATATTTACCTGAGAATCTTTTTGCCGTAATTGAAACTTCCTGTGGTGATAGGTTTCTTTTAGATAAAGTTAACTTCGATTTTTATAAATTAGATGAAAATATACAAATTGCAAAACACGATTGTTCTTTTTTGTTTTGGTGTGAAAGTCAAAACATTATGGAAGAAGCTAAAGAATTAAAAAAAGTGCTTTATTTTCCCTTCGCAAAAAAATGGTAAAAAACAATGAAATACTACGTTTGGCACTAAATCTATCCCAAATTTGTACGTTGAGATGTAAATATTGCTATGCCAATGTTGGAACATATGGTAATCCTGGTTTTATGAGCAAAGATGTGCTGACTCGAACCCTTGATTTTTTTCTTTCAAATTATAAAATACATAATGTTCACGTTTTTGGGGGAGAGCCACTTCTAAATATTGAAATGATAGAAAAATTATTTGAAATTCTAAAGCAAAAACATCAAGAGCTAAGGATAACTATAGCTACGAGTTTGTTTGTTTCCGAAAAAATTGTAGAGCATCTCGTCAAAATTTGCAAATTTTATGAGAAGGATTTTCAAACTTATGTGGTCATTAGTCTTGATGGTCCAAGAGAGATTCATAACTATACGAGACCCAGTTCTAATAACATGGGTAGTTTTGAGCAAATAATAAGAAATGTAGAATCATTTACGCAAAATAATATCCCTGTATCGTTTGAAGTTACCTATACAGGTCTACATAAGAAATTTGGATTAGACGTTTTGAAGATATACAGATATTTCTATGAAAAATTCAACACTATGAATATTACTGTTGCGCCAGTGTATGACTGGAGTAATTCCTTAGACAGAGAGTTGAAAACTAATGTTTCTATGGCTTCAGAATATTATAAGGCGTTAGTTCTTTTATTAAAAAGGATTCGCAGTAGTGAAAAGCTGAATGATTTCGAAAAAATATTTTTGGACAGTTTACTAAGAAATTATATTAATCCTTCGAATTTGTCTGGAAATTTGGTTATTAGTACATTTTGCCCCGCTGGATCAAATTCGTTTATTGTGGACATTTTGGGAAATATATACCCATGTCAATTAGTTGTAGGAGATTCAAAATACAAGATATCGAATGTAGTTGAACATAATGAAGAAAGAATACTTAAAGATATAAAAAACTGGAGATCTTCTGCTCTGAAACAATTCGTGCGAGCTAAGCATAAAAAATGCAGAGATTGTTATTTTACTTACTACTGTAATAGATGTGTTTTCAAGCGAGAATACGAAAAAGATATGTTTAAAACATGTGATGTTGAAAGAAAAATACTTGAAACGATAATAGAAGTTGATCCATGGTCTTTATCTTCCACCTTAGAAAAATAACGAAGAGTTGTTGCACAATGTTTGTGAAATACTATTCAATGAGAGTTGATAGTTTATGAGAATACTTTCATTCAGCAAAAGCGCCAGACACCTTCAAAAATTTGAGCGAAAATATAGAAGATACTACCCTTTGTTCTTCTTTCTTGAAATGCTATTTTTGATTATCAACATCCTTACTCCGATATTCATCAAAAATACAATCGACAGCGCATTTTACAAAGGAAACATTGGTGGAATAATACTTTTTTCTGGTTTATATCTGCTTATTTTATCTTTTCAATCTTTTATCATGTACAAACTCAACTACTCAGTAGCCAGATATCTGATCAACAATTCACGGGCAAAGGAATCAAAAAGTGCTTATGCAAAGATATTATCACTTCCCACCAATATTCTGAGCTCTCAAAATGTGAACAATTACCTCTCTATCTTTGTAAAAGATATTCCAAAGATAGCCACAGGAATCTATCTTGGAAAACTACAATTCTATTTCAATTTTGGATTCTTCGCTATTGTTCTTGGAATATTGTTTATCTTGAATGTGAAGTTAACCCTCGCTGTCCTCATCAGTGCATTCATGTTCTATCTGTCAACATCTGCTCTTAAGAAATTGGTTATTAGATCATCTCAAAAAGATAGAGAGAATTATCAAAAGTTCATGAAAAGAACTAAAGAATCAATTGAAGGAATATTCACTCTGAAACAATATCCTAATTCGAGATTGATAGAAAATTTTACCAATACGAGCGCCAAGAAATGGAGCAAAACCAACATTTTAGCGAGAATGGCAAATGGACTATCCAGCAAGAACAGTGAAATAAACAAAGGGATCGGAAATGCCCTGGTGATTGGTTTTGGAGTTTATCTTCTCTGGAAAGGCGAGATAAGTGTTGGGACGCTCGTGGCATATAATTCTTACATGAACTGGATATACGACATCTTGAGGATGATGATCACGGGCCTGACGATGTTTTTCTCCTCAGTACCAAACTGGGAAAACTTTGTAAACATTTTCTCAATGCCTTTCGAAAGAGCAAGCGGAGTAAAAATAGAAAAATTTGAAAAATTAGAAATCACTCATGTGGAGTTCAGATATAACAATGAAACCAAAATTCTCTCTGATTTACACTTCAGGCTTAACAGGGGGGACAAAGTAGCCATTGTAGGGAGTTCAGGAGCAGGTAAGAGCACCTTTGTTTCACTTTTCAATCGATTTCTTTCGCCTACAAAAGGAAAGATATTCATTAATGGGATTTCCATTGAAGAATATTCTCTTTCATCTCTTCGAAAAAATATCATTGTTGTTCATTCGAATGATTATCTTTTTGACACTTCTATAAGAAACAACATCACTTTATTTGAAGATTTTCCAGAGAAAGAGATAAACAGAGTACTTGAAATATGTGAATGCAGATTTGTTAAAGATATGGAGAATGGAATAGATACAGTTATTGGAGAAAAAGGAATAAAACTTTCAGAAGGTCAAAGGCAAAGAATCATTCTTGCAAGGGCTTTAATTAGAAAACCACAGATACTAATCTTGGATGAAATTACCTCTGGCATAGATAGTGAAACAGAAGAAAGGATACTTGAAAGGATTTTGAAAGAGATCGATACTGTTGTTATTATCTCCCACAGGCTTTCTACTATAAGGAAAGCACAAAAAATCTATGTCATGGACAACGGCTGTTTTGTTGACTCGGGAACACATGATGAACTCATGGAAAAATCCTCCACATACAGAAAAATAGTGGAAAATCAATTAACAACATAAGTGCCTGCAAGAATTTTGCGAACACACACAAGACTATCTGATTTGAAACACCTGCTGGTATTCATATTGACAGGTGTTTTTATCCAATTTTAAATTGTATGGTAGTATTAGATAAGAATTATATAGTATCAGAACGAAAAAGAGGGGGGATATTATGAAAAGCAAAGAGCGAAAATCAAGAAAAAGATGGATCGCAGATTGGTGGCCAAACAGACTGAATCTGAAAATTTTAAGGCAAAACTGTTCAGATTCAAATCCATACGGATCAGATTATGATTATCTCAAAGAGGTTAAAACTCTCGATGTTAATTCTGTTGTAGAAGATTTGAAAAAACTTATGAAGACTTCTCAAGACTGGTGGCCCGCTGATTTTGGACATTATGGTCCTCTTTTTATTCGACTTTCGTGGCATAGTGCCGGGAGCTACAGAATTCACGATGGCAGAGGTGGTGCTAAAAACGGCAGTATTCGGTTTCCCGCAAGGATAAACTGGCCAGACAATATAAACCTCGATAAGGCTATCAGATTACTCTGGCCTATCAAGAAAAAATACGGAAAAAAGCTCTCTTGGGCAGATTTGATTATTCTTGCCGGGACTGTTGCCCTGCAGGATATGGGTGTAAAAATTCTGGGATTTTCTCTTGGCAGAGAGGATGTTTTTGAAGCCGATGAAAGCCCGGATTGGGGAGCCGAGCAGGAAATGTTGAGCGGAAAAGAACGTTTTAAAGAAGGAGAACTGGAGAAACCTTTTGCTGCAACAGAAATGGGGTTGATCTATGTCAATCCTGAAGGCCCCATGGGAAATCCCGATCCATCTGGATCTGCCAGAGAAATAAGACTTGCTTTTACCAGAATGGGTATGAATGATGAAGAAACAGTGGCTTTGATTGCTGGTGGGCATTCTTTTGGAAAATGCCATGGAGCCGGACCCAGCAAAGATCTCGGTCCAGACCCAAGCTCTTCGCCCATAGAACAAATGGGGTTGGGATGGAAATACACATACAAAACCGGTAAGGCTTCTGATACATATACATCGGGATTTGAAGTCATATGGTCTTCAAAGCCAACGAAATTTGGTATACAGTATTTGAAGTTTCTCTTGGAATTCGAATGGGAACTCGAAAAAAGCCCAGATGGGAAAAACCAGTGGGTGGCTAAAAATGCCCCGGAAATGATTCCTGATCCTTTCGATCCAAACAAAAAGCACAAACCCCGAATGCTCACAGCCGATCTGGCTTTGAAATTTGATCCGATTTATTCAAAAATTGCAAAAAAGTTTCTTGAAAATCCCGAAGAATTTGAAAAAGCCTTTGCCCGGGCGTGGTTTAAGCTTACCCACAGAGATATGGGGCCAAAATCGTGCTATATCGGTCCTTATGTTCCAAGAGAAGAATTCATCTGGCAGGATCCTTTACCGAAAAGAGATTATGAACTGATCGATGAAGAAGATATTGAATATCTGAAAAAGCAGATCCTCAATTCTGGTATAAATATTTCTCAACTGGTCTATACCGCCTGGTCTTCAGCCTCAACTTACAGAGATTCTGACAGAAGAGGTGGAGCTAACGGAGCACGGATAAGGTTGCGCCCAATGAATCTATGGGAGGTAAATCATCCAGATGATCTGATAAAGATCATAAAGGTTTATGAAAAAATCCAGAAAAACTTCAATGAAGAACAGAAAAACAACAAGAAGGTTTCCATAGCCGATTTGATAGTTCTCGGAGGCTGTGCTGCTATAGAATCTGCTGCTAAAAAGGCCGGGTTTGATATCAGAGTTCCATTCATTCCTGGAAGAGTAGATGCCCTTCAAGATCAGGTTGAGGAAGAATTTTACAGAGAAATAGAACCTTTTGCAGACGGTTTCAGGAATTACTTCAAAGATCCATACAAAATAGATGAATCAGATATTAGCACAACTCCAGAATATTTTCTAATAGACAAAGCCCAGTTATTAAAACTAACTGTGCCAGAACTGGTTGTAATCGTTGGAGGATTGAGAGTACTCGGAGCTGTTTACAGTTATAAAAATTATGGAGTTTTAACACATACTGTAGGCACTCTGACAAATGACTTTTTTGTAAATCTGCTGGATATGAATATTGAGTGGAAACAGATAGATGAACATCGTTATTTGTTTGAGGGATTTAATAGAAAAACAAAAGAGCCGGAGTTCAAAGCAACAAGAGTAGATCTTATCTTTGCCCATCACGATGAACTGCGAGCTGTTGCAGAAGTCTATGCGAGTGATGATGCAAAGGAAAAGTTTGTATCTGACTTTATTAAAACTTGGGATAAAGTTATGACTCTGGACAGGTTTGATTTGAAAATATAGCAAAAAAGTGTATTTTCAGAAAGGCGATACAAGTGAAAATACATATAGCGTTTGCGATGATTTTTGCGGTCTGCTCGCTTTGTTTTGCATTTAATATCATTGAATTGCACAGAAATGGTGTCACATTTCTGTATGCAAAAGAATTTGCAATTTCTTTGCAAAGCTCGCAAACAGCCCTGATCAGCAGGCACATCGATGGGGACACTGTCGAGGTTAGATTGAATGGGGAAGTAAAAACACTGCGAATTATTGGCCTGGATACTCCAGAAAGTGTTCACCCACAAAAAGAGGTTGAATATTTTGCGCGAGCAGCATCACTTTTCACAAAGATACTCCTTGAGAAAGACGATATGGTTTTTCTAACATTTCAGTATCCTGATTTATTAGATAGATATCAGCGTTTGCTCGCACATGTTTGGTACTATGCTTTTGATAGCTCGAACGAGCCTGTCCTTGTTTCTCACAGTTTGGTTTTATTACTCAATGGTTATGGTCGTGGTTTGACATCTTACAGAACAGAGTAGATGAACCGGTGCGTGATTTTTAATTGCAAGCAGAGCGCTATGCAAGAGAAAACAGTCTTGGCCTGTGGGGAAAGATCGATGAAAACATGGTTCTACAAAATCTCAAATCTGGTTTTAGCACTACACCTGTTTCTGTTGGGGTTTATGTAGAGTACAAAGGTCAAGCCGAAAAGGTATTTGTAATAAATCTC
>ERZ795045.466-NODE-466-length-52077-cov-67.657164_pt1 | contig 52077 bp, 43 predicted proteins | sample MGYA00375129_ERZ795045 | MGnify/ENA primary metagenome ERZ795045 (study PRJEB30174, sample SAMN05720166) | activated sludge metagenome | isolation source: anaerobic digester from wastewater treatment plant | place: Japan | collected 2015-05-15 ...
ATCCGCCAATACACGCGAATACACGCTAATGAATCCTGGTCACCGGCTATCCCCCCATTCGTGTCCATTAGCGTCCATTCGCGGTTTCCCCATTTATCCGCCAATACACGCGAATACACACTAATGAATCCTGGCCACCGGCTATCCCCCTCTTCGTGTTCATTAGCGTCCATTCGCGGTTTCCCCATTTATCCGCCAATACACGCGAATACACACTAATGAATCCTGGCCACCGGCTATCCCCCTCTTCGTGTTCATTAGCGTCCATTCGCGGTTTCCCCCTTTATCCGCCAATACACGCGAATACACGCTAATGAATCCTGGTCACCGGCTATCCCCCTCTTCGTGTTCATTAGCGTTCATTAGCGTTTATTCGCGGTTCCCCCTTTATCCGAGAATGCACACGAATTAACACCAATAGCTCCCAGCCTCCTTCTATCCCCTTCGTGTCCATTCGCGGTCCCCCCTCTTATCCACGAATACACGCTAATGAACACTAATAAATCATAACTACCAGATATATCTTCCTTATTCGTGTCCATTAGCGTTCATTAGCGTTTATTCGCGGTTCCCCCTTTATCCGAGAATGCACACGAATTAACACCAATAGCTCCCAGCCTCCTTCTATCCCCTTCGTGTCCATTCGCGGTTTCCCCTTCGTTCTATCACGTTCATTAGTGGATTTCTGTCATTACCATACGCTTCCATTCTAACTTGGGAGTTCCAAAGTTAAGCAGTAAACCAACAGGTTTGTCCGCCGCTTTCAAATAATTCAATAATTGGGCTTCTTCAATCGATGTTAATTGTTTGATCGCCTTGATTTCTACAATAATTTTACCAAAGCATATAAAATCCGGAAAGTATTCCTTAACTAATTTACGACCTTTGTATACTATTTCTAGGGACGGTTGTGATATAAAAGGTATTCGTTGCTCTTCAAACTCAATAGCCAGAGCCTCTTGATAGACCGCTTCTAGGAAACCGCTACCAAGTTCATTGGCCACTTCCATAGCCGCCCCCACAATAGCATAGATTTCATCTTTATAAATCAATTCATGTTCTTTAGCGTTCTTTTGGGGCTCTCTTTTTTCTTGCTGTTCAATCAAACTCATTTGAATTCCCCTTACTGAGGATTCATACGCTGGGCTAGTTCTAAGAAATGCACCGGCGGATAATCTCTGACCGGCTCGGGAATAAAAACCTCTTCTTCCTGATCGGAAAAAAGGGGCAGATCCCGCATGGAGGCATGATTCACTAGCTCATGAAAAGCAAAATCTCGCCGTTTCATCATACTGCCGTTCACTAATGACCACTCGGGAAAGATAATGGGTTGAGGATTTTCGCCCACTGTTTTGAGCGACAAGGCATCCCCATGTAAAATATTGCAGGATAAAATAAAACGGATGCTTTCTCGGCAGGCTTCTTTAGCCTTTTCACCATAGAGGCCGGTGTAAGCTGTATCAAAGGTTTGGTAAAGCCGGTGACGGCACTCTTCGACATTATCAAGCAAAATATCAATCCCGTACAGGCTTGAGACAGCCAGCACTGCGTAGCGTTCGTATTCGAGCTGGTTTTTACGGTAGCGCTGATCCACCACCTGGAGTTTGCGTTCAAGTATGGCGATTAAAAAATTCCCCGTGCCGCAGGCGGGCTCTAAAAAGCGGGAATCTATACGGACCGTCTCCTGCTCTACCAGGTCAAGCATGGCGTTTACAATATGACGGGGAGTAAGAACTTCTCCATATTCTGCTACTCGATGTCGTGATTTAATGTGTTTTTCCATGGTGTTTTATTTAGTATGACCCAAAAAATATCTCCTGGCAAGGACTTAAGGGTGCGTAGCGCCGTGACTGAGGCCCCCGGAGCGAGGGGGAGACTTCCCCCTCATAGTTCTCGTTCAGGATTTTTGTTTCATATTTAATGAAATATGAAACAAAAAAAGAATAGCGTCTCATAGATGAGACACAACTAGAGCCCTTCGGTAATTCGCAAAAGGTCGGTGAACATATAAATACTGGCGGACCTGCCTTTACCACTCCGCAGGGGCTCAATGATGTTATGCTGAACCAATAAATTAACAATGCGGATAGCTGTAGGTTTGGGAATATTTGATTCTTGTATAAAGTGGGGGGTAGAAAAAATCGGTATTCTGAACATAAAGTCCACCGCATTGGGTGCGTACTGGCTATGCGTTATCTCTGTAACCGAGGGCCGAAGTGTATTATACAGGGAAAGAATGTTTTTTGCTTTACGCTCGTTTTCCTGGGCTTGAGACAGTATCCCTTTTAAGAAAAACTCACACCATTCGGTCCAGGATCCATGGCTTGAAATAGCCCGGAGCCGGTCAATGTATTCATCCCGATTTGTTTCTAGGTAGGCGCTCATATAAAAATCCGGGCTGTGTAGCAGCTTTCTCTGATATAAAAAAAGGGGTATTAACATGCGACCCAGACGGCCGTTCCCATCGTTAAAGGGATGTAGCGCCTCGAACTCGGCGTGGATAATGGCTAATTGAACCAGGGCGTCGAGTTCTCGCTTTTCATTGAAGTAGCGTTCCCAAAGATCCATTCCTGTTTGTAGATGTTCGGGGGCTATGGGAATGTAACTGGCTGTCTCGATCGTAGAATCGGAGCTGCCAATCCAATTTTGATTAGTCCGATAAGCTCCCGGTGTTTTTCCCTGTCCCCGGACTCCTTGCATGAGTATTGCATGGGCGGATCTGAGAATATGCTGTGAAAAGGGGCGTTCTTCAAGGGCTTGAGAACAGGCTTGCAAAGCTTTTCGATAGTTGATGACTTCTTCGGCATCGTTCTTTTGAGATTCGGAAAGATTATGTATATGGGCTTCGTACTCAAGTACTTCACCAACAGTAACTCGGGTTCCTTCGATTTTTGAGGACAACACCGCTTCCTGAGTAACCAATGGAGATAGCAGCACATGAGGATTGGGTATCGCGCTAAGTAAACCGTCGTATCGGGCTAACGCTGCGTTTGCGGGACCAATCAGAGGAACTAAACGCTGCCAATCCAGTTGTTTGGGTGGAAACGCCCCCAGGTGATAAGTTACAGGTTTCATATGATGTTACCCATTACTGGTTCTGCCTTAAAAACAGTATGTCCCAAAATCTAGCTCCTGGCAAGGACTAGCGGGGGCACCCCGTATCGCTAAACCTCGGTATGCCATACGGGGAGCATTTAAGCGCCGCACAGAGACACAATCTACGGGGGCGTTGCGGGGGTGTCCCCCGCAGAGGGGGTAGCGGAGGCCGCCAGAGGGCGCGTTACGTGGCTGGGGCTCGCCGTGGGCGCGGCTGACAACCACGGTGCGGCGTCGCGGGAAAGGGCGTGCAGTGGCGAATCGCGTGGCCCCAGCGCAGCGGCGGTGTTTTCCCTCTGGCGGCCGGAGCGAGGGGGAGACTTCCCCCTGTGCATACCCTTTTTACTTGTCAACTTGACAAATATAAATGATGGTGCGATAGTATAACCATGAAAACACTTCCTGTTGGAGAGTTAAAAGCGCGATTCTCAGAGGTTCTGGAACGGGTTAAAGCAGGAGAATCTTTTGGGATCCTGTATGGCAAGAAAAAAAAGCCCATTGCCATGATTGTCCCCTATAAAGATTCAGCAGTAAAAAAAGAAAGGGAAATTGGGCCGCTCGAGGGGAAAGTAACTATTCAATTTGCTGATGACTTTAAGGTAAGTGAAGAGGAACTCCTGAAATTGTCATGAATTATTTATTAGATACCCACACGTTTTTATGGACGATTTCTGATACTAAGAACTTATCCGCTAAAGCAAAAGAAATAATTAAGAGTCCAAAAAATGAAATATTTGTGAGTGCTGTTAGTTTCTGGGAAATATCGATAAAAACACGACTAAAAAAATTACATCTTGGTACCCTTGATCCTGAAGAGTTACTTACGTTAGCTTTGCAAATGGATTTTCAAGTTATAAGTTTAACGCCGGAAGAAGCAATAACCTATCATACGTTAAAAGAAGAAACCCATACTGACCCTTTTGATAGAATGCTTATTTGGCAGAGTATTACAAGAAAAATGCCCCTCATAAGCAAAGATGCCGCTTTTTCTAAATTTATCCCTTATGGATTAAAGCTCATCTGGTAAGGCCTTCCCCTACCCCTCCAGGCTCCGCCCTTCCCAGTCTGTGATATTTCGTTCTTCGCTTGAAAAATTGATGCCGAGGAGGTGTATCCGCTTCCCCTGGCTCTGGTACTTTTCCCAGTAGCGCCGCTCTTCAATCTGTTTGATGGCGGGCTCGCTGCTATCCACCTTAAACTCGATGATGTAAATGTCCCGGAAGGTTTCGATGGTCATGTCGATTCTGCCCTGGTTCGTGGCGTCCTCGCAGGTGACCCGGTACCCGATGGCCGCAAGGAACACGTACACGAGGCTTGCCCAGTAGCCCTCGGCGGTGGCGATGTCGTTCTTCACGTAGTTGTTGTAGGGAATCCCCGCGCAGAGCCGCTTGAGCTCATCCACCAGGGCCGAGAGGTTCGCCTGTTCCAGGGCCTGAATCAGTGGTCTGCGATACTGGACAGAAAAATCGATGCGGTTCCCCAGTTGGCGCAGCAACAGTTCATTTAAGGACCGCAGGACTTCGGCATTGGGTACGCCGAGCCGAAACAGGCGGCCGCCGAGGTCATCAGCCTCTACGTCCTTAATCGTAAGATACCCCGTCTGCCAGAGGAGGGCCCGAATATCGATGTAGTCCACATCAAAGGCGTTCAAAAGCTCTTCGCTGGCCTGGCAGTTTTCCAGTTCCGGAAGAAAGTACCGCTCCTGCTTAAGGACTTCGATTAAAAAGCTCGGGCTCCCGGTCTGCCACCAGTAGTTGCTGAAAATCTTACCGTTGGACAAAAAGAGGAGGATATCAAAGGGGTTGTAGAGTTTTTCCCCAAAATACCAATACCCGTTATACCAGAGCTGGACAAGACGCATGTCTGCCCCTTCCATGGCGTCCGCAAAGACCGTCTCCAGGTCATGCTGGGTGTAGCCGCAGATTTCTCCAAAGGCGGGGTTGAGCGTAATGTCTTCCAGGTTGTTAAGGCCGCTAAAGAGGGAAAGCTTACTGAACTTGCTCACCCCCGTGATAAAGGCAAGGCGCAGGTACCGATCGCTGTCCTTAAGGACCGAGTAGAGGTTTTTAAGGATGTCCCGGGCTTCCCGGGCGACCTCAGGCCGGGAAAGGTTATCCAGGATGGGCTTGTCGTATTCATCGATAAGGACCGCCACCGGGGCCTCGTAGCGCTCGGAGGCGGCCAGGATGAGGTTGGTGAGGGCGAGCTTGGGGTTCTGGAAGGAGGCTAGGTCGGGCATGGGGAGCTTCAGGCGCCGGTAGTTTTCGGTAAACATGATGGTAAAGGCGGTGGCAAGTTCTTCCTGGAGTTTCTTGTAGTCTCCACTTCCAAAGCTCAGGCGGATGACGGGATAGGGAGTAAAGTCGTATTTATCGTAAAGATAGAGGCCTTTAAAAAGCTCCCGGTTTCCTGAGAGGGCCTCCGCCAGGGTGTCGAGGAAGAGGCTCTTTCCAAAGCGCCGGGGCCGGGAGAGGAAGAAAAACTTTCCCTTGAGAAGCACCTTATGCACAAAAGGTGTTTTATCAACATAGTAATACTGTTCGGTTACAAGCTGGGAAAAAGTCTGGAGTCCAATGGGGAGACGCTTACCGCTCATAGTTCTGAGTATAAAACAAGCGGTCTCTTTAGACAATCAAGGGGGCCGCGGGGCAGAGCAATACGGGCGGCGCGGTTTGATCGGGGGTGTTGTGGCCGTCCCACCATGGCGTACGGCCGCACAAGGGCCGGTCCAGGACGGGGGCGTTGCGGGGGTGTCCCCCGCAGAGGGGGTAGCGGAGGCCGCCAGAGGGCGCGTTACGCGGCTAGGGCCGCTGAGGGGGCGGCTGACAACCACGGTGCGGCGCCGCGGGAAAGGCCGTGCAGTGGCGAATCGCGCAGCCACAGAGCGGTGGGGCCTGGCAGGGGCGCGGTCCTGAGGGCTAAGGGTCGCTGGAGGGGGCGGCGCCGAGGCGAATGGGGCGGCCGGAGCGAGGGGGAGACTTCCCCCTGTGGCCTCTTACTCCCAAGAGACCAAAGAAAAAGGAGCCCCTCGATAGGCGAAGGCTTAGGACACCAGGGCTTGACTAAAACTCAGGGACGAATCGCCCTTGGGGTCAGGAATTCTTCGACAAGGGTTTGGAAAATGAATCGGTATCTCCAAGGGGTAATTCGAGTCTGAAAGTTACCGGATCTGGAGAAACTAAGAACAGTCTCCCTTTATGTTTTTTTTCAACTATTTCTCGGCAGAGATTAAGACCGATGCCTGTCCCTACACCTTCAGTCTTTGTCGTATAAAATAAATCAAATATTTTATCAACCTGATCCGGTGCTAGGGGTTTACCGGTATCCATGATTTCACACCAGAGTGAAGTCTCATCGCAGCCAGTACGGATTTCCAAAATTCCCCGTTTTCCTGTTTCGGCATACTGGACCTCGATTGCTTGAAGGGCATTGGTAAAGAGATTAAACAAAACCTGATTTATCGCCTGTTTTTGCATTCGTACCGGTGGGACATCACCAAACTTTCGGACAATATCCGTCGTCCGTTGAAATTCTATTTTCATGATGTTTAAAGTGGATTCGATGCAATCATGGATAGAGGCGATTTCAAAGGTTCCTTCAAGAGGGTCATTGCGGGCTATATGGAGTAGGGATCGGGCTACTTCCTCTATCCTTTCAAAGCCCTCATAGATTCCCGAGGTAATGGCGGCTAATTCACCAAAGAGGGGCTCAAGAGAATCCGACTGGACCTGCCGCTTTAATTCTAGGAGCAAATCATTAAGAGAGCGGATGTTGCTTTGTATGTACGCCAGTGGATTATTAATCTCATGGGCAAGGCCGGCCGCCAACTGCCCAAGGGTGGCGAGCTTTTCTCGTTTTATATATTCATTTTTAACGAACATATTTTCGTTGAGAAGTGCCACCTGAGCCGACACATCTTCCAGCATGATAATGGTACCATTTGGCGGGGTGCCATTGGATTGTACCGTACACTTAAGAAAATAATTATTAATAAAAATTTGTTTTACTTGAGGTTCATTGCGGGTAACACCCTCTTCATATCCAATTTCACGAAGTAATTGGGTTAAAAAGGGAAACTGTCGGTAATCCTTTCCGACCATCACCGTATCGAGGGATAGGAGTTCATCCACCCTTCTGTTATGGTCTACGATCCTGCCCCTGCGATCAAGCACAAGGATGCCGACATCGATTTCCTGAATAATAACGCTGCGGGAAACCGGCATTATCCAAAAGAGTCGGTGAAAATACATCCCGATCAGGAAAAAAATCCCGGAAGCTGCAAAGCCTATGGGGGTAAAATCTTTCATAATGCCGTGATACTGTCGAGTAAGATTAAGGATATTTGTTATGGCAGGTAGTAAGGTTCCCCCTACAATCCAGAGGGATTGACGGTGGTACAGGGTTTCTCCTTTGAGATAGGAACGAAAAATAATGATACATCCCGTGGCAATGCTCAGCCATGAGTAAACGAAGGCAACCCAATACAGGGGACCATACTGGGGTTTTAAAACCGAAAGGTTCTTCCACTCATAGAAATAGATCTTACTCCAATGGAGGCCATGGAATTCGTTGGTAAACACCAGCAGGATACCAACGGCGGGCCCCACAATTGCTATCAGTATGAGAGGCTTTATGAGCTTTGTAATCCAACCGGTAAAACGCAAGCTAAATGATAGCCAGGCGATAGGAATATACATAAAGGCCACATATTCAAGCTTGGCAAAAAAGACAGTTAAAGCCCCCGCAGGAGCAATTAACTCACCAATATTAGTAACCAGGAGCCAAACACACAAACCCAGATACCATAGGAGTGGCCGAGCTGCTGGCTCTTTACGGTAGGGGACAACAGTAAGGATTGCCACAATCAGTATAACAATCGCTACGGGCGCAACATTAATGAAGAATTCAAATCCGTTATCCATGAGAAGCTTCCGGTAAAAAGAGTATCGACATAAGGGTTACATCGTCGGTAAAGCAACCTCCGGGGAGGGCGGAACGGAAGGTGGCAACGATGTTTTCTATCGGCTGCTCCGGCATTGTCTGTAGGGTAGAAATAACCTCCGGACCTTTCATCGTAAAAAAATGCGGTACCGATTCAATAAGTCCATCGGTAAAAAGGAACAACCGATCTCCTGGAACAAATTCCCGTTCCACTTGTGTAAAGGGGGCATCTATGAAGGCCCCAAGCATGGGGTTACCACCCGAAAGAAATTCGGGTAAGGCCTGGTGGACATAGATAACGCTCGGCATTCCTGCATTCGCCACAGAGAGTCGTTTTTTTTCTATACTGATAGTAACCGCCACAAGGTCAATAAGCACCTCTGGCTCGTTGCGCAAGAGTTGACAATAGTAATTATTAAGGGAAGACAAAAAAAGGTCCGGTGTTTCTGGCAGTCCAGGCTCAAGAGCTATCAATTCGTCCATGGCGGTCTTAAGCATCACGGCAATCATGGCGGATTTTAAACCATGGCCTGCCACATCCCCTAGAATAACAAAAAAATTGTTATCGTCTAACCGGCGAAACTCGAAAAAATCTCCACCACAATGAAAGGTTTCAAAGGGGATAAATGATACCTCTATCTGCAGTTCAGAAATTGAAGGGATGGTGGAGGCAAACAGTCTTTTCTGGAATTCCCCTGCCTCTTTGAGCATGGAATCTATACGGCTAGCAAGCAAGGTGTTTTCCCGTCTGATGTTCCATAGTTCGTAAGCCTTAGCAATTTCTGTTTCCAGGGAGTCTCTGGTCCATGGTTTAAAAAGCAAACTCTGGATGGAAGCCATGATAGCTTTTTGAATGTCCTCTATATCCGTATAGGCGGTAAGCAAAATCGTCTGAATTTCCGGTGAGGCCTTCCGAACAAGAGTTAAAAGTTCACTACCGCTCATGGCGGGCATTCGCAAATCCGATATTACCAGAAATACGGAATCCCGATTATCCGCAATATACTTGGCTGAAATAAGAGGATCATTAAAGGCTTTAATAGAAAACCGCTCGTCACCGAAGATATGCCGGATTTCACGTTCCAGGGCCTCGGTCACCCGGCTTTCATCATCAACTAAAACTAGTTCATATTTTGTATTCATGTTCATTATGATCCATTGATACTAGTATACTACATTTAAGCCTTTCATGGGTGGGCTATCCACACCCATCCCTTAGTATGGTATACTCTTTTAAGCTAAAGAATAGGGTGTTTTTGGTGGAAAAATACGTTAGCCCAGGGATACTTTCTTATTGTAATTCCCCTGAGAATCTAGAAAAAACCTCCACCGCAAGGCACTATAAAAAGGGCATTATAAAGAAGGAGCAGTATGGAAACACCGGTTGTTTTTTTACATGGTTTTTCTCGGGAACAATTAGGGGCCATCATGAGGGCCGTTAAGGCGGTGGCCGCCGAAACAGGGATGGATCCCAAAGAAATCGCCTTTGCCACATCGACCCCAACAAACATGGAATGGAAGGTGCGGGACCTTATCGATGAGGTCCGGCAAGAACACGAATATCTTAAAAACAATCCGCCCCCTCGTATGGCGTAGTTGGGCATAGCTGGTGATTGGGGGGCCCCCAGAGAAACCCATGGAGCCCCCACACAAAGGAAAGCCGGCCCTTTGTTCCCCTCGCCGCTAGCTCCTCCCCGGGCCCGCCTAAGTTTCGGTGGCTTCTCCATGGCATAGCCAGCTATTAGATGATGGCGGGGGCCGTTCAGAGAAACCCCGGGGCCCCCAGACAAAAAAGCCGGCCCTTTGTTCCCCTCGCCGCTAGCCCCACCATCGGAGGTTAGCCCCCTTTCATGGAGGGTAGTGAGGGATGGAAGGCTGGCAGATTCAGTGGCGCACGCCCGAGGAGATTCCGCGGCGCCCGTCACCGTTACTTAAATCGATACCGGGATGGCCGGCCGGCGGTATTCTTTTTCAAGGCTCCGGGCAACCTCTTCTCCTGCAAGAAGGGCCAGGGGAGCCTGTTCGTATGCTCGATACAGTTCCCGGGCCCGCTGCGCCAGCGCCTCGGCGGTGCAGTTCACCAGGAATTGAAGCTTTTGTTCCCGCTGTCGCTCCGTAATACCGGTCAGGAACCGTAAAAAGTCGGCCATGGCCTTTTCAGGATTGGTTTTAGGCCGGGTCTCTTTGGCATAGGCGCCGATGATGATCTTTTCAAGATATTCCTCTGGAAGTTTCTCCTGGGATGCCTGTTCCAGGACCGCCCGGATACTCTGGATTGATCGGTGCACCTGGGGATCCCGATAGGTCGCCAGGACAAATACCGGCTCTAGACCATCGGGGAAGGCAAAGGCCCCATAGGCTCCCCCCTGCATGCGGATTTTCTCCCAAAGGGGCCCCGTGGACACATGATGGGCCAGCACCAGTTCTGCGCTGTGTTCGGGGCTCGCAAAGGGGGCCGCGGGAAAGGCCTGGGCCACAAACCCCACCTGGAGGGGCGGCACCAGAAAAATCTCAAGTCGCTGAGGGGACTGCGAGGGCTCTGAAGCAAGCGAGGCCCCAGCCTCCCCCCATACTTCCTGGGAAAACAACTCCTTTTGGGGCCGGGGAGCCGAAAAACCCTGCAGGTGCTGGGCAAGCAGGGCCTCGGCCCGTTCCCGATAGGAATCTTCGCTCGTCAGGTGCACGAGGAGCCCCGCGGAAGCTACCAGGGTATCCCGGAGAGCCGAGAGTTTTGCGGCCACCTTCTCTATATCGTCGCGCACCAATGTTTGAACATAGCCAATCTGGGGAATCCCATACCAGAGATCTTCCACATAGCGAGCGCGGGAAGCGTACCGGCCCGCCGCGGAGATCGCATAGGAGTGCCCCGACTGAATAAGAGAAGAGATCAGATCGTTTCGATACTCTACAAGGAGATCCTTAAGGCGGCGATGATCCGAAAAATCGGCGGCCCGGATAAGATCAAGCACGAGGGGCAGGGCCGCTTCAAACCGCTCGTGAAGGGTCTTGAACCGAAAAACAATCCAATCCCGGCCCACCAGATCGAAGATCCCCGGCGAAATGGCCACGGCCCTTGCCGCCCCCGGCGCAGCCGAGGAACTGTGCAAGAAGGCAGAAAATCCACCCACCACCCGGGCCATTCGGCTTGAGACCTGAGCGTAGGATTCGCCGGGAAGCCCCAGGGCCGGAATACAGCGGGCAAGGAAGGGAAGAAGCGCATAATCTTCCTTACCCACCACATCTACCGGGAAGGCCAGGTCGCCGTAGGTAATCCCATTGGTATACAGGCTATGGGCCACAAGGGGAATGGCCCCCAGGGACCCCACGGACCGTTCAACCCGTTCTACCTTGAGGGATATATCGGTCCGACGGAGGTGGGGAATCCGCCCCAACAAGGCCGGGTCATCCCCCTCGCTTTGCTTTTGACGGACAAACTCGCTTTTCTGAAGGAGTTCCCGCCGTTCCTCTTCCGAAAGGCGCTCATAAAGGGCCTTAAGTTCCCGGGCTTCCGCTTCGGCTTTGCGCTGCGAAAGCCCCACCTCAGGGTACACCGAAACCAGGGCCCGATGGGGATTGTCCAGCAAATACCGGGTGATAAGCTCCTCAAAGTACCGGGGGTTTTGGGCTATCCGGTGCTTGAGCTGTTCAAAGGGCCTTCGAAATTGCAGGGTCTCCCAGGGGCTTGTGCCGTGGAGCCAGCCCCTGAGGCTCCGGCGCATAAGCACGAGCGAGAAGGGTCCCCCGGCCCGACGAAGTTCCTTGTTCGAAAACTCTAACGAGAAGAGGGCCGCCTCTATCTCCTGGGGCGGGATGCCCCTCTCTACCAGGTCATGGAGGGTGCTCAGGATGAGGGCTTCCACATCCTTTTCCCGATTCGGCGCTACCCCCCGCAGCCCTGCGGCAAAGACCGTTTCCCGAAGGTCAGTCTCGAGGCCCGTTCCGGGGGCCAGGTCCTCTCCCAGATGGGATTCCACCAGGGCCCGGGCAAGGGGAGATCCGTCGTGACCAAGGAGCACTTCCGTTAAGGCTGCGAGGCCCAGGGTTTCTTCTATGTCGGTGCTGTCCCCCGCAAGCCAGGAAAGGAGGACAATCGATTTTGCATCGGGAGAAGCCGCCGGATAGGGAACGGCAATGTGGCGAGGTTCCCCCCAGCGGGGAGCCCGCGGGAACAGTCCCCCCCTCTTTCCCGGTGCGACTCCGTTTTCAAACGGGAAGGAATCCGTAGCATTGCTAAAAAATCGTTCCTCTAAAAAGGCAAGCTGGTCTTCCGTAGGGATGTTCCCGTACAAGAAAATGCGGCAATTCGCAGGACTGTAATAACGGCGATGGAACGCCCGAAGTTCTTCCCAGCTCAGGCGGGGGATTTCGTCGGGGTCACCCCCCGAATCAAAACCGTAAGGGGTTCCCTGGAGCACCGAACGGAAGACCCAATCGGCGGCGATGGATTCGGCAGATGAGTAGTTTCCCTTCATTTCGTTATACACCACCCCCGTCCGAATCAGCGGGGCCGACCGGTTAGCCATCGCCCCGTTTGTATGGGGTTCCCCTTTTTCTATAGTGGCGGGGATTTCGATCCGATGGCCTTCCTGCATAAAGGTCCATTCTTCCAAAAGGGGATGAAACACCGCATCACCGTACACCGCCATCAGGTTAAAATAATCCTGCCGATTGGTAGAACTGGCGGGATATACCGTTTTATCAGGGAAGGTCATGGCATTCAAAAAGGTCTGGAGGCTTCCCTGGGCAAGCACCACAAAGGTATCTTTAAGGGGATACTGATGGGAGCCGCACAACACCGAATGTTCCAGGATGTGGGCCACCCCCGTTGAATCCGAAGGGGGTGTCGCGAAGGCAAAGGCAAAGAGGTTTTCTTCATCATCGGTATAGAGGTGGAACACCTCGGCCCCGGTTTGTTCGTGGCGGGCCCAGATACCCACCCCATTCAGTTCCTCGAGCGGTTCAATGGAAACAATAGTAAAACCGTGCAGGTTTTGACCAATCGTAAGGGATGTTTGTATCATGTTCTATTCATACCCCAGGGGACAGGACCGTGTAAACAGGCCCCTCTCCTGTGGATACCCCCTTGTGTATCCAGGGGGACCGCTCAAATTTCACCCGCAGGACCGCCCTGGACCACCCCAAAGAGGCACCCTGTCACTTCCGTCGCCGTTAAAGTAAAAAGGCTCATCGTCTCAAACCCGTATAAAAGAGGGGAAAAGGGGCTCCTTCTTCGTCAAAAGGGATCGTTAGTTTTAAGCATTAGTTTTAAGAAGGGCATCCAACAAAAAAGCGTCGGGGGATCCTCTTCGCCAAAAGGATCCATCAGTCGTTAGGTAACCAGGTCTTCCTCATCGATAAAGGGGATGGTCCCCTTTTCACGGCCCAGACGAAGCCACGAAAGGAAGTCCCGCTCTATTTCCGCCACATCCCGGCGGGGAACCGCCCCCAGGAGTTCTCCTTCCTGTTCCACCAGGGTACGACGGGTACTCGAGAGATTCGATTTAATCTTATCCACCACCCGATGGGTCTTGCCTTTCAAAAGAAGGGCAATATCCCGATCGCCCATGGAACGGAGTTTTTCCTGGAGCACCCGGTCTTCTATTCGCACAATATCCTCGATGGTATACAACCGCTCTTTTAATTCCTGGCCCAGGGTAGGGTCCTGTTCTTCTAGGGCCTCTAAAATCTCTTCCCCCAGTTCTGGATTGCTATGTCGCAGTATTTCAGCCAGGGTAGCCTTCCCATCAATTTCAGGGCTATCTACCTTTCCTACATTCCGAATTTTCTCCCGGAGGGCCTCCGAAACCCGTTCGATCACTTCAGGGGCAATTTTCTGCATCTTCGCAATCCGTCGCACCACCTGGACCCGGATAGAAGGATCCAACAGCTTGATGCAGCGGGCCGCCAATGGGGGCGAAAGGTGGGAGAAAATAAGGGCCAGGGTAGGGATGGTTTCTTCTTTTAAAAGGGGGACAATCTGTTCCGCCCGGTATTCTTCTAAGAACTGAAAGGGTTTTTCCAGGGCTTGCGGAGCGGCCCGCCGGAGATAGCGCTCGGCCACCTCTTCCCCAAAGGCCTGGGTAAGGAGCAGTTTCGCCGTTTCAGGCCCTCCCTGTGCCTTCCGATCGACCCCATAGCTTCCCAAACGATGGGCCAAGAGGGCCCGAAATTCTTCCAGAACCTCTTTTGCCTCTTCCTGGGTAACCACCTTAATCGAGGCAAGTTCCCGGGTTATCGCTTCGATTTGGGCCTCATCCAGCCGCGAGAGGATCTGGGAGGCCTCTTCTTTACCGATAATCAGGAGCAGCTTGGCCACCCGCCGAAACTTGCTTTCCTGGGTTCCCCCCTTTGGAGTCGCCCCCCCTTCCTTCTCGGCCCGGGGTGCGCCCGACGGCAGCGGACCTTCTCTCGTTTGTTTCTGAAAGCCCCCCTCCCTCTCTCCTCGAGGGGTGTAGCCCTGTGAAGGCTTCCGCGACTTTTCTCCCTGTACACCCTTTGTGCGATCCTCCGCAGCATCAGGGGTACCCCTCGAAGAAGTAAAAGGGGCTCCCCTGGAAGAAGAGCCTTTTTGAGTATCCTTTTTGTGATCCTCTACAAACATGGACTTTTCCTTTGATGCCCCAGCCCCTGCGGTGGTAACCTTGAAGAAACCTCCCGCTGACGGTGCTTCTGTCGCCGAAGGGGCTCTTGTGGTCCCACTCTTTGGGGAAGGGGACCCTTCTTTATTTACAGGAGGTTTCTCATCGGAGCGAAGCGGCGCCTCCTGGAGGACCGGGAGGCCAGAGCGCCGGGGACGCCCAGAGCCGTCGCGAGAAGAGCCAGGGCCCCCCGTTCCCTCCCCCTCTTCCGTATCCTGTTTGAGAATCCGCTTATACGCGGCGAGGCGCATCTTTTCCAGCGGTGTTTCGGAAGCACCCATGGGAAACATCCTATGCCGAGAAGCGGCGCCTCGTCAATGCGGAATCACTCCAGTCCGCCGGTCAATGCGCGAATATATTGAAGTCGTTCATAGGACGCTTCCCGGTTATTCGCCATGTAGGAAAGACAACCCCGGAAGGCATTGATATCCTCTATGTTTCGGCGATCGAGGTGAGCCGAAAATTCCTCTATCAGCCGTTCTAATACCCCGAGCCCCTTTTGGTACAATAGTGAACAGACCTGCACCGCCGTAGCCCCCGCAGCAATCATCTTAAGGGCCGTTTCAGCCGAATGAATCCCCGTGGCCGCCACCAGTTCACAATCTACTTTACCATAGAGGTTTGCAATCCAGCGGAGACTTTCATAGTAATCCTGAGGGGAGCTTAACGTCGGGCCAGGAATAACGGTCATGGAGTCTAATTTAAAATCAAAGCGGTAAAAGCGATTAAACAGCACCACCGACCGGGCGCCGGCCCCGGCAAGCCGTTCAATAAGGTTTCCTGGATTGGTGTAATAGGGGCCAAGTTTGACCGCGATGGGCAACTTTGTTCGCACCGAAACCTGACGGACAATGGCAAGGACCTGTTCCTCCAGGTCCCGGCCTTGTTCCTGGGGAGAGCGGGGCCAGAGGGCAATATTCAGTTCCAGAGCCCGGGCGCCAGCCTGTTCAATCTGTTCTGCAAAATCCACCCATCGGGAGGAGCTTATACAGTTAATGCTCGCAATGATAGGGACGTCCCCCGCACTGGCGACGGCCCGGCGAATCAATTGGAGATATTCGCTTGCCCCCGCCTCTATACCAAGATTTTCCAGAAAGGCCTCCGCTTCCGGGTGAGCCATATCAAGATCCTGTTGTACGCTGGCAAGATAGGAGCGGATCTGTTCCTCAAACAGGGATTTGAGCACGATGGCCCCCGCACCGAGGCTTACCAATTTCTGAATATTCTCCGGTGCATTGGTGATACCACTGGCCGCCACAATAAAGGGATTCCGCAACGGAAGCCCCATATAGGTAGTGTTAAGGATTGCCATGGATGTGCCTCCCCGACGATATTCACGCTACCTCAAATATACGGGACTTTCCGTAAAAATGGTAGAGGTTTTTTAAATGAAAAATCTCTCTGTTCCGAAACCTCTGGGCTCCCCGCCTGCGACCCTGGGTCGAGCGGTTTCTCCACCCCCAGCACCGGTCATCCCACCATCCAGAAGGGGGAGCACCGCACCGCCCCCCTTTCGGCTCAGCCCGCATGCCGCCGCTTTGGCCGCCGCGGCTCCCCCCTCGCGCCTGCTTCCTTCGCCGCTTCCACAGCCCCTCCCCGGCCGGGCGTCCCGCCCGGCCCACTACCTTAGCTCCCACGGCTCAGGCGATCAGGCGCTCCCCCCACTCGGGGTTCGCCCACGGCGGGGCCCTTCTCAGGGCCCCGCCGGGAGTTCGTGGGGAGGACGTCCCCCCAAAAAGGTACAGGATTGTTCTCTTTCTTGCTATTTTTTAAGCGGTAAGAATTTTGATTTCTTGAACACAAAACTATACGCCTTACCACTTACCCTTTCTCATACTACACCATCAGATGAGGCCCCACACATCGTCATAATAATACCGCCCCTGCCCGATCGGGAAAGGTCTTAAATTAGTATAAGCACTTCATTATTATGCAATTTGAGCAGTATCCCCTATTTCTTTAGCACATACACGCCCTCAGCACTGACCCCGGCACCAAAATCTAGATGTGCTGGATCACCATATTCATACACAAATATTCGCTCCTTAAAATAAATAAAAAATAAAAGGCAGGTATCTTTGAGACGTACGGACGTTGGATTTGCTTCATAATAACCGAGAACAAGCTTATTTATCATAATAGTAATAGCCAAAAAGATAGACCTCATTTTCTACTTTGAATTCCTTCAATACCCTGGAAATAGGGTACTTCCCATCAATTTCTCCAGAATATTGCCGCATTGATACATCAGGACTTATGGCCTACGAAAAATCTGAAAAGAGAAAAAGAATAAAAGAAAACAATAGCACCATAGACACATCCCTTTTACCTTTTTTTTGGGATTGTAATAGATTGAACAAAGATGTCAATAAAATCCAGAAAAAATGACAGCCCCGTTTTTATCTATACAAGACATAAAAAAGTGCAACAGCGGCACTTCGAAATTCTAAAAAGACATGACTCGATCGTGCCGCCATCCTACTAACAGCATAATAACAGGGAAAGATGATTTATTTTAATGAAACGAGAATATTCTGTACCAGGCCGTCGGCCATTTCCTGCAACTGAGGAGAAAGATTCTCCCACAGGAGAGCCCCCCGTTGAGCTAGTTCCTGATGCCAAGGGAAACGGGCCAATACGGGGATACGGAGACTTCCCCTACTATCCCTTCGCTGAGCCTGAGAGAAAAGAGAAAATTCGGTTCCACAGTGGGGACACACCATGGATCCCATGTTTTCCACCATGCCCAGAACCTTTACGTTTGTTTTTTTCGCCATTTTTACTGATTTGGCCACGATCATGGACACAAAGTCCTGAGGGGTCACGACTACTACAATACCATCCAGGGGAAGTTGCTGGAAACCACTCAGGACCACATCACTTGTTCCCGGAGGAAAGTCCACCACAAGGTAATCCAGTTCACCCCATTCCGCTTCTTCATAGAATTGTTTTAGAGCCCCCGACAGAAGCGGTCCCCGCCAGATTACCGGTTCTTCTTCATCGGGCAAGAACATGTTAATTGAGATAACCTTAATACCTTGCTCGGCTTCTAGGGGGAAAATTTTTTCCCCATCACTTTCACCCTTCAGACCCTCAAGACCAAGCAATCGGGGGATACTCGGCCCAGTCATATCCGCATCGAGAATCCCCGTGGTATAGCCCCGGGCAGCCAGAGCCTGGGCCAACAACACGCTGGTAGTAGATTTCCCTACTCCACCCTTTCCGCTCACTACCCCAATCATTTGTTTAATTCCCCTCTTGGGGAATTTTTCTATTTCTCCACTCATGATGCTTTCATTATGAGCATATGACCATTTTTGTCAAGACAAAAAGATTTCACCATTTCTGGGTGAGGGAGGTGGATAGTATTGCAAAAATGCTCTTTAATTATGCCGCTACTACTCTGTAAAATGAGTATCGCCACCACCACATAGAGAAGTGCCTAAGAGCCGACAATAATACCCACTAGTTTGACCGATAGGGGCAGAAATCTGCGATTCATCTCATGAGTCAGTATGGGCTCGTATGGATTTTTCTGCAACCTTTATCTCCGGATGATCCGGGCTGCGCCGGGCAAAATCGATGGCCCGGCGGGCCGCTTCGGCAGGAAGGGTTGCGTAGGCACAGGTCTCCAACACTTCGATCCGGTCCACCAGACGGCCGGGGACCCCTCCGGCACGCTGTAACAGTTGGGCCACATCCCGGGCCCCTGCACCATGACGCCGGCCAATCCCAATAAAGATCCGCTGGCCCGCCCCATACGAAGAACCTCTTTTCGAAACAGTTCCGGCCTCGGCAGTACCCAGAACTTCAAAGCGATGGTGGAGCTGGCTTTTGAATTTTTCCCGGGGGAGGTTTTGTCCCTCTTTGAATCGCCGATGGTCCCCATCGGAGGCTGCTTCGCCCCATCGTCCCTTTTTCTTCGCCGTCGAGCCCCCCTGAAGAGAGCCGTTTCGCCGGGATCCAGAGGATTGCAGAGGACGACTTTGCCGACCTTCGAAGGGTCTATCCTTAAGTTCCACAAGAGGTCCGTAGCGGGAAGGATCCAGTTCGTTCCCAAAAGAAGCCCGCAGCACCAGTTCCAGCGCCCTCTGGGGGCCCACTTTTTCTGCCAGGGAGCGGGCTAAGCGATGGAGGGGATCCATACGGGGGGAACCTGGTTCCTCCTCGGTGACACTCCACGGTCCACCCTCCGAAGGAACCGCCATACGCAGGTACGGCGGGTTTTGTTCTTCCGTAAAAGTTCCTTTTTCAGAGACGCCGGCATCGCCCCAGGGCTGCAGTTCCTTTTTATTCTGAAAAATCTCAACATCACCTACTTGATCAGGCTCGCCGGTTTCCTCAGAGGCCAATGAAAGGATCCGGGCAAGGACCCGCCGTTCACAGGCCTGGATAACCGCTTCTACAGAAGGAACAGGCAATACGCGGAGGGGAGACCCAAGGGTTTTCTCCATGCTTCGGGAAAGGTGCTTAATCCGGCCCAGACTTTTAAGATCTCCAAAGGTAATGGCTACTCCCCGGCGGCCCGCTCGACCGGTTCGACCAATCCGGTGCACGTAGGTTTCCGTATCGTTGGGAAGTTCCCAGTTGATCACATGGGTCAGTCGTTCAATATCGATGCCCCGGGCCGCCACGTCGGTGGCCACCAGGATGGTGGTCATCCGGGAGCGGAAACGCCGCAGGGTACGTTCCCGGGCTTCCTGCGAAAGGTCCCCGTGGATAGCTTCGGCGGCATAGCCGTTCTCCACCAGGCGACGGGCAAGTTCATCGGTTTCCACCTTGGTGGGACAGAACACAAGGCCGTAAAATTCATCGGCCCCATCGATGATACGTCGCAGCGCCTCCAGGCGATCTTCCCGCCGAACCAACAGATAGTATTGATCCACCGCCGGCTTTTCTTCGAGGGAGCGGGTGTCTTCAACAATCTCCACGGGCCCAATAAAACGATGGACCACATCCAGAATTTCCGGGGGCATGGTGGCCGAAAAAAGAGCGACCCGACGCTGGGGATTGGTAGCGGAAAAGATCTTCTCCACATCTTCAAAAAAGCCCATGTCGAGCATCTCATCGGCCTCATCCAGGATAAACCAGTCGATGGCCGAAATATCCAGGCTCTTCCGTTCCAGATGATCCATTACCCGGCCGGGGGTCCCCACGACAATCTCCACTCCCCGGGCCAATTCTCGGAGTTGGGCCCCCAGAGAGGCCCCCCCATACACCGCCGCAATGCGAGGGTACGGGCCACCCGCAAGGGAACGAATTTCCTTTGCCACCTGCAGGGCGAGTTCCCGGGTAGGGGTTAAAATAAGGGCCCGGGGTTTTGGGCTTGGTCCCTGTATGCGCTCCACCAGAGGAATGCCAAAGGCGGCGGTTTTACCGGTACCGGTACGGGCCTTGGCAATGAGGTGGCCCTCATCGGCCAAAAGCCGGGGTAAGGCAAGGACTTGAATCGATGTTGGTGTGGTAAATCCCTTTGCCCGCAGGGCAGAAAGGACCCGTTCGGATAAACCGAATTGTTCAAAAGAGGAAACAGTTTCTTCTGTCATACACATCCCTGGCGCATATCCCGACGGAGCGTCACAAAATCGGTAGGATAGCCTCTATTCGGGATAGACCGGTACCTCAGACAGGATTTATAAACGCTTGCAGCGGGACGTTACGCCCATATAAAATACGGGGCCTTCTCTCCAGTTAGGACAGCCCCTGCAACCCCATTTGGTCTCCCCAAAGGGATAAAGGAATACAAGGTTTCTCAAGATTAAAGGAAAAACCTCTACAACCTTGTTCTGGACTCTACTATAGATGGCCCTTTCCTGTCTAGAGGTTACGGTAAGCCTTTTGAAAACTTGGAGGAACATCTTTTTCAGGCCTACCACAGGCATCAATCATTTCCCCGGCAAGGGCCACAAAATTCAATCAATATTATTCAATCAACATTGATGGATTTCTTCTTCTTTTTTGGTAGCTATGATGAACAACAACATCCTCCTTTTTTCAGAGGTGGTTTCCCCTGAATCACCCCTTGCTACGGTTTCACAGGAGGGTCCTTTTACAGGAGAGGAGGCCCCCATTTCCCCCGACATCCTCAGCGCGGCGGCCCAACAGATCTTTGGACTTTCTTATCTTTATCCTTACCAGCGGCTCGTAATCACCAATATCCTGGAAGGTGCTCAAAGGGCTGGCATTTCCCTTATGGGGCCGCCAGAGCTTATGCGGGCCTTTCAAGAGAATCCAGAGCAGGCTCAAGGAGCAGAGATAGATCCTGAAGCACAGGAACCACCAGGGGCTAGAGGTTCTGAAGCACAGGACGGGATAGAGGAACGGGCCGGGGCATACCAGCATCAGATTGTGGTGCTCCCCACCGGTGCCGGTAAGTCCCTGTGTTTTTTGCTCCCCGCCCTTCTTATGGAACGGCCAACCCTGGTGTTATATCCCCTCCTTGCCCTGATGGAAGATCAGCGGCGACGCCTTGAGGCCCGGGGTATCCAGCCCCTTATACTGCGGGGAGGACAGACCCCCGAAGAGCGGCATCATATCTGGGATCGCCTGCGGGAACACAGGGCGGGGACCATCCTTATTGCCAATCCAGAAGTGCTCTGTACGCCCTCCGTCTGGGAACATCTTCCGGGGCTCACGATTGGGCAGGTGGTTGTTGATGAAGCCCACTGTGTCAGCGAATGGGGAGAAAGTTTTCGGCCTTCCTATTTAGAAGTAGGAAATATCATTCAACAGTGTAAGGCACCCCTGGTTACGGCTTTTACCGCCACCGCATCTCCGCCGGTGCTGGAAAAGATCCGCCACTACATTTTTCCCGAAGGTGAAGCCCACACCATCCTCGCCAATCCGGATCGGCCGAACATTTCCTACCAATGTCAGGGAGCCGTTCTTAAGGACCTGGCAGTGCGGGATATCCTCCGTTCCGTAGAACGGCCAGCCATCGTGTTCTGCGGTTCCCGCACCCGCACATGGAAACTCGCCCACTACCTGGCCTTTTACTATGGCTATGAGAGGGTCCGCTTTTACCATGCGGGGCTCGAAAAGGAAGAAAAAAAGGCCATAGAAGAATGGTTCTTCGCCAGTCAGGAGGGCATTCTCGTGGCCACCTGTGCCTATGGGATGGGGGTGGACAAGAGCAATATCCGTACCGTTATCCACAGGGATATACCTCCCAGTGTAGAAGCCTACCTACAAGAAGCCGGACGGGCCGGCAGGGATGGAAAGCCCAGCACGGCCATTCTGGTGTGGGGCCCAGAGGATGAACAAACCAGAAAACGAAGGACCGATGCGTACCATTTTCAACGGTATCAGGAACTTTTCGCATATGGCCGTAGCACAGACCGCTGTCGACGGGAACAACTTCTTGCTTTCTTAGGCCACGAAGGGACAAGCTGTGTCCCCGGTCCCACCGCCTGTGACGTCTGTCAGGGAAAGGCCAATTCCCAGTGGCGGGAAACAAGAGCCTTGGTGGAATATGTCAAAAAACATCCCCGCCGTTTTACGGTCCCCGAGCTTTCCCGGTTTCTTATGGACCCCCTCTTTGGCTGTTCCTTTCAGGAAGGAGAGAGGCTGCTCCACCATTTAGTCCAGGCTGGGTACTTGAAGGAGCGCCGCTCCTGGTGGCTCCGAGGAAGACTGGAAGTCCCTTACTAGAAGAACAGATCCTCTTCATCGTCGTGATGAACCGGGCATCCCTTCACTTTTCTGATGAACCGGTAGCGGCTTGTCCCTTGTACATCACGAGGCCCCCTTTTGCACAGGGCTTACTCTACCTCTACCTCGGGGGTCTCAGCATTGGTTGAAGGAGAGGCCTCTTTCTTGGGACGCTTTTTTTTGGGTCTATTACTTTCTAGCATTAAAAAGGAACGGGGCCGTCGGTTAAGGCGAGCCACATAGAGGACGAGGGAAAAATAAAAAATAATAACCAGGGTAACCGCCCACACTTCCCAGGAAAGGAGGACCCCTTTCAATAAAAACCACAGGTCTGTCATCATCATCCTCTTCTTGAGCTTCTCTTGGTATATCTCCTGCCCAGCCCTATCCCTACCTCTGCATCGGCCCCAAAACCCAGGAAACCCTCGGCGGAGGCCTTCTAAAATCGATATCCCTGACTATTCAACCATGTTTTGAATTCCCCTTCGGTAGCACAGGCCGCGGCCTGCTGGAGCAGTTGGGGATCCGACAAAATGGTGTCCAGGGTGTCCACATCCCATTGAACGGCATCCAGGTAACTCAGACTTTCTGGACCATCGGACGTAAAAAGCACGTATACTATTCCCTGTACAAAAATATCCCGTCCCCGGCCCAGGATCTTCTTTCGTTCCCCCACCGTAGGAACCGAAAAAACCGCCTCAGACTGGAGGGCCCGGACAAGGCGTTCCCCCGCCACAGGGCCCAAGAAGAGTGGCAGCCGGCTTAACCAGCCCTCAAGGCGCCGCTCCATTTCCTGAATTCGCTGGGGATCCCGATCTACATCAAGTCCCCGGTGTTTTAACAGGGCCTTGTGCATCTCGTTGGTTATGCCCCGATGGGCCCAGAGGTCCTGGTATGAATGGGTAAGCACCCCCAAAAGGTAAAGCCCATCTCGCAAAGCCCGGGGATTGGTATCGGCACTTTCCAGAAGATGCCGCACCCGAGAGAGCCCCGAATGCATGTGCTGGATATACTCCCTCAATGCCGCCGTTTCAATCTGGATAAGCTCTTCGGAGGAATACTTCTTTTTATATGAAAAACTTTTGGTCTGGGCATGGGGATACAGGGGACCAAAGAAGAACATATCTATGTCCCGGGCCGCATCGGCCATAAGATTTGCCGCATAGTAAGGATCCCACCGATACTCTTTAAGGCCATACACGGGCATGGTTTTAACTAACTGGGCCGTCCCGAGGGGGCTTCCAAAAACCCTTTGCAGGGCCTTCCCAAGGGTATACATATGGGACCCCGGATCATTGGAAAAGCCCTCAAAGGCCCACGCAGGGTTTCTCCACACTATAAGAATGCCCAGCACCCCCAGGAACCGACGCCAGGAACACTTCATATCAGGCTCCTAAAAATCGAGACAGGTAGTGGATCAGGGCTTCCCCGCCTTGCACCAGGAGGGCAAAGACCAGCCCCGATACGATAGAGGCAAGCAATTCCGTTCTTGTTTCCCGTTCATCCTGAGCCGACCCACTGCGGGAGATAATCTCTACCAGGATTAACATGAGGGCGATAAAGAGGGCCAGGGCCGCCGAATAATATACGAGCCCTATACGGCGGATGTACCGATAAAAGGCGTCGGAGATCATGAAGATCCCCGAGGAAAGGATGCCCCGCCAGAACGAAACCATATACTGGCGGGTATGGACTCCCTTACTAATAATAGAGACTACCACCAGGGCCAGAATCACCGTGAGGGTCCCCAGGGATACTCCCGAAATCAGGTTCTGGTTTAAGGTACGGTCAAGCCGCGCCAGGGTAACTTCCGCTTCATCAAGCACTATATCAAAGGGATGAAAAAGTTCCTGGACTATCAGAAATGCGGCCCCCACAATAAGGATGATGATAACGCCATAGGTAAGGCGGGAAAGGAAACGCTTGAGACGACTGGTGGGTTTTCGCACCACTACCATACGCTGTTTCTGCATAGTCATCACTCCTGCTTCACAGTACAATTTTTCTCACAGCCGAGGCCCCCTTCTCTCGAATCCCCCTGGGCTGGCCGGCCCCCCTTTTTCCCGTACCCTGCACCGGCCAGAGCACCCTTTTTTACATCTTCCTGAACCGGCAGGAGAACTTTGGTCCGCCGTGGGCCGACCGGGGAAGGTATTCCGCCGCCCCGGACACACCGAGGGGGAACCCTTTTCAGAGGCCTCCTATCCAGACTAAATCAGAGAGGTCCCGGATGACAAGATCGGGAACAAGATTTTGACAGAGCCTGTTATTTTCCCGTAGTCGCAAAGAACGACCATCGCCGGCAAAGAGGACCGTCCTGAATCCCACCATATGGGCGCCGTACACATCATTCAACATATCGTTTCCTACGTACAGCACCTGGCTGGCCTCTATGCCCCGTTTTTCAAGGGCCCCTCGAGCCTGTTTAAACAGGGTTGGCGAGGGTTTTGCCTCTCCTACTTCAAAGGAATATATACAAAGGTCTAGCGCAAAACCCGCCGCTTCCAAGGATTTCCCCAAAACGGCTTCGAGCATCAAGGGGGTGTAAAATTGGGCATTCGACACGATCCCCAATACAAGGGACCGACGCCCAAGCTCACGGAGACATTCTTCCAGATGGGGCATGGGATACACCGGATTAATCGCCAGTTCGTAGCGCAGGGCCAGTTCCTGGGGATCCACGTCTTCTCTTTTTCCGGGGAGACGGGCCCACATTTCTTCTGCCCGCACCTCAGGATAGGGGGTAACGGCATACTGGCGAAGATGCTCTGCCTGCACCGCATCCCTGAAGAAGGCCTTTAGTTCTTCCCCTGTCATGTCTTCGGTTGCCCACAGGGCCACCGCGTCGGCGGATCCCCGAAGATACTCGGTTTGAATAGCCATGTCTCCCGTGGCAGACTGCAGAAGCGTCCCATACACATCAAAGAGCACCGCCCGAATCTGCCAATCCTTCGGCTGATACGATGGATACAGACGCCCCCGGAACGGCTCCGGGAGTTCCCCAATCCCCTCCGGATTCAGAGGACGAAGGGATTCTCGAATCAGGGCCAAAAACTCAGTCTTTTTCTGTTCATCCATAGGAAGTACGCATCCGTTTACTACAGTAATCCTATCCCCACCAAAGAAACCTTAAGGGGATCCAGGAAAAGGTCCAGGAGAATAGACCGGGAAATATGCATCCTCACAGGGTGCTCCTGTACCCCCCGATAGGCCTCAAGGAGGCGATCCAGGATAACCTGTTCCCGATAGTGCTGGAGCACCCGCGTTCTATTTGCTTCTATGAGGGCAGGATCCTCGTTCCAGTTCTGTAGATTCTGAAGGAAAGGATTGAGTTCCCGCAGATCCTCTTGCACCGCTTCGTTGGAGGCCGCCATGGTAATCACATCCCGCTGCAGTTCCTCATCCATCCTTCCGAAGTCAAAGACTTCCCGAGAAAAAAGGTCGTCGGTAATCAGTTTAAGCACATGGGGGTCTAATTCAAGATTGAAAGCCCCATACACCTTTCGCAGGGCGCCCTCTATTTTTTTTCGAAGGATTACCGGAGGAATGTAGGCAAAGGGAATATCTATGCTTTCGTAGAGATCGGAGAACTGTAGCCCATCCTTTTCAAAATCAGCACAGACATACTCAATACGCCGCCCTATGACGGCCCGCCCCGCGGTCCAGGGTTCAAGGAAACAGAATCCAAAGCCTTCCTTTACCGACGTAGTAATAATTGCCCGGGCCCGGCCGTACAATTCCGGGAGAGGATGATGGAGACCCACTTCGAATTCTACAGGAAGATGCAGGTCCTGGGCCAACTGTTTCCAGGACTGGTAGATGGGTTCGTCCCGGGAAGACGTGGGTGGCAAGGTTATGGCAAGCCTTGTTCCCCGGGGAAGAAAGAGGGACAGGAGCAGGGCTTCCCCCAGATTTTTTCGCCGAATGCCCCGGACGGGATACAAAAAGAGATCCCGCTCGTACTGATCCCCTCCTGAAGGGGAACTTTGGATGGGCACCACCACATTCGGTAGCAGGTGCACCCCTTCTCGCAGAGCCCCCGCCCGGATCATAAAAGAATAATCCCGGCTATTGATCACCCCATAGTGACAATCATCGGGATAGGCCACCGAAAAGGCATACACATCGGGCCGAAAGTCCTCTGCAAAATCATGGACCTGGAGAAAGAGGGGTATTCCCCGCTCTTTAAGAAGCCCTAAGGCTGGCAGTAACTGTCTGTTTTTGCGTAAAAGAGGGTTGTGTACATGGAACGCATCTATCGAAGGAAACGACCCCGCTATTGCCTTTTCCATTCGCCGGGCAAGCTCTTCTGCCGAAATTTCTTCTTGATTGGGACCTTCTTTTTCTCCCCCTGCAATTGGCGGAACTCCCGTTTCGTACAGCTTCCCCTCATATCCCAGACCAGGGATTTCTACAATCGGGATATCAGACAGGGCCTTTCCTTTCTGGCCCGTAAAAATAACCACCCTATGACCAGCCCGTTGCAACATCCGGGCCTGCTGGAGGAGTACCGTCGTGACTCCCCCCTGGAGCAGATGATAATGAACTAATCCTATTTGCACCGCCACGCTCCTTCTTCGCCACTTCTTGTCATCCCCTTTATTCTATTCTATAACAACTATCCTGCCAATAATATACTGCAAATTCACTGCGGCGCATCAATTTTTCTGATAACACCCACGAATTCTCTTAAATTCGAAATAACACTTTATATAGAGTATTCATCCTTTACATTACACCATTAGTATGGTATTATAAGAATATTGATAATGATACGGCTAACAGAGCATCATAGACCGTGGACAGAAACAAGGAGCATCCTATGAAGATTGAACGGTATTTTACCGCCGGCACACAAGGTCCCTACAGCGATATTCTCTGGGAAAAACGGAAAAGTGAAATCAGGAATCCCGATGGGAAACTGATTTTCTCGGAAGAGACCGTGATCGTTCCCAGTTTCTGGAGTCAAATTGCGACAGACATTTTGGCCCAGAAATACTTCCGAAAGGCGGGGGTTCCCGCCGATCGGGCCCTGGCATGGCAAGAGTGGGTCCCCGGGGGAAGCGGCCGGGGAAGTGGAGAAAGCGGTGAGGATATTCCCCGGGACGGGGCCGAACACGATGCCCGACAGGTGTTTCACCGTCTTGCCTATACCTGGATGTGGTGGGGGAAAGAACAGGGCTATTTTGATACCGATGAAGATGCCCGGGCCTTTTATGACGAAACCTGCTATATGCTGGCCCATCAGATGGGGGCCCCCAATAGTCCCCAGTGGTTCAACACGGGGCTCTACGCCGTGTATGGTATCGATGGTCCACCCCAGGGCCACTACTACGTAGATCCTGCCGATGGGCAGGTAAAAAAATCCGACAGTGCCTACAAACGCCCCCAGCCCCATGCGTGTTTCATCCTCTCCATAGAAGATGACCTGGTAAACGAAGGGGGCATCATGGACCTTATCACCCGGGAAGCCCGGCTCTTTAAGTATGGGTCCGGGACGGGGTCTAATTTTTCTAAAATTCGGGGAGCCAACGAGCGGCTTTCCGGCGGCGGGGTTTCCAGTGGGCTCCTTTCCTTTCTTAAGATAGGGGACCGATCGGCCAGCGCTATTAAATCGGGGGGAACCACCCGACGGGCCGCCAAGATGGTGACCCTCGATATGGACCACCCGGATGTAGAAAAATATATCGACTGGAAGGCAGAAGAGGAACACAAGGTGGCCTCCATGGCTACCGGTTCCCTCATCATCAAAAAGCATCTGGAACGGATACGGCAGGCCCTTGCTAACTTCCGGGGTCCCGATACCGACCGCTTCAACATAGAAAAAAATCATGAATTAGCGGTGGCCCTCCGGAAAGCCCTGGAAGATGCCATTCCGCCCACCTACCTGTATCAGCTTTTGCGTCGCCTGGAGCAGGGGGATACCACCGTAAACCCGGCGGTTTTTAGCACCGCCTGGGATGATGAGGCCTATAACACCGTTTCCGGCCAATCGAGCAACAACAGCCTGCGGGTCCGGGACGAGTTCATGCAGGCGGTTATCAACGATGCGGAGTGGACCCTTACCGCCCGGGTCGATGGGAAACCGGTAAAGACCCTCAAGGCCCGGGAACTTTGGGACCGCATTGCCCGGGTGGCCTGGCAGTGCGCTGACCCGGGACTGCAGTACCACACCACCATCAATGATTGGCATACCTGCCCTGCGGGGGGCGAAATTCGGGCATCCAACCCCTGTTCAGAGTACATGTTCCTGGACGATACGGCCTGCAACCTGGCCTCCATCAATCTCCTCCGGTTCTATGATATCTCCCGTCGGTATTTTGATGTGGAGGCCTACCGTCACGCCATTCGCATCTGGACCACTATTCTTGAAATTTCGGTGGTCATGGCCCAGTTCCCCTCTGCCCGCATCGCCCAGCTTTCCTATGAATATCGCACCCTGGGGCTCGGTTTTGCCAACCTCGGAAGCCTTCTCATGGTGATGGGCCTCCCCTACGATTCAGAAAAGGGTCGGGCCGTGGCAGGGGCCCTGTCGGCGATTTTGTCGGGCGAAGCCTATGCCCAATCGGCGCGGATGGCCCGGGCCCTGGGATCATTCCTGCGGTACAATGAAAACCGGGAGGCCATGTTGCGGGTTATCCGGAATCACCGGCGGGCCGCCTATAATGCTCCCGCCAGAGAATACGAAGGGCTCCATACGATTCCCTGGGGTATTAATGCCGCCCTTTGCCCGCCGGATCTTCTCGCGGCGGCCCGGGCCACCTGGGACGAAGCCCTTACCCTGGGAACCGAGCATGGCTTCCGAAACGCCCAGGTCACGGCTATCGCCCCCACGGGAACCATCGGCCTCCTCATGGACTGCGATACCACCGGCGTGGAACCGGACTTTGCCCTGGTTAAGTTTAAAAAACTTGCCGGCGGAGGATACTTTAAGATTATCAATCAGTCGGTTCCCCCGGCCCTGGAAGCCCTCGGCTATAGCCCCGAAGAAAAGGAAGAAATCATCCAGTACGCCCTGGGCCATAAGACCCTGAAGGGGGCCCCCTTTATTAATCCGGAAAGCCTTGCCAAAAAAGGATTTGGCGAAGAGGAACTTACGGCTATCGAAAAGGCCCTGGACAATGCCTACACCCTGGAAGGGGTCTTTACGCCCTGGGTGCTGGGCAAAAACTTTTTCGAAGAAAAGCTGGGTATCCCAGAAGCCACCTACCAGCTACCCGGTTTTAGTCTCCTTAAACACCTGGGATTTACCACTGAAGAAATAGAAGCGGCGGAAACCTACGCCTGCGGTACCATGGGACTCGAAGGGTGTCCTCTTCTCAAACCAGAACACATCCCGGTATTCGATACGGCCACGCCCTCAGGGAAGGGGGCCCGCCGGTCCATTCCCTGGGAAGCCCACATCGGCATGATGGCGGCGGTACAGCCCTTTATCTCGGGGGCCATATCCAAGACTATCAACATGCCTAACAGCGCTACCTATGAAGATGTGAAGGGGGCGTACATGCTGGCCTGGCGCAGTGGTCTTAAGGCGGTAGCCCTGTATCGAGATGGGTCTAAACTTTCCCAGCCCCTTTCATCCTTTGCGCCGGGCATGGATCCCCTTGCGGATACCATCGTGGCTATTCAAAAGACCCTGGACAGTTCTCCCGTACCTCAGCGAAGCCCCTCGGTGGCAGAAAAGGGCAGCCCAGGCAGTGCCGGTGCATCGAATGCTTCCGCAACCACCGAACCATGGCACCAGCGGGGCGTCCGTAAACCCCTACCCAACCGGCGTTCCGGGTACACCCAAAAGGCAAAAATCGGGGGGCACTCCATCTTTATCCGCACCGGTGAATACGAAGACGGGACCCTGGGAGAAATTTTCCTGGATATGCACAAAGAAGGGGCCGCCTTCCGGAGTCTCCTTAACAGTTTCGCCATCGCGGTCTCCCTGGGATTACAGTACGGCGTTCCCCTCGAAGAGTACGTGGATGCCTTTACCTTTAGTCGTTTTGAACCCAATGGCATCGTACAGGGACATGATTACATCAAGATGGCCACCAGTGTGATCGACTATATCTTCCGGGACCTGGCAATCAGCTACCTGAAACGGACCGATTTGGCCCAGGTAAAACCGGAGGATCTTTTGGCCACCGCCACGGGGGGAGACGGTTTTTCCAGTGCTTCAGGAGGAGAAGAAAGCCATCGCCGGCCGGGGAACGGTACCGTCCGTCCCAGCACCGGTTTCCGGCCCTACGGACGTTCGAAAGAAAGTAGCCGGTCCGCTGCAAAGGACGCTGGAGCCGGTACTCCCGCGACCGATGGAATTTCAAACGAAGAAAGGGCCCTGGCGCAAAAAATAGCCCAGGCCCGGGTAAAAGGGTATGAGGGAGACCCCTGTCCCGCCTGCGGAAGCTTTACTTTAATTCGAAACGGCACCTGCCTTAAATGTGATACCTGCGGGAGTACCACAGGCTGTAGTTAAGGCAAGCTGGACAAAGGGGCTTCTCCCCGCTAGGATACACCACAGAAAGGAGTGGTACCGATGAATCAAGTAGAAGCTATACCCCCAGTGGTGCAGGCCCTTCTGGCCACCCTATTCACCTGGGGTCTCACCGCCCTGGGTGCAGGAATGGTTTTTTTCTTTAAGACCATCAATCGGAAAGTGCTCGATGGCATGCTTGGTTTTGCAGGAGGGGTGATGATAGCGGCGAGTTTCTGGTCCCTCCTTGCTCCCGCTATCGATCTATCGGAATCCATGGGATTTATTCCCTGGGTACCAGCCCTGGTGGGATTCTTGAGTGGCGCCTTCTTTCTTCGGGTGGTGGACCGTTTTTTACCCCACCTCCATATAGAGTATCAACGCAGTGAAGCCGAGGGGATTAAAACAAGCTGGAGCCGTTCTATCCTCCTGGTTCTGGCTATTACCCTACACAACATCCCCGAAGGACTTGCGGTGGGGGTTGGTTTTGGGGCGGTGGCAGCGGGGATTCCTTCCGCAGACTTAGCAGGGGCCATTGCCCTGGCAATCGGTATTGGGCTGCAGAATTTCCCCGAAGGGGCCGCCGTTTCTATTCCCCTTAGGCGGGACGGCATGGGACGTTTTAAGGCCTTCTGGTATGGACAGCTTTCGGGCATTGTGGAACCTATCGCAGGGGTAGCGGGGGCGGCCTTAGTAGGATTGTTGCGGCCCCTTCTGCCCTACGCCCTTGCCTTTGCGGCAGGAGCCATGATTTATGTGGTAGCCGAAGAGGTGATTCCCGAATCCCGCCGAGAAGGGAACGAGCATATTGCCACCTTAGGTCTCATCGCGGGTTTTGCGGTTATGATGACCCTCGACGTAGCATTAGGCTAACCATCCTATGCCCGTCCGAACCTTTGGGTTTCTGGCAGCCCGCCTGGATGACCCCTATCAACATGCGGTGTGGAACGGCGCGGCCGACGCAGCCCGCCAGTGGGGGGGAACCATCGTATTTTTCGGCGGACAACGACTCAAAAGCCCCATCGGTTTCGAAGCGCTGGATAATATCGCCTTTGATGTGGCAGAGCGAAGTAACCTTTCTGCCCTGGCGGTTATGACCAATGTCATTGCCACCTATATAAGCCAGCAGGAACTATTGCGTTTCCTTTCCCATTTTAAGGGGAAACCGGTGATTTCCATAGGGGTTAATCTCCCGGGAATTCCTTCGGTGTGCATCGATAACCGGGGGCCCATGGAAGAGTTAGCGGACCACCTGGTAAAAGTGCATAACCGGCGTCGTTTTCTCTTCCTTGCAGGACCGGCCCGGCATCCCGAATCAATGGCCCGGCAAAAAGAATTCATCCAGAAAATCAACAAACTTCTGGGACCAGAAGGCCAGGTACAGGTAGAATATTGCAACTTTCAGGAAGATGAGGCAAGCCACACCATTGCCACCATCTTTTCCCAGAGCGTTCCCTTTGATGCGGTAGTAGCTGCCAATGATCAAATGGCCCTGGGGGCCCTGAAGACCCTTTCAGAATTGGGAATCTCCGTCCCCGAACAGGTGTCCGTTACCGGCTTTGATGATACCGAAGACAGCCGCTTCAGCATTCCCCCCCTTACCACGGTACGACAAAAGGCCTACGAACTGGGATTCCAGGCCATTAATCAATTAGCCATCGCATTGGATACAGAACAGGCCCCTCAGACCGTTATGTTACCCGGAGTATGTTGTATTTACCGGGAATCCTGTGGATGTCGATCCCCGCATCTTACCGCTATAGATGTTCCAGACGAACATCTTTTTAAAGGAACCATGCCGGATCCTCTGGAGCGTCTTGTGCATGAAGTGAATGCCACCCTCGCCCAGGGGAAGAACCCCGCGGGAATCGGCCATTACCATCTTACGCCGGGTCAGCAAGAACGGGCCCGGGTTATCGTTGCCGATGGGATAGCCCGGTATCAGGCAAATCTTCGACGTTCGGTTGAACGACGGACCGCGGTACTTCAAGAGATAGAGGCATCCCTGGTGGCATCCTTTTCACTCCCCGACATTTTAGCTGAAATAGGCCGTGGCATCCAGACCTTGGGCATATCCGCCTGCTGGCTTGTGGTGTTTGCCTCTTCCGAACCCCGCCCTGTATGGGGACGGCTCTTACTTGCCGCAACAGGAGACCGGATCCGCATTCTTGCTCCCCGGGGACTCCGGTTCCGTATCGCCGACATTATCCCCGGCGGACTCCCCTATCGCTGGGCATCATACGTCTGTGAGCCCCTGCGATTTGGCAAAGAACGGCTTGGCTACTTTATCTGTACCGGCGATAGTGAAGACCGACGGGTCTTTGATGCCCTGCGGGATCAAATTTCCAGCGCTTTGAAAGGGGCCCTGTTAATGGCCTCTGAACGGAACCGGGAAGAAGAGCTTGAACAGGAGGTTCGATTACGAACAATAGAACTTTCAAGGGCCAACAAACGCCTTATAGAGGAAATTGAACGGCGTCGGGCCCTGGAACAAGAACTGCTTGCCATTTCCCATGAAATCATGGGGCGCATAGGCCGGGATATCCACGATGACCTTTGTCAGAACATTGCCGGTATCGGCCTTATGGCGGCCATTCTCGAAGGGAACCTTCGCCGCTTAGGAAGCGCTGCCGGAGAAGAGGCCGCCCGGGCCGCATCGGAAATTGCTGAGGAAGCAAGTCGCACCGCCCGCCACGCCAAGTACATTGCCCGGGGGCTATACCCGGTGGATTTAGAGGACCGGGGTTTTATTGAAGCGATCCAGGAATTGATTCATGCCGCCCAGGCCCGCAGTCAGGCTACCATTCAATTCCATGTAGAAGGGTGTTTTTCTATCAAGAAATCAGATGTGGCCCTCCATTTGTACCGAATCATCCAAGAGGCCTTGAATAATGCCATTACCCATGCTAAGGCTAGTAATATCACCGTATCCCTCAGAAAAATCCGGGAAACGGCCCTCATCGAAATTACTGATGATGGGATAGGGTTTTCCCTGCCCTCGAGTTCTGGCATGGGCTTACGAATCATGAAATACCGGGCCAGTGTCATTGGGGCTGAACTAGATATCCAGTCCAGTGAAAAGGGAACCAGTGTTATCTGTAGAATGGGGAGGTAAAAATGGCCTTCTATCCCTCTTTTATTATTGTGGACGATCATCCCCTTTACCGTCAGGGGGTAGTCACCCTCGTACAACAGGAACTAAACCTAAAACTAGAAGGGGAAGCGGGATCTATAACCGAAGCGTTGGAGTTATTATCCCAGCGACGGGTAGATCTGGCCATCATAGATATCTCACTGCAAGAAAAAAGCGGCCTCGAGCTTATCAAAATCATCAAAAATGACTATCCGCAGGTAAAGGTCCTGGTGGTTTCCATGCACGAAGAATCCCTCTATGGGGAACGGGCCCTGGCAGCGGGCGCCCTAGGCTATGTGATGAAACACGAACGACCCGAGGTTCTTTTAAACGCTATTCGAACCGTGTTAGATGGCCGTATAGCGGTAAGTGACCATTTGCGGGACCGAATGCTTTCTGGAATAGTGGGGGGACATACCTCCAAAGACCCCATAGAACGACTCTCAGACCGCGAACTGGAGGTCTTTCGACTTATCGGGAAAGGATATAGTGCTGCGGAAATTGCCGAGGCTCTCCATCTTTCGGTAAAAACTATTAATGCCTATCGGGATCACATAAAAGAAAAACTGAATCTTAGCTCTGCTTCGGATCTCCGTCGCTATGCCGTCGATTGGATAGCCAGCAGAGAACGATTGTAGAACCGCAGAAACAAGTCATTGAGACATCAATTTAAATTTACCCTGAGAGGGGGCGAGAGTAAAAAGATATTCCAATCCCGCCTTTCCTTTCTACATAGACCTTTATTCTCCTAAACCATAGGTCAAAGTACCGATATGCAAACCCGCGCTCTCTCCGCTAGTATGGAAGCTGACTTTTTGAAACACTGTTTTATCGGAGGATATGATGGCTGTGGTTGTTCCGGAAAAGGATTTTTATTCCCTCCACGGTATATGGGGTGCCTATGCATCGTTGGTGATCGGGCGTTTCAATAAAGGAGCAGGACTTGTGGTAGGAAATGTACAACCTCCTCAACGGGCTCTTTTTGTGGGGTATCAATACGGGAATGCTATCCCTCGTCTTTTACCTTTTTGCCCCTCCATTAAGGTTGGTCTTGGGGTGGAAGCCTATGTGGATCCTGATGCCCCTGCTCGTCCTGCGCTAGAAGTTCCACGTTATATCCTTTTTACAGAAGAAGAAATTCAGCGGCAGGTATCGTATAGCGGAGAACGATGGGATGCGGGCCAGCTTTCTATGGAGATTACCTCTTTCTTTGGAACTGTTCCCAATCCTGCCAATACCGAGACTCAGGTTCTTCAAAAACACCTGTGCCCCGCCATCTATGTGACCCTTATTTTTGACAACCAGCGGGGAAAAGAAGAAATGCGGGGTATCTTTGGGATGCAGGGGATCCGGCGCCCCCTTTCTGATAGCACGGGGGGTAACCTCCTGGGATTCGCCCAGGGAACAAGTTGGGGGTTTGCAACGGTCCCATCTGAGGCAGTGGAAGAGGCCATGGACTGGCAGGTCCTGGAGGCAGTATTTAATGGTCGTAGGCCTCTCCGTCGTCTTGCTTCTGAAGGGGCTCTTCGCTTTACCGTAAAACCGGGAGAAAAGAAAACCTTTATTATCGCCCTCGGGGTATACCGGGATGGGATTGTAACAGCGGGGAAACCCATGTACGCCTACTACACCAGCCTTTTTCGGGACCTGGAAGAGGTGCTCCAGTACGCCCTTCGCCATAGCCAGGAAGCCTTAGATCGAGCCCATAAGCTTGATATGGAACTGGACCGTTCATCCTTATCGGAGGATCGCAAATTTCTTTTATCCCATGCCGCACACAGTTACTGCGCCAATACGGAACTGTTGCTTTCCGAAACGGGGGATCCCTACTTTCTTGTAAATGAAGGGGAGTATCAGATGATGAATACCCTGGATCTCACGGTAGACCAGGCCTTTTTCGAGCTCATCTACTCCCCCTGGACCGTAGGACTAGAACTGGAAGCCTTTCTGGAACGTTCCTTGTATCGGGATTCGTACGGGATTGCCTTTACCCACGACCAGGGGGTAGCAGACTGTTTTTCTCCTGTGGGAACTTCGTCCTATGAGCTACCCAACCTTTCTGAATGTTTTAGCTACATGACCTACGAAGAAACGGCAAACTGGCTCCTTACGGCCTGTCTCTACATCCATAATACTAACAACCGCCCCTGGTTTGAAAAACATCAGGAATATGTGCGGGGCGCTATTCAATCGATACTGGCCCGGGATGCAAACAAAGATGGCATCATGGATATCGATTCGGATCGATGCGGGAGGGGCTCAGAAATAACCACCTACGATTCTTTAGATGCCAGCCTTGGGCAAGCCCGAAACAACCTCTACTTAGCCGTAAAGGCCTGGGGAGCCCTCATCTGCGGAGCCGAAATACTTAAGCGATATGGGGATGCAAACAAGGAAAATGCCCTAATTCAAGAAATCAGTCAGCAGGCCCAGGCCGCTGCAACCACTATTGCATCCCGGTTCATTGCAGAAGAAGGGTATATCCCCGCGGTCTTCGAAAATAATAATCAATCCCGGATTATTCCGGCGGTAGAAGGCTTGATTTATCCCTATATCATTGATGCCAAAGAAGCAGTCTCAGAAAAGGGGCCCTTTAGGCCTTTTATAACCACCCTCAAGAAACATCTTTCTACGGTCCTCAAAGAGGGGCTCTGTTTAGATAGTACCTCCGGGGGGTGGAAGCTTTCTTCTACCAGCAAAAACACCTGGCTTTCCAAAATTTTCATCAATCAATTTGTGGCGGAGCGGATTCTCGGGTTTTCGGGGGAGAAAATTGAGCGGGATGGAATTCATGCCCGATGGCTCAGAACGAGTAGTGCCCAATGGGCTGCCACCGACCAGGTAGAATCAAGCAGTGGGAAAGATTTAGGTTCCCGCTTATATCCCCGCCTGGTAACAGCGATTCTCTGGTTGAAGTATTGATAAATTTGGCAGGGGAAGGATAGCAGACCTTTTCTTTTCAATCCTTTTTTATTACCCTGGGGAGGCTCAGGCCTCCCCATATTTTTATTCAATGATAAGGGTACATTGAGGTGTTTGGGGAATCAACCTCAGCCCTTCCGGGACTAACTCTACCTTCCCCTGCCCCGAAACAAAAGCACCCTTCTTGTTAGCTCCAACAAGAAGGACTGACCAGTTTGTAAGCTTACCTTCCGCCTGAATTTCGTAGGTTTGTCCCCGACGAAGCACCGAAAGCTGGGCACAGGCCTTTCCCTTTTCGTCAGGTATAACTACCCGGGCAGGTTCGTTTTCTTTTAACTGGTATACCCTGAACTCTACCCCATCGACATAGGTATAATCGGGCCTCTCTTCTTCTGCCCCCAGAGGAAGAATGCTGTGGGGGCGGACCAAAAGGGGAATTTCCCGGAACGAACAGGTTTCTTCTATCCATCGGGGGCCTTCGATGGTTTTACCGGTAAACCAGTGGGTCCAGCATCCCGCCGGTACATAGTAGCGGACCCTACCGGAACCAGAAAACACGGGGGCCACAAGCAGGGCCTCACCTAACATATATTGCAAATCGAGGTACGCACAGGTGGGATCCTCCGGGAATTCTACAAACAAGGGCCGTAGCATGGGAATCCCCTCTTGATGGGCCTCCACGGCTTTCTGGTACAGATAGGGCATAAGTCGATACTTTAGGCGGGTAAAGTCTCGAGCCACCGCCACCGCTTCTTCATCAAAAAGCCAGGGAACCCGATAGGAACTAGACCCATGAAGACGGCTTAAGGGAGAAAGAAGACCAAAGGCAAGCCAGCGCTTGTACAAATCCGCCGGCGGCATTCCTTCGAAGCCCCCAATATCGTGGCTCCAAAAGCCAAAACCACTAACCGCTAAGGAGAGCCCCCCCCGCAGGGTTTCCGCCATGGCTTCATAGGTCGATTCACAGTCCCCTCCCCAGTGGGCGGGGAAACGCTGGCTGCCTGCCGTAGCAGAACGAGCAAAAAGGACCGCCAGGCCGGTTCCCTTTTTATCTTCGAGGACTTCAAACACGGTTTTATTATAAAGAAAAGAATAAAAATTGTGCATCTTCACGGGATCCGAACCATCATAGTAGACCACGTCAGTGGGAATTCGCTCCCCAAAATCGGTTTTAAAACAGTCCACCCCCATATCCACGAGCCGTGCAAGTTTTTCCTGGAACCACCGGCGGGCCCCGGGATGGGTAAAATCGATAATCCCCATCCCTGCTTGCCACATATCGGTCTGCCAAACATCCCCATTTGGCTTTTTAAGGAGGAAGCCCTGTCGAGACGCTTCTCTAAACAGAGGAGAGCGTTGCGCCACATAGGGATTAATCCACACACAAATCGAAAGGCCCTGGTCTTTCAAACGTCGGAGCATTCCTTCGGGGTCAGGGAAAGTCCGACTATCCCAGGTAAGATCAACCCAGTTATACTCCCGCATCCAGAAACAATCAAAGTGAAACACCCGCAGGGGGATTCCCCGACTCTTCATCCCATCGATAAAGGACTGGACCGTCTGTTCATCATAGGACGTAGTAAACGATGTGGTAAGCCAGAGACCAAAGGCCCAGGAAGGCAGCAGAGCGGGTCGCCCGGTCAGGAGGGTATACTTAGCAAGAACTTCCTTCGGAGTGGTCCCATAGATAAGGTAATATTCCAGCGTTTCTCCCGGCACACTGAACTGAAGACGACTGATCTTCTCTGAGGCCACTTCAAAGGAGACCCGATCACAGGAATTCACAAAAATTCCATAGTTCCGGTTCGAGATACAGAAGGGTATATTTTTGTAGGCCTGTTCACTGGCGGTTCCCCCGTCTTCGTTCCAGATATCCACAGACTGACCATTTTTGATAAAAGGCCCAAAGCGCTCCCCCAGACCATAGATGCATTCCCCCGGAGAAAGTCGGAGCATATCCAGCATATAGGGCTGTTTCTTATCCACCACCATGTAGCCGGTGGACTTACTATCCCAGGCCGTAAGGAATTCTCCATCCCCCAGGGCTTGTGCGTGCCAGCCCTGTCCACTTAAATCAATCTGAATCGAAAGACGGCCTGCCGTAAAGGTAGCCACCGGAGGCACAGGGGAAGGCACGGTATTCTGCGGGGAATTGAGGGCCTTCCCATTCTGTGCAAGGAGCCGCTCGGCCGGGGTTATTCCATCAATTTGACGGTACACAGAGGGAGCTAAAAGGCTACCCGTTTTCCCCGGGGTAGCTTTTTTCTCTTCCACATCAGGGAACAATTCATAGTGGGGGCCCCGATCAACTGCCCCTTCAAAATGGGTGACCCGAACCCGTACCACATCTTCCATAGGAGCGCTGTATTCAATCTTGAGGATGGTTCCGTTCAGCGTATCTCCCCGGTGATTCACCCGACGGGTCGGAGCATACACCACTAAGGCAGGCCGGCCAACCTCATCACAGGTTTCTTCCACATCGTAGGCCTCCGCCGCATAGGCGGCATCCACATTCTCTTTAATAAGCCAATAACCATTCGTAAATTTCATTTGATACTCCCTGCGGTGATTCCTTTAGTAAGAGTTCGTTGAAATAAAAAGAAGAATAACAAGCATGGAAGAATACCCAACAAGGCTGAGGCACTTGCCATGGTAGCATCCATGTTATGCTGTCCTTGAGTTACCGAAATAGCAATGGGCACCGTTTGCCGGTGATTCGAAATGAGTAAAATAAGGGGCAGGAAAAATTCGTTCCATGTCCAAATAAAAAAGAAAGTAAACAAAACCGAAAGGGTTGGCATACTGATTGGAGCCACAATATAAAGAAGATTTTTCATTTTACCACAACCATCAACTTCGGCAGCTTCTAAAATATCTCGAGGGAAAGATGCAAACACAGAGCTGAGTAAATACGTTCCAAAGGCGCTCTGAATAACAGAGAACACAATTATAACAGCTATTTGTCTATCATATATTTTTAATAATTTAGCTAAATAATAAAGAGGATACACAAGAGCTTCATGCGGCAAGGTATTAGCAACAACAAAAAGTACAAGAAAAACTATCCGCCCCTTAATTCGTCCGAGGCCTAATGCATAGGCATTTAAGAGAGAGAGCAACACACCTATTATTGCCACAGAAAAACTAATGGCAAAACTATTTATGAGTTTATTGGAAAAATCTACTCGTTGCCAGAAAGATATAATCCCATTAAATGAGAACAATCTTGGCCAGGTCAACGGACCATATTGAGCATAATCCGCAGGTGTCTTAAAGGCATTAATGAATACTATATAGAAAGGGAATAACATGATTAATAAGACTATACTTACTAGAATTGCCGCGGCTATTTTCTTAAGGGATTCTAAGGATGTTCGATGTTGTTTCATTAGTATTCCCCTATTCCTTCATGGCTCATTTGTATTTTAATAAATACTGCAGTAAGAAGAAAAATAATCAAAGTCATTATGGTAGAAACTGCAGCCCCATATCCTACATTAGCTTTTTCAAAAAAATTTTGGTAAGCAAAATAAGATGGTACTATGGTTGCAGTTCCTGGGCCTCCTCTTGTTAACACATAGATTTGAGCAAACAATTTTAATGCATAGATTGTGGTAGTTAGCACAACCACAAGAATTTCTGGACGAATGATGTAGACTGAAATAACAAAACGCCGAAACCATCCTGCACCATCTATTTGAGCAGCTTCGAGAATCTGAGGATCTATTCGCTGAAGGGCAGACATAAAAATAACCAAAGGATAACCTATTTGAAACCATACCATTATTGCCATCACAGATGGTAAAGCAGTTGCAGGATCACCAAGCCAATTATGAGCAAAAGAACTAAGACCGATAGATTGTAATATTCTATTAAGAGCTCCATAATTAGGATTTAGAATCCATCCCCATACAATACCTGCAATAGCCACGGGTAATATTTGAGGAAGATATATTCCTCCTCGAATAAAAGAAACTGTTCGTTGCCCGAAATGAGGAATGCCATAATCGAAAAGGAAAACGGACAATAATAATCCAATAAAAGTAGGAAGTACCGTTACAGCAAAAATCATCAAAATATTATTACGGAAAGAGGCCCAAAATACGCTATCCTGAACAGCCCGAACATAATTAGCTATACCAACCCATTGTGGAATTCCTACACCACTCCATTTAGTACAACTAATATAAAGATTCATAGAAAAAGGTAAAAAAACTACTAGTAGTAGCAACATAAATCCCGGTACCAAAAAAATACCATAGCCCTTATCTTTTAATCGCATACGTCATTCTGTTCCTTTAAGTAGATACTGTTAAAAACCTTACCGAAGGCCCCCTTAGGGGGCCTCTTCAATTTAAACAATTTAAACCAAGGGAATAATTATCTTTCTACTGACTTTTATTTTCAGAATAAGCTTTTCCGATAGATTCTAAGAATTGTGCTACGTTTTTGGTACCACCCATTAATTCCTGTACATTCGCAACCAATGTGTCGTAGTAACCAGCCGCAGGCCAATCAGGGTAAAAAGCTAAACCATCGTTCTTCACTATTTTCTCAAAATTTTCTACCAGTTCTTTAATCTTTATATCTGTTATTTTCGAGACATCTGCATTTACAGGAATACCGCCTGCATTAGCCAATATAGTTTGTATTTCAGGAGAAAGGGTAATATCAATAAAATCATACGCAAGATCTTTATTTTTTGATTTAGCAGAAACGACCCAGATGTTTCCTCCAGAACCGGGATGAAGATTGTTACCAGGGAAGAGGAAAATTCCCCACTCAAAATTCTTAATTTCATTCATGAAACGACCATACCACCAACTTCCAGAAATCATAAGAGGATAGGAACCATTGGAAAAAGCTACCCCCATATCTTCTGCTTTCATACTAATAGCTTCTTTTCCGATATAACCTTTTTTTACCCACTCCACAAGACGATTTGCACCAAAGGTCATCTCTGGTCCTTTAAAATTAACATCACCTTTGTACAGTTCATAGGCATTTACAAAATCTCTATTTGCTTTTGACAGCACTAATTCATAAAAAACCTGCTGGGCGGGGTATTCAGCACCAGCTACCACCAAAGGAGTGGTTTTTGCTTTTACAAAAACATCCATCACTTTTTCAAATTCTTCCAGATTAGTTGGTACTGAGAGATTATACTTTTTAAACAAATCTTTATTGTAATAAACCATCACATATTCACCATAATTGGTGACTCCATACCATTTCTCACCACCCATAATCCCGCGATCATCATATTTACAGGTAGTCTGTAAACTAGGACTCAAAATGGTATCCCATCCTCGTTTCTTTGCTTCTTCAGTAAGGTCTGCCAATAATCCCTGCTTTGAAAGAAGCCCTGCGGAGGCATTTCCTTTGTTATATTCCATTATATCGGGTGCATCCTCAGAATTTAAAACCATCTGGGCCGTTTGCCGAATTTGTTCAAAACCCTTGTTTTCATATATCACATTTACGTCCGGATGTTTTTCTTTAAATTTTTCTATCGCTACTTTCCATGCCAAACCCATTGCCCCATTTTCCGATTCATAGTGCCAGATCTTAAAGGTCCTACCTACTTCTTTTTTAGGGGCACAACCTAACATTCCGAGCATACTTAAAACAATTAAGATAAAACCAAGATTTAACAAGCCCGACCTTTTCATACCATACCTCCCTTTATCAAAACATAATCCTGATTTACTAAGTAAATCAGTTGTTCTAAATGGGACTAATAAACAGCCCCATCTTTTCCCAATTAATAGTTAGTAGCTATCTTTATCCGCTCTTCTCCCCGTAGAGCCCCGTTCTACCAGGGGGCAACGAAGGGTGTTATGAAGGGGTCCTCCTTGATTTCCCTCAATCTGACAAATGAGCTGTTGGACTGCCTGGGAGGCCAGCACCTGAGCGGGAAATTCCAGGGTTGTAACCGGGGGATAGAGCATTTCTGCGGCTCGCTCTGAACTTACCATACTCAACACCGACACATCCTGAGGGATCCGTTTTTTTTCTTCATACAGGGCTCGATACACCCCTGGCAGGGCTCGATCATTCATGACAATGAGGGCACGTATCTCCGGTTCCTGTTGGACAATATGCCGGGTAATCTCATAACCCGCCCCATTGGCTGCTTCACAAAAGTAATGCTCCAGCTTTTCAAAAGCGTACAAGCGCCGGGCCCGTTCCAATGCTTCAAAAGAACGAACTACGGGACCATACCCATTTTCGTACACCGCCCGGGATTGATTAATAAAGGCAGCGTTCCGATGGCCTAACTCCAGATAATACTCCAGGGCCGTAAAAAGGGTCCCTTCAAAATCTATATCCACCCAGTTAAGTGATGGCTCAGAAGAAAAGCGTTCCGCGGACTTATCCAGCGTTGTATCTTCTATGGTTTCGCAGCGGCCAATCAGTACAAAAGGAATCTTCGTAGTGCTTAACAACTGAACCCGAGGATCATAGGTATGAACTTCCATCAGGATAAGGCCATCTACAAGGCTTGTATGAATAAACTCTTGCAGACTACTGAGATCGTCATATTCGTCGGTGAGCAGCAGTGTATGATAACCGGCTCGAAGGGCTTCCCGGGAAACGTGGCTTGCAAAATCAATTTCCGTCTCTCCCAGGCCTCGCCGTGTGGGGGGAATCAACAGAGCAATGAGGTGGCTCTGCTTACTTGCCAGAGCCCGGGCATGAGGATGGGGACGGTATCCCAGTTTTTCCATCGCCTCTTGAACCCGGGCTTTCGTGGCCGCCGAAATAGGACGGCTTCCGCTTAGCACATAGGAAACGGTACTCACCGAGACACCCGCCGCTTGTGCCACATCCTGAATCGTCGCCATAGTCCCATCCTACCCAATAGTACTACCCTTCTTAGTTGTCGAAACGATTCATCGAATCGTTTCGATTTTATATACAGAAGAGTATACCCTCTTTTGAAGTCTGTCAAGCAAAAATTTTTGAAACACCTTTTTATATCGCAACAGGCTCCATATTTATTTTAACAAAAATTTATTTCTGGTTTCAAAACCAGAGGAGTAAGCTAGGCAACCTGGCTGGTTTCTCAAAACAAGTGTATACTAATAGTTATGGAAAGAGCGGAATCTAAAAATATCGCCATCCTGCTCAGCACCCTTCATGATGAATACCAAAAGACCCTTGTTTCCTGTTTTACGAAGGCCGCAGAAAAGCGGAATTTTCATCTTTCTTTTTTTGCAGGCTATAGTCTCTGTTCTCCCTATGGGTACCAGGCAGCCAGTAACTCTATCTATGCGCTTATCCATCGATCCCGTTTTGCGGGAGTAGTTATTAGTTCCACCCTTTTTACCTACATAGATGAAAGTACTATTCGTACTTTCCTTACCTATCTTGAACAAGAAAAGATTCCCTTTATCGTATTTTCTTATAATATAAAAGGCTACTTCCGTATTAAGATCGACGCCGAAAAGGCAATCCATACAGCCATTGAGCATCTGGCACAGGATCATGGCGCTAAACGGATAGGTTTTATTCGGGGACCTAAAAACTCCGAAGAAGCCAATGAACGTTTTTTTGCGTACCAAAGGGGTCTGGAACGCTGTCAATTACCCTATGAGCAAGATCTGATTCTTCAGGGTGATTATGGAAGGTTTAGCGGATATCACGTCATAGATGAGTATATTGCCACAGGTAAAGTCTTACCCGATGCCATCCTGGCAGCAAACGATCTTATGGCTCTGGGAGTGCTAGAATGCCTGCAACACCATGGCATTGCCGTTCCCCAACAGGTAAAAATCATCGGATTTGATGATATTGGAGAAAGTGCCATTTCTATTCCTGCCCTGAGCACTATTCGACAGCCCTTGCAAGAAATGGCCGCAGCAACCTTAGATTATATAGAATTTTGGAACGAGAAAACAGATGCACCAGACTCTTTTAACACCTTCCCCTCCGAAATCTCTATCGAAGCATCGTTTATTCGTCGAGAGTCCTGTGGATGTTTTGATGCGGCTTCTTCCTTTTCTTATCCTTCCTTTTTCGTTCTTCAGCAATCCACCAACAACATCCCCAGGGATCCCCGGGGGATCATCGCTCCTCAAGAAAAAGGAGGAGTAACTTCTCAAAACATGAAACGCCCCTCCCCCGAAACCCTTGAGGATCTTACAGAGAGCAACTTGTTATTTCACTTCGATACAGTCCTGGCAGAGGTAGTGGCGGAGAAACGTTCCCCGGAAGAATTAAAGAGAATAGTGCTTCAATCCTTTCCCCAGATAGCTCTACTCGAATCCCATCTCCTTGAATTACAAAGAACATTTTTCTCTTCTGAAGAAAACGGGCTTTTTCAAACAAAGGTTGCCATCATCTTCGAACTTCTTGCCTATATTCACCACGTAAAAGAACGGCTCCTTCTGCGACAATCCTATTCTTTTGTGTCCCATCTCCAGGACTTTGAGTATGCAAGCCAATTTATTACCGTCAGTTTTAACCTTCAGGATCTTATCACAAATCTGAAAAATACCCTTTCCCGGCTCAATATCGAGAATTTCTTTCTGTGTGTTTATTCCGGCACAGTACACTGGGATAAAAGGCTTTCCTGGAAGTTACCAGCAAAATCAAAGGTTATCCTTTTCTACCAACAAGGTCTTCCCGTTTCTTCCTGGGAGAATAGAACAATATATACGCGTACCCTTTATCCCCATGGCTTTCTAGATAACAAGAATACTTCCATCTTTTTGCCTCTCTACTATGAATTTGAGTGTCTTGGATTCCTGGGGGCTTCACCAGTACCAGAGGATTCTATTTCCTTAAGTATTCTTCAGAGAGAAGCGGCCATGGTAATAAAAGGCACCCTTCTTTTAGAAAAAGAAGAAAGAACAAAGACAGAACTAAAAGAATCCCTCGGAACCATTAAAACACTAAACCGAAGACTTCACACTCTTTCCATAATCGATGAATTAACGGGCTTGTATAATCGCCGGGGCTTCATTATAGAAGCTCAAAAAATATTGAATTGGAACAAAGGACATGCACGTCCTTGTTTGCTTTTTTTCTTTGATGTAAATGGACTTAAAAGGATAAATGACCACTATGGTCATCGGGAAGGAGATTTTGCTATAAAATCTATCGCCACGGTTCTGCAAAGGTCTTTTCGATCTACCGACATCCTTGGAAGATGGGGTGGTGATGAATTAGTTGTCCTTGCCATTGACTGTACTTTTGAAGAGCTCCCTACGATGCAAAAACGATTGCAAGAAAATATAGAAACAATAAACAAAAAGGCCCAAAAACCCTATTCCATTTCTTTCTGTTATGGGGTAGCAGCGACGAACATAGAAACACCCACTAATCTTCAGGAACTTCTCGATATGGCGGATAAGAATTTATATGATGAAAAGGCCAGGTTTTATTCCCACCATGAATAGGGATAAACAAGCCGAACAAAGCCGAATTGGCCGAAGTTTACTGCAAAGGGATAATACCGCTTCCGAACAAACACCCCCAGAAGAATCCATACCTACCTTTATCTGTGATGTTCATCTCGGCAAATTAAGCCGAATACTCCGCCTTCTGGGATTTTCAGTATATTATCGAAACGATTTAGAGGATCGAGAAATCGCCGATCGGGCCGCCGCTTCGTCTGCCATCGTGCTCAGTCGAGACAGGGGGCTTTTACGAAGAAAAAAGATTACCCAGGGCCTTCTTCTTACCTCTACCGACCCCTATGAACAGGCCCGGGAGGTTCTCTGGCACTTTAACCTGCTTTCATCGGTTCGTCCCTTTAGTCGCTGTTCCCTCTGTGGAGAACCAATCAAACCGGTCCCCCGAGAAATGGTATACGATCAGCTACCAGCCTCTGTGAGAGACAAGTATCCTGCCTTTTATCAATGCTCTGCCTGTGGGAAACTTTTCTGGAAGGGAGACCACTTCAGAACCATGGAAGGTCTTTTAAACCGCCTTCTTTCTCCCAGGGCCGAATAAAAAAGAAGTGGAACATCCACTCGGGGAGAGGACGCCTCCTCAAAATTACGCCTTGCAGAAGAGAAGGATCCCCTTTTGTAAAAGGCGCAAAATCCCCTTTGAATAGAACGGGTCGCGCTGCGCCCCTGAGCCGGGCCTATCGAAAAGCAGAAAATACCATGATGAAAGAAAGATGCCCCTCTCTTAGCTCATGCCCTGGCGAAAGGGGTTTGGAAAAGCTAGATACCCCGACTCCTTTAGCGCAATGCTCCCTGCGATACCGCCAGAATTTCCCCGAAATACACCCGGTGATAGTCCTTCCGGGGATAATTCTGGTCTATGGCGGGGTCCAAAAAATGGGAAGGATCCAGGTCCTGCCAGTATATCTTTCTACATTCTATGACAAGATAGGCCTCCGCAAAGGAAGGGGCCGCCACACGATACGAAGGAACAGGAGTAAGCCCCGCCAGACTAATCTTATCGCCATCCCGGCCAGAGCGACTCCCTAATAGGCTTAGGGCCTTTCGATATTTTTCAGGTGCAAAGGCCGAAAGCGTAAAAGTATCGTACCGTTCCATAAATTCATAGGTATACCGCGTAGGCCGCACCACCACCTGAAAGAACATCCGATCCCAGATCTGACCATAACTTCCCCAGCTAATGGTCATGGCGTTAAAATGCCCTGAGGCATACTCGCCCGCACAGAGCAAGAGCCATTCTGTTTTTAGTTGGAGCGGATCGTAGTGAAATTCAGAGAGGGTAATTTCCTTTCGCACTCCTGGAGAAGGATGTGTTTCAGGAGAATTTCCTTCTCCATACCCTTCGGTCTGATAGGACCCTGTTGATTTTTCCACCCTGGCCATCGGTGTTTTTCCCTCCTCCTGTGAATCTCCTGTGAATAAGGAAAGCCCAAAAAGACCGCATATGGTTCCCCTATTTCAGCCCTTTTTACTATACTATTGAACGGGTGCGATGGTACAGGGGGAGGTGTTTATAGAGAAATTAAGGAAAAACCTCCTCCTGGAGGAGGTCCAGTGGTCCGAAAAGTAGTTTTTTTTCTTCTTGCGGGGGCAATACTTATGGCGGGGGCGGTGTTTTTTAGGATTGAGCGGCCCTCGTTACACCTTACGGTTTATCCCCCCAACGCCAGGGTTCTTCTGAATGGGAAAGAAATCGCCGGGGACCGGGACCTCTTTCTTCCCTGGTTCTCTCAAGAGCTTACCCTCCAGGTTCAGGCAGATGGATACAAACCTCAAGAGATGCTCTATCGGCCCCATTTATTCGGCCCTTCCCAGCTGAGTATCACCCTGGAGCCCCAATCGTTTCCCGTTATCATCGACCTTGAAGAAGGCAGTTCTACTGTGTTCTGGCAAAATAAAAGCCTGGGAACCACCCCGCTTTCCACAGAACTGCCGGCGGGGCTCCAGGAAATCCGGCTTGTTCGGCAAGGTTATACCGACGAGTGGTGCCGCCTTGATGTCCAAGGACCGGGGCACTTTCACTTACGCCACCATCCCGAGGGAACTCCCTTTAAACAGATTGGAATCTTTCCCTGCGGCTCCCAACCCAAGCAGGTGGTCTTTAGCCCCGACGAACAAAAGCTCTGTATTCCCCTTCTGGATGAAGAGGGCTTCGATGTGCTTGATATAGCGGATGCTCTGCATGGGAAACCGCACATAGAACGCATCACGCCACCGGATCCCCAAAAACAACGGGGCTACGTGGAGGCCCTTTTCATTGAAGAGTCAGATTCCCCCGCGACCGAACAGGGCAAAGAGACGGGGACCATCCTCTTCTGGATAAGCCAGATGACCACTGGCCGAATGTATGAATACCGCTACCCCGATTTTATCTACCAACGGAGTATTCCGACAGGAGGAAGCTGGTCCAAATTCATGGCCTGGTCCGCACCAAAACAGGTAGTGGCCGTATCCAACTGGCTCAGTGATACCGTCTCCATTATCGACATTCCGACGGGAACGGTGCAAACGCGGCTAGCCACCGATCCGGTACCCCGGGGACTTGCTTTCAGTTCCGATGGGTCCTTTTTGTTGGTAACAACCTACGACGGAGGGACGTTTATTCAATTTGATACCACCACATGGAAACCAATTCAACGGCTCAAGCTTGCCGGTTCTAATCTTCGCCACGTGGTACTCAGCCCCGACAACCGATTGGCCTATGTGTCCGACATGGCGAAAAATCGGGTGTACCAGATCAGGGTAGCTTCCTTTTCCATTGAGAAAATCTTTATGGTAGATCACAACCCCAATACTATCGATCTCAGCCCCGACGGAAAATGGCTTTTCGTCTCCTGCCGGGGACCAAACAACCCCGAGTCATATCTTCTCCGTAGCCCCCGCAGCGGCCGCATCGCGGTTATCAATCTTGAAGAAGGAAAAGTCGTCCACGAATTTTCCACCGGGAATCAACCCACCGGGCTCGATGTGTCTCCCAGCGGCTCGTACCTTGCCCTTTCTAACTTCCTCGACAATACGATAGAACTCTTTTGGATTCGGGATTTTCTGGAACCCCTTTCAAAGGGAGCGGATTCTCCGCCAGGCCTATCCTCCGGTCCTTCACCGGAAACAAAACTCCCCTAAGGAGCGGGTCAACGCCATCGATGTCCCTTAACCAAAAGCCCGATTCCTAGGAACCGTCAGAAACAAGGGGCACAAAGGAAACCCCATAATAGGTAGTTCTCCGTGTTCCCCCCGGATCTTTTACCACCACATACAAATTCCCATGACTTTCGGGATATACCAGAATTCCTCCTGGTACCAGTTGGGCCAGGAGAATTGCTTCTAGCCGCGGACGCTCCTTTCCTTCTACTCCGGCGGAAACAAGGATGCGATCAAAGGGAGCTTGAGAGGGGAGCCCTCCGGAACCATCCCCTTCAACAATCACTACCCGATCCCGGAGGCCCGCCAGATTTTGCCGGGCCTGTTGGGCAAGTTCGGGGATCCGCTCAATTCCATAGAAGGTTCCTCCTGGAGCAATAAGAAGGGCCCCTATGGCGGCGACATAGCCACAGCCTGTACCGATTTCCAGAACCCGCTGACCCGGTTGCAGGTCCAACTTGTCCAGCATAAAGGCCACCATACTGGGCTCACTGCAGGTCTGCCCGTGTCCGATGGGGACCGGCTCATCATGGTATGCCCAGCGGCGCTGGTCAGGTGGGAGGAAGAGGGCCCGATCGACCCGTTCCATGGCAGCAAGCACCCGTTCTGAACGCGGAGAGGTGTCAAGGTAGGTGGTAGCCCTTCTTCGCACTACTTCTAGTAAATCATGATTTGTTTCATGATTGATGGGCATAGGCTTTCCTTTCCTCAAGGTCTTAAAGGAGCCCCTAAAAGCATCCCTTTCCCAGAAGAGAGCCTAGGTTCGCAGCAGGTTCCGCAGGGCCTCTAACCAACGAAGAAGAAGGGCGTTTTCTTTTCTTTCTTGCTCACTGCCCAGGGGGAAAAGGGTGCTCTGGGCCATGACATCCAGGAGGAAGCGGTGCTCCTGGTTTAAGTAGGGACCGGCCAGACTCAGGGTAAGGAAGGGGGTTTCTTCATTAAACACCTGGAGAGCCGTCGGCGAAGTAAGCTGAGCAAAAAAACGGACCTCCTGGCTTTTTGGATTTAGAGCATAAAGACGGGCCGTGTATACACGAACTGGCATCGGCCCTTTATCATATATGGAAAGATACATTCGGTAAAACGCAAGTTCCTTCATAAAGGGGCCTTTTTTATACCCGTACGGACCAAAGAGAAGGGGCTTTTCATACCGTTGAAAATCGTTGTGGACATCTTCCTGGGTGTAGAATTGCCATTGGGCCGTAAGGATGCCCTCCTTCTGACAGGTTCTTAAAAAAGCAAGAAGGGCCTTTCCCCCTTTTTGAGAAAAAAAAGGGGCGTTCTCGTCAAGATGCATCATACTGGCCAAATCAAATCCCACCAGCGAGGGGTTATTCTCAGCGATGGCTTGGCTCAAAAGCTCTGGCAGCGAAGGTGTGTTAGGAGGGGCAAGATGGGCAAAAATAGCAGAAAGAAAGGCAAAAAGAATCCCGTCGTCGGCCCCGGCAATCAGCAGGGGACGTCCTCCCTGGATTAAAAATTGAGGAAAGGGAAGGCCGGTTTTCTCCATACCCGCCGGGACAAAAAGACCATAGCCGTCAAAAAAGAAAAGTTTTTTTTCCTGAGAGCCGGTAGGGGCAAGCAACGAAGCCCCTGCCAGAGGCCCTTCTTCCCATCCACTCAGTTCCTGGAGCTTGATAACGGACTGTTTCTGCCGTTCCCCCCGAAAATACCAGGGGAGTTCCTGCTCAGACGTAAAGGGCTGAAGAGAACCATCCCCTTTTTGCAGCCAGCGAGAAAGTACTTTAATTAAAGCCCGGTCCCCCTGAACCAAGGCGGTGGTCTTAGCACGCCACCAGCCATAGGAAACGATTCCAGTGCCCCCTACGATGAAAAGAAGCAAGAGACCCACTAAGAGAAAAAGCCACGGGCGTTGTTTTCCCTTTTCTTTAGAGCTCTGGGGTTTTTTATTATGAAGAGATACCTGTTCTTTTTTCACCGAGCCTGAACCTCTCTCTACTCACTTAGGGAGATATAGAGTACCTCTAATCATACTATAGGAATAGCAGAACCTCAAGAATAGTTCGCTCCTTTGCGCCCCCTAGGCAAAGACCTTTTTTTCGGTTACAACCAGGATGAATGAAAAAAGCGGAGATTCCAGTTTATGGGCCGGTAATAGACAGCCAAACCCGTTGTATACACTACCATGGGCCCCTTGACGTCATAGCCATTAAGTTTAAATGCTGCAAGAAATACTACCCCTGCCACCTCTGCCATACGGAGTGTGAGTCCCATCCCCTTGAACGATGGACCCCAGCTGAATTTCATGAGAAGGCTATTCTTTGTGGGGTATGTGGGAAGGAGCTATCTATTGCGGAGTACCTCGAAGTATCATCCTGTCCCTTCTGCGGAGCCCAATTTAATCCGGGGTGCAAAACCCATCTCCACTACTACTTTGAGATACCCGCAGGCTCCGGCAACGAAAACACCCTTTGTAACCCAAAATCGTGAAACCTGGGGATATACGAAAGCTGCTCATTGGAAGATGATTTTTCTAAGTCTCCCTCCTAGCCCTTCTGCTTCTCTATGCACCTCTATGCACAGAAAATACAAGGGATTTTTATCCTTTTTTGTTCATAACGGAAAGTCCCTGACCCCTTCTTTTTTTATTGGATTCATTTTCGTCCCAGATAGGCTTTTAAGCAGTTTTCATATTGCTTATCTGTAATA
>ERZ795045.469-NODE-469-length-51778-cov-6.272993_pt1 | contig 51778 bp, 44 predicted proteins | sample MGYA00375129_ERZ795045 | MGnify/ENA primary metagenome ERZ795045 (study PRJEB30174, sample SAMN05720166) | activated sludge metagenome | isolation source: anaerobic digester from wastewater treatment plant | place: Japan | collected 2015-05-15 ...
AGAAATATTTATTTTTTACAAATAATCCGACAAAGGATGCGGAACAGTATCAAAAGAAATTAGGTATGTTGGGGATTCATGTCTCGAAGGAACACATATTAACGTCAGGCATGGCAACAGTGGAATATCTGAAACGGAACACTACATATAAAAAACTTTTTACAGTAGCCCCACCTTCTTTTGAAAAAGAACTTATACGGGCAGGATTCCATCTGGTTCAAGATGAGCCTGATGCGGTTGTAATTTCATTTGATATTACATTAACTTATGAAAAATTGAGAAAGGCTACATATTGGCTTCTGCAAGGGTTGCCGTATATAGCAACTAATCCTGACTTAGTTTGTCCCACCGAGGATGGACCTATCCCTGATTGTGGTTCTATTGCAAAATTACTCCATGCAAGCACGGGCAGAGAGCCACGATATATTGGGAAACCAAATCCAGAAATGATTGAGATGGCATTGAAGATACTAAATATGCGACCTCAATTCACAGCGATGGTAGGGGATAGACTCTATACGGATATGGAGATGGCATACCGTGCAGGGGTTACATCTATTCTCGTTTTGTCGGGTGAGACAACGATGGAACAACTAAACAAGATAGAAAAGAAGCCAGACTATATTTTCTCATCGATAAGTGAACTTCTCTGTGTGATAAAGACGTGAGGGTCGGACAAGTCGGACGGGTCAGACGGGTCAGGGTAAACCCTTTCAATAAACACCATAATTAGTGGTTATTTTACCAAATATGATAACTATTATTATCATATATCGTGTCTATTAATTATAAAAGCGTTGTAAGTGTATTAAATATGTATCATATAAGCATGTTTTAGCACTATTTATACTTTATATTGTGTTGGCATAAATTATGCAGGTCGATGGAAATACTTACATATAAAGGAGATGGAAAATGAACAAAAAAATATTAGTAGCTAATTTGTTTATCTCGTTTTTGTTTTTTGGTATAGTTTTTTTTATAAATACATCTATAGGAGCGGAAGATACGCAAAGTACAATTGATGAGACTCAGCTTCTACATCGGATAGAGGTGCTTGAAAAGAGAGTGCAGGAGCTGGAAACATTGCTAAAAGCAAGTGGTCAGTTCGTTCAAGAGCAATCTGCTGGACAACCTGCTCCTGTTGAGACTAAAACTGGAAATGACTCTAATGCCAAAGATAACGTGGAGAATGATAGGGGTGAAGAAAGTCAACACATTTTAACACCACAATGGAGAGACCGTTTTACGTTTAAGAGTAATGATGGTAAATTTGAATTGCAGGTAGGTGGTCGGGTTCAGTTAGATTGGGCATTTTTTGATAATGATGGGGATTTGGCTTCTGTTTTTGGAGAAGAAGATGATGGGACTCAGTTTCGTCGTGCAGAAATAGAACTTGGTGGGAAAATGTATGAATCCGTTTTTTATAAGATGAGGTTCGATTTTGCAGGGGATAAAGATTTGGAGGGGCGGGCTAAATTTACAGATGTATATATGGGGCTTTCGGATATTCCATATCTTGGGAATATTCAGGTTGGCCATTTTCGTGAACCTTTTGGACTGGAGCAATTGACCAATTACAATTATAATACTTTTATGGAACGAGGCTACAATGATGTTTTTAATCCGAAGCGGAATGTTGGATTAATGGTTTTCAGTTCTCAACTTTCAAACAGGATTGTCTGGCAGGCTGGTGTATTTAAGGAAACGGATGACTTCCCTTCGGATAATGATAGCGATGATGATCGAGGGTATGCTGTTACGGGTCGTTTCGTTGGTTTGCCCTTATATGATGAGGAGGAACATAAACTTTTACATCTGGGTATAGCATACAGTCATCGCAATCCAGATGGGGCAGAATTCCGTTATAAAGCGAATCCTGAATGTGCCCTTGCCTATTCGTATTTAGACACAGACCGATATAAAGGATTCCGAATTGCAGATGCTGTGGCAGATAATGTGGATTTGATAGGGACAGAATTGCTGTGGGTATATGGTCCACTTTCTATTCAAGCAGAACACGCTTTATCTTATGTAGAAACGGAATTTGATGGTACTCGGGAATTTCAAGGAGGTTATATTTACTCGAGTTACTTTCTAACGGGAGAACATCGTACATATAACAACAAAACAGGGACATTAAGTCGGGTTAAACCTAACAAAAACTTTTCACCTAAAGCAGGTACGTGGGGAGCATGGGAATTGGGGTTACGTTATTCATGGATAGACTTGGATAGTGGAATAATACGAGGGGGAAAGGGGGAAGATTGGACTTTGGGACTGAATTGGTATTTAAATCCCAATGCCCGTATTTATGTTAACTACACCCTTGCAACTATAGAGCATGATTTATATGATGGCAGGTTAGGCATTCTACAAACACGATTCCAAATAGACTTTTAATTTTATAGAACCAAAAGGAGTAAGGTATGAAACATATCAAATTAACAACCTATGCAAAGGCAATTCCCCAGCAGGCAGATTCAACGTTACAAAAACAACAAGAAATCGAGGTATGGAATAGTGGAATTAAAATGTTAGGGGCTCTATTTGACCTGATTGTGAAAATCCTCGACAAAGTAAAGAACCCTTCACCCTAATTCCTTAGAAACTATATTTGCATGAGTTTTTGGAATAGGAGTTTTGTATAAATAGAGCAATTATATTTCCCTATAATGTGTTTTTTATGAATTTGTTGTTTAAATCAGGAAACCGTCTTCCCAGCCCAACTTGATTAGTTCGATGCGGTTTTCATCTGCATTGCCGATGTGGAATTTGTCTTGTGCTACTTGAATGTGATGTGGAGAGACAGCGAACGGTTGTTCGCTACCGAAATACTGAAGTCGTTTTGCTTTTAGTATCCGTAGTCCTGTGGCGTCGCAGGCGACGGGGTCGGTTCCGATTACTAAGCCTTGATAATTCCATGTATATTCTTTATTGTAATGATGAGGTCCTTTTCCGTGGAAAAGGGGAGTAATCATAACAAGGATGTTTAGCCGTGTTTTTCCTTTAACGATGGGCAAATCCCATAGACCTGCAAGGTTTGCACAAGAATCTGCATGCCAGGAAGGTGGCTTATCGGAGAACATCAAGTAATTTTTAAGTAGACTTCCTACGCCTGACCAATGGTGAGTTCTCATTGGTCTTGTGTTAATTAGTGCAGTGCTATTTTGAAAAACGGGATTTCGTAATACTCCGCGGTCATCAACAGAGACTTTATCTGCTGGCACACCTACAGTCATAACTTTCATCTTTAAGACGTCTTCTAATTCTACTGGTGTACGTGGTGGTCCAGAAACATTACTCTTAATGCCTACGACGTCGTCAGGTTTGATAATTTTTTTCCATGCTTCTTCGGGTGTGGCTGTTTGGAATAGTGTTTTTACCCCTTCGTCTACCATCTTTTCAAGGACTTTTTTGTTAATATTGTCTTCAGTATCTAATAGGTCTTTGTCGCGAATCACAACGACGCGGGATTTCTCCCCTGCTTGTGGGGTGGGTTGTGTATTTTCTGTTTGTGCAATGGATTGAGTAATGAAGTATGCAGTGCCCATTGCACTCATGCTTAAAAACGTTCTGCGAGTAGTTCTCATTGTTTTAGGCTCCTATCGTATTATTCTATTTTATTAATAATTTGATTTAAATACAAATCACCAATTTCCTTTTTTTGCCAGTCTATAATGAGGATAAGATAATTCTTCTTTTGATGTATCAGTATTGATTTAAATTCCCAAATACCAGATGCTTTTTCTTGAGTTGGGAATTCTTTCGATTGTTCTAATATTTCTTTTAGATTTTTAGCAATTATTTTGGCACGTTCCTTTTTTGGGTACTTGATAATAATCACATTAAACTGCTCTTGAGATTCGGGAAGTGAATATCGAACTAACACACCCTCACATCCGTTATCAATACCTAAAATGTTCTCATTTGAAATAAAGTAATGGACATTTAAGAGGTTGAAATCTTTAAAGTAGTGGATGTGACTTTTCATCAAGCCTTTATCAGGGAGCACATGTATAATCTTAGGTGGATTGCCTTTATCTGGGATTTGGCGGTCGATACATTTTCCTAATTCTAAAATGGTTTGGTTTAATTCGTGAGAATCTCCCATACCTGTGATGCAGATAAAGTATTTGCTTTTCCAGAAGGCAAGGGAATTGTTCATATATTCCGATTCTGCCCCGATGCCGATTTCTTTTTGGTCGCGGATGTCATTATGGTATGCTCCATACGCACCGTTGGAATCGCCCATATCAAAAATATCTACGATAATATCTGCTTCCTTTGGACGAGACCATCGGTAAGCAAAAACTTCTTTAACCCCTAATGAGCGATAGACCTCCGCATTTCCATCAATGTAATCGTAAAGATTATCTGCAGTATATTGGTCAGGAATGGGCTTGACTAAACTCCATTGATTTACTGATTCAGGAAAAACAATAGGGATATTCTTCACATCTGCCTCCGACACATTTATACTTTTACAAGATACAATAAAAATTAGTAATATTACAATTATACATTCCTTTTTTTTCGACATCATCTAAAATCCAAATTATAACTTTGTGTTTTCTTTTATATTCACGTATTAAACCTTTTTCAAAGAAATATGATAAGCGTACGTATGTCTATTTATTCCATTCTAACATGATGGCTGAGAGGGGAGGAATTTCTATTTTATTTTGGTTTTCAGGTAAGGGATTGGCTTCGCTATCCTGAGACGGGGTTAGATGTAATGAGCAATTGGTGTGATATGCATCGGGTAAATTTATAGATGCGGTTTGTGGTTCTGGGAGATAGTTTACCAGGAACATTGCTGTTTGGTCTTTATACATCCACCGAGAAGCAAGTATGGAGCGGAAATGGATAATGTCACCACGACGTGGTGTAATGAGGGGTACATCTTTGTCTCCACCGTATTCAAAAGGCTTTAACATTTTGCCGAAGAATAGGTATTTGTTGCCTTTTCCTGTTCGCCATTTATTTAGGTTGCGTATTAAGGTTAAAATTTGTTCGTGGTTGGGTCCTTTATCCCATGGTGCAGAACTCCATTCCCATGCGATTTTTCCTCCTTGCCTTAGGTTGATGCTCAGCATGTCACCTTGAATAAACGATATTGCAACTCGTTGGTGGAGGTTATATGGACTTTTTTCTTCATCAACGAAATGACTTGTGCCATTTTGGTTACCCATGAAGTTGTTTAAGTATTCATGGAAGATATATCCGTATGCAGGAACAGGTATTCCGATAGCGAAGTTTAGATAGGACCGACTATCATTGAATAATAGATACGGGATAAATGGCTCTGCCGAATTTGCTTCACAACCAATAAGCATTTTTGAGCCATGCTGGTGTATTTGTTCCCAGATACGGCGATATAAGTCTTTCATGGATTCTGTTTGCCATAATCCTGGACCCGGTGGATGTCCATGATGTCGAGCATAACAGCGGTAACAGTTGCCACCTAAGTTCTGGTCGAAATATTGAAGATAGTCAATATTATGTGAAATTATTTTTGTGATTTCGTTAACGACCACTTGTTTCACCCATTCAGTTGCTGGACAGAGGTCATAACCAATTCGCTGGGCATTTGGTCCTGCACATACACCGTTCTCAGCAGGTTTGCCATCAGGTGCGTAGGTGACATATTGAATAACCCGCTTTTCTTGAAACTCTTTTGTCATATTGTATGTTGGGTCGGTGTTACTCTTTATTGTGTAGGCGGAACCACTTGCATATAAACCAATTAAATCACCTGATTTATGGAGTGCATCTCGGAACCGACAGAAATCTTCGAAGTCGCCATAGGGAGGCCAGACATAGGGTGGTGCCCATGGTGCACTGCTTTCCCAGTGCATTAATAGTGCCATTATCGAGGATTCTAAGTCTGATGCTAATTTTTGTAAAATAGGCAGGGCATTCGTGTAAGGATAATATTCAGGATTAGGTGTCATTTCTACGCCTAAATCTCGCTGACCACGGACAGGATACATAACGATAATCGGTGATTTGTAATACCAGTCAGGAATAACTGGATTATCTTCCAGCTTTGGTGGTTTATACATTGTTGATGTTTCCCACCAATTGCGGTATATCTCTGCCGAGTCATGCCAATCCCCCTTGAAGACGCCGAGTACCATCGGATAAGGCAATGTATAATCTGGTTCACAGACAGGGCCAGGATATAATCGGAAATCGAGGTAAATTCCACCTAATGGGTGTTTATGAAATTCAACTCCTTTGGGTGTTCCCTGAGGGTCATGTGCAGAGAAATATAAACCAGCACGAGGTGTATAGTATGCCATGAATTGCATTTGGGCAGGTCCTGGATAGACACCGTTCCAGCCCATTGTCGGATGTTCAATTGGTTGCCAACGAAGCCAGCTTTTTTCTCGCAAATTAGAATCCTCAACGACTACACCTTCACCTCCAGGCCAGAAAAGACGTGCGTCGCCTCCAGAGTTTGGCAAGTTATCAGGAACGACTACCACTGGAAAGTCTATATGTTCAAGCCATAAACCCGTCTCATTTTTGATGTTGATAGTCCAATAGGTGAAACGGGAATGTTTTGGACATTGAACGAATACCGTAGCAGAGATGGGCTTCCCTTCTAACTGAGCATATTCTATTCTTAACTTTATTTCCTGGTCTGTTTCTTCACGAGAAAGTTGAATTGATGAACATTTTAATGAACTTAAATCTGTTGCAGTTCCATTATCATCCCGTAGTCGAATCGTAAATAAACCACGTGATTGACTTGGAGGGAATATTAATTCCTGCCCTTCACTTTGTAATGATTCTATGTCCCCTGTTGTAGGGTTAAGAACCAATCGATAATATTCTGTTGTTATTTCGTTATTCATATCTGCATACACTCCATGAAATTGGATTGTTCCATAACATAAAAATATAGCCAATACTGACATAAATCTTTTTGCAACCATAGTATTCATCCTTATCCTGGTTTAGTTTTACTATGTTATTTATTCTAAATTAATCTGTATTTAATAACAAAATATTAATTTTCTTTTCTGGGTGTAATACGTTAAAATAAAAAACAAATAATTATTGTTTTAGATTAAGTAAATTTTAGATAAGGAGGAATATTATGGAATATAAACCATTTGGTACGACCAATGTGAGGATTCCTGTGGTTTCTTTTGGTGCGTGGGCAATTGGTGGGTGGCTTTGGGGTGGTACAGATGATGAACAAGCAAAACGTGCGATACAGCGTGCTATTGACCTTGGTGTTACGTGTATTGATACCGCGCCTATCTACGGTTTTGGCCACAGCGAGACAGTTGTCGGTGAAGCGATTCATGATAGAAGGGATCAGGTTTTTATTGCGACAAAATGTGGTCTCCGTTGGGATGTTGATGAAGGTGAATTTTTCTTTGATACGACCGACCGAAATGGGAATCCGCTTAAGGTCTATAAGAATCTACGCCCTGCCTCGATACGGAAAGAATGTGAGAATAGCCTTCGTCGTCTCAAAGTAGATGTGATTGACCTTTATCAGTGTCATTGGCCTGATAAAACCACGCCGTTAGATGATACGATGTCTGCACTGCTTTCATTACAAAAAGAAGGCAAAATACGGTATATCGGGGTGAGCAATTTTACTGTGGAAATGATGCGGACTTGTCTAAAGAAGGGACGGATTGAAAGCAACCAGCCAAAATATAATGCATTAGAGCGGGAAATAGAAGTGGAAATTTTACCTTTTTGTCAAGAGAACAACATTTCGGTATTAGCCTATAGTCCTATCGCTCAAGGGTTACTTACAGGAAAGGTAACTCTTGACAGGGAATTTCCGCAGGGAGATTTGCGGAGGGATAAAGCGATGTTTTCTACTGTGAATCGTCGACGTGTTCTTAATATGCTTGAACGAGTTAAACCGATTGCAGAAGGGTATGGTATTACGCTTGGGCAATTATTCATTGCTTGGACAGTTCATCAACCAGGGATTACGAGTGCATTGGTTGGGGCACGTAACGAATCGCAGGTTGAAGAGAACGCTCGTGCAGGTTCCGTTAAACTGACTTCATCTGACCTGCATGAAATTCGTAAAGCCTTAGAGGAAATGGAGCCATTACAGTTATAGATTAAGTACATGTGAGTACATAATGTTTAAGGGGGTAAATAGTAATTGGAATTATGGTTGTAGGAAAGGGTTGTATTTTTTTTCGGTGCTGACTAATGTTATGGGACCATGCCCAGGAAAAATGAGGGTGTTTTCAGGCAAGGTTAGAATTTTTGTTTTAATGGCTTCGATTTGCTGTTTTGCCTGTAAGGAACTAAAGGTTCCGCCGACAGAACCAGCAAATAATGCGTCGCCAGTGAATATTATTCCGTCGATATAAAGTCCTACGCTCTCTGGTGTATGGCCAGGAAGTGATATTATTTGACCTTCATAATCACCTAATTTTAAAGTTGCGGTTTTATTCATGTTTGTATTATGAAAGAAATCTTTTTCGGGGTATTGTTTTAGTCCGTTGTAACGTTGTCTTAATTTTTGTAATCCTGATATATGGTCATAATGTTCATGAGTAATAAAGACTCCTTTCAATTGGGCTTGTTGTTCTACTAATACCTGTTCCATCATGGGTGTCCATTCTGGAACATCGATGAGTAATGCCTGTTTGGTTTCTGGGTCGATTAGTATGTAAGCGTTTGCTTCATTGATAGAGGTGCAGAAATGATATACTATCATGAAATTATCCCTTCCATCTTTGTTCGGTCGATAATAGGTTCACCATGGGCATTTGTAAGGATGGTATAAGATAAATCGGCACAACGGAGTATTGTCCGTTGTAAGTTTGCACCTTGCAGATTTGCTTTTTGTAGGTTTGCACTGGTCAGTCGTGCATAGTATAAATCTGCATCTTTCAAGTTTGCTTCGGTCAGGTCAGCACCTATTAAGTTTGCTCGTTTTAGGTTTGCTTTTTCTAAATTGCATTTGTGGAGTCGTGCGTTGCTCAATACAACAAATTCTAAATCTGCCCCTGATAAATCGGCTCCTTCAAGATTTATCCCTGCCAGCCACACGCCCCGTAAATTTTTCCTTCTCAAATCTGCTCCGATTAGTGTTCCTTGTTGTATTCGTTCTTGAATTTCTTTATCAACGTAATCTGGTAATGCTATTATTCCTCCTGCATTAATATGATATTTTAGCATAGCAATTTCGCTCATGGATATGGCTCCTGTTTTTTATTGCTGAGGAATAATTTATACTTGTTTTTCCCTTCCATTTTCAACTATTGCTTAGAATTGGGAAAATAGGTAAGATAATAGTATCAATATGAAAATGACATATTTCGTAGGAAAGATTTATTGTTGATTTTTATAAGAGTGTTGATACTCTTGTGATTATTTTTGTTCCTCAGGTGTTTGTTGTGGTTCTAATGGTTGAATAGAAGCGGATGAGTTGTCATCGGGTATAAGTGGATTGGGTAATGCCACAACAGGTTCATTTGCTTCGTCATATTCTATTTTCAGGTTGGCTTTTTCAGCAATAGATTTTACATCATTTACAAGGGCATCTGGTGCTCGTAATGCTTTTCTTAATAAGACAGCCTTTTTCCCTTTAGTTTTCTCTTGTTCGAGAATCTGGGGCAGTTCGTTGAGGTTAACTTTTTGTCCACCCATAAAAATAGTTCCATTGTTACCGATTGAAATTCGTATTTCTGATTTTCGGTCGGGATACATTTGTTCATGGAGTTTACCCCACATATTTCGTGATTCATAACGGACATCTTCGGAGATTTTATCTTCCGCACGAGTAAGCATCTCGGCTTCGGGGTGTGTGAATTCGTCAACAATAGTTATGGTGATAAATATAAGGAGGTTATCATTTCGTGCTGTTCGTGATGGGTTACGGAAGAGTTTGCCTAATAAAGGTATATCACCGAGTAAGGGAGTTTTCGTTACAAGGTTGGAGCTCCGACTACGTCTTAACCCACCTAAAACTACTGTTTCGCCAGTGTAAACACGTAGTTGTGTTTCTGCATGGCGAATGGTCTTTTCGGGGACTGTTGAGGTTTGGTCATACGCTTTGATTTCTTTATCTTTGTAGGAGCTATCTTCTGCGCTAATATCTAAAAGGATGTTGTTGTCTTCGGTAATTCGTGGCACTACGGATAAAATTGTTCCGACATCAATAAATTCGACACGATTATATCCACCGTAGTAACCACCATAATAAGGATAACCACCATAATATGGATTGTTATAAACTGTGTTTTGATTCTGATTGGTATTTGTTTGTCGATAGTAATATGAGGAAGGGTAGCCTGCAGTGCCTGAAATATATGGGACACGGGTTGCATTTTCAAAGATAGCTTCCTCTCCATCCTGCACAACTACACGAGGTGAGGAGAGGATAGTTGCTTTATTTTGTCGGTCTAAGTAGTTTAGTGCCACTGCGAGGTTATTGCCGAGGAATCGGTCGATGGCTGGTTTGCCCTGTAGGGTTTGTATTTGCTGGCGGGTAATGTTACCACTACTATCTAAAGTTAATTCGCTAAAACGAGGTATAATTGAAGGTAATTGCCCGACGCTCATAGACTCTCCGCTTCCTGATGGGGAGGCAATATCTTTAACACCCGACCCACCATGGAGGACAATAGGTACATTACCTGATGTTCCGTAGTAAGACCAGTTAATACCTAATGACCGTTCTACCTCGGTATCCATTTCAACTATGAAAGCTTCGATTAGCACTTGCTTCCGTTTAATATCCCATGTTTTTATTAATTCGTCAATCTCATTAATACGGCTGGGTAAAGCAGTCACAGTAATTTGATGTGTCATATCATCAACAACAATTTGTCCCATTTCTGCTGGGACTAAATTTTCAATCTGGTCTGCGATAAAGTCAATATCTGCATATTTTATTACCCAGGTGCGTGTTTCAAGTTTTATGTCTAATGTTTTGATAAATTCGGCAATTCTGTCTAATCGTGAAGGTAAGTCGGTAACAATAATTGTATTTGTTCGTGGGTCAACCTGAACGACCCCGCGTTGTGAGATTAACGATTCCAGCGAATCCGCAATATCTTCCACGTTTACATATTGAGATACAAATGTACGAGTTTCCATTGGAATATCGAGGCGAGCTACCACATCGTCCATTTTTTGCAATGAAGTTGGGATATCCCACACGAAAATTTGTCCACTTCTTGTGTCCACTAAGAGACTGCCGTTCGGAGATAACATAGAAGATAAGACTGATTCGACATCAGCAACCTCCGCATGCTTGATTGTAAACATTTTCTTTTCCAGTGGAATGTCTAATTCTTGGACAGTTTTTTCCATCTGTTTTAGATTGTCATCAATGTCCCATACATAGATAATTCCTGTTCGTGTGTCGGTTATCATTTTGCCTATGCCTGAGAGGAGCGATGAGAGGATAGCTTCCATGTATGAAACATCTGCATGTTTGATTTTAAATTCATGTGGTTTTAGGTCGCCGAAATTTTTTAATAACCATTCTTCTTTTGTATAAACTCTTAAGAAATTGGTATTTTTATCATAGTCATAGAAAAGGTCATGGAATTTCAGGACTTCCAAAGCTTCTTTTGGTTTTTTCTCAACGAGCCAGAAATTCATCTGGACATCTTTTGCTGATTCGGATACAATGATGTTCCAATTTGTTGCGAGGTGAATGGCTTCTAAAAATTCGCCTGCGGTCATAGGTCCTGGTAATGTTAATGGTTCACCTTCATCTGGTAGCTCGCTATATTCCAATTTTCGGCTAAATAGTATATCGAAGAAGCCTTGACCTGCTGTGGTACCTGGTTGGGTGCCTAATGCTTTACCAATGCCTGATAATAATCCTTTAAATCCTGGGGCTGTTCCTACTTGGCCTACACCTGTTGCAGTAGTTCCTCCACCTGAAATCATAGATGGCATTCTTGGTCCTGGTGGTGTCTGTCCTGCGATTCCTGTTGTTCCCCCTGCGGTAGGCATCGCTGGGGCTGTAGGCGTCTGAGTTTTTACCGTCTCTTGTGGTGTGTTAGATTGTCGTGTAATTGTCCTTGTTCTAGAAGGCTGTTTTTCAGTGGATGATGTTTCTTCTTCAGATGGTTTTTTTTCGGTTGTTTCTTTTTTGCCTTCTGGTTTTTTTTGTTCTTCTGTTTTTGTAGTACTTCTACTCCGTAATAGTGGCTCTTGTTGTTGCATTCCCCCACCAAAGGAGGATGATTGGTCATTTAGTTTGAATCGTGTTCCTTGCCCACGAACAGAGGAAGAAGGTGTTTTTGAACTTCTTGTGGATGGACGAGATACAGGGCTTGTTGGCGATTGTCCCTGAGGCACTGCAGGTGGGACTATCATTAATAATATCATGATAAAACAGAACAGATGGTGAAAAATCATTTTAAGTGGTTTGTAATAATGGGTATTCTTTTTTGGTTCAGAAACAACATTGATTTGTGTTGGTTTCATATCTTTTAACCTTGCTTCACAGTTTCATATATTTTTTCTTTCGTATGTATCATACATTGACTTCATGTGATTAAACAAGACAGGATTATTCACGATTTATTGTATATGGAATTTCTTCCTTTCCTTCTTCCCAGAAAAAGACAAATGTTACGGTGTTGCGGTCAAAAGATTGCACCTTACAACCTTTGACAACATCGCCAACACCTACGAGGATTCCTCTCGGTTCTTCGGGAGTAAATATTTTTATTTTTTGTCCGATTTGTTGTCGAGATGCTTTGACCCCCTGTAATATTTGCGATATATCAGGCTTCTTTGGAGGTGGTGGGGGTGGAGGTGGTGGAGGTGGTGGAGGTGGAACCAATGGTTTCCATAAATCTTTTTTATCAATGATAGTCTGTCCCCACGTATCGATATCTGTGGTAGACATATCTGATGTGCGACTTGTTGTAGGTATTGTTTCTAAATCGCGTGTAAGGGATTGTCTACGGGTTTCTGTGGGGTCGAAAAGAAAATTTAATACTATCTGAGAAATAACGAAAAGGGTTAAAATACATATACTGATTTCAATCCAATTCCAGATACGTTTTTTATCTGTTATCTTCATCATCCTACTTTCGTTATTTTTCCGTTATAGATATAAATTTTACTGCCATTTCCTTTTACAATAAGATGGGGAATCCGAATCCGTATTCTATCATTTTTAATTTTAGGCAAGGTCATGCTTATTTTATAGTGATATTTTTTGCCATCATTTTTTAATGTTTCTTTACCATCAAAAGTTATATTGTCAGGAGAGGAAAGAGTGAGCCAGGCGTTTCCTTTTACTGCAATATCTATTTCGAGTAGCCATTTCTCTCCAGGTTTAAAAGAGCGAACAAATGCCAGTTCCATGGTGTCTTGGGATGCCTCTGCAATGAGGCATGTGGTTTTTTTCTCAGCGTCCTGTTGTGGAGTGAGAGAGCCACCAGAGCAGTTCCAATCAACTGGGTCAAGGCTGAGTTCAATAGTATCGGAAGTGGTAGTTATATCACCGCTCATTCCTGCGGTGATAATCCGTGTAATATCCATATCTGCACTCACTTTTTCTTCTAAAGGATGTCTCCGCAAATCAATATTATCTATACGTAGTGATTGTGGGCTACTTTGCAGTCTTTGTAAAAATGAGATAAGCGAGGTAAAATCGGAGGCAGGAAGTTTTAAGTTGATGGTATATTCACGGTAATTTTTATCTGTAGTTCTTAAAATACCTTGTTGAAGAGATGGGATTTCTACCAGTGAACCAGTAGAGGTGGTTGTCTTGATGGGGATTCCTTCTTCGTTTAATTCTGGAGGATATTTTTGAGCGAGGCGATAGAGTTCCTGTCGTAGTCGGTCATGGATTTCAGCCTCAGTCCATTTGCTCGAATGCTGGCGTGCTACCTGAGCGTATTCTGTTTCGACGGTCTGTTTTACTGCTAACTGGTGTGTATAATTGAGCAAGTCTTGTTGTAACTTATCAATTGTGTTCTCTAATTCGTCAATATAGTTTATGGTAGAGCGGTAAATAATGTTTACTGTGAAAAGGATAACAACAATAACGGTACCCACTATGAGCAATTGTTCACGCTGGGAAAACCGTTTCCAGACATTATGGATTTGTAGCAGTATCTGCTCCACGCGATTCTTCCTCTTCACTGAATGGTATTGAAATCTGGTAATCAAAAATGACTTCATTTTGTTCGCGAGTTTGCTGTTCGTAAACACTTCTTGCCTGCTGGAAGGCGCTTAATGAACTTGAAATGGCTTGTCGTCGGAGATTTTCTGCAAATGCATGAACATCATCTACGGATTTGGCTCTACCCCAGATGTTAATCCCTTCATTTCTACGATAACTATACATATTCATATTTACACGAGGTGGCGTTGATGCGGTAATCCGTGAAAGGCAGTCCAATGCCGAACCGTTTTTTGCCACTTCACGCCGTAAAATTTGCAGTTGTTGTCGTTTTTCCGCTACACCACGTGCGTTGGATTCAATCTCTGCCACCTGTCGTTGCAGTTCATGAATAAGTTTTTGTCGTTGATAGACGCTTTGTGCAAATAAGCCCACAAGCGACAAAATGAGGACAATCCCAAGTACTGCAAGACGTTTGATGTGCTTTGCAATCTCTCTTACTTTTTGTGTAATTAGTAATTTTTCAGGAAGAAGATTTAGGGGGGTGGGCTTGTTGTCGAATAAAGACAGGGCTACCCCCACAAGGGGTGCAGAAATAGGAGGTGCCCATTCTGTTTTCCATGAACATCCTGTTATGTGTTCTGGGCTAATTAGAACACAAGGGATATCCAAAAACTTTTGTAGTTCATCTTTTAAGTGTTGAGGAACTGGAAAATCCGCACTAATATAGATTTTATTGATTGTAAACTCGGATTCCGTTTCTTGTTGGTAAGTATTAACCGATGTTCTTATTTCGCGAACAATCTCTTGGGTTAAATCTGTGGCTAACTCGCTCTGTGCTTTTGTAGTTTGTTGAGAATGCTCTACCAATGGCTCAGAGTGGATGCGGAAGGGGTCTAATACAATATCTTCGTCTTTTTTCTCAGGAATGGTTGTGGTTTCTTTATGCTCCCTTAATTCCCAAGTTGTCCGAACTCCCCTCGAAAACTGTAGCCGATTATTATGGAATATGGCAAATTCTATTCCGCCAAGGGCGAGATGGACAATACCAATATTCCCAGTATGCAATTTGTCTTTGGCCAGAGGTATTGCTGTATCTGCAATTAATCCTGTGCTCACAAGAATGCCCAGAGGTTCTAAACCAATCTCTCTTAATATGTTTATTTTTTCATCGATTAGGTCGCGGTGAGCAATGGCGATAAACACTTTGCTCTCATCATTAGGGAGTTGTTCGAGTATCATTTGTGAAGTCTGAATTTCGTCGGAAGAGTACGGCACATACTCTTCTGCACTGAGTGCAACCATATTTTTAATTTCATCGATGTTTTGTGAAGGGAAAGTTACAATTCGAGATGTAATTTCGTGTCTTGGTAAGACTAAATAGCATGAATCTTGTAGCCATTTGTTATCTATTGCTTTCTGTTTTAGCTGGGAGAGAGGATGCGTTGGAGTTCCTTGTGAGGGATTGAAATTTGTCTCATAATGAATGAATTCCCAGTCTTTTCGTGTTTTCTGAACACGAAGTAAGGAGTAGTAATCCCCTTCAATGGTTATAAATAGATATTTGTTTCCTTTATATTCCAAATGTCTCCTCCTGCCAGCGAATCAGGCTTGCATTTGTTGATTCAATATAAACAATAGCGGTACAGGCAACTCGTATTTTACCATTTCTTAGGGTCGCATATCCTTTAATCCTAAAACAAGAAGAGTAAAAGGTGCAATATTGCTTAATAGCCTCGATAGGGTCTCCTGCTAATCCTGTTACGTCCATGACTTCCTGAACGGAACGAAAGCCTTTGTCGTCACCTGTACCTAATGTTCCATCGGCACCAGCACGATAATTTAATATTGTCTCTATTGCACGGTCACCTAATTTTGGAATACATTTTAATACCTTCTCTGAAGCCGTGTTCAAATTGATCCTTCCAGAGCCATGGACTGTGAACATATCTTTTAATCCGGGGGTTTTCGACGTTCCAAACCAGTCTTCATCTTTTACACCCCGTAGGTATCGCAATTCTTCTTCCACTTGAAACGGGCTTATCCCTTCATCTTGGTGCACCGATTCTGTTCTCCGCTTTATAATTTGGCGGATAACACCACGATTAATCCCCTGAACCTCTTCAAGTATTTCCTTTGCGGTAGAGTTTAAATTAATTTTACTCTCCTCATCAGTTATGATATAAAACACATCATCTTCACTTCGGTTTTCACCCCAATCTAATATGTGAAGGTCTTTAATTAAACTTTTTGGCTGTGCCCATGGTTGACCAAGATGTGTCCCCCCACCTTTCTCTTCTGCTTCTGCGACATCGATAATGGCTTTATTTCGGAGTTCAATAATGCCTCGTTGGACGGCTGAATGAGCCAGTAGACGTGCTTCGCTGACATCTAAACTATATGCGGAGGCACGTCGGTCTAATGTTACACGTTTGCCAAAACCTAAAATAACGAAACTTAGTAAGGTAATCACCCAAAGGATAGAGACGAGTATAAATCCTGATTTCCTCATACTTTATCCTTTAATAATTCATCTAATTGTTTTTGGGTCAGATGTGCAGAAGGTGCACGAATAGGAAAAACCTCTCTAAATTCAATTTTGTTTTCAGGCTGGTCAGGGTCGTCAATGGTCATTTTTATCTCTATTCCTTGAGGTAGCCACCAGCATAGTTTGTGTTTTTCTGCTTTGACAATTTCTACCTTTTTTGGAGGCTCTTTTAAGTTTCGTTTATCGTCATACGGTACCCATAAATAAGCAACCTCGAAATTGCGAACTCCCTCGGCAATAGTCACTTTTTTCTTTTTGGTAATGCGAATCCGAGAACGGTCAATTTCACGGTTTGCTGGGGGAAATTTCGGAAGTGCAGTTTCCACCAATGCTTCTTCCCGTTCAATCCGTTTTTGAGAGCGGTTATATGAATATTCAATTTGCATGAGATGGCCACCTTCTCCAGTGTCTTTATTAAATGGTTCAGTGATAGAGAACAGAACAAACTGGTGGTCATCTCCTTCAACTAAGTGTCCTGCTGAGGCAACAACATTGTTAATATCACGTGCGATTAAGTTCATAACAAGCCTTGCGTCCTGATATGGATTGACCCCCGATTCTAATTGTTTCCATGTACGTATAGATGAATGAAATAACACATAAACAGAGGATAATACGATGCTTAGCAGTGTGGAAGCGACTAATAGTTCCATTAAGGTAAAACCGTGTTTGTTTAAATATTTGTGTCTTAAACTGGTTTTTCTCATTGTTGTTCTTCAGGAAGCCATAACTTTTCGGGTTGAAACAAGTTTTGTGCATGTACTTCAAAATTCATTCCAGCTCTCTGCCAGCGAATCCAGATATCCACTTTCGCCATGTAATCACGGAACATCTTTTCTAAATTTTCACGAAGGTCGGGTGGTAATTTTGAGGGTAGACTTGGCTTGGGTATTGATAGTTTACTGATTTTCCATTCGTAAGTAAAACGATTATATGGTGGTGGGAATTGTCCGCTCTTTTCTGTCTCTTCAAATTGTGGTTGAAGTTCTATCTCGGCGTTGACCCGTTCTAATAAAAAACGTGCAATAGTATAGTCATTTGCCTGACCTCGGGTCAGGATTGCCTGATGCAAAGCGGACTGGAAGGTTAACCCTGCGATGCTTAATAAAGCCATAGAGAAAACCGCTTCGAATAATATATATCCATATTTAGATTGTTTTCGGTTCATTTAATCTCAAACCTCCCCAAGGCACCAGTCCATTTTATTGAAATTCTCTGTTTCCGACTGCCATTTGTTTCGATTACAAGTTGTCCGTGGTCAGACGCACCATTTGGAAAACAGGAGATATAATGTAACCCAGTGGCACGGTCTTTCCCAGCAGTAATCCGTGAAATGGTCATGGTTTCTGGAAGTTGAAGCGCCTCACCGCCATCAGCAGGTGCAACAGGTTCAAATTCTTTGTCTCCCTCTATGGACTGGCTTTTCAATCGCATGAGACGAAAGGTGCCTTTGTCTTCGTCAATTAATACACGAAATTCACGGGATTCAGCAATCGCTTTTTCCTGAGCATATCTGATAAGTGATGTGATGTCCTGTGTAGTGTTGCGGATACGTAGGGAAAACATAGCACGGTTATAGACAGGGATGACTAATCCTGTTAATACAGAAAGTAGAGCCACAACAACCACTAATTCGAGAAGAGTAAAGCCCGCAATGTGTTTTGTTTTTTTTGTAATAATCGGAATTCTCACTCTTTCTTATTGTTTTAATATCAAATAAGTTATTTTTTTGAAGTAAGACTTGTTTCTGAGGAAGATGTAACATCATCTTCATTTCCGGGAACACCATCAGGCCCAGCAGAGAAAATCTGATAATCTGCTTTTAGTGGGTCTGTTGCTGGTTTGTAGATGTATGGATTTCCCCAAGGGTCTGGACGTAGTTCGCGGACATAACGACGTTCTCCGCTGACTAAATCCTCTAATGATCCAGGATATTTATCATTATGGTCTAATGCATATAAATCGACCGCATTACTATATGTGGCAATATCGCCTTTTGCAGCACGGATTTGTGCTTCACGTACTCTACCACCATAATTCATTACGACCATACCTGCAAGAATTCCAATAATAATTGTTACGAGAATAAGTTCAATTAATGTAAACCCTGAATTCCGTGTCATAAAAAATTCCTTTAATTCGACTATTGTCTGCCTCTTATTATTATATAATATAACGGATTTGCAAGTTCATTTTTTGGACAGAGAAGATATTTTAAGTTATAGGTCGGACAATTCGGACAAGTCGGACAAATTGGACAGAAAAGAGGTGATTATGTTTTGCTATACTAATTTTAGAATTTAACTTAAAAGAAGGATTTAAATTATGGCATTAATCCCTAAATATAATGTGGAAGAAACAGAAAAGATGTATGAGTTGGCTCGTGAAATTTATGCAGGTGTAAATGTAGATACTGATGCGGTTCTAAAAACATTAGAGTCGATACCTATTTCTCTGCATTGTTGGCAGGGTGACGATGTTGGTGGTTTTGAGCATTCGGAATCTGCATCAAGTGGTGGAATTCAGGCAACAGGGAATTATCCGGGTAAAGCCCGTAATGCGGATGAATTGCGTAGTGATATGGAAAAAGCACTGTCTTTGATACCTGGGAAGCATCGGATTAATCTCCATGCTATTTATGCTGAAACAGGTGGTAAAAAAGTTGAGCGTGACAATCTAAAACCAGAACATTTTTCACGTTGGGCAGACTGGGCAAAACAACAGGGATTGGGTGTTGATTTTAACCCGACATGTTTCGCACATCCGCTGGCAGATTCTGGTTTTACGTTATCCCATCCTGACCGTAACATCCGCAATTTTTGGATTCGTCATTGTATTGTATGTCGTGAGATTGGTGCATATTTTGGGAAGACCTTAGGAAACACCTGTGTAACGAATATCTGGATACCAGATGGCTTTAAGGACTTACCTATTGACCGATATTCTCCACGGGAACGGCTTCAGGAGTCATTAGATGAAATTTTTAATATTGTTGTAGATGAGCAGTTGAACAAAGACTCTGTGGAAAGCAAATTGTTCGGGATAGGTTCGGAATGTTATGTCGTTGGCTCTCATGAGTTTTATTTAGGTTATGCTATCAAGAAACAAAAATTACTATGTTTAGATATGGGGCATTTCCATCCTACAGAATCTGTTGCTGATAAAATTTCCTCTGTTTTACTATATGTGCCCGAAATACTTCTTCATATCAGCCGTGGGGTACGTTGGGACAGTGACCATGTCGTTATCATAAATGATGATGTATCTGCCCTTATGGAAGAAATTGTCCGCAATAATCTTCTACCACGGGTACATATAGGTTTAGATTTCTTTGATGCCAGTATAAACCGTATTTCAGCATGGGTTATTGGTACCCGTTCTGTTCTCTGTGCTTTGTTAAAAGCACTATTAGAACCTTCTCAAATATTAAAACAGCTGGAATGTAGTGGCGACTATACAAGCCGACTCGCTTTACTTGAAGAAACGAAGAGACTGCCATGGTCTGCTGTATGGAATTATTACTGTTTAAAAAATAATGTTCCCGTAGGGCACAACTGGATTCATGAAGTTAAAAGATATGAGGAGAACGTTCTAAGTAAACGGGGTTAACCTTTACATGTTACAACCGCAACATCCCCCAGAGTTATTTAGTGAACAACTATTATAGTTATTACCACAATCGCCGACGCATCCCATATTAAGTCGTTTACCTGAACTGGCACCAAGAGGTGCAAAATGACTTAATGATTTTTCTGTTTTTTTAGACCCACATTCAGGACATGTAACTTTTACATCAGCGTTTTTAACAAGTAATTCAAATGTTTTGTTGCATTCTTTGCACGTGTATTCGAATAATGGCATATCATATCCTCCTCAGCGTAGTTAGTGTAATTATTATATCAAAACAAACAACGTTTCTAATTTTATTCGAGTAAACAAAATTAAATTCCCTAATGGTTACAGACCCAATTCGATTTGTAGCCGTTGTAGGTTGAGCATTCTATCCCGATAAACAGCGGCTTCTTCAAAATCCATCCGTTCTGCGGATTCAAACATCAGTTGTCTTAACTTTTCAATTTCTCGTGGAATATCTTCTGGCATAGTTGTATATTCTTCAGTTGCCTCTGCCACTTTCAGTTTCTTTTGAGAAGTTCGCACTTTTGCCTGTGGAACAATATTAGGAATGGGCTTTTGTATTGTTCGTGGAGTAATTTTGTGTTTCCGATTATAGCTTATTTGCTTCTTTCGCCTTCGTTCCATTTCGCGTATAGCATGTTCCATAGATGACGTTATTTGGTCTGCATACATGATAACCTTCCCATGGAGATTCCGTGCTGCTCTTCCGCATGTTTGAATTAGGCTGGTTTCGGAACGTAGGTATCCCTCTTTGTCTGCATCGAGAATAGCGACAAGAGAAACTTCTGGGATGTCCAATCCTTCACGGAGTAGGTTAATCCCTATTAACACATCAAATTCACCCCTACGTAGGTCACGGATAAGTTCTATCCTTTCAAGAGTATCCACATCGGAGTGCATATACCTGACCCGCAATCCAATTTTGCGGTAATATTCCGTCAATTCTTCTGCCATTCGCTTGGTCAGTGTAGTGACAAGTACCCGATATCCCTTTTCAACCTGCTTTTGAATTTCGTCTAATAAGTCCTGTACCTGATTCTGAGCTGTCCGAACCTCCACTTCGGGGTCTACCAAGCCAGTTGGCCTTACAACCTGCTCTACTATGACCCCATCTGCTTCATTTACCTCAAATTCGGATGGGGTTGCACTAACATAGATGACCTGATTTATTCGCTCCATGAATTCGTCGAAGGTTAGTGGACGATTATCCCGTGCGGATGGTAATCGGAAACCATAGGCGATAAGCTGGTCCTTGCGAGAGCGGTCTCCGTGATACATTGCCCGAACCTGTGGTATTGAGATGTGACTTTCATCAACTACGAGAAGGAAGTCCTCTGGAAAATAATTGATAAGGGTATATGGAGGTTCTCCAGGCATACGGCCATCTAAATGACGTGAATAATTTTCTATTCCTGGACAGTACCCGAGTTCACGTAGCATCTCGATGTCGTATCGGGTTCGTTGTTCTAATCGTTGGGCATATAAAACCTGATTTTCTGCGTAAAGTTCCTTCAACCGTTCATTTAACTCATGTTCTATTCCAGCGATGGCTCGTTCCATCGCATCTTTTGTTGTTGCGTAATGACTCCCTGGAAAGATTTCAGCATACCGTAGCTTACGGTAAGTAATTCCTCGGAGAGGGTCAAATTCGACAAGTGCATCGATTTCATCACCAAAATATTCAATTCTTATGGCTCGCTCTGTTTCATAGGCAGGGAATACATCCACAACATCACCGCGGACTCGGAATGTTCCACGATAAAAGTCTACATCATTACGGCTATATTGCATAGCTACCAGTGAAGCCAGTAATTTTTCCCTCGGAAATTCTTCACCTGGACGAAGTTCAACCCGCATCTGCCGATACACTTCTGGTGAACCGATACCATAGATACATGAGACAGACGCAACAATGATACAGTCTCGTCGTGTCAGCACAGCACGTGTTGCAGAATGTCGCATTTTATCTATCTCATCGTTAATAGAGGCATCTTTCTCGATGTACGTGTCTGTGGTTGGAATATATGCTTCTGGCTGGTAATAATCATAATAACTAACAAAATATTCAACAGCGTTGTGAGGAAATAACTGCTTAAATTCACCGTATAGTTGAGCAGCTAATATCTTATTGGGGGCTAATACTAATGTGGGACGATTGACAGTAGCAATCACGTTAGCAATCGTAAAGGTTTTTCCAGACCCTGTTACACCTAATAGTACTTGGCTTCGCAGTCCTGCATTTAATCCGTCTACGAGCAATTTTATTGCTTCGGGTTGGTCACCAGCTGGTTTGTAGGAACTTACTAATTCAAACGTATCCATATTCTCAATTCACATCTTATTATATAGAAACGATTGTCCGTCGAACTTGTATAACTCCATTAATGGAGCGAATGGAACGGATAATATAATCGGATGATTTCATACTCGCAGTGGGCATGATATTTTGTGTAAATTCAAATTTAATTAGTCCATGTCGAAGGGATTTATAATTTGCATCGATTACAGGTATTTTATTTTCTATTAACAATGTGGTGATTTCCTGAATTATAGTTGGTGACGGACGTGCCAAAACATGAATGGTTATTTTAGAGATGTTGTCACTTTCCCACCATGCTTTGTGGATACGTGATGTATCACGGGGAACACTATTGAAAACCCTGCAATCTTTTTTATGGATTGTAATTGCTCCTTTAACAGTAGAATAGCCTAATACCTCGTCGCCAGGGAGTGGATTGCAACATTTGCTAAATTGGACAGATATGTTCTTCTCACCATCAATACGGATGCTTAGGTGTCGTTCTTTTTCAAGGGTCTCGTTCTTATTGGCGAAGTCGGTTTTTGTTAAGACGGAAAGGTCGGGAATAAACAAGGGTTGAGGAGGCATTTCCTTCTTTTCTTCTTTTTTTGTTAATTCCTCTTCTTCCTCTTCTTTAGGTAGGATACCCCGTTCGCGGAGATGACGACGGATTTTATTTCGTGCCCTCCCGAAATTCACTAATTTTAACCAGCCCAATCGAGGTTCCTGTTTCGGGGAAGTAAGGATTTCTACCACATCACCTGTATTAAGTCGGGTATGAATAGGGACAAATTTACCATTAATACGTGCACCAATGCAATGGTTCCCGATGTCGGTGTGTATTGAATAAGCAAAGTCAAGCACCGTAGAATTCAACGGTAATTCTATCACGTCACCTTTTGGTGTAAAGGCGAAAATTTCGGATATTTTCAGGTCATCCTGAATATCTTTTAGAGTAATTAATTCACCATCAGCGGAGGATAATTCCATAGCCATATTTCGTAGCCATTCGATATGACGTTGTAATCGTGCATCATCTATAATCCCTCCTTCTTTGTAGAACCAGTGTGCTGCGATACCAAATTCTGCTTCCCGGTCCATCTCCTCAGTGCGAATTTGAATTTCTAAGGGATATTTACGGGGAATGAATACGGTGGTATGGAGAGAACGGTAGCCATTACTTCTGGGTTTTTTTATATGGTCGCGGAACCGTTCAGGAATTAGATTCCCTAACTGATGGGCAATATCCAGCACGCTATAACATTCCTCAACTGTAGAGACAATGACCCGTATTGCGTATAAGTCCATTACCCGTTCCAAGGGGATTTGTTGTCGTTGCATTTTTCGGTAGGTGCTATATAGATGTTTTGGCCTGCCTAAAATACGTGCCTTGATACCAAGTCTCTGCAATTCTGTTTGCATATAAGCGATAAGCTCTTTTATTTCCCTTTCACGTTCCTGTTGGGTTTTAGCAATTCGTTGTTTGAGACATTCATACTCTACAGGTAAAAGAACAGCAAAAGAAAGGTCTTCTAATTCCATTTTCCATCGGTAGATTCCAAGGCGATGTGCAACAGGAGCATAAATGTTCATTGTTTCCTGAGCAATTCGGGTTTGAGCCTCATCTGATAAGTATTGGATAGTCCGCATATTATGTAGGCGGTCAGCCAATTTTACTAATAACACCCGAACATCACGCACACTCGCTATTAGTAACTTGCGTAAGGTTGCCAACTTGCGGATTTTCTCATTTTCACGGAGGACGGCTTTCATTTGTTGTTTTGAAACGGCGGTAACCCCTTCAATGATGTGTAGTACTGCTCTTCCCATTTCCTTTTCGAGCTCTTCACGAGATAGTGACGTATCCTCAAAGACATCATGAAGTAAGCCTGCCATTATAGTACTGGCATCCAGACCTAATTCTGAGAGAAGTTTCGCCACTTCGATAGGGTGAATAATGTAGGGTTCTCCAGAAAGGCGTTTTTGTCCCTCGTGGGCATGCTGGGCTAAATCAAATGCTTTTTGTATTCTACGGATGTCCTTTTCATTCATTCCTGCCGATTTAAGATATTCCGATAAAGACGCAAATCTCTCCTCAACATCGGAAGGAATGATATTCGGTGCAGAAGAGTTCATATTAACCCTTTATTTTTTATTATATCAAAACAACAATATATTTTTCTTGTTAATTTTTGGTAAAGATCATTAAAATTGGAACTTAATTAGGGGCATAGAGTAGATGCTTTTTAGTAGTGTCTCTCTTATATCTCTTTTTTTACTTCTAATTCGTAGTATTTTTTTATGTTATCCCTAATGCTATTGTACGTTTGCCTTGCTATAAATTCTGCTTCGTCCCGTCGTTCCTTTGCTTCCTTAAAGTGAGTAAGAATAAAGTCTACAATATCCTTATCTAATTTTTTTGCATTTGCCATAGGCTTCATAATACCGACCACTTCATTTTCAGACAACTCTGCACGGTAAGGTCTCTTTTCGGTTATCGCTGTAAAAACATCGGCTATGGATATAGTCCGTGCAATTATATGAATATCATCCTCTTTCAATCCGAAGGGATAACCAGAACCATCTAACTTTTCATGGTGGTATGGGGCATATCTAAGGCAAGGATAATCACCATACATAGTTTCCAATGCGATGTGGCTATAGTAAGCATGAGAACGCATTATGTTCCATTCTTGTGAATTTACCTTGCCTGGTTTTTCAAGTATCTCAATAGGAATTCCTAATTTGCCGATATCATGAAGAAAGCCTACTTCTCTGATGTAATTGCATTTTTCATTGGCTGGAGGTGTATTTGTATGAAATAACCAAGATGATATCTCTGCAACACAATAACTATGACTGGCTGTGAACTGGCTTTTAAAGTCAATAAGATGCCCTATAACCTCAGCTACCTTTAAAAATATTTCATTTTCGGGGATATACGTAATGTTATCCTGCAATATCCTTTCTAACAATATTTCTGGGGGGACGGATAGTAAATCAAGCCATAGGTAGTCTCTTTTCTTTAATATCGAATAAAAAACATTCAAGACCTCTGGATGAAAGATGTCTTTTTTTGTCTCAATGTATTGGTAAATATTTTCTATCTGCTCTAAAATAGGTTGTGTTGGATTAATATGAACCGCAATTCTATCTGCTAATCTTATTATGAAACTCTCAATCGGTATTGGTTGTTTATCAGGATACTGTTTTTCCAGACTATTCTCTGAATCGTTGTAATTTACATGATGATACTTGACAATCCGTGAAGGTTGGCTAAAAAAAGGAATTTTATTGAATAATAAAAACACAGTCAAGGAATGGGTTGCTGGGAAATTCTCTTCTAATAATAGGTAACTTTCTTTTTGCGATAATGAAAGTAAACCAACATCATGTATAGATGAAGCAACAACCAAGTCTTGAATGGATTGAGGGGATAATTCTAAATGTTCGCCGATTTTTTTACTTAGATATGTAACTTGTGCTAAATGGGGTGCTAAGGATGGGTTAAATAACCCAAACATCCTATTTAAGAATTTTATAAGATTTGTTATCAGCATCTAATTTCACTCATGTATTAAAGGGTAGGTTTTATAATACAATTAAAACTGTAATGCTTACAAGATGTATAACACCTGTTTCTTTGGTGTGTATTCCTATGGGATGTTTAAAGAATACAAATAGGGATTACTTTTTCTCTTTGTCTATAATTTGTTGTAATTCATAAGGTATTGGAGTGGAGACGGGATAACCTAATTTTTCACGAAGTTGAATTGCATTAATCAAGGCTTTCCCTGCAAAGTGATTATTCATTAGAATGAACACACGCTTGGCTTTGGTTCGTATATTTTGAATTCGCTCAACCCATGGGTCTAATTCCTGTTCACTATAAAGGTAGTTATATCTTTCATCACGGCTGGATTCTTCTGAAAACCAATGTTCTGCATTTCTACCGTGGAAACGAACATAAGCAAATTCAGCAGTTACTTCCTCAGTAGGTGGTAGACAATAGGAATCTACTAAAGGTTGGTCTATATTACAGAAGGCTATGGCTCGTTGTCGAAAACCTGCTAAAACCTGTGGATGAAACCACGATTTATGGCGGAACTCTACCGCAACTGGTAAGGTATAGAGAGACGAGATAAGTTCAGCGAGGTATTTTCTGTTTTCAGGAGTGCGATGAAAACGGTATGGAAATTGAATGAGAATACAACCTAACTTATTCGCATTTAATATTGGTTCAATAGAGTGAACAAAGGAGTCTATATCTTGAGGTTCTAAATGCTCCTTTTTTTCATGGGTGAACTTATTCCACAGTTTTACTGTGAATAAAAAGTCTTTATCGCCCTCAACTTGTTTTACCCAGTTTTTACTCATGGATGGGTTTATAAGTCGATAATAAGTAACGTTTATCTCAATACAATTAATCCACTGTGCAAGGTAGCGGATAGGATGTGTGGTCTTTGGCAATGTTAATGGAAAAACAGTCCCTTTCCAATCTTCATACGACCAACCAGAAACGCCAATATAACATGGAGATAATCCTGTTGTTGGGTGATTATTTGATATTGTGGAATTCATGCTAATGTGAAAATGTATATCCTTTTTAGTTATCTTATCATTATGTTTATCTGTAATAACTAACTAATTATAATGAGAAACACAAGTGTAACCAGAAATAATATCATGGAATTATAAATATGATTCGAACAAAAGAAGAGATAAGACAGGAACAACTGGAAAAATTAAAATGGAAAGTGACTTCATATTTTTTTTGGAGTGCCCTTTTCCCGTTAGCAGTTTTTTTGCGTCTATATAGATTAGGCACATGGAGTTTATGGTATGACGAGTGTGCCTCTATTCAGTTAAGTAAACTGGTGGATAACAAACTTAGTTTCCTCTCGCCAATGTTAAATAATGAACCGCCTATGAACCCATTACTTACATTTATATGGGGGCATATACTTGGAGCCATTCGATTTTGGGAGTTGTATTCTGTTTGGGATGATTTTGCATGGCGATTGCTTCCCTGTTTTTGGAGTATCTTGTCCGTTATTGTGTTTTACCGAGTTTCGAAATGGATGCTGGACAGACCGATAGCGGTGGTTATAGCAACGTTGTTATTTGTTATTTCACCTTTTCAGATTTATTATGCACAAGAATTGCGAATTTATTCCTTTTATGTGTTGTTAAATTTATTAGGTCTTCTTTTCCTATTTCGTATTCTTTCAAAGAATGGATGGAAGGACTGGATTGGATTAGGTTGTATTTTTGTCCTGCTGATGTATTCCCATTATTTTAGTGTGTGGACAATTTTTATTACGAATTTATTTATCCTTGTTCTTATGGGTTTAGGTAGACGCAATTTGTTTCGAAAGTGGTTCTGGACCAATGTAGTTGCGGGCATATTTGTCTTGCCTGCTTTATATCTTGCGTGGGAGTTTCACCAAATTGTATCGAACATCCGTTATGTGTGGTATCCAAACCCGACAATAAAGACAGGACTTATCACGTGGAAAAACTTTTTTGCTGGTTATACATCGGACACGACTGTTTACTGGATATTATTTTGCCTGTCCTTGTTCTTATTTGTATATGGTTTATGGGCATACCGTAATCAACCTGAACAAGGGTTTTATGTCTTTCTAATGAGTCTTGTTCCTATCTTTATAAATGTTTTTTTCTGGGGGGCAAGGCATTTTTCCTTTTATGAACACCGATTGTTTATTTTTTCAGGGGTTGTTGCTTTGTTTGCAATCGCAAAAGGAATCCATGGGCTAAGATACAATGCAGTCCGAGGGGCAGTTTTATTTATTTTTATTCTTCTTACCAGTTCATGTTTGCTGGATTTTTATAATCAGCGGTTGCATCCTGTAGATATGCATCGACTGGGTGTTTATCATAAGGTTGATTTTCGAAGTGTAGGAAAGTGGGTTCGAGAACATTTTCAAGAAGGAGATATTATTATTTACCCGAGTCATTTTATGGCTCCTTCTATGAGGCACTATTTAGAGGATTATCCTCAATGTCGGGTAGGTATGAGTGCTATTGATGTTCAGGTGCATATCGATACATTTGGCAATCCAACACTGTTACAACATCATGGGTTATTACCCGTTCCGATTGAACAGGCAACAAGGAAATATAACCGTCTGTGGTTTCTGGAATCACATGGTATTACTTTTGAATACAAGCCACATACAGAACCTATTCGGAAATATCTTAATGAAAACTGGGAAAGAAAGGAATTTAAGATTTTCAGTGGTTTGAGTGTCACCTTGTATCAACGAAAAACTAACACTTCAGGATAGGACAAAAAATGGGAAAAAGTGTCTTCTGACTTAATTGGTGATGCTTTCTTTGTTGCTATGATGACGAACTTCTCGTAGTATATTTAGTTAAGACTAAATAAGGTTGAGTTTTTGTAATACCTGTTCAAGCCGTTTGTATTGGGGTTCACTCATAGGTACTAAGGGCAGACGTAGGATGTTCTTAATCATACCCATCCGTGCTAATACTGCTTTTACAGGCATAGGATTGGTTTCATAGAATAATGCTTTGAATAACGGCATGCACCGATAATGTATTTCACGTGCTTTGGCATAGTTTCCTTCTAAAGCAAGGGTGCACATGTGGGCAATCTCTGCAGGGACAACATTTGCAGCGACAGAGATAACACCCATTGCACCTACAGACATCATGGGCAGAGTGAGACTGTCATCACCTGACAAGACAGTAATATCGCATAGCGAAAGAATTTGAGAAACTTGGTCAACGCTACCGCCAGCTTCTTTAATACACACAATATTTGGCACTTTATTTAACTCTGCCACTGTTTCAGCTTCCAGTTTAATTCCTGTTCTACTTGGCACATTATAAAGCACAATAGGTATATCTACCTCTTTGGCAATGGCATGATAATGAGCAATAAGCCCTGCTTGTGTAGGTTTATTATAGTATGGGGTGATTAATAAAGCACCATCACATCCAACCTCTTTGGCATAGCGGGTTAAATCGATGGCTTCTGCAGTATTATTTGACCCTGTTCCTGCGACTATAGGAAGCCTACCTGCGACCCGTTCTACCACAAAACGAATACATTCTTTTTGTTCTTCATGGGATAACGTAGCCGCTTCACCAGTACAACCACAAGGGACTAAACCATGCGTTCCCTGCTGAATATGAAAATCTACTAACTTACCGTATGCATCAAAATCTACTTCAAAATTTTCCTTAAATGGTGTTACTAATGCGACCCATGAACCCTTAAACATAGTTATTCTCCTTATAGTGTTTTCATAGTTATTTTACTTAAAATGGACTCTCCTCTTCCTCTGCATATTGTTTTGAGGATGAATCAGGAGCACTTGACTCATCTACATCACTTATCGGGGAAAACAACTGATACCTACGGTAAAATGCTAAATGAATAGACCCTATTGGTCCGTTTCGTTGTTTTGCAATATCCAGCTGAATGTTTACAGGGTCTTTAACCTTCTTTTTATCAGCCTCTTTTTCACCTTTTTTTTCCTGTTTTCCGTGATGTAAAAAGAGCACAACATCAGCATCCTGTTCGATAGCACCAGATTCCCGCAGATGGGAAAGCTTTGGTATCGCTGACTCTCTTTCAGCCTCACGACTTAATTGGCATAATGTAAGGATAGGTATACCTAACTCACGTGCCAAACCTTTAATTTGTCGTGAAATTTCTGCAATTTCTACCTGTCGATTTTCGCCACGGTTTGCCACACTCATTAATTGTAGATAATCAATAATAATAAGTTTAACTTCGGGATGTTGTAATAAATGACGTCGCGCTTTTGAACGGAGTTCCATAATATTTATACTTGGTGTGTCATCTACATAAATATACGAATCTGCTAATTGCCCTCCAGCCTCAATAATATGGGCTAATGAATCCTTCGCCAGATTTGTTTTACGCAAAAACTGCCCATCTATTCTCCCAACCATGCAAATTAATCGTTGGATTAACTGCTCCTTCGCCATCTCCAAACTAAAGATTAACACGCCGTAGGGGTTGCCATCCTTATCCTGTTGGGATGCTACGTTTTTTGCGATATTTAATGCAAATGCTGTTTTTCCTACGGAAGGTCGAGCTGCAAGGACAATCATTTCCGAAGGTTGCAAACCACAGAGATAATAGTCAAGAATATCAAAACCTGTTGGTATACCTGTAATTACCTCTCCTTTTTTAATTCGGTCTTCAAGCCCTTTTACGATAGGTTGTACAATATCTTTAAACGAAAAGATGGGATTAATTTTCCGTTGTGCAGCAATAGTAAAGATTTCACTTTCTGCGTGGTCTACCAGTTCCTTAACAGGCGTCTGTGCTTCATACGCTCTGCCAATAATATAACTGCACCGTTCAATCAGGCGTCGTAACATTGCCATTTCGAGAACAATACTTGCATAGTAAGTAATATTTGCGGAGGTTGTTACAGAACTCATTAATTCGGTGATATACGAAGCACCACCTGCATCTGTTAATTGTTTTTTAGACTCGAGATGACTAATTACAGCATGAACGTCGGGTTTCTTCTTCTCATGGATTTCTATCATAGCATCAAATATTATTTGATGCGGAGTATAATAAAATAACCCTTCTGTGTTGAACCCGAAAACATCTAAGGCTTCTTTAAATGCTTCCGCATTTAAAAGTATTGCCCCCAATACATACCGTTCTGCTTCTATCGACTTTGGGGGCTCACGGTCAATCAGTCCCGGAAGTTTTTCAATGTTGCTTAATTTTTTCCGAGACGATGACATATCAATTAACCTTCATTATTCTCTGTCGAATTTTCATCCGTAAGCTGGCTTACCCAAACCTTCAATTCCGCAGTAACGCCACTTCCTAATTTTACTGGGACACAGAAGATACCTAACGTTTTTATGGGCTCTTCAAGAACAATCTGTTTGCGGTCAATGTCAAAATGCATTTTATGGAGTTCTTCTGCAATCATTGCGGACGTTACAGAGCCAAACAGTTTATCCTCATCTCCAGCTCGTATTTTGAACTCGATTGTAATGGCATTTAACTGTTTAGCTACCGACTCCATCTGTGCTTTCCGTTTTGTTTCGCGCCTCTGAATAATTTCAAAATGATGCTTGATTTCAGCAGCAGATGCGGACTGCACAGATACAGCTAATTTGCGCGGAATAAGATAGTTGCGAGCAAAACCATCGGCAACATTTACAGTTTCTCCGACCTTTCCTAACTTCTCAATGTCGCGACATAGTATCACTTTCATAGTCTTTCTCCCGAATATTAGAGTTTATTAATTATTCTTAATTATTTATTTATATTCATGCTATTATTTTTGGATTCATCCGATTGTAAAGTTGTGACAACACATTTCGGAATTCCCACCATGTATCAAAAAAGCCTACAGTGGCAAGGAGTGGAAAACCCCAAATACCGAAAACGAAAACAACAATAATCAATGTAATCACAATATTCCATTGGAATAGCGAGGCGCAAAATATAAGAATACTTAGCCCATTTAGCCAATAAACAAAGCTTAAACCTACTGCTAAATTGCGTACAATAATTCGTGGAATCTCACCTATTCCATAATGTTGGTCGTAGATTATGACAATTGCAGATAAAATTGCCAGCCAAACCAGATAATCTGTCGGTCGAATCTGAGCAAAGGTACCTAAATTGGGATTTTCCCAACAGTTTAAGCCATCTTCACATGGGAAGGTTCGTAACCGTGCTATTATAAGACCCAATATTATCAATGATAATAATAGGCTTTGTCCAAACATCAGTCCTAAATGGAAATCTTCCCAATGATAATCAAGATACTTTAACCCTTCGATAAAGGTCGTAGAGGAAGGTGGCATACTATCCGCTTGTTCTTTACTTAAATTGTTTATCTCGGCTATTCTCGCATTGACCGAAATTGAAATGTCTTTTCTCAACTCTTGCCAAAATAGCATAGTTACACATGTAAAGAGGAGAAATATGACACCCGTGGTAAGAATCAGGCAATGAGCCCATGAATATCTTCTTAATGCAAGTCCTAAGGAGATACTCAGCATTGCACTTCCAATAAAGGTTGCTAAGCTAATCAGAATGATTTCATATTCCCATGTTAATTCTTCTATTTCCGCTCCTAAAACAATTCCAAATGCTAATGCAACACATAATAGGAACGTACGTTTACGAGAACCTCTTGCCACTGTTGGTCCAATAAGTGCAACTGAAATCAGAGGGACAAAGAAAAAAAGTCCTTCTCCAACCATATAGGCTGTAATCAAGACAAGAAACAATATTTTCGCCAAAAAACCTGACATAATAAGATATCTTTAATTTTAGGAATACAAACGTATCCTTTTCTTTTATTCTGCGACAAAAGGAAGCAGTGCAATCTGTCGTGCTAATTTGATAGCACGATTTAACATTCGTTGTTGCTTCGCTGTCGCACCTGTAATCCGTCGAGGTATAATTTTTCCACGTTCAGTTATGTAATGTCTTAAAAGATTGGTATCTTTGTAATCAATATATACTATCCGTTCTAATGATAAACGACTCACCTTTTTGCGGAATATTCTCTTCTTCTTACGTCTTTTTAGTCGTTTCATTCGAATCTTTGATTTTGCTTTTGCAGAGATGTGTGCCATAAGACAATCCTCTTTATTATTTAAGTGTTTTTAGTTCAATTTAATTACAAATAGAAAATTTAGGTAAAAGAAAGGTTAAAACGGAACATCGTCTTCTGGAAAATGGTTGATGTTATTTTGAGGGGGAACTTTCCCCTGATTTGGGGAAGCATCTGGATACGAGCCTCTTTCCTCATCAGGTGGAAACTCCTCAACGTCGAAAGATTCACCTTCCGCGGGTACCCAATCGAGGGGACTAACTCGCCATGCAACGATTTCAAGACGTGACCGACGTTGCCCTGTAGCACGGTCTTCCCACTCATCCAATCTCAACCGACCTTCAACCAAAACAGGCCTACCTTTCCGCAATTGTTGACTTGCGTATTCAGCTTGACGGTCCCAAACCACAATGTTTGCAAAAACCGTTTCTTCTTTGAAACTTCCGTCTTTCATACGGTATCGACGATTGTGGGCTATGGTAAACCGCGCAACTGACCTTCTACTGGGTGTTGTGCGAAAATCAGGTTCACGGACTACCCGACCCGCAATCAGAACTATGTTTAAATCGGGAACCCTCACATCTGACATAATTCATCGTTCCTTTTTTAAGAGTTATTCCTCTTCCTCCTCATCCTCTTCAATATGAGTCGGAATTGGGGTAAGATTTTCTTTGTCTAAATCTGATTGCTGTCCATAGCCTGCTTCTAATAGCTCTTTGCGTCTCTGTTCTTGATCCGCTTCCAGACGGAGCGTCTTCTCGTCAAAATACACGACGATGTAACGAATAATTTGTTCACTAAGGCGGAAATAATTTTCCAGTCGCGCTATAAAGTTGGGAGGAGATTGGAAACGTATCAAAATGTAGATACCTTCCGTAAACTTTTTGACCTTGTAAGCTAATCTCCGTCGACCCCATACTTCGGAGCGCACGATAACCCCTCCGCTCTTTACGACCAAATTCTCGGTCTCGCGGGCTATCGCCTGGACGTCATCGTCTTCCACTTCCGGGCTGACGATGAACAGCGCTTCGTAAGTTCGTAATGACATAAGATACTCCTCATTACGGTTTGGGTTTTAATGGTACGGATAAATAAAGAAACCATATTATATCAAAAGTAACTCTCACGAACAAACTGAAATTATAATATGGGAACTAAAATAAGAGGCTACTATGTTTATATATATTTATAACATAAGTTATATTTTCAAAGTCTCGGCAGGTTTAGGAATTTATAATAGAGAAATGCTCAATGCCAAATTGTCTGAAAAAAATAGGTAATAATACCTTTAAGAATTCGTCTTTGGTAGGACAGGAGGATGTACCAATTTCCTTTTGTAATGAGGTTACGGGTTTATTACTAATTCCACAAGGGACTATCCACTGATATGGAGTCAGGTCTACGGTAAGATTAATGCTAAACCCATGCCATGTAATTCCATTCTTAACACCGATGCCAATAGCACAAATTTTTCGGTCTTGAACCCAAACACCTGTTAAAGGTTTTAAGGTTGTGGCTTGGATGTGAAAGGTATGTAAGGTCTCAATAATGATGTCTTCCAGTTTACGTAGATATTGGTGAACTGTTATTTTATGTCGGTTAAGGTCTATGATGGGATAACCAACGAGTTGTCCTGGGCCATGATAGGTAATATCGCCTCCACGGTCTATATGATAGAAATCAATACCTCGTTCCCGACACAGATTTAGTGGAATTAGTAAATGCTCTTGTTTGAACTGTCTCCCTGCGGTGAATACTGGCAAATGCTCAAGTAGATAAAGGTATTCTGTATTAGAGCCCAAATGAAGGTTTTCTTTTTGTTCTAATTGGAGTTGATATATACTCTGATAGTCCTGTGGTTTATTAAAAATAACGACTTTGAATTCACAATCTTTCATCATTTTTATACGTCATCAGATTCGGATAGTTTGGTAGTATCAATGGATATATTTTCTCGTAGATTTAATGGTATTCCAATTTCGTATGCAATACCTAATGGTTTTCGTTGGTAGGAACGTATCCACCCACGATGGGCTAATATAATGAAACGTAATGCGGAAAGTTCTATTCTTGTCCCTCCCTTTTTCCTCTCAGCGTAGCTATCAGCCAAATCAATTTCTTCCGTGTTTTCCAGTGAGAACGGTTCAGCTCCTTCAATACGAAACACTATCTCTCCTTCCTTTTCATAGACCGAGAGACGAACCCAAATCCTCTGTTGTTCATATTGCCCCTCAACAGCATTGCGGATTAGATTGGATAAGGCACCAGCTAATTTTTCGCTATCTGCAAATATGAACCTGAGTGGTTTAGGTATCTCTTCTACATCGATAATCGCATTATATTTCTTGATAATATTAGAGCAAAGCGAGATAGCCCGTTGAATAATATAATCAGTAGTTTGTTTCTCTATATTTATTTCTTTAAGTTTTGCAAAACTTAAATATCGAGCAATTAAAAGATTTATTTGCTCCGTTTCGCCTAATATATATTTCAAATTACTGACCAAATCTGAGTTAGTAGAGAACTTATCAATTAAAAATTCAGTAATTCCTGAAATAACACTTAAAGGATTACGAAATTCATGTACCATTTCCGCTGTCAATTCGCCGATGTGTTCTAATTGTTTATACATTTCTAATTCTTGTTGAATCTTTTCAATATCTGTTAAATCGGTAAATAAAAATACAACCCCGAGAAGGTTGCCTTCCTCCATGATTGGAGAGCCATTTAAGCCCAAAACTATGTCTTTACCTTGTCCAGAAATAATTATTCTTTTTCGTATAACGGGTTTTTTACTTGCGAGTATCTCACAATAGATATTTACGAAAGGAGATAACTCTTTGACTTCGAAGATATTACACTTTTGCAAATCTATTTCTTGAGGTAGTTTTAGAAATCTTACTGCGGATGGATTTGCAATTAAAACGCTTCCATCCTTATCAACGATAATAATGCCACTTTCTAATTGTTGTATAACCTGTGTTAATAATTCATTCATATTGTATTCATAACCTAAATAATTTAATGTTTATATTTTATTTATTAATGAGAGAGGTTTTGCGATTTTTCTTTTTCTGACCTTAATGTTTCGAAAATCTCTGTTAGTCGTACAAAATCGTCCCAGGTGAGTGTTTCAGCTCGCCGTGTAGGGTCAATTCCTGCAATTTGAAGCCCTTCCAGAACCGATGACATTGGTAATTGCAACAAGGGAGATTTCCCTAATGCATTTTTAAGGTTCTTTCTCCGTTGTGAGAAGCAAGCATGAATAACCTGTAATACATGTTTCCGTTTTTCGAGCGATATTATAGGTGGGTTAATCTTTCGTAAACGGACAATACAACTGTCCACCTCTGGACGTGGGACAAAACAGGTTCGTGGAACAAAGTGGACTAAATCCACATGGTAAAGGGATTGAATTGCCAAACTCAGAACTCCATAGTCCTTTGTCCCAGCAATAGCAGACATTCGTGCACCAACCTCATATTGGACCATAACCACAATTCGTTCAAAATTTACAGAGCACTCTAAAAAATGAAATAATACTGGGGTTGTAATGTAATAAGGGAGATTTGAAAGCATTTTGTAATGGCTTGCACCTGGTAAAAATGTATCTATCAAATCTGAGATTTCGTGATTTAGAATATCTCCCCGAAATAATTTTACATGTGGTAAATGACCAAAACGGTTTTCCAGACAAGGCATAAAAGAAGGGTCTATTTCTACGGCTAAAACTCTACCTGCATAGTGAACAATATGCCATGTTAAAGCACCCAGTCCAGCGCCTACTTCTATGACAGCATCTTCTTTGTTTAACCCTCCCGCTTCAATCATAATGCGGTGAATATTATCATCTAAAAGCAAATTCTGTCCTAATCGCTTTTTAAGTCGTATGTTATACTGCCTGCACAAATCTCTAAGGGGAGGCTTATCTACATGGACAGAACTATTATGGGGAGCAGATATACAAGGTGCGTTTTCTATTTCCCGGTGATTTTGATTTTTCATAGAGTTATAATATCACGGACTATCTACCATTGTAAACATAAATTTGGCTTTTGCAGAAACAGGAATTTCAATACGGAAAGGAACCTTAACATTCCCTTTCTCATCTTTTGCATCCTTCGGTAATTTCATAGGAATTGTTATCATAACCTGCGGTATAAAAGACGGGTCTAACGGTTTATTTTGTGAATAATATTCAGCTGGGGCGTTTATAATAATATAACTCGGTTCACCCGCTTTATATTCTTCCGAAGGAAATTCAAATTGCCCTGCAAAGACCCAGAGGTCTTTGTTCTTATCTGGGCGTGTTATCGTTCCACTTAGTCCAAATGAACCTTTAATCGAAAAACCGTCATCTCCGACTAAGGGGGATTGTTGAATAGAAAATGGGATTCCTGCTCCAGGCATACCAAAGCGAATTGTTGACTTGTTTACTTTTTGTTTGTTCTTTTCGTCAGGTTTCGCCGATTCGTTATCCTTGGTAGTAGGTGGTGCTGTTTCCTGTATAGGTGTTGTAGATGAAGTCGGACTTACACCTGATATTTCTGATGGTTGTCCTGAATTTGTCTCAACCTTTATATCTCCTTGTGGTGGTGTACTCGGAATACAGGCACTAAATAAAGTAGAAAATATAACTATAAACAAAGATACAAATACAAAAAAACATAATTTCATAAATGAACCTCTCTAACTTAAAATTCTATATTAAACGTATATTATAACGAAAAATGTATATTAAGAGATACTTACATTCTTTGTTTATAGATAATTGGAACCTCACAATAAACGAAAATAACCTACGAGTGGATGCGGACGGATTTAAAAAACGTTTTTATGGAGAGATTTTGTTTATAGTTTTCTTTATTAATTTGAAGAGGTATACAAGGATATAGATACTCATGGAGGTAAGGACGATAACGGGCCCAGCGGGTAGGTCAAGTTTATAACTGCCCATGAGTCCTATAGTACTGGTCAACATACAAAGGATAATGGAGCCCAACATTAATAATGAGAGACGTGATACAAATTGCTCTGCAATTAGTACGGGAAGAGACAATTGAGCCAAGACAAGAATAATTCCAACCATAGGCATCATCATCACCACTGTAACCGCAGACATAATTAGTAAAAGCATATTCAGAAACATGACAGGAACATTCCTCACACGGGCAAATTCCTCATCAAAACAATAAGCCCAGAACTGAGGATAATATACAAAAGCAATAGCAAGAATGATAATATCCAAAAAGATAAGATTCTTTATTTCATTCTTTGTAATAAGCATGGTGCTACCGAAAAGATAACTCATCGGGTCAACATAGCCAGGGGTATATGCTAAAAATACCATCCCTATCGCCATCCCAACAGCCCAGATGGCACCGATAACCGCATCTTGTCTCCCTGTAATGTATTTAGATACCAAAGAAATAATAATAGCGGATAGTATACCTGCGAATAGTGCCCCATAAAAAGGTGTAATAAAGCCTATCTGGTATCGATGTTGAAGGAATAGAGCCAAACCGACCCCAGCAAGCACAGAATGAGATATGGCACCTACCAATGAAACCATATTTTTAGTAACAACATACGAGCCGACGATGCCGAAACTAATACTTGCCAATATCCCCGATACAAAGACATATCTTAGAAATGGAAAATTAGGGTCAATGAATGCATGCCATAGTTCATTCATGGTTATGTCGCTCCTGAATGTGAATAAATCCATGATGAACCAACTCAATATGGCTACCGTACAATTCTCGGATAATCGCACCAGTAAGCTCATTTGTTGGATGTTTCTGGACGGTTCTATTAACGCACACAACTGTATCTACATATTCGGAAACAACCCCTAAGTCATGGGAAACCAAAATAACTGTTAACTCACGGCTAATTTGCTTCAATAAATCCATCAAATTCTTTTCTGCAACTGTATCTACATGTGCTGTAGGTTCATCAAACAGAAGAATTTTCGGCTGGCTCACTAGGGCACGGGCAATTAATACACGTTGGCGTTGGCCTCCTGAAAGATTACAAAACATTTCTTTCGATAATGAACCTAACCCCACAATATCTAATGCATCTCGGGCTTTTTCCCTCGCAGAGGCTGAAAAACGTAGCCATTGCTGTTTGTGGACTAACCCCATTAAAACGACTTCTAATACGGTCGCTGGGAAAGACATATCTAACTGGAAATATTGTGGTACATAGCCGATTCGGTCACGATTTCTCTCTGGTTTCTCACCAAAAATGAGGATATTCCCTTTTTGAGGTTGTAAAAGTCCTAACATGAGTTTTAATAGGGTCGTTTTGCCACTGCCGTTAGGACCTATAATAGAAACAAATTCCCGAGCAAATATATCCAGATTTACATTTTCAAGGATATACTCTTTTTGATAAGTAAAATACATATCCCGTATACAAACCGCTGGAATAGTATCCCCTTTTTTAGGTAATGTGGTTGATGAATTACTTGTTGTTATTCTTTCTGTCATAATGTTTTTTAAATCTCTCTTTCTTATTTATAGGAATCGGATATTTTCTCCGCAATGAACAAAAATTGATTTAACACATCCCGTTCAAAATCGTTCATCACCTCCACTCTCCCTCCAATAGCATTTGCAATAATCTCTGCGGGTTTTGGGTCAAATTGAGGTTGAATAAAAATTACCCGAGTCCCTTCTCTCTTCATCTGTTCGAATAGTGTTTGCATTTGTTTTGGCGATGGAGTCTTCCCTTCCATCTCAATATAAACCTCGTGCAAACCATACGATTCCGCAAAATAACCAAAAGCAGGATGATATACAAAAAAACGTTTTCCTTTATGAGGCAATAATATCTCTTTGATTTTTTTATCTATCTCTTCAAGGTCACTTAGCCATTTTTTATAATTCACCTGATATACATCTTTCTTTTCGGGATTATTCCTGACTAACGTTGAGTATATAGTGAAAGACATTATCTTTAAGTTTTCGGGACTAAGCCAACAATGCAAATCATTATTTCCTCCATACTGTTGAGAAAGCCTATGTTCGTAGTGAGAATGAATACGCTCTTCCCGCCAGTGGACATTCTGCGTAACATCTACACATTGCACATTGTTTTTTGTGGTTTCCAATGTTTTTACAATCTTCAATTCGTAAGGAAAGTTGGTATGAAAAAATGCTTTGGCATGTGTCAGTTTCTGCAATTGTGATGGGGATATATCAAAGGTATGAGGATTCACATTGGAAGCACATATTACCTGCACCTGCTCCTGTGGAAGTATAAGACGGTCAAGAATCCCTGCAACTGGTGGAATCCCTGCATAATAAACGTTCCCTTCCTCTATTGCCCATAAACAAAATGGGCTGAATAAATTAAAAACCAGTGCAAAAAATATACAAGTATACAATCGCATTTTCATGGGTTAGTAAGCCTTGTTACTTCTTTGGTGTATGAGTGCAGGTTAAATGTCGTTGATTGCATTCTTTGCAAATAACAACCTCGTGATGTTTTAAAAAATTCTGTAAATGATTTCTCTGTGATGCTGAAATCAAACCTGTTCCACCACACAGAGGGCAAACATTATCCAGTGCCATTAAAATAGCATTGCGAATAAATTCAGAGCGGTTCGTCATTCCTTCTAATGCCTCCCAAAGGGCTTTGTCTGCTTTGAATGAAATAACTTGCGGTTCAGAACTCATAGTCATTATTACTCCTTTAACTTTGTTTATAGAAAACGCAGGTAATACATTGTAATACCATATCCATATATAAAATGTCAATTAGAACTTATACACACGTGTTAGTAATTTCTGAGCATCTTTAAATAAATTGACACGAAAACTATAAGTACATGAATTTCAACAGCCCTCAAATGATTTTCATATTATATTCATTTTTTGTTCATGATGAATTGAATAGATGGACAAACAGCATTATCAAAAGAATATCAAAATAGTAAAGCAATACTATCTCTTGCATACCAATATTTGGGCATCATTTCTTGCCTGTTGAATAATTTGCAAGTCATGGCTAAAATCGATAAATTTAAGGTCAGACATACCTGCTTGTCGTAAGCCACCAAGTTCACCGTGCCCGCGGAGAAGCAGGTCTTGTTCAGCAATTTCAAATCCATTATTTGTTTGACATAGAATTTTTAATCGTTCGATACCAGCGGAATTAAGGGAGGTAGGTACCAAGAAACAAAACGAATCATAAGAACTTCTCCCAACTCGACCGCGTAATTGGTGAAGTTGAGCAAGTCCAAAACAATCAGCATTTTCTATAACAAGTGTAGTAGCATGTGGAATATCAACACCAACCTCAATGACTGTGGTACAGAACAAGACATCAATTTCTCCTTTTCCAAGGCGATTCATTACCTCTGCTTTCTCATTAAAAGATAACCTCCCATGGAGCAAGTCTGTTCGTAATGTTGAAAAAGCACCGTTACGCAGTGTTTCATAGATATTGAATAAAGGTTTAAGGTTCTCCTTATGAGTTGATTCCTCAATGCTTGGGCAAACCCAATAGGTGGCAAAACCGTTCTGAGCCTGCTTTATTATAAAGTTCAGTAAATCCTCTCTTTTTTCTTCACGGACAATATGAGTCTTAACAGGTTTTCTACCTGATGGTAATTCGTCAATGATACTAATATCCATACCTCCATAAACAGTTAGGGCGAGAGTTCGCGGAATAGGTGTTGCAGTGAGATATAAAATATCGGGAGCCTGACCCTTCATTCGCAATTTTTTCCTCTGCATCACTCCAAAACGGTGCTGTTCGTCAATTACGACCAACCCTAAATTTTGGAACTGTGTCGTATCCTGAATTAAAGCATGGGTTCCAATGACAATATTTACCTTACCATTGGCTATCTTTTGACGTATTTCTTTAGCATTCCTTACAGAACCTGTGAGTAATGCTACCTGAACAGGTAGGACGTTAAGGAAATGTTGAATATTTAAATAGTGTTGTTCTGCCAATATTTCAGTAGGAGCCATTAAAACAGTTTGATAGCCACTATCTACAGCAGAGAGTAAGGCATGTACAGCCACCAGTGTTTTGCCACAACCGACATCGCCTTGAATAAGCCTCAGCATTTGTTTATTTGAACTCATATCATGTAATACTTCATCTATAACCCGTTTCTGTGCATTAGTCAAACTAAAGGGAAGGCTTTTTTGGAATGTTTTAAGAAGTGAACCATTAATTCTATGTCTACATATATGTTCTGATGCGAGGTTTGTTGTTCTCCATGTTAACCATTCTTTTTGTAATTTCAACACTTCATCATAGGCTAAACGTTGGCGTGCCTGTTCTATCTCTTCGATAGAATCTGGGAAGTGTAGTTTTCTTATGGCATCTTGTAACGTCATAAATCCACGGGCATTGATGAATTCTTCAGATAATGTATCATCAATTAAAATTTGCGTCAATACTTCATAAATCCATCTACGAAATGAGCGAAGCGAAATACCCTCAGTTACGGTGTAAATAGGCACTAAACGGGAAGTGTGGATGCTCTCTTCTTCAGGAACATACTCTTCATACTCTGGATTATTCATCACGAATCTGGAATTAAATTTTTCGATAGAACCGTATAAGAAAAATTTCTTTCCCGTTTGAAACACATAATTAATAAGATAGCCTCTTCCCCAAAAAATTGCCTCTAAGTTGCCCGTATCATCTTTGAACATAACCCGTGCTTGTTGAATACCTTTCGATAGAAAAATACGCCTTGCCTTTTCAACCGTTACCAACAAGGTATATTTATTGCCGTTTCTAATTGAGTTAATGGTGCAAATATTTCTTCGGTCTTCATACCTACGAGGTGGGTAGAGCAATAGGTCCTTCACGGTATAAATACCCATCTGATTTAGTCGCCGTTCACGGCTTTTACCAATTTCTGGAAGTTCTGAAATTGATACATCCCAATGATGTGGATATGTAGATGCGAGATTCTTTTTTGCACCCATTGAAACATTCCTGTAATACTAAATGTCATTCTTGTTATAGAATATTATATTCTTTCTTTTTAGATTGCTTCCCGTCATAAACAAATCAATCACAGGAGTATAGAACATGAAACGGAAAATTAAATTTCTTCTACCTGTCCTATTTGTTATTGTTGTGTTAATCGCTGGATTTTATTTTTGGTTATACCCGATACGTGGACCAAAAGAGAACGTGGATGTGCAAAAGGCTTTTTTAGAAGAAGTGGAAGGCACAAAGGTTCTTCACTTAAAAGGAACACCTTATGAAATGGGGTTTCAACGTGGTGTATTGCTGAAAGATGTGGTTCGTAAAAGTTTAACACGATTTGACGAACTTCTGGAATTGGCAAAAAGGGAAGTGGGACTACCAAAATTTGCGGCGAAGTTAATTTTAGACATAACATGGCGTTTATGTTCACCTCATATTCCACCAAGATATGAACGTGAACTGGAAGGATTGGCTGATGGTGCAGGTGTAAAATTGCAGGATTTACGGAGAGTTCATGTCGTTTCTGTTATTACAGAACGGGGTTGCAGTTCTTTTGCAGTGTGGGGAGAAGCAACTACCGATGGCAAATTATATCATGGCAGAAATTTCGACTGGATTATGGAAGCAGGTATTCAGGACACTGCAGTCCTCTTTTGTTATGAACCTGAAGGGCTAAACTCTTTTGTTTCGGTTGGCTATGCCTGTGCAATCGGGGTATTGTCAGGAATGAACATGCGTGGCGTATCCATCGCTCAAATTGGTGCAACCAACAAAGACCGACGTATTGATGGCATTCCACTGGAATTCTTACTCCGCCGTATCCTTGAAGAGGCTTCAACATTAGATAAGGCCTCCGACATTATCAAATCTGCACGGCATACCGTTGGATATAACTATGTAATTGCGGATGGAGATGATAATCGTGCACTGGCATTTGAAACCTGTGCTCATCATGTCGCTATTTTTACCGATAATGACCCAAAGGAAACTGTTGAGTATGCTATTCCCATCCCAAATGCAGTTATGCGTGCAGATGAGGCAATGGACCCGAGAATTCGCTCCTTACAAACCTGTGCCAATGCACCAAACATGCCTTACGGTTCTAATTCTTATGACCACCGATACAAAGGGATGGCAACACGGATTAAGGAAAATTACGGCAAGATTGACCAGAACATAGCCCTTGAAATCCTGAAGGCTGTTGCAATGGTCAATGTTAACCTTCATAGCGTTTTATATTGCCCGACAGACCTTGAATTATGGGTAGCACACGCTAAAGGGAAAGAAGACGCCGCAAAACAACCATACATCCATTATAAGATGAAAGAACTATTCGATCCCAACCGCAAAAATAATGCAAAAATCATTCAATAAATTATAACGTATTATCATAAATTTATTTCCATCTGCCATTTAATATTTCATCTTGAAATAGATTACAGTAAAATCTACGGACCATGGCGACAGCGTGTTGTATACAAGCCTGTAGAATGTGCACATACTGAATTTTGTACGCTACAAGGGACTTTTTACTTTAGAACTGTATTTAATATTAATAGTTTTTTAAAGAGGGGACAAATGAAGATTCAAACGGATGTGTTGTTGTGAATACTTTTTTTTAGAACTCGTTATTTAATTCCACCTTCTGTAAACAAAGCTATAACAATAGACGTGTGATTTGACCTATCCATTAACTTATTGTAACCTGTAAAGTAATGTTGCAGAAGAATCCTCCACTATCCTACCGTTCAAGCATTCGGCTAATTCATTGGTTTTCGATGTATATGGGCGGGTAAATCGTTGCTTTATCTCCTCTTAATAACCACATGCCTATACAAATACCGAAATACATTTCCTTTATTCCCCTTTGGAATGAACAGTTTTGATACCGCACTAAACCATCAATCCCCAGCCCCGTACTATGCCTCACCTAACATAACATATTACCGACTCCTACGACAGATTAGACACCACCTTTAACTGATGGAGACGAAATGACCTGTCTGTTAATTTCTCTCTATGCTTCCACTAACATACTGTTTGTGGCTTAACCTCAACTGCTTCACAAAACCCATCACGGATTCCTTTAACTTCTTTATTATCTTGCCCAGTTAAGCCATTGTTTTAGCATTAGGTTGATATTTCATCCCAGCCATATCCACCGCTCCTTGTTTTCCTGTTATTATTTGCCTATTCTCTTTCTTATTTCTAAATACCTGTAAAGTTTACTTTTTACATAATAAATTTCTATGTATGGTATTATTAAACCCATTTGATAGAAAAGATAATAAAGGAAAAACTGTTTATGTCAAATTTTAATAAGTTCTTTGAACAAAGCGAAAATAATGAAGAAAATTATTTTTCTTATATTTTACTATCATTGTTAGTGAAAGTGTCCCTTTATAGTTTTCCTGGGATTTGCTTTCTTATGACTGCCTTCTTATTTTTGCCGTCGTTGGTGGATGAGTTATTAGGTGCAGGGCGAAAACCGATTCCACATTTATCCTGGGGAGAAGCAGGACCAAAATGGAATGATGAGGTTCTACTAAATAATGAGAATGGAAAATTGTCTTATAATAATGATTATGCAAAAGAATTCATAGAATCGGTTGCGAAGAAACCTTTGGTAAAGGCGGAAAAAAGAAGCAGTTCACCGTATATATGCCTGGCAAAACTTGCCTGTGGTAAAGATGTAGAAGAAGTAAATAAATATTTGCAGGAATTGAAACCTTGGTCATACAGCGGTTCTTCATGGTTTTTGTTTAAAGGGGATTATGATTTTACGGAGGTGGTGCTTACGAGGATTATGTATCTTTTTGGAGATAATCCGAAATTGATTTACCAGGAGACATTGGAACATGTGCTTAATGTCGGGTTAGTAGAAGAAGGAGGAAAGCCGAGAATTGCTGTTCCCAAATCCCTGGGTTGGGTTCGTGATACAGAAAACCATCATTTGATGACGGAAAGTAGTAGGTATTTGAAAAATCAGTGGCTATTTAAATATGGAAGTTCCACAATTACACCTGGGAAGCCCGAATATGATAACAAAACTAATGGTTTGGAGAGGTGGCTTATTGATTATCTTGAAGATATGCTTATGAATGGTGAATATGAGTTTAATTCCATTCCTTACTTGTTATATGCGGTTCAGGCATTGCTAAATCTGGAAGAATTTCCTGATTCGACAGAGATAAGGGTTAGAGCACATAAGGTATTAGATAGTATTAATTGGAAATATGCATTAGGTAGTTTACAGTTCCGTAGATGTGCCCCTTTCCGTCGTAGATTTGAATATGCCGATACGACATCTTTAGTGATTGACCCACATACTGCATTAATGCGATGGTGGTGTCTGCCTGAAAGCGATAATGCCCCGGGCAAGGAAATGACCCGACATTCCCGAATTCTTTTTGCTGTATTATCTCCATACACTGTCCCTCCTATTGTGAAGAAGTGGGCAAGTGAAAAACCTCATGATTATTTTGTTCAGATAGGTTATGGGGAAAATGGAACTCCTGAAATATACAGTGGAGGGACGGAATATCTAATTAGTGCAGGAGGAGTATATAGAGGTCTGCGAGCCATGATTATTCCGAGACCTACAACCTTATTATTAAATGATAGAGAAGTAGACATTAATAAATGCTTTCATATAAAAGGCAAGGGCAAATGGTGGTGCTGGAACAATACAGGTGTTTACAAAAGATTTGCAGTAGGAAATTCCCCCGTATCTATTCCACCACAATATACTCCCGTTGCTCAGAAGGAAGCGTGGTTCGTTTTTGCACCTGAATGTGCAAGTGGTTTGTATGTTTGTGTTTATAATGATGAGAAATTTGGTTTATTGTATTTACCCGATAGAAATAACCTTTCTCCCAACAAATTGTTATCAGAACTCATCAACAAAAATCCTTCGAGAGAAAAAATATATTCATCCTTCGTGTTTTTAGATGATAATAAAATCGAATACGATGTTAACGCACCTGCGGGAATGTGGGTGATTAAATCCATCAATGGTGAAACAATTAATAGAAATTGCGATACATGGTCCCGCTGGAATGGTAATATCCCCACAGAATTATATACGCATTAGCAGTATTTGCCTGCCATACTACTTGTAATTACAAAGGTATTATCAACATCCTTACATGTGTGTTTATCGCGTACATTCTACGTATAGGATTAGTGAACCACTATGTTAAGATAGAAGATAGATGCAATTACATCAGTTTCATAAAAATAACATCAAACTATTACAACAAAATAGAGAGGTTGGTTAAATCTGATATTTAATTTGACGTTAATAGGGATACTACAAATGAAACAAAAAGATGATTTCAATGAAGGTAAAATTGTGACTTATGAATTTCCAAATGGACCTGAAATTCAAGTTAAACCTGAAAAAGACACTATTTGACTTGATCCACATTTAATTGCAAAACTTTTTGAAATTGATAGGACAATTATTGCCAAACATATCAAAAATATATACAAATCAAATGAGTTAAACGAAAAATCAACCTGTGTAAAAATTGCACAGGTTTCCTCTGATGGAAAAATTAGAAAGATGAACCTATATAATTAGACATGATTATTTCTATTGGTTATCGTGTTAATTCAAAAAAAGTAACATAATTTCATATCTGGGCAACTAAAACGCTTAAAGAACCTCTGGTTAAAGGTTATACGATAAATGAAGAAAGGCTTCTACTTATAAGGAGATAGCAGAATGATAAGAACTCTATTAAAGATACACAGACTAATAATGATTTGCTTATTTGTCATATCTTTGCCATGTTTCTCAGACAAGATGGTATATTTGAGTGATATGCCAGAGCGTATTATTTCGATTACACAGGGCTGGGGAGAGACGGGCTGGGATGTCTCTGCACATGCTTCAGGGCAAACTCCAATGGAGTTGCAAATAGGGGAGAAAAAATATCAGAAAGGTATAGGACATCATGCAGTAGGAGAGATTGTAGTTGATTTAGGTGGTAGATATAGACATTTTGAATGTGAAGTGGGGGTTCAAAAACAAAGTGGGACAAATACAGGCAGTGTGGTTTTCCAGATATTTGTGGACGATGAGAAACGCTGGGACAGTGGTGTAATACGGGAATTAGATTCTCCAGTGCCTGTTAAGATTAACTTAGATAACGCCCGTGAACTGCGTCTTGTGGTTAAAGATGGGAATGATGGTATTACCTGTGATTGTGCAAACTGGGCAGATGCAAAATTGATTTTAACGGGAAATGAAGAAAAAACAAACAAAGATAATAATCTAGATATTGCATCGTTTGCAGATGTGATTACCTGCGACCCGAGAAGATATGAAGGGGCTCGTTGTTCCAGAGTAGAAGAGTTCCCGCCAGAGGATGTGTTTTTGGAGAAAAAAATAACTTTACAGGAAAGTGGATTATACGAAGTCCCAGATTACGAAGGATTAAAATGTATTGGATTGCGTTGGTATGAAAGACGAAAATTAACAGATCTTGAAATTGAATTTGCTGATGATAATACCCCCTCAAAAATCAGAGTAGAAGTCTGGACAGGCGAATCTCCATGGCAGGGAAAATGGCAAAATGTAAATGGTGAGATTGAAATGAAAGGGACCCAATGTGCTTTGCATATACCATGGCGGGATAATCTTTTTATCTGGAAAGGCACAGAAAAAGTTAGATGGGTCTTTGAAACTGACAAACCACTATATATAAAAAAATTGAATGCATATAGCAATTCATACTGGGAAAAAACCGTTATAAGATTGGAAAAAGAAAAAAACGATACAAATACTCAGGCAACCCTTCAGATTTATAATGGAAAGTTTTTAGAATCGTTACATCCGTTAAATCAAATATGGAAACTTCCTGAGCCATTAACACTTAATCTCCTTTATAGTGTCCCTCGAAGTGATAAAGGGGATAGAACCCTGTTATGGATTCGTTTGCCAGATACAAAGTTTTGTATTGCAGTTGAGGACATCATGAGCCATCCCTGTGTTTATGTGCCTTCTGCAGGTGTTTTCGCAGTTTTACAATCTTCCTCTCTTACAATAAATGAATACAAAAAGACGATAGAAGGCAAGCAAAGTGTTCTTGATAGCGTCCGTTCTCTTCCAGAACAAACTTTTCCAAATGCCATGGAAAAGATTCACCGTCCCATTCAGGATAATGGACCCACGATGCTATCCCTTGCGTGTGATAATAATAAATTCATTGTGGAGAGAGAAGGTTCTATCCAGTTTAACGACCTTTTTATGAAGGTTCGTATGGGGAATACCGACAAATTAAAACGCACTCTTTATAATGCCTGGCTCCCTATCCCTGTAATTGAAAAAAATGATAACGGCATTACATATTTTTTAAGAACCTTTGTTGCTCCCTATAAAGAAAAAAAATCTTTGTGTATTTCGGATTTTGAAATAAAAAATAATGATGTGAAAGAAAAAACTCCAGATTTCTCTCTTTCTTTTTACTCCAACAAAAAAGAGGGAATAAAAGCAGAATTAGAAAAGAAACATAATATTATAGTTGTAAAGAAGCAAGAGAAGATAGTAGGTATTTGCAAAATAGAGAATTCAATTGGGGAAATAAGTGGAGAAAATATTCTTATAAACCATCCAATATCTCCAGGGTCATTTATCAAATTATTTGTCATCATCCCATCAGATATAAATATAGATATAAAAGTATTAGAGCAAATAAAAGAAGAAGAACTCCTGGGAGAAACAGTGAAATACTGGGAAAACTTATGTGCAGACTCAATGAAAATAGATATACCTGAACCCTTACTTAACAATGTTATTAAAGCATCGCAGGTGCACTGTTTAATTGCAGGACGTTCCGAAGAGGATTTAATTGCTCCATGGATAGCCTCTATGTCATACGGTCCATTAGAAAGTGAAGCTCATTCCATTGTATATGGAATGGACCTTATGGGCTGGCATGAGTTTTCGAAGAAATCTCTGGAATACTTCATAAGCAAGTATAATGATGCAGGTTATCTGACCACAGGGTATACATTAATGGGAACAGGCTGGCATTTATGGACATTAGCCGAACATTACCGACTTACAAGGGATAAAGAATGGTTAACAAAATATGCGGATAAACTATCCCGAGTTTGCGATTGGATAATGGCACAGTGTGAGAAAACGAAAAAAATGGAAGGAAATGGAGATAAAGTGCCAGAATACGGGCTTATGCCACCAGGTGTTGGCGCGGATTGGAATCGTTTTGCATATCGGTTCGCTATCCAGGGACATTTTTGTGCAGGACTTAATGGAGTGGGTTCCATATTAAAAGATATAAACCATCCATTAGCAGATAAATATATAGAAGGAGCAAAGGATTTAAATGCATCTATTTTAAGAGCATTCGAATGGAATAAGGAGAGAACACCTGTATTACCGCTTTCAAATGGGAGATGGATTTTACCCTATCCACCTAACTTATATACCTTCGGCACCTCCGGTGAAATGTTTCCCGGAGAAGATGCCGGCAGAAGTTGGGCGTATGATGTTGAATTAGGACCGCATCATCTAATCCCTCTCGGTGTACTGGAGCCATACAGCAACGATGCGGAAAACATTGTCCAGCACATGGAAGATTACTGGTTCCTCCATTCCGATTACTGGTTCGCTTTTAGTGGTGAAGGAGATTATCCAGAAGAAGGAAATAAACAAGACCCATTCAATTTGGGGGGATTTTCAAAAATCCAACCCTATTACACGCGAATAGCGGAAACTTATGCTATGCGAGACGAAATAAAGCCTTTTATCCGTTCTTATTTTAATGCTATTCCTTCATTATTGAATACTGAAAACCTGTCATTCTGGGAACACTTTCATAATATCGGAGCATGGAATAAAACACATGAAACGGGTTGGTTCCTTGTTCAAACACGAAAAATGTTTATCCGTGAAGATAAAGATGTTCTCTGGTTGGCACCATTTGTTCCATCCTATTGGCTCGAATCAGGAAAGCAAATTACAATTACAAACGCCGATACCTACTTCGGCAAAGTAAGTTATGATTTATATTCATTAGATAACAATGAAATAGATGGGAATGTATATCTCAAAAAAGATGTGGATTTCAGCAAAATAATACTCAGAATCCGACATCCTTCCAATAAATCCATTAAAAAGGTCTTAGTAAATGCTACCGAATACGCTAACTGGGATACCCAATCAAGTGTTGTCTATCTATTCCCTACCCCCAGTAAGATTGAAGAAAAATGGGTTATTAAATGTATGTTTTAATAAATTTATATACATTATAAATTATATTTTTATTTATCAAAATATTATTAATTCACATAGAATAATTTTTAGAGAAATGCTTTATTAGAGAGAATAAAAAAAGAAGAGAAGCAGTTGAGATAATGGAAATAGCAAAGATATCAGCAGAGGAAGAGAGCGCTTACAGATACCTGCAAGCACTCAGACTGCTCAAAACGTACCCGCATTGTCCGTACTACCAATTCAAACGAATAGGTTGGATAAAAAGATGCATATACAAGTGCAACTCCTGCGGTTACAAATGGTCACCAAGAAAAAGTAGCATTTCAGAGAATACCCGAATTCAGTATAA
>ERZ795045.470-NODE-470-length-51743-cov-33.627534_pt1 | contig 51743 bp, 53 predicted proteins | sample MGYA00375129_ERZ795045 | MGnify/ENA primary metagenome ERZ795045 (study PRJEB30174, sample SAMN05720166) | activated sludge metagenome | isolation source: anaerobic digester from wastewater treatment plant | place: Japan | collected 2015-05-15 ...
GCTATTGGACCGGGAGTTATCTCGGCAATGGATACCATATCAAGAAACTCTTTTAAACTTACTAATTTGTAGACATTTACAAGTTCATCTTTTATTATAGAAAGAGAGCTCCATCCACCTCCATAAGAAAAAAAACCAATTTTTAAAAAAATAAGAAAAAGTTTAACTATCATTTTTTCTTTTTAATGTAAAAATAAAATATAAAAAAGTTATCATGAGTAATGTATAAATAGAGGTAATTTTAACAAGATGTATCAGTAAAAAACCTAATAAAAGAAATAAAAATTCAAGATATCTATATTTTTTTATCAAACCAAATAAAAAATTTATAAGAATAACTGAAATTCCAACTCTTATTCCCTCTAAAAAATATTGAACATAACTTAAATCAGCATATCTTTTTATAAGTGATGCAATAAGAGAAATTGTAAGAAATGGAGGAATAAAAACAGCTAAAACATAAAATAGTCCTAAAAAAGCTCCAGAAAGTTTCATTCCAACCATAAATGCTGTATTTATAGCAATTGGACCGGGTGCACTTTGAGCTTTAGAAAAAAGTATATCAAAATTATCTTTTTCAATTATATTTTTTTTAATAATTTCTCTTTCAATTATTGGAACCATTGCATAACCACCCCCAAGTGTTAAAGCACTTATCTTTAGGAAAGTAAAAAATAGTTTATATTTGTTCATTCTTCTATATATATTTTTTCAACATAAGGGGATGTGAATGAAGATAAAACTCCAGCATAATTCAATCTAAATGATATAATATCACCGACTTTTAATGAAGGTAATTTATTTAAATTCAAAACCATATGATCACTCGATGCCCCAATTATTTTTATATTTTCGTTTCCTTTTATACCTGATAGAATAATATCTTGCCTTCCAATTGATGCAATTCCTCTTATCATCATTCCTTCATCTTTAAATTCGACCTCTTCTTCGAAAGCATCTTTTGTTTTCTCTCCCCAAGGTAAAGAAGGTTTTTTCTTCACTTCTATAAGTTCTGCATCAAGTCTAAATGTATCCTGTCTCAAACCAGGTAGGGGCTCCCTTTTTATTGCATCAACTCCAAGAAAAATTCCCTCTCCGACTCTTATTTGATTTATAAAATCTGGTATTTTTTTATCCCAAATCATTCTTAGTAAATTTGTACCTCCACCTGATAATGTTTTCACTTTTATACCCTCTTCTTCAATTTTAAGTTTCAAGTCATATAAAACTTTAAGATTTTTATAATCTGGAATAATTCCTGAAAAACAGGTTGTGTTTGTTCCTAAACCAAGAAATTCAATATTTGAAAAAGAGGTTATTTTTCTTACAAAAGGAACAACATCTTCAGGCATCAATCCTTCCCTTAACTCTCCAACTTCAACCATTACTATAACTCCATGTTTTTTACCAGTTTTTCTACAGGATGAAGCAATTTTCTCTATTGTAACCATTTCAGTTTCTAAAGAATAATCAGTTAATTCAACGGCACTATCGATTTCTGAAAAAGAAGGAGACCTCAAAAGAAATTTTTTTACATTTATATCTTTATAATTGAAGATATTTTTTATTCTTGAATCAGCAATAACATTTGTACCCAAAGAAAATAAAGTTCTTACTATATTTTCATCACCCTTTACAACTTTAACAACAGGTATCAATTCAATTCTACTTGTTTCACACTCTTTCTTTATTTTTAAATAATTTTCACCAATTGCTTTCAAATTAACAAATAATTTAGGATACATAACTTAAAAAATTATAACTCAATAAATTCATTAATTCAAAGTTATTTTAGTTAGTATAATTAAAATTAAAAATTAAATTAATTTGATTTTTATAAAATTTTTTTAGAATTTTAAAGGAGGTTTTATTAAATGAAAACTATTAAATTAGTTAGAATTTTAATAATTATAGGTACTATACTTGTATGGATTCCAATTTTAGCACCTATTATTTTTACTATTTTACTATTAATAAAAGAAGGCATTTTCAAGTTTGATTTTCTAATGCCAATGGAACTTTTTTTCCTGACAATTATTGGTGGAATATTATTAATAATAGCTACTTTTATAAGTAAATCATATAAAAAGCCTATAATAATAAACTTTGTTATTTTAATTATCATATTTTTTTCCATAGGATTAATAGCAAATCTTACTGGATTAGCATCTGGTGAAACTGAACCAACTGCTTTCTGGTTTATTTTTTTAATTATCTGTACCTTTCTATTTATTTTTATAAATATTTTATTAGGTATATATGGAATTTTGTTATTAAGGAAAGTATTTAAAAAATAATTAGTTAAATATTTATTACAGATTTTAGTTTCATTTTAATTGATTTTAAATCTTCAATTTTTTTATCTTCAGATAATTTATATATTCCATATAATTCATAAGAAATTGATAAGATCTCATTTTCAGATATTAATCCTAAAAGAATAGAGGTTTCAAATATAGACGCTATCTTTGAAAACTTGATCAGTAATAAATGTTGTTAAAATTATAAATGAAAAGGGAAAAAGGAGGAAAATTTTAAAATATCTAAGAAAATATTAAAGATTTGCTGAAAAAGTTATAGAAGGTAAACTCAACCATCTTATTATGTGAATATGTGGTAAAATTTATTTTGGAATGAAAATTTTAGGAATTGAAACTTCTTGTGATGATACCTCAATGGGTATTGTGGAAAATGGTAAATGTCTTTCTATGACAAGAGCTACTTCAGAAGATTTTCATAAAAAATATGGGGGTATTGTTCCAGAAATAGCAGCAAGAAAGCAACTTGAAGTTTTTCCCTATGTTTTAGATGACCTTATTAATAAGCTCAATATTAATTTAGAGAGTTTAGATGGTTTTTCAGTTACTATAGGACCAGGTCTTGTCGGGTCACTTCTTGTTGGTGTAGAAGTTTCAAGAACATTGGCATATTCTTTAAAAAAACCATTAATAGGAATAAACCATCTTGAAGGTCATATATATTCAATTTTTTTTGATAACAAGATTGAATTCCCTTTTCAAACTCTCATTATTTCTGGAGGTCATACAATTTTACTTATTTTTGAAGACCATCTTAAGTATAAAATTTTAGGTGAAACTGTTGATGATGCTTGTGGAGAGATAATAGATAAAATTGGTAGAAGATTAGGTTTTCAATATCCAGCAGGAGAGGAACTTGATAAACTTGCTTTGAAAGGGGATCCTTTATATTACAAATTCTCAACACCAAGATTTAAAGAAAAAGATAAAGAATATAATTTTTCTTTTTCAGGAATTAAAACAGAGGTTTTAAATATAATTAAAAAAGGGAATTTTAATCTCGAAAATTTAATATCATCACTATTTTATGCTATATATGAATCATTGATGAACAATATAAGAAAAGTTTATAATAATACAGGAATTAATAAAGTATCAGTTGTTGGCGGTGTTTCTGCAAGCAAATTTTTAAGAAAGATTTTTTTAGAAGAAAAAAATTTTGAATTCTATTTTCCTTCTTTTAGCTTTTCAACAGATAATGGTGGAATGATTGCTCTTGTTGGTGAAGAATATTTAAAAAGAGGTTATGAATCAAACATTTTTGAAATAGACGCCATAAGTTCTCTTGAGATAAACAAAAATCCTTTTATATATAAAAAAATTTAGGAGGTAATTATGGATAGAGATGAGTTAATTAAAATTGCAGAAAGTAATGTGCTTCCACATTATGCCATTGTTAGTGAAATAAGAGAAAAAGAGCCAAAAATTATTGTTAAGGGGAAAGGGGCAAAAATATATGATATTGATGATAAAGAATATATTGACGGCCTATCAATTCTCTGGACAGTAAATATTGGTCATGGTAGACAAGATATAATTGACGCATTAAAAGAGCAGCTTGAAAAAATTAATTACGCAAGTTTGTTTGGCGGTTATTTTAATGAGCCTGCTATTAAACTTGCTGATAAACTTGCAAAAATAACGCCTTCAAATCTCAAAACCTCTTTCTTTATATCAGGTGGGTCTGAAGCCGTTGAATCAGCAATAAAATTTGTAAGACAATACTGGGCTATTAAAGGTTTTCCTGAAAAAAAGAAAATAATTTCAAGAAGAGAATCATATCATGGAGTAACATATGGAGCTCTATCTGCAACAGGATTAAGGACCTATAGACAACCATTTGAACCACTTCTACCATTTTTTCTTCATGTTTCTCCTCCATATTGTTATAGATGTGATTTCAATAAAACAAAAGAGACATGTAATGTAGAATGTGCAAAACAGATAAAAGATTTAATCTTTTATGAAGGTGCAAAAACAATTGCGGCAATAATTATGGAACCAGTAATGAGTGCAGCAGGTGCTCTTGTTCCACCTAAAAAATATTTTGAAACTGTTCAAGAGATTGCAAGAGAAAATAAAATTATAATAATTGCTGATGAGGTTATAAATGCCTGGGGAAGATGTGGAGATTTATTTGCCTCAACAATTTTCGGTCTTGATCCTGATATTATGGTTTTTGGAAAAGGTATTACCTCAGGGTATGCACCTCTTGGAGCAATGATAGTAAAAGAGGATCTTTTTGAAGCTTTTACCGATGTTATGTTTGTTCATGGACATACATTTGGAGGACATTGTTTATCAACAACAGCTGCTTTAAAAAACATTGAATTAATTGAAAGTGAAAAATTATATTTAAGAGCAAAAGAAAAAGGAGAAAAATTAGGAAAATTATTAAAAGAGTTGACTAAACATAAAAGAGTTGGTGATGTAAGGGGTATAGGTTTTCACTGGGCTATTGAGTATGTAAAAGATAAAGAAACAAAAGAAAGAATACCATCAAATATTAAATTTGCAATGAAAGTAGAAGAAGCAGCTTTTAAAAAAGGTTTATATCTTTGTAGAGCATCTGTTGATAAAACATATATTGCTCCTCCTCTTGTAATTGAAGACGAAGATATAGAAAAGATAGTTGAAATTCTTGATGAATCAATTGATGAAGTTTCAAGAAGCGTAGAGATTTAATTTTTTTTGAAATTTGCTAATTATTAAGCAGTTTTATAAATTTAAAATTATGTTATAATTTTGTCTATGGAAAAGATAAAATATTTTCCATGGGAAACATTAATTGATATTTTATTAAATTATGTTGATACTGGTATCCACATAGTTGATAAAAATGGTGTAACTCTTTTCTATAACAAAGCAAATTCAAAACTTGAAGGTTTAAATGAAGATGAAGTTATTGGGAAAAATATTCTTGAAATATTTCCGTCTCTTACATATGAAACCTCAAGTTTACTTAAAGTATTAAAAACAAAAGAGCCAATATTGAATAAACTCCAAGTTTTTTTAACATATAAAGGGAAAGAAGTGACAACTTTAAATTATACCTTTCCTCTTTTTTATAGAGGTGAACTTATTGGTGCTGTTGAATTATCAAGAGATATTACAGAAGTAAAGAAATTATCAGAGAAAATAGTAGAATTAAAAAGTAAAAATTTAAAACCAAAAGAGAACAAAATATTAAAAAGAGGTTGGGATGATTTCAAAACTAATGATAAAAATTTGATAAAAAAATTAAAAGAGATAAATGATTTTAAAAATTTCAACACTCCTATTTTAATAATTGGTGAAAGTGGAGTTGGAAAAAGGTTGTTAGCTGAAATTATACATTTCACTTCAAATAGAAAGGATAAAGAATTTTTGTATCAAGATTGTGATAATGTTGAAGAATCAATTCTTGAAGAATCGATTTTTAGTTTAATTAAAATTTCAGAAGGTTCTACTTTTTACATTGCAAATATTGATAAAATGCCTTTAAGATTGCAAAATAAATTGACCTATTTTCTTGAATCAAACGAATTTAATTTTAGATTAATAACATCGATTGAAAATTTGCCAATATTTGAAATAAACAGTGGGAATTTAAAAAAAGAGTTATTTTTTTTGATTTCAAAAATTGAAGTTATGATAAGTCCATTGAGAGAGAGAAAAGAAGATATTATTCTTCTATTGAATTATTACTTTGAAGAACTTGAAAAAAAATATAATTTAAATAAAAGTTACGATGATAGTTTTAAGGAATTTCTTCTATCTTATACTTTTCCTGGAAATGTAAGAGAGTTATTTTATATTATTGAATACTCATATCTAAATAGTAAAAATTCAAAAATAACAATTGATGATCTTCCAAATTCAATACATTTTAAAGAATTTGATCTTTCTAAAGAAACATCTGAATTTGAAAAAAAGATGATAAAAGAAACTTTATATCTTACTAATTTTAACATATCAAAAGCGGGAAAAATATTAAAAATCCCGAGACAAACACTTCAATATAAAATAAAAAAATATGGAATAGAAGAAAGGAGAGTTAGAAAATGAAGGGTGATAAATATGGTACTCATAGGGTGATTGAACCAAAAGGATATTTACCACAGCCAGCTATAAAACTCGATAATGATTTTTCAAAACTATATTCTAATGAAATACTAATTGATGTTATGTTTTTAAATATTGATTCTTCATCATTTACTCAAATTGAAAACGAAGCGAATAAAGATAAAAAAAAGATAGAAGAGATAATTTTAAAAATTGTTGATGATAGAGGAAAAATGCAAAATCCTGTAACAGGTTCAGGCGGGATGCTTGTTGGTGTCGTAGAAAAAATTGGTGATGATTTGAAAGAAAAAGTAGAAATCAAAGAAGGAGATAAAATCGCCTCTCTTGTTTCGCTCTCCTTAACGCCTTTAAAAATAAATAAAATAAAAGAGATATATTTAGACAGAGATCAGGTTGAGATAGATGGAAAAGCAGTTCTTTTTGAAAGTGGTGTTTTTGTTAAATTACCTGATGATATAAATCTAAGGACCTCATTATCGATTCTTGATGTAGCAGGTGCACCAATTCAGGTTGCACGAATTGTTAAACCAAACGATTATGTTTTTATTATTGGAGCTGGTGGTAAATCAGGCCTTTTATGTTGTTATGAAAGTAAAAAAAAGGTAGGGCCAAAGGGTAAAGTTATAGCAATGGCACATTCTGAGAAATCCTATGAAAGAGTTAAAAAGCTTGGATTTTATGATCATCTTTTTATAGGAAATGCACAAGATCCTATATTTGTTTTGAAAGAAGTTGAAAGATTAACAGATGGAAAATTAATGGATGTTGTTATTAACTGTGTGAATGTTTCTGACACAGAAATTGCCTCTATTTTAACATGTAAAGATAGAGGTGTTGTATATTTTTTTAGCATGGCTACATCATTTACAAAAGCTGCACTTGGTGCAGAGGGGGTTGGCAAGGATATTGATATGATAATTGGAAATGGTTATGCAAAAAACCATGCAGAGTATGCCTTAAATTTATTAAGAGAATCAAATAAATTAAGAGAAATTTTTGAAGAATATTACGGAGGTGAGAGATGAGAGATTATAGAGAGATAGAGCTTTGGAAAAATGTAGAAGAAGAGGAGTGGAATGATTGGAGATGGCAATTAAGAAACAGAGTAATGGACCTTGATACTCTCAAAAAAGTTGTTAATCTTACACCTTTTGAAGAGGAGGGGGTAAGAAGTTCTTTAAGAAAATTGAGAATGGCTATAACACCATATTGGATAACACTCATTGATAAAGACAATCCAGATGATCCAATAAGAAAACAAGCAATACCAACTATTAAAGAGCTTGAAATAAAAGAAGAAGATATATTCGATCCTTTACTTGAAGAAGTTGATTCACCCGTAAAAGGTTTGACACATAGATATCCAGACAGAGTTCTTTTTTTAATAACCGATCAATGTGGCATGTATTGTAGACATTGTACAAGAAGAAGATTTGCTGGAGAAAAAGACAAATTAAGAACAAAAGAAGAGTTAATGGCAGGAATAGAGTATATAAGAGAACATTCTGAGATAAATGATGTTTTGCTTTCAGGCGGTGATGCTCTTTTAGTTAGCGATAATATACTTGAATTGATAATAAAAGAACTGAGAAAAATACCTCATGTTGATGTTATAAGAATTGGAACAAGAGCACCCTGTACTTTACCAATGAGAATAACAGATGAACTTGTTGAGATGTTAAAAAAATATCATCCAATTTGGTTAAACACTCAATTTAATCATTATAAAGAGATAACTGACGAAAGCAAGAAAGCTATTTTAAAACTTGTCGATGCTGGTATTCCTGTTGGAAATCAATCTGTTTTATTAAAAGGAATTAATGATTGTCCTATTATTCAGAAAAAACTTGTAAATGAACTTGTAAAAATAAGGGTAAGACCATATTATTTATATCAATGTGATTTATCCCAGGGTATTTCCCATTTCAGAACTTCAATTGGAAAGGGAATCGAAATAATTGAAAATTTAAGAGGGCATGTATCAGGTTTTAAAATCCCAACATATATAGTTGATACTCTTGGAGGAGGAAAAATCCCTGTTTTTCCAGACTATTTGATATCAATGTCAGATAGAAAAGTTATTTTAAGAAATTATGAAGGTGGCATTTTTTCATATACTGAACCAATTGATAAAATCTCGTATTGTCCAGAAAATTGTGATTTATGTATTAAAGAACCCCATCTTGAAAGTAAAGATGGTCCAGCTTCTATGATTTCAGGAAAGAGATTATTAATAGAGCCAATAGAATCTCAAAGAATTAAAAGAAGAAATGGACATACTACCAAACATCATAAACAATAAAATAAAAATTCTTTCAATTTTTGGCTTAAGTAAAAATTGTGGAAAAACAACAACCTTAATAAAATTAATTGAAGAAGCAAGGGAAAGAAAACTTAAAATTTTAATCACTTCAATTGGTCTTGATGGAGAAAAATTTGATTCCCTTTATTATTTTGAGAAGCCATTGATAAAAGGATACAAAGGAAATCTGATAGTCACATCAAGGAGCTCTTTAGATAAAATTGATATTAGATACGAAACAATAAAAAAATTTGATATTTTTACACCTCTTGGCGAACTCTATCTAATTGAATTGGTTGAAGATGGTTATGTTGAGGTTTCTGGTCCAATTATACTTAATGATTTAAAAACAATTTTAGATGAGGCAAAAAATTATGATATTGATTTAATTTTAATAGATGGGGCAGTTGATAGAAAAATTGGAACCTATTTTTCAGATGGAGTAATTCTTCAAACTGGATTAAATATTGGCGAAAGTATCGATGAAATAATCGAAGAGACAATTTTCTATAAAGATATATTCACAATAAAAAAAATAGAAGAGGATTTAGAAGAGTTTATTTTGAAAAATTATCCAGAAAAAAAATATCTTATTATAAAGGACCATAATTTAGTCGAGAGCGATACAATTTCTGATACAGATTTTGATTATCTCTTTATTAAAGGAGCGTTAACATCTGAAGTTTTTAAATCTTTGAAAGATAAAGAAAATAAAAATATTATTGTTGAACATCCAACAAAAATTTTTTTAAGTAAAGATGATTATAAAAAATTGATAAATTTGGGTTTTACTTTTTTTACTCTAAAAGAGGTAAAATTATTAGGAATTTCCTTTTCAACTTTTGACCAGAATGGTTTTTTTGAAGAGAATGAGGGTAAAAATTTGTTTAAAAAATTAAAAGAAACTCTAAAACCTTTAAATGTTTTTAATGTTATGGAAAAACAAGGGGATTGATATGAAAAAAGGTGTGTTAAATCTTGATGAAAAAAGAATAACCTATGCAAAAAGTTTAGGAGAAAAAATTGCTAATGATGTTTTTGATGAAATAAAATCTTATACAACAAAATCCATTGAAAGAGCAATTTTAAGGATTCTTGGTATTAATGGAATTAATTCAAAAGGAGTTCCGTATGTGAATTCAGTTATAGATAAACTTCAAGAAAAGGACTCTTTATCAAAAGGTACAATTTTTTTATTATCAAATTCGTTGATAAAATTAAATGTTGATTCCATCCAGAAATTAATTGAAGATATTGATAATGATAAAATTGACATAACAAAAATTGAACTTAGTGATAAAGAAAAAATAAAAATTGTAGCAAAAGATTTAATAAAAGACGGAGTTTCAAAAATTATTGACAAAAAAAGAGAAAGAGAAAATTTGATTTCAGAATATCCTCTCAAAGAAAAGCCATATTTGTATGTTATTGTTGCAACTGGAAATATTTATGAAGATGCAAAACAGGTTAAATCTGCTGCATATATTGGCGCTGATATGATTGCAATTATAAGAAGTACTGCTCAGTCCCTTCTTGATTATGTTCCATATGGTTTAACCACAGAAGGTTATGGTGGAACATACGCAACTCAAGAAAATTTTAGATTCATCAGGGAAACGCTTGATGAAATAAGTAAAGATACAAAAAAATATGTAAAACTTGTGAATTATTCATCAGGATTATGTATGCCAGAAATATCTGCCCTTGCTGCAATTGAAAGATTGGATTTGATGGTAAATGATGCCCTTTATGGAATTATTTTTAGAAATATAAATCCTTTAAGAACAATGATTGATCAGAGATTTTCAAGATTTATCCTCCATATTGGTGGTATTCCAATAGTAACAGGTGAAGATAATTTAATAAAAACTGTTGATTCAAAAGAGTTTTATTATACTGTTATTGTATCTCAAATAATCAATGAACAACTTGCTAAAAATTCTGGTATGAATGAAGATGAAATTGGCCTTGGTCATGCATTTGAATTAGACCCAAATTTAGAAAATGGATTTTTATATGAATTAGCTCAAGCACAACTTGTAAGAGAGCTTTTTCCAAACTCACCAATAAAATATATGCCCCCAACAAGATACAAAACTGGAAACATATTTTTTTCACATATTATGGATACACTTTTCAACATTGTTTCTGTTCTTACAGATCAAGAGATTCAACTTCTTGGAATGTTAACTGAGGCGCTTCACACTCCTTTTGTCCAAGATAGATACCTATCGATAGAAAATGCACAATATATAAAGAATAATCTAAAATCTATTTCAAATGAATTTTATATTAAAGATGATGGAATTATAAGAAAAAGGGCTTTTGAGGTTTTTGATAAGTCTGTTGAAAAACTCGAAGAGATATCTTCAATAGGAATTTTCAAGGCTTTAGAAGAGGGATATTTTTCAGAAACCAAAAGGCCAAAAAAAGAGGGAAGAGGGTATGATGGAGTGATAAAAAAAGATGATGATTATTTAGAGTTAAATGATTTAATTTGAAAGGGAGTAACTATGGACGAGAAAGAGAAATTTGTAAAACCTTATGGTGACACGCAAGATGATGGAATAATTCAAATGAGTTTTACAATTCCACTTTCTTTACCACTTTCAAGAGAAGTTGCTAAGAGAGTTGTAAGAGAGATGGGTCTTGTTGATGAAAATATTGTATATGAAAAAGATATATATGGATTCACATTTTTTATTGTCTACGGAAAATTCAATAAATATATTGATACATCGAAGATAAAAATAAAAGTTGAAGAGATTAAAAAATTAGATTATTTCGAAATTGAAAAAATTATGGAAGAAAAGTTGGATAGAAAGATAAAAATTATTGCATGCACATTAGGCACAGATGCTCATACAGTAGGACTTGATGCAATCATAAATGCTAAAGGTTACAATGGAGATAATGGTCTTGAGAGATATAAGGGTTTTGAAATTTTAAATTTAGGTTCTCAAGTGCCACATGAATTCTTAATACAAAAAATTAAAGAGTTCAAACCAAATGTTGTTTTAATTTCGCAAACTGTAACTCAAAAAAATATCCATCTTAAAAATTTAACATTACTTTCTGAACTACTTGAAGCAGAAAATCTGAGAGATAAAATACTCTTAATCTGTGGTGGATATAAAATAACTCCTGAGCTTGCCCATGAACTCGGATATGATATGGGATTTGGAGCAAATACTTATCCATCTCAGGTTGCATATTATATAGTAAATGAAGTTATAAAAAGAAATTTATTAAATAAATGGAGTTAACAATGGAAAAATTAATTATCACAGTTGCCCCTGTTGGGGCAGAAGTAACAAAAAAGGAAAATCCAAATCTTCCAATAACACCTGATGAAGTAGCAGAAGAGGTATTAAGGTCATACAATGCTGGTGCATCTGTAGTTCACCTTCATGCAAGAGATGATGCTGGGAATTCAACTCAAAGTAAAGAAAGGTACGAAGAGATAATAAAAAAAATAAAGACAAAAGTTCCAAATATGATAATTCAAATTTCTACTGGTGGTGCAGTTGGAATGAGTTTTGAAGAGAGAGTAAAACCCTTAGAATTAAATCCAGAGTTTGCTTCTTTAACACTCGGCACAGTGAATTTCGGAGAAGGTGTTTTTTATAATCCCTTAGATTGGATAAAAAGATTTGCAGAGATTATGAATCAAAGAAAAATTAAACCTGAAATTGAAGTTTTTGAAAAAGGAATGGTAGACAACACTTTAAGACTTCTAAAAGATGGTTTACTTAAAACTCCACTCCATTTTGATTTTGTACTTGGTGTCCCTGGAGGAATGAATGGAGATCCAGAAAATTTAATTTTTCTTATAAAATCAATTCCTGAAAATTCTACATGGACAGTTGCGGGAATTGGAAAGTATGAATTTCCATTAGGAATAATTGCAGTAACTTTAGGAGGAAATGTAAGGGTAGGATTTGAAGATAATATTTTTCTTAAAAAAGGAGTTCTTGCTGAATCAAACGCTCTTCTTGTTGAAAGAATAGCAAAATATAGTTTAGAATTTGGAAGGGAAATTGCAACTCCAGATGAAGCAAGAAAAATTTTAAGTATTGTTAAATAATTTATTAAATCTCCATAAATTTTAAATCTTTAGAGATATTCAATTTCGCTTCAGTTTTATTTATAACATCATTAACAGTAGTATCTGGATGTATCTCTTTTAACAATAATCCATCTTTATTTACTTCAATTACTGCAAGTTCAGTTACGATTAAATTGACCTTTTTACTTGCAGTTAAAGGATATGTACACCTTTTTAAAATTTTTGGTTCACCTTTTGCTGTATGTTCCATAGCAACAATTAATTTCTTTGAGCCAACTGCAAGATCCATTGCCCCACCAATTCCAGCTATCATTTTTTGAGGAATTATCCAATTTGCTAAATTTCCCTCTTCATCGACTTGTATACCACCAAGAACAGTAACATCAATATGTCCACCTCTTATCATTGTGAATGATAAAAAGGTATCAAAAAAAGATGTATATGGAAGGGTTTTAACAGGTACATTTCCAGCATTTGTTATTTCATAATCTGGATTCTCTTTGTTCACTTCTCCGATCCCAAGAATTCCATTTTCTCCCTGAAAAATTATTTTAAAACCTTTAGGTATATAATTCGATACAAGGGTTGGAATTCCAATACCAAGATTAACAAAATCCCCATTTTTGAGTTCTTTTGCTACCCTTCTTGCTATAATTTCTTTAGGATCCATTTTAATTTCCTCCTCTCACAATATAGTCAATGAAAATACCCGGTGTTTCTATATCGTCTGGGTTCATACCTCCAAGTTCAAGCAAATTTTCTATTTCTACAATTACTTTCTTTCCAGCAAGAGCAAGGACATGATTGAAATTTCTTGCAGTTCCATGATATTTTAAATTTCCAAACTCATCTCCCCATTTTGCTTTGATTATAGATATACCACCACCGATAGCAGTTTCAAGCAAATATTCTTTCCCATTAACAGTTATTTTTTCTTTACCTTCTTCGACTATGGTTCCAATACCAACTGGTGTTAAGATTCCACCAAGACCTGCACCATAAGCTCTTAATCTTTCAATTAATGTACCTTGAGGTACAAATTCGATTTCTATTTCCTTATTTAAATATTGTTTTTGCGATTCAATATTGGTTCCAATGTGTGTTGTGATAATTTTATCTACTCTTCTATTTTTAATAAGCCTTCCTATCCCTTTATCAGGAAAAGATGTGTCATTACAGATGAGTTGTAAATTTTTAGCACCAGTTTCAAGAATTGCATCAATTAGTATTTCGCTTGTTCCATCTGCAAGGAAACCTGCGATTTGCAATAAAGAGCCATCTTTAAAATCAGATAACCTCAATGCTTCTAAAGGACTCTTAATTTTTTCAAACACTCTTCACCTCCCTAAGTTACAATTATAATATAAAATAAAAAATGTTATAATATTTAGATAGTTTTTAAGTTAAGGAGGTTTGTTATCCTCAGTTCTAAAAAAATAAGAAAAGAATTTTTAGATTTTTTTGAATCAAATGAACATTTAATACTTCCATCTTTTTCATTAATTCCAAAAGACCCAACCCTTCTTTTTACTGCTGCTGGAATGGTTCCTCTTAAATCATATTTTTTAGGTGAAGAAGAACCACCAAAAAGAAGAATTGCAACCTGTCAAAAATGTTTAAGAACAAATGATATTGAACAGGTTGGTAAAACAATAAGACACCATACTTTTTTTGAGATGCTTGGGAACTTTTCAATAGGAGATTATTTCAAAGAAGATGCAATTTTATGGGCATATGAACTTTTAACAAAAAATTTTGGATTAAATAAAGAAAAAATTTGGGTTTCAATATATCCTGATGATGATGAAGCTCTAAAAATTTGGAAAAAAGTTGGAATCTCTGAAGAAAAGATAGTTAAATTAGAAGATAATTTCTGGCAGATGGGTGAGGAAGGACCCTGTGGCCCAGATTCTGAATTATATTATGATTTAGGTGAAGATTTCCCCTGTAAAGATCCATCCTTAGGTCCTTTAAATGAAGGAGATAGATTCTTAGAGGTATGGAACCTTGTTTTCACTCAGTTCGATAGAAAAAAAGATGGATCACTTGATCCTCTTCCGAGAAAAAATATAGACACTGGCATGGGCTTAGAAAGAATGACTATGATACTTCAAAATAAAAAGAGTAATTTTGAAACAGACCTTTTTTCAAAAATAATTGAATCAATTAAAAATAATCTGAATGTTGATTATAATGAAGATAATAAAATTAATATTAGAGTTATAGCTGATCATATCAGAGCAATAACTTTTTTGATTAATGAAAATCTCTTTCCCTCAAATGAGGGTAGAGGTTATGTTCTAAGAAGATTGATAAGAAGAAGTTTTTCATCTGGATGGTCTCTTGGTGCAAGAGATCCATTTTTATATAAAATATATCCATCTGTTATAGAAACATTTTCAGGAGTTTATGATTTAAAACAGGATGAAAAAATAATAAAAATTTTACATAGCGAGGAGAAAAATTTTATTGAGACATTAAGCAGGGGTCTTGACTTTCTTTACAACTTAATAGATAAAGCAAAAAAAATAAACTCAAATGAAATTTCTGGGAAAGACATTTTCTTTCTTTATGATACTTATGGTTTTCCTCCAGAACTATCTGAGGATATATTATCAACAAAAGGTTTAAATTATAATAAGGATGAATTCAACTATATGTTAGAAGAATCGAGAAAAAAAAGTAGAACCATAACTAAAGAGTCAAGAGTTTTTGAAGAAAACCTTGACTATATAAAAATAAAGGATGAGGTAAAAGAAACAGAATTTTTAGGTTATGATATTTTATCAACAGAATCAAAAATATTATTGATATTAAAAAATGGAGAAAGAGTAAATAGTTTAAAGGAAAATGAAGAGGGAATTATAATTCTTGACAAAACTCCATTTTATGGAGAGAGAGGCGGACAGGTTGGTGATAGGGGTATTATAAAAAGTGATAAATTTGAAATTGAAATATATGATACAAAATCACCAGTTGAAAATTTAATCATACATTTTGGTAAAGTGATAAAAGGTGAAGTTTCTTTAAATGATGTTTCTTTTGCGATAGTTGATAAAGAGAGAAGAGAAAGTATAAAAAGGGCTCATACAGCGACGCATTTGTTACACAAAGCCCTTATTACTATTCTTGGTGAGCATGCGACTCAGAAAGGTTCTTTTGTTTCAGAAGATTATTTAAGATTTGATTTTTCGCATTTCTCTCCTTTAACAGAAGAAGAAATTGATGAAATTGAAAAAAATGTAAATTTATGGATATATAAAGCATTTGAAGTATCTACTTTTTATAAAAATATTGACGAAGCAAAAAGGGAAGGCGCTATAGCCCTATTTGGTGAAAAATATGGAAATATCGTTAGAGTCGTTAAGGTTGATGAATTGTCTAAAGAGTTTTGTGGTGGAACACATGTATCTAATACTATCGAGATAGGTTGTTTTAAAATTATTTCTGAAAGAGGAATTGGTACAAATTTAAGAAGAATTGAAGCTGTTACTGGACTAAAAGTGATAGAAAACTTGAAAAATTTGGAAAAAAATCTCAATAAATTAGAATCTATTCTTTCAGCAAAGGGTGAAAATTTGATAAATAAAATCACTGAATTGAAAAATGAGATAAAAAATAAAGAGGATGAAATACATTTATTAAAAACAAAATATTTCGATGTTTTAGTTGAAAAATATATAAAAGATTATAAATTGATAGATGATATTAAATTAATAATTTTAAAAGAGAAATTTTTGAAACCAGAAGATGGATATTATCTGTATGATAAAATTAAAGAAAAGGAAAAATCATTTATATTTTTATTTTTCTCTAACAAAGATTTGAAATATTTAACTATTTTTGTCTCTCAGGATTTAATAGATAAAATTTCTGCAAATGAAATTTATAAAGAATTGAATAATAAAAACTATGGAAAAGGAGGAGGAAAAGATACTTTTTCCTCTGGAAAAATCGAGAAAGTAGAGGGTTTAGAAGAAACAATTGTTGATATTATTAAAAAATTAAAAGTAAGATGAAAAGGATTCTTGGAATTGACTGGGGAGATAAAAAAATGGGAGTTAGCGTTTCAGATTTATTACATATAACAGCTTCTGGTGTTGGTGTTTTTTATGGTGATAAAGAAGAAAAAATGAATAAAATTGAAGAACTGATTAAAAAATATGATGTTGAAGAGATTGTTCTTGGGTTTCCGATATCTTTATCAGGAGAAATTGAAAATCAAGGTAAAAAAATTCTTGAAATAAAAGATGAAATGGAGAAAAGATTTAAAATAAAAATAGAATTAATTGATGAAAGATTTACATCAAAAATCTCAAAAGATAAATTTTTATATGAGAAGAAAAAGGGATTAAAAATTAAACAAAAAAAAGTTGAAGATGATCTATCAAGTGCTATTATTATATTAAATTCTTATCTTTCGAGGTTGAAATGAAATATATAAAAATTTTTGTTATTGTTTTTATAATCGTGCTTTTATCCATTCTTTCGTTTGGTTTTTATGCTTATTTTGAATCACAGCCACCTTCTGATTTCGAAAGTAAAAAGGTATATATAAAAGAAAATTTAACAGCAGAAGAGATAGCAGAGAAACTAAAAAGTGAGAAAATTATAAAAAATAAAATTATCTTCTCACTTCTTGCTAAATATTTAGATATTGAAGAGAATTTAAAGTCAGGAATATATGAATTTAATGAGAAAATGAATGTTAAAGATGTTCTTGTTAAACTTACTGAGGGAGGTCCACCCCCATACATAAAAGTAACTATTCCAGAGGGACTTAAAATAACTGAAATTGCAGAAATTTTTGATAAAAATGGTTTATGTTCAAAAGAAGAATTTTTGAAAGAAATTGATGATGTTGAAAAATATAAAAAATACATTTTTGAAGATGCAGAAAGTCTTGAAGGTTTCTTATTTCCAGATACCTATTTTTTTGAAAAAGAGAATTTGACTAAAAATATTGAAATGATGCTAATCAATTTCAATCAAGAATTTAATGGTGTGTATAAAAATTATAAAGGAGAATTAAAAAAATATGAAATTTTAAAACTTGCTTCCATAGTTGAAGAGGAAGCACAAGTTCAAGATGAAAGACCGATAATAGCTGGAGTTTTTATAAACAGATTAAATCTTAATATGCTACTTCAAGCAGATCCTACTTTAAAATATATATTGCCTGATGCAGGATATATTTTGACTACAAAAGAACTTGAGATCGATTCTCCTTATAATAGTTATAAATATCCAGGACTTCCACCAACACCAATATGTAATCCAGGAATAGAATCAATTAAGGCTGTAATTTATCCCGAAAAAACTGACTATCTTTATTTTGTAGCAAAAGGCGATGGCACACACCTTTTTGCCAAGACATTTGATGAACATTTAAAAAATATCTCAATAGTGATGCCATGAAAAGATTTTTAATTGGAATTGCAGGAGGAACTGGTTCTGGAAAAACGACAGTTGCTCTTAATATAAAAGAAAAAATTGGTGAAGAAATACTTATTCTTGATATGGATTCATATTATAAAGACCATTCAAATTTGCCATTTGAAGAAAGATTAAAAATAAATTATGACCACCCCGATGCTTTTGATATTCCACTTTTAAAAAAGCATATTGAAAATTTATTAGAGGGAAACGAAATTAAAAAACCAATTTATTCTTTTGTTGAATATGTTAGATTAAAGGAGTATGAAATTGTAAAACCTCAAAGAATTATAATTTTAGAGGGAATTTTCGCTCTTTTTTATGAAGAACTAAGAAATTTAATGGATATTAAGATATATGTTGATACTGATCCCGATATAAGACTGATAAGAAGAATTTTAAGGGATACAAAAGAAAGAGGTAGAACCCTTGATTCTGTTATAAAACAGTATACTGAAGTAGTAAGACCAATGCATATTCAATTTGTAGAGCCAACTAAGAGATTTGCTGATATAATTATTCCTGAAGGAGGATTCAATGTTGTTGCAATTGATATTGTTGTCAGTAAAGTTAGAGATTTGTTTAAGGAGTGATTTATGAGTGAATCTGTTTTAAGAATATACTTTCCAAAAGAGGAGATTATTTTTTTACAAACATTGATAGAATCTCTTGAAGGAAAAGCAATGATACTTTATACATATGTAGAAGAAAATGTAGGCATTATGGATCTTTCTTTTGATAGTAAATTTTTAGAAGATATTAATAGTTTTTTAAAAGAAGTTTCAGAATATTTCCCGTTGATTTATGAGCCAGTTAATTTTGGAAATGCATAAAAAAATTTTTTATCCAGATGAGTTCTATAAAAAAATTGAAGATATTGACTTAAATAAATATAAAGATAAATTCAAAGCAATAATAATTGACCATGATAATACTATTATAAAAAGAGGGGGGTTAATATTAGAAAAGGATGTTAAAGATTGGTTAAAAGAAGCAAACAAAAATTTTAAAATTGGAATAATAAGTAATAATATGAAAAATAAATTTAATTCAATCGAAAAAGATTATACTATTCCTGTAATAGATAAGGCCCTAAAACCCCTTCCACATTCTTTTAAAAAAATGATGAAAATATTAAATGTTAAAAGCGATGAAGTTATTTTGATTGGAGACCAAATATTCACAGATATTTTAGGTGGAAATATTTTAAACTTACATACAATTCTTGTAGAACCAAGGGATAAAAGTAAAGACTCTATCCCAACCAAAATTCAGAGATTTTTTGAATCATTTTTTTGGAAAAAAATTAATAAATCAATTATGTTATAATTAAAACATGGATAAATATAAACAAACTGGAAGTGATTTAATAACTGATGGTATAGTAACCGAAGAACAACTTAAAATTGCTCTTGAAGAGCAAAAAAAGAGTGGTTTAACACTACTTGAAACATTAAAAAAGTTGAAATTTATAAACGATGAAACATTTGCAAATCTCCTTGCAAGACAATGGGGGTTCCCTTATATAGATTTATCTACAGTCGAGATAGATAAAGATATTGTCCATTTAATATCTGAAGAAATTGCAAGAAGATATCAAGCAATACCTTTTGGAAAAACAAGAGATGATAAAATTATGGTTGCTATTTCTGACCCAACAGATATCGTTGCAATAGACTATTTAAGAACTTTAATTCCAAATTCTAAATTATATGTATCATCTTATGAGGCAATTTTTAGAAATATAGAGAAGTATTATTCGATGGAAACAACTGTAAAAGAAGCAGTTAAAGAAATGACTGGTGGATCTTCAATAGAGGTTGAGAAAGAAGAGACGAAAGATATCGAACTTTCAATAGATGAGGCCAAAAGTTTAGCTGAAGCTGCGCCAATTATTAGACTAATGAATCAAATTATGACTGAGGCAATCACATCTAACGCTTCAGATATTCATATAGAACCGCAAAAAAGATATTTAAGAATAAGATATAGAATAGATGGAGTATTAAGAGATACTATGAATCTTCCTAAAAATATTCAACCTGGAGTAATTTCAAGAGTGAAAATTATGGCTAATCTTGATATAGCTGAAAGAAGGAGGCCACAGGATGGAAGAATAAACTTAAAATTCAGAGGAAGAGAAATAGATTTAAGAGTATCTGTTTTACCCGGAATTTTTGGAGAGAAAGTCGTATTAAGAATCTTAGATAAAGAAAGATCTTTAATTCCTCTTGAACAGCTCGGGTTTTCTGAAGAGAGTTTGGAAATTTTCAGAACATTGATAAATCAACCCTATGGTATGATATTGATAACTGGACCAACTGGTTCAGGCAAATCTACAACTCTTTATGCAATTTTAAGAATTTTAAATTCACCCGATGTGAATATATTGACCGTCGAAGACCCTGTTGAATATCAACTTGATGGTATAACTCAAGTTCAGGTAAACCCAAAGATAAATTTAACATTTGCAAATGCTTTAAGATCATTTTTAAGACAGGATCCAGATATAATTCTTGTAGGAGAAATAAGAGATAAAGAAACTGCACAAATCGCAATGGAAGCCGCATTAACTGGTCACCTTGTTTTTTCGACTCTTCATACAAATGATTCTTTTTCTGCTCCTACAAGACTTATTGATATGGGCATAGAGCCATATCTTATTGCATCATCTGTTATTGGAGTAACAGCACAAAGACTTGTAAGAAAAATTTGTGCTGATTGTAAAGAAGAATATAAACCAAGTGAATTTTTGCTAAAACAGGTTGGTATTGAAAATTATGATGGAGTTTTCTATAGAGGGAAAGGTTGTATAGCATGTAATAATAGTGGATATAAAGGAAGAATTGCAGTACAAGAGATTTTAAAAATTGATGATAGTATAAGAGAAATGGTTTTAAATAGGAATCCATCAACAAATATTAAAGAGCACGCAATTAAAAATGGTAGTATCTCTTTATTGCAAGATGCAATTGATAAAGCAAAAAAGGGAATAACAACAATTGATGAGGTAATAAGAGTCATTTCTACTGTAGAGGTACTTGAAGGATGATTTACAATCTTGATGATCTATTGAGATTATGCAAAGAAAAAAATGCTTCAGATTTACATTTAACAACAAGTTTACCTCCTATTTTTCGAATCAAAAAGAATTTAATACCTTTAAAAGGTGAACCTTTAACACCAGAAGAGATAGAGGACCTTGTTTATCCAATAATGAATGATGAGCAAAAAAATAATTTCAAAGCAAATTGGGAGGTTGATTTTTCATTTGGAATAGCTCATATAGGAAGATTTAGAGTGAATGTGTTTAAACAAAGACAAACAGTTGCAGCTGCTTTTAGAATTATACCGTGGGATATCCCATCATTTGAACAACTTAGTTTACCAAAAGTAATGCATAAAATTGTGGAACTTGAAAAGGGATTTGTCCTTGTTACTGGTGCAACTGGAACAGGGAAATCAACAACCCTTGCTTCTATCATAGATAAAATAAATGAAACGAGAAGTTTACATATAATAACAATAGAAGACCCTATTGAATACCTCCATAAACATAAAAAAAGTGTTGTAGTTCAAAGAGAAATTGGGTCAGATACCAAATCTTTTCCTAATGCTTTAAGAAGTGTTTTGAGGGAAGATCCAGATGTTATTCTCGTTGGCGAGATGAGAGATCTTGAAACAATTTCTGCAGCGATAACAGCAGCAGAAACTGGACATTTAGTTTTTGCAACTCTTCATACAAACACTGCAGCTCTATCGATTGATAGAATAATAGATGTTTTTCCTCCTCATCAACAACAACAAATAAGAGTACAACTTTCAAATAATTTATCAGCAATATTTTCTCAACAATTACTCACTAAAAAAGATGGAAGTGAACTTATTCTTGCAAGCGAAGTTTTAATTGTTACACCAGCAGTAAGAAATTTAATCAGAGAAAATAAATCTTACCAAATAAACACAATAATACAAACTTCGAGAGATATTGGAATGCAAACAATGAATCAAGCATTAAAAGATTTATATGATAATGGATTAATATCATATGATAGTGCTTTGAGATATTCATATGATAGGGATGAAATGGTTAAAATGATAGGGAGAGAATCTTATGGCAAAGTTCAAATATAGAGGAAGAGATTCTTATGGTAAAGTAGTGGAAGGTAAATTAGAAGCTACCTCTGTTGAAGATCTTGAAGCAACATTAAAAAAAAGAGGTCTAATACCTTTAAAAATTGAAAAAACTGAAGAAGGCGGGCTTGAGGGTCTACTCTTTAAATTTTTTGGAAAAAGGGGAACTAATCTTAAATCTTTACTTTTCTTTACGAGACAGTTTACAACAATGCTTAAAGCTGGACTTCCTCTTACAAGAATTCTTGATATATTATCTTATCAATCACCAACAAAAAAATTAAGAGAAGTATCAAAAGAGATAAAAAAGAATGTTGAATCAGGAATTCCACTTTCAACAAGCTTATTAAATTATCCTAATATCTTTTCTAATCTTTATGTAAGTATGGTTAGAGCAGGAGAAGTTGGTGGCACACTTGATAAATCTCTTGAGAGAATAACTGAGTTTCTTGAAAATGATTATAGATTAAGTCAGAAAATAAAAGGGGCAATGAGTTATCCAATTTTTGTACTGGTTTTTGCTTTTTCTCTTGGATTCTTTATGTTAACTATATTTGTTCCACAATTTGCAGGATTTTTTGCAGATCTTGATGTACCTTTGCCTGGTTTGACACAATTCACATTAAATCTATCTAATGGTTTAAGAAAATATTGGTGGTTAATTCTAACTATCATACTTGCAGTTTATGCCTTATATAATTTATATAAATCTACTCCACAGGGTAGAGAAAGACTCGATAAAAGTAAATTAAAAATGCCAATTATAGGAAATGTAAATCATCTTACTGCTATGTCAAGGTTTTCTGGGACATTATCATCTCTACTTGCTTCTGGCGTTCCTTTACTTCAAGCTCTTGATACTGTTTCTTCAACTGTTGATAATGTAATAATTGAGCAGGAGATAATGAAAATTGAGGATAGAGTTAGAAGGGGTGAAACTTTATCAAAACCTATGGAGGAATCAAATCTTTTTACACCAATGGTGGTTCAGATGACAGCAGTTGGAGAAGAGACAGGAGAACTCGAAGAGATGTTGCATAAAGTATCTTCTTTTTATGAGGAGGAAGTCGATAGAGCAGTTGGCCAGTTAACTTCATTAATAGAACCATTATTAATCATTTTTGTTGGAGGAATAATAGGTTTTATCGTTATATCACTTTATCTTCCAATTTTCTATATGGTAGGACAAATTCAGTAAAATATGTCAAAATCAAAAGAATTACTTGGCTCCCAAGGTAAAATTTTGGATGTTTTTGAATATTTTATAACAAAAAACGACTATATAACTATCGATGAAATTTCTAATCTTTTTAATTTAAGTAAATCTGGTGCTTATAGAATATTCAAAATTTTACAAAAAAAGGGTTTAATAAAATATTCAGTAAATACAAAAAAATATTACTTAGATGAGAAATTTCTGACTCTTGTTTTTGTTCCTGTTAGAAAAAATTCTATTTATTTTATAGTTGAAACTTTAATTCCTAAATTTGAAAGAATAATAAATGAAGATATATTTTTTCTAAATTTTGAAAATGATAGATTTCTTTTCATAAAAAAGCCTAATCTAATCGATGAAAATTCTTTCAATGAAATTCAACTTTATAAAACATCATTTGGTTTAATTCTATTAAGTTATCTAAAAAAAGAAGATTTAAACAATTTATTGGAAAAAACTAAATTCAATTATAAAGAGTTTGATAATGAGATTTATAAAAAAGATTTCATATATTTATTAAAAAAAATTAAAAAAGATGGCTATTCAATTAATTTCGATGGAATAAAAACAGGTTTTTTTGATATATCACTTCCTATTATTGATAAAGTCAATAAAAAAATTTACTGCTTAGGGACAATTATTCCCGAATATAAATTCAACGAAAACTATAAAAATTTTATTCTAAAAGAACTTAATAAATGTAAAAAAAATATAGAAAATGATGTTATAAAATTTAATTCAATATTCAGATAATTCTAAACTTAATGTTGATCGAGTAAATATTCAAAATTATTGTGTTACATTTTTTAAAATTTGTGTTACAATACTAAAACCTGACGGTTATCTTGATACAAAGACCATTTTATCGACATGGATTATCTCAATTAGTTTTCTTACTATTGGAATCAAAAGAGTCAAAGAAAAATTAAAAGATAAAACTATTCCATTAATGGGGGTTTTAGGGGCTTTGATATTTTCGTCACAAATGGTTAATTTTCCTATTATATATGGCACATCAGGACATTTTTTAGGTGGTGTCCTTTTAGGTATTATTTTGGGTCCTTTTGCTGGTCTAATAATTATGATTATTGTTCTCATTCTACAATGTCTAATTTTTGGAGACGGAGGAGTATTAACACTTGGAGCAAATATTTTAAATATTGGTATTATTGGCACTTTTTTATCTACCTATATCTATTATGGTTTGAATAAAATATTTTAAGAATAAAATATATTTAACTGCATTTATTGCTTCATGGATTTCTGTTATTTTAAGTTCAGTTTTTTGTTCTTTTGAGCTATCTATATCAAAAATGTTTCCTTTATCACTTGGTTTAATTAGTATGATAGGGATTCATTCAATTATTGGGTTTTTTGAGGGATTAATCACATCTATAATATTAGTTTTTATTTATAAGAATAAAAAAGAATTAAGTATTTTTACTGGAATAAATTTATGAGGTGATGTTTATGAAAAAAATTATAATTATTTCTTTTATTATAATATTAATCATACTATTAATAGCACCATTTGCTTCAACTTTTCCAGATGGACTTGAAAAAGTAGCAGAGTTGTTTAACTTTTCTGATAGCAGTAAAAATATAATTTCTCCATTGATACCCGATTATTCTATACCAATAATAAAAAATGAATTATTTTCAACTTTTTTTGCAGGTATAATAGGAATTATATTAACATATTTATTAATTGTATTATTTAGTAAGATAATCAAAAATAAATTTTAATTTTTACATCTTAAATTAAAAAAGCCCGGAAATTATCCGGGCTATCCATTCAACGACAAAAAAATTCTTAGAATTTTTATTTCTCAAGTTTTTTATGACATAACCACCAGTCAAGACATTCAAACTCACCCTTTTTTGCTCTTTCTAATCTCTCTTTAGCACTTTTTACATCTCTTGGAGCAGAAATAATTACATGATCTTTTCCTACAACTTCACCATCTGGCCACATTGCTGGCATTGAAACTTTATATTTATCAGAAATCTGCATTCCCTCAACTGCTCTTAGAATTTCATCTATATTTCTTCCAAGCTCCTGTGGATAATAGAATATAATTCTCACTATCCCATTATCATCGACTATGAAAACTGCTCTTACAGTGTTTGTGCCTTTACCTGGATGAATTAAACCAAGGGTATTTGCAACAGTTCCTGTATCTGCAATAATAGGAAATTCAATTTCAACACCAAGTTTTTCTTTAATCCACTCAATCCATTTCATATGACAAAAGACTTGATCGACTGAAAGTCCAATTAATTCACAGTTTATTGCTTTAAATTTTGGGTATCTTTTTTGAAAAGCAACAAATTCAGTTGTGCATACTGGAGTAAAATCTCCTGGGTGTGAAAATAATACAAACCATTTTCCTTTATAATAATCTGGTAAAACTATTTCACCTTGTGTTGTCACAACTTTCATTTCTGGAAATTTGTCTCCTAAAAGTGGCATTCCCTTTTTTTCTTCACATTCACACATCTTGCACCTCCTTTTTTAATTATATCAAAATTATATTAATTTCAAAATTTTAAAATCCAATAAAACATTAAAGAAATCTTAAAATTTTTAATGTATTCTATTTGATTAATTTTTAAATTAAACCTAATTTTGCAAAACTTGTATAATCTTCTTTATTCTTTCCGATAATGATATGATCTAAAACTTTTATTCCAACTATATCACATGCTTCTTTTATCTTTTTTGTGATATTTATATCATCAGTTGAGGGCTCTGTATCTCCAGATGGATGATTATGTACAAGAATTATTGATGACGCTGATTTTAATGTTGCTTCTTTTATAACTTCTTTTGGATCAACAACACTTGCATTTATAGATCCTTTGCTTAGCTCAATTGAATCGACTATCTTATTTTTTATATCAAGTAGAATAATATTAAAAAATTCCTTCTTTACATCTCTTAAATATGAACCATAATATTCTGAAACAAAATCAATAATATCATCTGGGCTTTTAATCTTCTTTTTCTCAGATGAGGTTTCTTTCATTAATCTCTTGCCAATTTCAAATGATGCTTTGATTTGTGCTGCTTTTGCTAAACCAATTCCCTCTATTTTACATAATTCATCAATTGAAACAGAATCAATTTCTCTCAAAGATTTATATTTATTGAGGATCTTTTTAGCAAGTTCTTCTGCACTTTCACCTTCTTTTCCAATTCTTAAAATAATGCTAAGAAGTTTTGAAAGGGAAAGATTTTTCTCGCCATATTTAATTAACATCTCCCTTGGTCTTTCTTCTTTAATCCAATTTTTAATTGGAACATATTCTTTATTTTTCAAAACTTCTTTTTTAATATCTTCTCTAAATTTATCACAACTCTCTTTATCTTTTATTTCAAATAAATTCTTAATCTCTTTTATCTTTTCATAATCTAAAAATTTTATCTTTTTTCTAAAATAGAGGTTTCCTTTTTTATTTATGTATGGATATGCTTTATTTTCAACAAGAATATCAAAAATCTCTTTTTTCTTATTATCTTTATTTTTCATATATTATTTATACTATCACACATTAAAATCTTTTTCACCCCATTTTGTTTTTAGATTTTATATAAAAAATATCTAATATTTCAGTTTTTATTATTTGAAAAAATTTTAATTATTATGAGAAGAAATAAAAAGGTGCCAGCTTTGACTGGCACCTTTTATCTTTTTCTTGCTAATAAGAAGATTTATATAACTCTTGCTAATTCATAGGCATCCCAGATAGAATACATCACATTTCTAACATCTCTCGCATCTCCAATGAGATAAAGATTTGGGACCTTTCCTACTAAACTATCATAGAGTTTCTTGTTTGGTTTTAATCCAATAGCTAACACAATAGTATCAGCTGGGACACTCATCTTTTTAAAATTCTTATCAATGAGATTTGCACCTTCATCAGTTACTTCTATAAGTGAATGATTTGTTATCACCTCTACTTTATTGAATTTCAATAAATCTATTAACATAATTCTATTTGCATGTGGTACAGGGAGACCCGCAATCATAAGATCGCTTAACATTTCAACTATAATTACTTTCTTACCTTGCTGAGCCAACCATAAAGCTGTTTCGCAACCAACCAAACCTCCGCCTACAACAACTACTTTATCTCCGACTTTTTTCTTTTCAAGTAGAACATCTGTTGCTGTAGCAACTTTGTCCTTTTCAATACCAGGAATATCTGGGATAATAGGTGTAGAACCAGTTGCGATAATTGTTACATCTGGTTTTTCATTTTTGATAAGATCTGAAGTAACTTCAATATTCAATTTAATATCAACATTGAGTTTTTCAAGTTGAAGTTTATACCAATCTAACAATCTCTTATAATCTTCCTTAAATTTAGGAACTGAAACCTCAATTAAATGACCACCAAGATTATTTGATTTCTCATAAAGAGTTACTTTATGACCTCTAATAGCAGCAACTCTTGCTGCTTCTAAACCAGCAACACCTCCTCCTATACACAATACATTCTTTGGTTTATTTGTAGGTTCAAGTCTATAATCACTTTCCCTTCCAACAGCTGGGTTAACAGCGCATGAAAGAGGTCTTCCAAGAAAGATTCTTCCCAAACATCCATCATGACAACCTGTACATGGAAGAATATCCTCCACCCTATCTTCTTCGACTTTATTTACCCAGTAAGGATCAGCGAGAAGCCCTCTACCAATTCCTACCATATCAGCTCTCCCTTCCTCTAATACCTTTTCAGCTAATTCTGGGAGTTCCATTCTACCAGCAACAATAACAGGAACTTTTACAACTTTTTTAAGCTCTTCAATTAATGGTAGATAGAGCCCATGCTCTTGATAGGTTGGTGGATGAGCCCAATACCAAGCATCATAACTACCACCATCGGCGTTAAAGGCGTCATAACCAGCAGCTTCTAATATTTTAGCAGCCTTGAGTCCTTCCTCGACATCACGTCCTTTCTCTACAAAATCTTCACCAGGCAGACCACCTTGGTTCCAATCTTTTATAAAACTTTTAACACTGAATCTTAGTGCGACTGGAAAATCTTCACCAGCTGCTTTTTTAATTGCTTTAACTATTTCTATAGGAAATCTTAACCTACCCATTAAATCTCCACCATATTTATCTGTTCTTCTATTGAAAAACGCTATAGTAAATTGATCAAGAAGATAACCTTCATGTACAGCATGAATTTCAACTCCATCAATATCTGCCATCCTACAAATTACAGCTGCTTCAGCAGCTTTTTTCACAATCTCTTCGACTTCCTCTGTTTTCAATTCTCTGCATGTTATTCTTGGATCCCAATAATTTGGAATTGCTGAAGCAGAAACAGGCTGTTTTCTTAACATCATTGGATGTCCTACACGGCCAAAACCTATAGTAAGTTGTACAAATATTTTTGAGCCAAAAGCATGAACAGCTTCAGCAAGCTCTGCAAAAGAAGCTAATCCACCAGCATGAATAAGTGGAACGCCAGGTATCATAGCATCTATTTCATTTTCTACTTTAAAAATTCCAGTAATGATTAAACCTGTACCACCTCTCGCTCTCTCAACATAATAGTCAATACCACGTTTATTAAGACTTCCATCTGGATTTGTTAAACCTAATATACCCATGGGAGCCATAGCGATTCTATTTTTAATTTCTACAGTCCCAATCTTAATAGGTTCTAAGATTTTACTGAACTTGTCAGACATTTTAATTACCTCCTTATTCTCTCTACACCTTAATTATAACATCAAAAATTTTAATTATCATATAATTTATAATTTCAATTATTTTTTTATACCGGTAAAAATTAAAAAATTTAGAATTAATTTTTCATATAATTGTCTATATTTATAGCCACCTTATTATAAAAATTGTCATTTTTATTATTATAATTTCAAAAAATTTTAATAATAATCTCATTCTAATTGATCGAAATCCTGTTAAAGGAAATAGTTTTTCAGTTGTTCATGATACTTCATATTGACAAAATCAAAAGATTAAATATAATATATAAAGAATTCCTCGGTAGCTCAACGGTAGAGCGGGTGGCTGTTAACCACTAGGTTGCAGGTTCGAATCCTGCCCGAGGAGCCACTTCTAAAATAATTATAAAAACTTCAAACAATTTTTATATTTTTCTATTTAATAAAAAGATTTTCTTTCTATTTTAGCATCAAAAATTATAAATAAAATAATCAATTGGATAATAGTAATAAAAGGAAAAAACATAAAGATTTTAATAGAAAAGATGCTACGATTAAGAAATTGTGTGATGATATTTCTCATCAAAAGAAACAGTAATGGAAATATTTAGAGGTTATGCAAAGTAAATTTTATTCGTTAAAACGAAAAAATTTTATTGATTTATCTACGGCTATCTATGAATATTAATGAAAAATAGTATGACAGACAAAATTAGTGATTTGAAAATTTGACAGTTGAACCTAAAACAGTTAATACAAGAGTTCGTTATGAAAATGTTGAAGATAAAACTCGTCTAATAGCTAAGAATATTAAGAAAGTAATTAAAGATATTGAAAAATTAATAAATACAAAAAATTATACAAATAAAGATGTTTTATTTATTGTTTTTTCCAATTACTCATAATAATAAAAAATGGCAGGTTCAACTACAAAAATTAACAAATTGTTAAGAGAAATAGAATATATTAGTATTAATTTCAAAAATGAGATTCCTGGAGTTATTTATTTTGGTTTTGTATGATAATGTAAATAATTTTATATTTAATAAAATCATATATAATAATATTAAAATAAGAAATATTTTTTTAATAATGAGAGGTAATTATGAAAATTAGAAAAAGTGAGATAATGATTTTTGTTTTTATATTGCTTTGTTTTATTATTGGAATCTATTTTTATCCTCAAATGCCAGATAAAATAGCCTCACATTGGAATGCTCAAGGTGAAGTAGATGGTTATATGCCAAAAGCTGAGGGTTTATTTACAATGCCTATTATGTTTACCTTTTTAGGATTACTTTTCATTATTATTCCAAGAGTTGATCCTAAGAAAGAAAATATTGAAAAATTTAGAAAATATTACGATGGATTTATTATTATTTTTTTCATATTTATGATTTCTACTTATATTAACGTAATTCTCTGGAATCTTGGAATCAAAATAAAACCCGATGTTATTATATTAATTGGTTTTGGAATTATGTTTTATTATTGTGGTATTCTTTGTGAAAATTCAAAAATGAATTGGTTTATAGGAATAAGAACGCCTTGGACTTTGAGTAGTGAATCAGTATGGGATAAAACTCATAAAATAGGTGGAAAGTTGTTTAAAATTGCTGGAATAGTTTCAATATTTGGAGTCTTCTTCCCAAAATATTTTGTATTTTTCGCAATTATTCCAATATCAGCTGTTGCAATTTTTACTATTGTTTACTCTTATGTTGAATATAAAAAAGAGACAAAATGATTTTTTATTTAATGTTATCAAATAAAAAATATAGTTATTCAAATCTAAACTTAAGCCACCCTAAAATTCATAATAAATTTAACTAAATGAATTTAGAGGTATCTATCAATTTATTTTGAAAATCTTTTACAAAATATTTTTTACCTCTTTTTAATAAAATATGATCTTCTTTCTCAAGCAGTTCTTTCTGTTTTTCCAATCCACCAGGGTATTTTTCGTTGAGCTCTCCATTGTTTTTAATTGTTCTCCAGTATGGTATAAAATCACCAGTCTCAACTGAAGCATTAGCAGATATTGTAATATAAATACCTGTTGTTAATGTACAACAAAATTTAGAACCGTATTTTTTTGCCAAAATTTCACATATCTGATTTAGTGTTATAAGCTCTCCTTTTGGAATTTTCTTCATAATTTCATAGACATCTATAGGTGGTGTGATAACAACACTATCTCCCCTTTTTGCTCCTAATTTTTCTAATGTTTTCCCACAGGGAAAAGTTGGTTCAAATGATAAAATTTTAGGATAATCTTTATCATTTTCTAATTTTTCTTTCCAGGTTTTCTTTTTATAACTCATAAATGAATTATATAATTTTTATGATGTAATTTAAAAATATTTTATCAGTTCATATAAAAGGATAGTTATTTATTTGAATTCTTTTATTTTTTAATTTTATAATTGGATTTAAACCTGTTATTTTTATCTCAAATTTGGACTTCCTTTTTTGATTATTATCAAATCCTTATTTTAAAAATATGTAAAAATTAATTTATAATTTTTCTATGGACTATGAAATAGAAAAAGTTATAAAAAGCAATAGAAAAACATTTTGCATAGAGATAGATGATTATGGAAAAATTATTTTAAGGATTCCAAAGAATAGTTCTGATTTAGAAATAGAAAAATTTTTAAATAAACATAAAAATTGGATTTATAAAAAATTAAAAGTTATAGAAAAAAGAGAAATTGAATTATATCCTAAGAAATTTATTGAAGGCGAGATGTTTCTATTTTTAGGAAATTTCTACAAATTAAAGATAGTTAAAAATCAGAAAGAGAAGATTATGTTAAATAACAATGAAATGAATATCTCTGATAAATATAAAACTGATATAAGAAAGGTTATTATAGAATTTTATAAAAAGAAGGCTTTTGAAATAATATCAGATAGAGTTAATTTTTATTCCAAAAAATATGGTTATGATTATAACAAAATAAAAATAACTTCAGCAAATAAAAGATTTGGCTCATGCACAAATAAAGGAAATTTAAATTTCACTTTTAGATTGATAATGGCACCAATTGAGGTTATTGATTATGTTGTTGTTCATGAACTAACCCATCTTATAGATAAAACTCATAAAAAAAGTTTTTATAAAAAAGTTGAAAAAATTTTACCAGATTATAAGAAGAGAATTAAATGGTTGAATGATAACTCCTATTTATTAAAAATCTAAAAATTTCTAAAGATTAACAATAATTGCCCTGCTCCCAAAAATCTATAACAAAAATTATTTAACAATTTTAATTAATTAATGAATGAAAGGAGTAATAAAAAGATAAGAAAGAATAGATTTTCAATTGGAGAGATTATTAATATCTTAAAGGAAGTAATAAGAAAAAACTTCTAAAGATAGATAAGGATGTGATGAAAACAATAATAATATCTTTGAAGAGATATTTAGTTAAGGTGAGAATTGTAAAAGAACTATTTGGTATTCCTAAAAGTAGCTTTTATGAAATGTTGAAAGATAAAGAAGATAGCAATTTTTTATAATTAAATTGAGGTATCATTAAAAAAGATAAAGGATGGTGTAAAATTTTCATAAGGAGGTAGTAATGGAGAAGAATAAAGTATCTAATTATAGGTGGGTTGTACTCATAGTTTATATGTTTGTAGCAGCTCTTACACAGTTGTACTGGTTAAACTTTGCTGCAATAGATACATACCTCGAATCTTATTTAAACTTATCAGCAATGAAAGTTGGTTTTCTTACAACTGTGTTTCCACTTTTATTTGTTATTCTTTCAATACCTGCAGGGATAATAATTGATAAGAAAGGATATAAATTTGGAGTAGGAATAGGAACAATTTTTACAGGAGCTTTTGCGCTTGTGCGTTTGATAAATCCAACTTCTTATGCTGTTCTTTTAATTTCTCAAATAGGAATTTCTATTGGTCAACCTTTTGTTTTGAATGGCATCACCAAACTTGCTGTTACATGGTTTCCAAAAAATGAAGAGGCTACAGCTGTAGGTTTAGGTTCACTATCCCTATTCTTAGGTATGATAATAGGGCTTGGTGTAACACCTGCACTTGTTGAATCTTTAGGGTTCAAAACAATGCTCTTAATATATGGTATTATAGGAATTATAAGTATTCCAATTTTTTACATATTTACAAAAACAAAAACTACTGTTCTTGAAGAAAAAACAAATGAACAAGAAATTTCATACATAGATGGTATTAAAAAAATATACAGAATTAGAGATTTTATTCTACTTGGCATTGTAGCTTTTATAGGTATCGGAGTTTTTAATGGCCTACTCACATGGCTTGAAAAAATATTAAATGAAACCCACGGATTCTCAATGCAACAGGCAGGTAATATCTCCTCAATGTTAGTTTTTAGCGGTATGATAGGATGCATAATAATTCCAATGTTATCAGACAAATTTATGAAAAGAAAGCCATTTTTAATGATTGCATCTCTGGTTGGTATCGTAACAATCACTATTATGATATTTGCAAGAGGTTTCACAACTAACGCAATAAATGCTATTGTAATGGGATTTTTTGTTGTTTCTACACTCCCTATTATTCTTACAATGTCTGAAGAGATTGCAGGAGAAAAATTTGCTGGCATTGGAGCAGCCTTTTTACAACTTTTAGGAAATGGAGCTGCAGTTTTGATAGTTCCTATTATGGAAGCTCTTCATAGTGCAACAGGTAATTACACATTATCTCTTTCAATGCTTGTTGCATTATTTGGTGTTCTTTTTATAATCGTACTTTTTATGGGAGAAACTTACAAGAAGAAGGTGTAGTAATTTTTTTAACTTCATATTTTAGAAAAATTATAATATTTTACTTAAAAGCAAATTAGGAAAAAAAATTATTTTTGACAAAAAGGAGAATTGATTAAAAAATTAGCTGAGTTAATTTTATTTAAAATTTCTGGATAAAGAATTAATAAATCCATAAGGGGTTAATTAGAAAAAATTTAAAATAATTTTAAATGAAATATCGTTTTGAATAACTAAATAATTTAGTAAATTTTTATTAATTGATAATTTGTATAAAGCTCAAAGTTTTCAAAAAAATTTAAGCTATTTTATCTTTAATATAATCTAAAACTAAAAAGTGTGAAGTGGTGTATTGTTTGAAATAATATTTTCTACTTCTTCCCAACCTGTAAGATAGGCAAAGTTATAACGAGGAGGTAGAGCAAAAACATAATTTGAATTATGACCAAGTTCACTTGGAGGTATAGGAGCAGCTTGACCGAAATACTTTCCATCTTGAAGTAAATTCCACTCATCAATAGTAAAAACCATAATTGGAATATCTTGGTGTGGGTTAGTAGAAGTCCATTTTGGATGTCTTATAAAAATTTCTGGGCCCTCAACGGGAACCTCTTGACCTTTTGAATCATATGTAAAATATTTCCATTTTTCCTCTATTATAGAATAACCCCTCCATGATTTTGGAAGTTCAAAGATAAATCCATACTTGTTATTTCGATATTCAATAGTATCGCTTTTATTATTAGAAAAAATAATATAAGAAATAGATACAGCAGCAACAACTATTAAAAGACATAAAATTATCACTATAATATTCTTTTTCATAAAACCTCCTTAATATCATATAAAATGATTTTATAATTATAGTAAAATTTTACAATTTTTAAATATTCAAAATTTCAAATTTCAAAACTTGTGAAATCAAGTGGAAGGGTAGTCGAATATTTAGGATTTCAAATTTTTCTATATTTCAAAAAGTCGCATATAATTAAGCGAGAAATTCAATAAACAATTTTATTACTGAATTAAGAATTTTTTTAAACTCTGTAAAAATCAGTTAAATATTATATAATTTTTTATGATGAAAAAAATAGTTACTATTTTGATTATTTTTTTATTTTTCTTAATAACTTTTGGATTAAATCCAAAAGAGTCTATCAGTGAAGAAAATTTTGATATAACTTTTATTTTAAGAAATGTTGAAGGTGAAGAAACCTCAATAAAAAAGGGTAAAGGTAAGTTTATTAATTTCAAATATAATTTATCTGAAACTGATGGTAATTATAAATTAAATCTTTCTGGTAAGGGTGCAATAGAATTTATAGTTAATTTCGAAAATTATAAAGTTATTTTTCCAGAAAAAAGAGAAATATTTATTTCTCCAATAATTATTTTAAAAAATATCGATAATAATTATCTATTTTTTTCTGTTCCCTATGACAACCTATACTATTTTGAATTTTTTAGTGAGGAAAATAGGTCTTCAATTTCTTTTAACATCTACTTAAAAGGAAAGGAAAATATAATTTTCAACATAAGAAATGTTAACTCTTCGGAAGAGGCTTTTGATGAATATTTTAAAATATATAAAGAGAAAAATAGAGAGATAGATAATGGTGGATTATTAGTACCAAACATATCATTTTCAAGAATAAGAGAATTAGGTGTTAGTAATTTTAATATAAAATATAGAATTGTAGATCCAAAAGAGGATAATGCAGTAGATAGAATAAATGAAGCAAGTTTTTTTGGAATTGAAAATTTTGTTATCTTAAATCCTCTTAGTTTAAAATTTGAAAATTTATCTACTGATGATGTTGTTTCTAAATTATATTTTGATAAAGATATTCTTTCAAAATTAGATGGAATAGTTTTATTGACATCTGGAATTAAAGATAAAAATGACGAATTAATCAGCTATACAAAAAAGAGTGAGCCAACTTATAAATATGTCTCTAACGAACCTGTAATTGATTATAAAGAAAATTCATATGACACAATTTTTTTATTAAATCCGTCTCCTCAATATTTAAAAAATAAGGGAATCTCAGCTTATAATATTTTCTATAATAGATATATCAATTCATTGAATCTTTCAATCAAATATTATAATAATGAATCAGGATTAACAAGTGATAAAAGAAGTAGATATTCTGGCTATGCGCTTGATTTTTCCGATGTTATAGATACCTTTAATTATAATGAAGAGCACTTTGATGATTATCCAACTTCATATATAGATGGAAAAGAATGTCAATTTTATTTAGCATCTTTATATGACTTTCTTAAATATAGCGATGTAAATAATCTGATTTTATCAATCAATCCAAAATATTTTCAATTAACAATGAATTCAGATTTAATATATAAAGAAATTGATGACTTAGACGAAACTTCAAATTTTCCAATTGAAAGAGTCCTTGTTAGAAATAGACCAATATATTATTCTTATAAATTGAATGAGAATAAGATAAATGAAAAAAATTTAAAAAAGATTTTTGACTTTTCTCTATTTTATGGAATTTATCCAACTTTTTCTAATCCAGATAACGAACCATTCTCAATATGGAATAATAAAGATAAACTCAATGAGTTGATGCCTTTTATAAAATATTATGACATTATAAGCCAGATAGAAAAAAGGGGCTTTGTATCAGAAACATATAGTTCAATTTCTAATGGAAATTTATTGAGATTTGGCAATTATCCTGAAATTTTCTTTACTATTGATGGAGATGGCCTTTTAACAATAGATAAAACTTCTTTAAATATTGATGATAATTTTAAGATTGTTGATCTTTTAGAAAATAAAGAGCTTGAATACATAGTTGAAAACGGAGTAATCAAATTAAATATTTCTAATGAAAAAGTTATAAAAATTTCTTCAAAAGATAATCAAATACAAGAAAGTTCAATTGTAAATACAAAAAATATAAATTTTGATATAAATTTTTTATTACCTTTAATCTTAATTGCTTTATCAATAATAATTAACAAATATAAAATTTTTTTGAAAATCAATTTTAATTTCGTCATTACCGTTATATTTTTAATTTTATTGATAATAAAATTTTTTCTAAACATAACTTCTCCATATTTTCTTTTCCTGTCAATTGGAATAATTTCTCTTTTAACCTCTTTATATGAAACTGAACACAAAAAAAGATTTTTATTAAATTTTTCAATCATTTTCTTTATAATTTCATTTATCTATCATCTTTTAACTAAATCTGTACTTAATATTGTCCCACCTTTTTATCCATATTTTGATTTGTACTATTTTTTAATAATTTTCTATTTTTATCTTTTTATTTTTTACCATTTTAAATGGAAATTATCTTTTGATTTTTTTATTTTTCTAAGTTTTTTCATCTCTTTTTTCTTAACCAATTTGTTTACCACTCCTTTTTATTCCCCTCCTTATGATTTAAGTTTTTTAATAAACATTATTATTTTGATTTTTATTATTTCTATAATCTCTTTTAAAAATTATAAAAATTTCCTATTTTTTATGATTTTTATTTTAGGTTTTATCTTTTATATATTCTGGGACAAAATATACTATTTTCTTTTGCTGAGAAATATATTTATCAGTTATGACTTTTTAATATATTTTTTAACATTATTCTTGATTTATTACTTAGTAACAATATTTTCTAAAAAGAAATTTAAAACAAAACCTGATATGAGTCATTCTCTATTATTCTTATTATTAATATTAAATTCACTAATATTAAATTATATTCATTTGTATGTACCTAACAAGTTTTCATCTTTTTCTTCAATATCGAGAATAATTTTTTATATAATTATAATAATCTATGTTATTTATTTTAGTGAACTACTATTAACAAAAAAGGAGGAATAATGGCTAAAATTCTTATCAATGGGGATAACCTAACAATTGATGATATAATATCTGTTTCAAGATATAGAAAAAGTGTAGAACTCTCCCTTGAAGCAATAGACAAAATAGATGAATCAAGAGAAACTATAGAGGAATTATCTAAAAAGGATCTTCCAATTTATGGAATTAATACTGGTCTTGGAAAATTATGCAACATAAAAATTTCAAAAGATAATCTTAGTAAATTACAAGAAAATATTGTAAAATCTCATGATTTAACTTTAAAACCATTCCTCTCAAAAGATGCAGTAAGAGCAACATTGATTATAAGAGCAAATTCTCTTGCTAAAGGGTATTCTGGTGTAAGAAGAGAAGTTATAGAAAGAATGATTCTTTTTTTAAATGAAGATGTTGTTCCAATAATGCCACAGAAAGGTTCTCTTGGTGCTTCTGGAGATTTAATTCCTCTTGCCTCACTTGCATCATTTCTTGTTGGAAAAGGCAGAGGTATATATAAAGGTAAAGAAATGAAATCTATTGAAATTCATAATAAATTAGGAATTGAACCACTTAAACTGCTTGAAAAAGAGGCATTATCAATAATAAATGGAACATCATTCTCTCTTGCGCTTGCTACTCTATCTTTATATGATGCCAAAAATATTCTTAAGAATGCTTTAATATCTTCGAGTTTGAGTATGGAAGCACTCCTTGCTTTATCTGAACCTTTTAACACAAAAATCCATTTTGCAAAACCTCATACTTCTCAAGCCATAATAGCTTATGCAATAAATTCTCTTTTAGAAGGAAGCACATTGATTAACTCATTGAAAGATAAAACTCAAGATTCTTATGTGATAAGATGTATACCTCAAATTTATGGTTCAATTTACAATACATTAAAATTTGTTGAAAAGAATTTAACAATTGAGATAAATTCATCATCTGATAATCCTCTTGTATTTTCAGATGAAAAAATAGCTATCTCTGGTGGAAATTTTCATGGTTCTTATATTTCAACTAACTGTGATTTTTTATCAATTGAGTTAACAATTTTAAGTAATAATATTGAAAGAAGGCTGAATAGGTTAATGAATCCAACTCTTTCAAATGGATTACCACCCTTTTTAATTGAAAATAGTGGACTAAATACTGGCTTGATGCTCTTACAATACCTTGCATCTTCGCTTGTCAGTGAAAATAGAACTCTATCTTATCCAGCATCTGTAACTTCATCACCTGTTTCTAATGACCAAGAGGATGATGTGAGTATGTCAGGAACAGCAAGTAGAAAGTTAAGACAAATAGTTGATAATCTTTTTACTGTTATATCAGTTGAAATGATTTCAGCGGTTCAGGCTTTAAATTTCAGAAAAGGTAAACTTGGAAGAGGAACTCAACTTGCTTATAATGTCATTAAAGATATTTTTCCTGGAATAAATAAAGATGAAAATTTAACACCATATGTAGAGAAGGCAAAAGAGATTGTAACTGATGGAAGTATAATAAAAGAGGTAGAAAAAGAGATTGGCGAACTCTTTTAGTTGGATTGGAATTGATGAATCTGGTAAAGGTGATTTTTTTGGTTATCTAATAGTTGCTGGTGTCGTTGTTGACAATGAAAAAATAGAAATTTTAAAAGAGATTAATGTAAGAGATTCAAAAAAAATTTCAGACAATAGAGTTATTTATCTATCAAAAGTAATAAAACAAAACTTTACAACTTCTACTGTCAGTATATCTCCGAAAAAATTTAATGAACTATACAAAAAATTTAAAAATATAAATAAAATTCTTGCGTGGGGTCACTCAAGAGTAATAAAAAATTTATTGAATGCAGAAAATGTTGACAGAATAGTAATTGATAAATTTACTACAAAAAAGTATATTGAAAATTTTTTAACAGAAGAGGAGAAAAATATTGAAAAAATTGAGATAATAAAAGGCGAGAGAGATATTGGTGTTGCTGCTGCTTCAATTGTTGCAAGAGCAGGTTTTTTATTATCTTTAAAAAAATTGAGTGAAACCTGGCAATTTGAATTCCCAAAAGGAGCAAGTGATATAGTGGATAAAGCAGGTATAGAATTTGTAAAAAAATATGGAATTGAGAATCTAACGAATGTATCAAAAATAAATTTTAAGAATTTTAAGAGAATTGAAGAAGATTTATATAAATTATCAATTAATTTTTAAGGAATTACTGAAAAATTTCTATTTTGTCATTCTAACCTCACGAAAGTGGCGGAAACAGGGAATCTATCCATTCTATTTTGTTATTCCCGTTTAAACGGGAATCCAGTATTTTCATCGATAATATAGATACCTGCTTCCGCAGGAACGACATTATGAATGATTTTTTCAGAGATTTTTTTAAGGAGAGGTAAGATGTTTGATAAAAAGGAGTTTGTATCTATTTGCTCAAATCTTTATCAAAAACAACTAATAGGTGGTTATGGAGGTAATATCTCTGTAAGAGATAATGATCTTTTATTAATAACCCCTACTGGTGTAAATAAGGGAATTTTAAAAGAAGAGGATCTATTGATTGTAGATTTTAATGGAAAAGTTGTTGAAGGAAAAGGTGAGCCATCATCAGAAATTTTAATGCATTTTGAAACATACAAAAAAAGAGAGGATATTAAAGCAATCATACATTCTCACCCCCCATTTTGTGTCTCTCTATCTTTAAGTGGAACTAAACTGCCGGATAATATTTTACCTGAAACAACAATTCATTTAGGAACAATTGCTTTTGTTCCATATATTCCACCCGGGACTATGGAACTTGCAAAAGGAGTTAGTAATGGATTTGAGGGAGGAGATGCTGTTATTATGGGTAATCATGGAGTTACAGTTGTAGGAAAAAATTTGTTGGATGCGTATAATAAAATTGAGTTGGTTGAAGAGACAGCGAAAGCATACATTTTCTCTAAGATTATAGGAAAAACCAATCTTTTACCTGAAATTGATTCAAAAGTTTTATTAGATATGTATAAAAAAATGAGATAAATCTATTTTTTGGATTTCTCCCATAATTTATCAAGTTCATAAATATTTAATTTTTCTAAATCTATATTTTCTTTTTTCGCTTCTTTTTTCATTTTATCAACTCTTTTTTTAAATTTCATATAACTTTTATTCAATGTATCTATCAAATCAAGGTTAAGAAATCTTGATAAATTGACAATAGTTATTAATATATCTCCAAATTCCTCTTCGATTTTTTTATTTTCATTCTGTTTTAAAGCATCTTCCAACTCTTTTATCTCTTCTTTTAATTTTTCCAATACACCTGACACATCATTCCAATCAAAACCATATTTCTCTTTCAAAAAAATCTGGTATTTTATAATTTCATCAATCAAATCGAGTTCTTTTTCAGTTCTTCCCATCTATCTTCTACCTCTTCAGCAGTTTTTATGACTTCATCTTTAAAAACATGAGGGTGTCTTTTGACTAATTTTTCTATTACTCTATTTAAAATATCGTTAACCTTAAACTCATTATTCTCTTCACCAATAATTATAAGTAACATAATTTCAAGAAGCACATCTCCAAGCTCTTCAACAGTATTATCAATATCATTTTTTTTGATTGCTTCTTTAAGTTCATTGAACTCTTCTTCAAAATATTTCAAAAGTGATTCTTTTGTCTGTTTCCTATCCCATGGACACTCTTTCCTTAAAGTTTCAACTGTTTTGTGGAATATATAGAAAATTTCATCTTCAGGATAATAAAAATCTCTCAAAATATCAGAAATTTCATAAATAAATTTCTCTTGCTTCAAAGATTCTAAATTATAGTTTCTAATATTTTTAACTAAATCAATACTCTCTTTTGGACTTTTACCTTTTGAGATAAAAAAAATTGCAAGCATTGTTCCAGTTCTTCCGATTCCAGCATCACAATGAATAAGTGTTGGAATTTCCCATTTCTCCATTAAGTTCATCCAAGTTAAAAATTTTTTTACATCACTATATTTAGGAATATCAAAATCTTTTATTGGAAGATACAAATTTCTGAATTTATATTTTTTTAACAAACTATCATCTATTTTTTTCTCAGATAATGTTACTATTGAATCTATTCCTTGATCTTTCAAAAATTTTAATTTTTCCTCATTATCTGGATATTCTGACGCTGCAATAAATTTATCAACTACCCAAGAAAAGTTATCAAAAGGATTAATCATAACTTAATTATATCATTATGATATAATTATTCAGTATACATTTATTCAAGGAGGAGCCAATGTTTAAGATAACTTACAAAGAAGAGATATGTCCTACTATTTTTGCTATGAAATTTTCTGCCCCATTTGTTGCAAGGAATGCAAAACCAGGGCAATTTTTTATTTTAAGAGTATATGAAAAAGGAGAAAGGATACCGTTAACAATAGCAGATTATGAAAAAGATGAAATCACTGCTATTTTCCAAACAGTTGGTTTAACAACCTATCTTCTATCATATAAAGATGTTGGTGAATATGTGAGCGATATAGTAGGACCATTAGGAACACCATCTGAAATAAAAAAATATGATGGAAGTGTAGTTATAATAGGGGGAGGAGTTGGCATTGCTCCAATTTATCCAATTGTTAGAGAGTTTAAAAAATTAGGAAATAAAGTTATAACAATTCTTGGAGCAAGAAGTAAAAATTTACTTTTTTGGGAAGAAAGATTTAAAAACCTTGCTGATGAAGTTTTGATAACAACTGACGATGGTTCTTATGTAATAAAAGGGTTTGTAACAGATGCTTTGAAAATTTTAATAGATAGAGGAGAAAAAATTTCTCAAGTTACCGCTATTGGCCCTCCAATAATGATGAGAAATGTATGCAACCTCACCAAACCATACAATATTAAAACAATTGTCAGTTTAAACTCAATAATGGTTGATGGTACTGGAATGTGTGGTGTTTGTAGAGTTGAGGTTGGAAATGAAACAAAATTGACCTGTCAAGATGGTCCAGAATTTGATGGACATTTGGTTAATTTTGAACTTCTTTTTGAAAGATTAAAAATGTACCAAGCTGAAGAGAAAATGATAATGAATTATCTTGAAGAGAAAAGGAGGAGTTTAAATGCCAATTAATCCAAAAAAAACACAAATGAAAGAGCAAGAACCAGAAGAAAGAATTAAAAATTTTGATGAAGTTCCATTTGGATATAGTGAAGAAGATGCAGTTATAGAGGCAGAAAGATGTTTACAATGTAAAATTCCAAAATGTGTTGAAGGATGTCCAGTTAATGTAAATATTCCAGGGTTCATTAAAGCAATAAAAGAGAAAGATTTTGATAGTGCTATAAGAATTATGAAAAATACAAATTCACTTCCTGCTATAACAGGGAGAGTATGTCCACAAGAGGATCAATGTGAAGCAAAATGTGTTCTTGGGAAAAAATTTGAACCAGTTGCAATTGGAAGGCTTGAAAGATTCATTGCAGATTGGGATGCAAATAGGGGCATGGTATTACCAGAAATAAATGATAAAAATGGATTAAAAGTAGCAATTGTTGGAGCAGGACCAGCAAGTTTAACCTGTGCTGCAGATTTAGCAAAAATGGGTTATCAAGTCACAATTTTTGAATCTTTACATTCACCTGGTGGTGTTTTAATTTATGGAATTCCTGAATTTAGATTGCCTAAAGCAATTGTGAAAAGAGAGGTTGAATATCTATCTAAACTTGGAGTTGAAATAAAATGTAACATTGTTGTTGGAAGAACTTTTTCATTGAATGATCTTTTTGATAAAGGTTATTCAGCAATATTTTTGGGAACAGGAGCAGGGGCCCCTCAATTTATGAATATCCCCGGAGAAAACCTTCTTGGAATTCTTTCAGCAAATGAATATTTAACAAGAATAAACTTAATGAAAGCATATAAATTTCCTGAATATGATACTCCAGTTAAAAAAGGTGGAACTGTAGCTGTAATTGGTGCAGGAAATGTTGCAATGGATTCAGCAAGAAGTGCTTTAAGACTCGGTGCAAAAAGAGTTTTAATTGTTTATAGGAGAAGTGAAAATGAGATGCCAGCAAGAATTGAAGAGTATCATCATGCTGTTGAAGAAGGAGTAGAATTTTTATGGTTAACAAATCCAACAAGCTATTTTGGAGATGATGAAGGATGGGTAAAGGAGATGGAGGTTATAAAAAATGAACTTGGTGAACCAGATGAATCTGGAAGAAGAAGACCAGTTCCGATTAAAGGAAGTGAATATAAAATTGAAGTTGATAATGTAATTGTTGCTATAGGAACTGTGCCAAACCCTCTTATAGCAAGAACCAGTGGTTTAAAAACTGGAAAACATGGAATTGTTATTGCTGATGAAAATGGGAGAACCAGTTTACCTGGAGTATGGGCTGGTGGTGATATTGTTACAGGAGCAGCAACAGTTATTTTAGCAATGGGTGCTGGAAAAAAAGCAGCATTTGATATTGATAAATATTTAAAAGAAAAATATATTCTGAAAAAAGAAATTTCCTGGTCTATTTAATTATGAGACAAAGGTGCCTGACACCAAAGTCTCATAATTTTAGAAAAATGAGACAAAGGTGCCTGACACCAAAGTCTCGATTTGGAGGTTTCATTGGATAATATAAGAGAAGCTTTACTTTATGAAAAAATTGAAAAAAATAGAGTAAGGTGTAATTTATGTTTTAAAAAATGTATTATAAAAGAGAACGAGCACGGCTTTTGTGGTGTAAGAAAAAATATTGATGGGAAATTATACACAGAAATTTATGGTTTAGCATCATCAGTTGCAATGGATCCTATTGAAAAAAAACCTCTCTTTCATTTTTTCCCGGGTTCAAAGGTTTTATCTTTAGGAACATGGGGTTGTAATTTAAGATGTGCACATTGTCAAAATTGGGAAATATCTTATGAAAAATATTCAGATAAAATAATTGATAACAGTAATTTTTTATCACCAGAATCTTTGATTGATCTTGCAAAAAAATATAACTCTAAAGGGATTGCTTTTACCTATAACGAACCAACAATTTGGTTTGAATACACACTTGATGTCTTTAAAATTGCTAAAAGTATTGGTTTATATACAGTTTATGTTACAAATGGAACTATAACTTCTGAAGGGCTTCATATGATATCTCCTTATCTTGATGCTTTTAGAGTTGATATTAAAGCATTTTATGAAAATAGTTTTAAAAAGATAACTGGAGTAAAAAATATTAATTCTATTTTAGAAAGAACTATAGAAGCAAAGAGAATCGGTATGCATATCGAGGTAGTAACGAATGTTATTCCAACCGTAAATGATTCAAGAAAAGAGATGGACGAACTTTCTAAATGGATTTTTGAAAATCTTGGCTTAAAAACTCCATGGCATGTAACCAGATTTTATCCATACCAACAATTTTCTTACATAGAACCAACACCTATAAAAACTTTGGAAATAATCAGGGATATTGGAGAAAGTAATGGACTGAAATTTATCTATGTTGGTAATGTTTTTGGACATCCTTATGAAAATACCTATTGTCCAAATTGTAAAAGTTTAGTTATAAAAAGAGAGGGGTATAATATAAAAGAATATAATATAATAAATAGAAGGTGTAAATTTTGTGGAGAAGATTTAAATATAGTAGATTAATCATATTTTTTTTAACTTTAATTCTTATTTTTTCCACTTCCTGTAAAAATAATTTATACACAACGAAAGGTTTATATATGGGTACTTTTCTTATTGTCTCGATTGATAATGAACATAAAAATGTGATAAATAAAATAAATGAAGAGATTATTAGAATAGAAGAAAAATTTTCAAGATTCAAAGAAGAATCACTTGTTTATAAAATAAACAATGAAAAAGGTAGCTGGATTGATGTTGATGATGAATTTTTATATGTCCTTAAAACGTCACTATATTTAAATAAAATATCAAATGGTGCTTTCAATCCATTGATAGGAGATATTGTTAATGAATATGGTTTCTATGATGGAAATTATAAAGTACCAGATGAAAATACCTTGAAAGGTTTATTGAAAAATATAGATATTAAAAATATTGAAATTGATGAAAAAAATAAAAAAATAAAAATTGAAAATGGTTCACTTGATTTTGGTGGAATAGTTAAAGGTTATGCAGTTGATAAGATAAGAGAAATTTTAATAGAAAACAGTGTTAAGGAGTCAGTAATAAATTTAGGAGGAAATATTTTAGTTTGGGGTGATAGGAAATTTAAAATTGGCGTTAAAAATCCAAGAGGAGATGGAATAATATATACATTTGAACTGAATGGAAATAGTACAGTATCAACATCTGGTGATTATGAAAATTTTTTTATAAAAGATAACAAAAGGTATCACCATATAATTAATCCTGAAGATGGAAAACCTGCTGAAAGTGGTCTTATTGAAGTTAGTATTGTTAGTGAATCTGGAATTATTGGAGATGGTTTGTCCACAACTTTATTTATTTTAGGAAAAGAAAAAGGTAAAGAGCTTATAAAAAATAATTTTCCAAATACAACTGTTTTATTTGTTGATGAGGAATTGAATATGGAACTTATTAAATGAAGAAATATGATAAAATATTATTACTTTCTTTAATTCCATTTTTTATTTTTTCAATTTTTTATTTCAACATCAATAGTGATAAAAAATATCTCACTATAATAAATAGAGAAGGAGAAAAAAATTATTCTTTATTAGAAAATAAGATAGTTAATGTTAAAGGTGATTTAGGGGATTTAAAAGTTGAAATAAATAATGGTAAAGCAAGAGTAATAGAATCAAATTGTAAAGAAAAATTATGTATTAAAAGAGGATGGATATCAATAATAGGAGAATATTCTGCCTGTCTTCCAAACGATGTTTTTATTATAATTAATGGAAGGAGTGAAATTGACGGAATATCAGAATAAAATTAGAAATTTAATAATACTATCTGTTCTTCTTGCTGCTGGTGTTGCTTTAAATTTAATAGAACCTCCATTTTTATATTTTATAGCTCCAGGAGTAAAAATTGGTGTAGCAAATATCGCAACACTCTTTTCTCTCTACTATTTTGGGCCACCTTCCTCTTTATTACTTGGATTTCTAAGACCTATTGTCGCTTCATTAATTAAGGGAAATTTTTTAACTCTTGAGTTTATTTTATCGTTTGTAGGATCAATTTTTTCATCAATATTTATGATTATATTTTATAAAATCGGGAAAAATAAAATATCAACAATTGGAGTTAGCATTATAGGTGGTATTATGAATAATTTTGCCCAATTCATAGTTGTTTATATTATAACAAACAATGTTTACCTTTTTTTATATCTACCTATATTGATTGTTTCTGGTGGGTTAGCTGGATTTGCAATAGGGTTTGTTACTAATCTACTATTAAAAAGGATAAAAGAGTATGAAAATGAAAAGCGTAAATCTCCCTGGTAGAATAACTCTCTCTTCTAATTCAAAAAGAAGATATGAAATTTTAAGCAAATTTTTTATTGTTGATAAAATAGTGCCAGAAATAGAAGAGATAAATTCATCTGATTTTGAAAAAATGGTGATTGAAAATTCTAAAAGAAAGGTTCTTTATGCTATTGATAAAAATCCAATTTTCCCTGTTGTCTCAGGAGATACAGTAGTAATTTTTAAAGATAAAATTTTTGGTAAACCAAAAAACATAGAAGATGCTTTTTATATGCTAAAAGCCTTATCAAACAATTGGCATTTAGTTTATACGGGGTTTTATTTTACTCTTCAGAACAAAAAAAGTTATGAAGGTATATCCATTGCAAAAGTCAAATTTAAAGATTTAAATGATGAAATGATTGAAAATTATATTAAAACAGATGAACCTATAGATAAAGCTGGTTCTTATGCTATTCAAGGAGCTGGAGGTTTTCTAATAGAAAAATTTGAAGGTTGTTATTATACCATTGTTGGGTTTCCTGTGGTAAAATTTATTAAGAAATTAAAGGAGGCTATTCTTGAGAATTCCTAAAAATGCAGTTAATTTTAAAGGAACCAAAGATGGCATTATTGCTTTAATTGATCTTTCCTATTCTTTTAATACTGTTATAAAAGCAATAGAAAAGAAAATTTCAGAAAGAGAGGATTTCTTTAGAGGAGGAACAATAAAATTTTTACCAACAATTGGTACTTTAACTGATATAGAAAAAAGTGAAATTGAAAACCTTTTACAAAACAAATTTAATATAAATAGTGAATTTATTATGAAAGAAGATTTCGAAAAAAGAAAGATTGGCGAAGAAAAGAGGATAAGTGAAAAAGAATTTTTAATTGTTAGAAAGATATTAAGGTCTGGCCAGTCAATAGAGTTTCATGGAAATGTTATTTTGATAGGAGATGTTAATGAAGGTGCCGAAATTAAAGTTGGTGGAAGCCTTTTTGTTTTTGGAATTTTAAGAGGAAGCGTTACAGCAGGTTTAGAAACGAGAAAAGATGCAATTGTTGTTGCTACAAATCTTAAACCTGAAAGATTACAAATTGGTGATTACATATTGAATGAAGACATATCAAAAAGAAAAAGAGAGACAGTATCAGTTGCTCTTGTTGAAAATGAAAATATAGTAATCTATCCGTATAAAAGTATGTTTAAATTGTGAAAAAGTTTTTAATAATTTTCATTTTTTCTATATTATTATTTAATTCTTGTTTAACAAATAAAGGAACATTATCCATTGATTCATACCCACAAAATTGTGAAGTTTATTTGAATGGTGAGTATGTTGGTGTAACACCATTAGAAAAGTCAGTAAAAATCGGAAAATATACCTTAGAAGTAAAAAAAGAGGGATATGAGGATTACAAAAAAGAGGTAACAATTGAAAGAGGCAAAGAAACAGTTATAATAGCAAATCTTGAAATAAGTACAGGTTCACTGATTGTTAAAACAGATCCAGATGGAGCGACTGTTTTTGTTGATGGGAAAAATTATGGTCTAACTCCTATTGAAATAAAAGATCTTGAAATAGGAGAGCATGAAATAGTCATCAGTAAGGAGGGTTATGCCCAAATTATAAAAAAAATAGATATCAGGAAAGAAACTGTCACGATAGAAGAGATTTTAATAGAAGCTATAAGTGAAATTTTTATAAACACAAATCCAAAGGGAGCAAAAGTTATCATAAATGGTAAAGAGATGGGAGTTACACCTTTAACACTAAAAGATATAAATCCAGGAAGATATATTATAACTTTTAAAGCCATAGGTTATGAAGAGATGACTAAATCAATAGAAGTTAAAGAAGGATTGAATGCTTTTAATTTTGAAATGATACAACTTAATCACGCTTTAATAGTTGAATCTGAACCTACAGGGGCAAAAATTTATCTTGACGATGTTTTTAAAGGAACAACTCCTATTGAAATTAAAAATTTAACACCAGAAAAAAAATATAGATTGAAAGTCGAAGTTGAAGGTTATCTTCCTTTTCTAACTGAAATTACAATGCCAAAAGATGGTTCAATATTTTTACCAGTTATAAAATTGGTTAAGATTGGAGGATGAATGGAAATACAAAAATTGGTTGTAGGTTTTGTTAAAACAAATTGTTATCTTGTTTATGAAAATAATTATGGAGTGATTATAGATCCTGGTGGAGATTGTGATTTTATTTTAAGTAAAATTAAGGAGTTAGATTCTGTAAATTTTCTTTACATTATAAATACTCATGGTCATTTTGATCACACTTATTGTGATAAATCATTGAAAGAATCATTAAACTTAAAAATTCTGATTCATAGGAAGGATTCTTTCTTTTTAAACTCAAATTCCATTAATAAAATTATTGAACCAAGTTATAATGAAGTTGAGCCAGATATCTTGTTAGAAGATAATGATTTTATTGATGTAAATTCTTTCAAATTAAAAGTTTTTCATTCTGAAGGTCATACTCCTGGAAGTGTAATGTTAATTACAGAAAATGAAATTTTTTCTGGAGACACAATTTTTAAAAATTCAATAGGGAGAACAGATTTAGAATATGGAAATAGTAAAAAAATGAAGGAGACCATAATTAAAATTTTAGATTATTTTAAAAAAGATTATACAATATATCCAGGTCATGGTGATATAACAACTCTAAATTATGAAAAGAGAAATCTATATCGTTTTCTTGATTTACTTTAATATTATTATAATCTTAAATTATGAATGATTTTTTCGAAATAGTGTTAAGATTATTAATATCAATAGTATTAGGAGCATTAATTGGTATTGAAAGAGAAAGAAGAAATAGACCTGCTGGGTTAAGAACACATATAATTGTTTCTCTTGGTTCCGCTCTTTTTACTATAACTTCAATTCAATTTTCAGAAATGTATGGAAATGTTGACCCCTCAAGAGTTGCAGCAGGTATTGTAACAGGAATAGGATTTCTTGGTGCTGGTACAATTATGAGAGAAGGTTTAACTGTAAAAGGTTTGACAACAGCAGCAACAATATGGGTCTCTTCTGCAATAGGTTTGTCCTGTGGTATGGGTTTATATTTACCTGCAACAATAACAGCGGTTTCAACATTTTTAATTTTAATTCTTTTGAGAAATTTTGAGGTTGAAAGATTTGGTAAGATTGAAGGTATCAAAAAAATATTTAATGTAAAAGTTACTGATAAGCCTGGTCAACTTGGGAAAATAGCAACAATCTTTGGAAAATATGGAATTCATATAAAGAATGTAAAATTTGATAGAGAGGAAAATTTTTTAAATATTGAGTTTGTTGTTGATGTTCCTTTAAATGTTGAAATTAATGATGTTTGTAATGAAATGTCAAAAGAGGAATTTGTCATAGAAGTATCAACTGAATGAAAAGAAGTTATGCAGATTTACCTCTTCATAGAGGTAAAGCTCCAAAATGGCTATTCGATAGAATGGTAAAACTTGCAAGAGAGATTTCTCTTTCAATAATTTACATTTTTGGGGAAGAAGAATTTCTAAATAGAATTTCAGATCCATTTTGGTTTCAAGCATTTGGGTGTGTTCTTGGTTTTGATTGGCACTCCTCTGGTGTTACAACTACAGTAACTGGTGCGTTAAAAGAAGGTTTAAAGGATGAAGAAAAAAATATAGGGATATTTTTTGCTGGTGGAAAAGGTAAAAGAGCAATAAACACACCAAATGATATTGAGAGTTGGATTGAAAATGGAATCATAGATTTTAACTTAGGAGAAAGTTTAAAAAGATATTCTCGTCTTACAGCAAAAGTTGACACAGTTGGACTTCAAGATGGTTTTTCAATCTATCACCACTTTTTTATATATTCTAAAAATGGCATATGGGCAGTAATTGAGCAAGGAATGAATGAAAAAATGAAACTTGCAAGAAGGTATCACTGGTTTTCAAAAGAACTCAAAAGTTTTGTGAGTGATCCACATAAAGGTATAGCATCTGAAATAAAAATAAATCCTCTTAATCTTGTAGATTCGAAAATTGAAAAAACAAGATCTGATATATTGTTAGTTTCAAAAGAGATAAAAAATGAAGAGGCATTAAAAGTTTTAGATGATAGAAAATTAAAGATGAATTTTCATCACCCAATTTTTAATGAAGATTATGATGAAAAGAGATTAAATAATTTAATGAGTAAAATAAAAGATTATAAACCAAAAAATTTTGAAGAACTAATTTTAACAGAGGGGCTTGGTGAAAAATCTATGAGAGCACTTGCCCTAATATCACATCTAATTTTTGGATCAGAACTCTCATTTAAAGATCCTGTTACATTCTCTTTTGCTCATGGAGGAAAAGATGGTTACCCTTATCCAGTTGATAAAAAGACATATGACAAGTCTATTGAAATTTTAAAATATGCAGTTGAAAAAGCTAAAATCAAAGATTTAGACAAATTAAAAATTTTAAATACCCTTTCCAATTTTTAATTACATAAT
>ERZ795045.476-NODE-476-length-51537-cov-5.757877_pt1 | contig 51537 bp, 39 predicted proteins | sample MGYA00375129_ERZ795045 | MGnify/ENA primary metagenome ERZ795045 (study PRJEB30174, sample SAMN05720166) | activated sludge metagenome | isolation source: anaerobic digester from wastewater treatment plant | place: Japan | collected 2015-05-15 ...
TTTTGGATTCGTTGTCGGTGGCCTTAGGCGTCAGCGGACGGCGGATGTCGTATGACGATTTATCCACCGGGCTGACTCGTTCTCTGGGACGCCCCGAAACCCGCAACGAGGTGATGACTGTCCGGTCGGAGGAATCCGCCGTCATCCAGGCGTTGGAGTTCATCAACGGCGAGCACCTGAATCAAATTTTGGAAGAAGCAGATCTGCCGGTCCAGCTGGCCCAGTTCCCCTCGCGCAAGGAGGCGGTGGACACAGCGTTTCTTGCCGTGCTGAACCGCAAGCCCACGGCGGCGGAGCAAACCCTGAGTCTGGCGTTTTTAGAAGAAGGCGCGGGCCGGGACGATTGGAAAGACCTGTTGTGGGGCCTGGCGGTCAGCCCGGAGTTTCAGTTCATCCGGTAATCCGGTGATGATGAATGGGAGGGCGAACCTCCTGGTGAGCCGCTGGAGACATGAGGTGAGAAAATAATCCGAGACGGGAAAGGATGGAGATCGGTTTTTACCCTCACCCCGGCCCTCTCCCAAAGGGAGAGGGAGCCGATAAGAGAGGTTATCGTTGGTGGATTACGCTACGACTCGAGCCCACGTGGACCGTACTTGTGGGTAAAGATCAGCCCCGAGGGATTTGGGATTGATCTCTACAGCTGAATATATCGGGAGTCGATTTAACCCCTGAAAACATATTCGCGCCTGCCGGATGAGCCAGAAAAAAAGGCGGCCAGCCGCTTATCCCGGTATCTGAAAACTATCATCAAAACCAATCCATGGAGAATAAACCATGAATACGAAGAGAAAAGTTCTGGATACTCAATTTCCCGTTTCGCGGCGGGAATTTTTGAAAACAGGGGCGTGGGCCGCGGGGGCGTTGACGCTTGGCGGGAGCGCCACGCCTGGGTTCGCGCAATCCCGGGAAGGCTTGGACGCGCCGGTGAATCCCACCGCCGATGCCATGATCTTGATCTGGCTGCCGGGCGGTGTTTCGCAGGCGGATACCTGGGATCCCAAGGAACACACCCCCTTCGAACCGGGCATGAAGGGCAGCCGGATGCTCTCCACGTTTCCCAAGATCCCCACTTCCGCCGATGGCATCTTCCTTTCTGAAGGGCTGGAACATATCGCGAAGGTCATGCACAAGGGGACGATTCTGCGTACCTTGACCTCTGACACCAAATTCGGCGCGATTCACCTCAAGGCGCAGCATTACCTGATGACCGGCTATGAGTTCCCGGCCGGGGTGCAGGTTCCTTCCATGGGAGCCATGGTGGCGCGGTCGCTAGGGCGCCGCGATCCAAATGTGCCGGCGTATATCGACATCGGGCGGGACATCGATACTTCGAACGAGGAATTTCTCTTCATCAGTCAGTACCAGGGACCGGGATTTCTGGGAATAAAATACGCCCCCTTTATGATCCCCGATCCGGACAAGGGATTGCCCACCTTGAAGGCGGTGGCCGGCATGACCCCGGAGCGGCTGGACCGGCGGCAAAAATTCTTTGAGGCCATCTCGGGATTGAGCAGCGCGGAGATCCAGGAATCCGGCAAAGTCAAGGATTATCTCCAGGTCGTGGAAGGCGCCCGGGCGATGATGGATTCGCCGGTCAAGAAAGCCTTCAACTTGGCGGAAGAGAAGCCCGAGACGATCCAGGCCTACGATGTGGGACACCGGTTCGGTCTGGGATGCCTGCTGGCCCGGCGGCTGGTCGAGGCCGGAGCGCGCTTCATCGAAGTGGAGTACCAATACGCGCCGTTCAAGGGCTTCGACACGCACGAAGACGGCCATACGAGGATGGTGGGGATGAAGCAGGCGATCGACCGGCCCATCGGGAATTTGATCCGCGAGCTGGACGAGCGGGGGTTGCTGGAGCGCACGCTGGTGGTGATCGCCACCGAATTCGGCCGGACCGTGGCCGACCAACCTGCCGCGGGCCAGGAAAAACTGGGCTTCGACGAAAGCCAGACCGGCGAGTCATTGATCATTGAAAACGAGCGCCTGTACGGGCATCACGGCCATTTCAGTTCCGCTTCCAGCATGCTGTTCTTCGGCGGCGGCTTCAAGGAGGGGTTCGTTTATGGCAAGACGGCGGCCCGTCATCCCATGCTGCCCATCGAGAAACCCGTGAGGTTAATCGATGTGTACGCCACGATCTACAAGGCGCTCGGCATCCCCGCGGATACGTATTATGTGGTTGAGGACCGCCCGTTTTATGTGACCAACAACGGCAAGGGCAAGCCGATTGAGGATCTGCTGGCCTAACGCGCCGGCTTTTCTCATGGGTACTGAAATGCGTCCTCCCAAAGTCCGGCTTTCCAGGCATTGGATTTCTATGCTTTACGAACGGGCCGTCTAGGGAGAGGGATTTACCTTTTCCCACACGGCCTCCCCTGTCACAAAGAAATGTCCCAGCTGCGCCGCACCCAGGAGGGAGGAATTTTCGCGCAGCACGTAGTGGTACTCTCCCATCCAGCGCTGTTTGCACCGCAGGAAGGGTTCCGTCAGGCCGCCTCCGGTAAGATGAATGGTATCCGACAAGGCGATCTTCTCTCCCATTTCCCGCAGATGGCGCGCCATGTATTCGTTGTTGCCCCGGATCAAAGCCATCAACAGGTCCTCGCGGCGGGTTTCCAGTGTGATCCGCGAAAAGGCGGCGCGGCGGTCTTTGGTGCTGTAGCGGTCTCCGGCCAGAAAAACCTCATATTCCGGCAACTCCCGGCTTGCTTCGTTATCGAAATAGTCATGGATGACGCGAGGGATATACTCGTGGAAAAAAGCATCTGCGCTCATTTCCCGGCAGAAATTTTCATGAAACCATTCCAGCGCTTTGCCGCCGGTGTTAAGAACGTACAGTGTCGCCCATAGGTTGGGGATGACATGCCGCCGGAGGTTGTAGTTCCTTCCGGGGAGGGCACGGGCAAGGCCCACGCTGAGGATTTCGCATGTGCCGCAGATGTCCAGCGTTGCCCCCTCGCGGATGACCCCCCCATGCAGGGCCGCGCACATCGCATCGTTTCCGCCCATGAGGATGGGAGTTCCCGCCGGCATTCCGGTGATATCAGCCCAGCGGGGAAGCAAACCGCCCACCGGTTCCCAACTGTTGACTAGTGGGGGAAGTTTGTGGAGGGGAATCCCCAGCCGCGAAGCGATAGGTTCGATCCAGCCTCCCTCGATACGGGTTGTGCGGTAGAGGGCGGTGAGCGAGGCCGTGGAGGGATCCATCCCCCAATTTCCAGTCAGACGCTGGCCGAATAACGTATTCGTATGGCCGAACATGGCGGCCCGGCTGAAGATTTCGGGTTGTTGGTCTTTCCACCAGAGCAATGTAGCGGCGGTGCAACCTCCCGAAACGGGCAGGTTGCCGGTTTGTTCGAGCAATTCGTCTTCACCGATCAGATCACGGATCCGTTGGGCCTGCCGTCCGCTGCGCCCGTCAAGAAACAATACCGCCGGGGTGAGCGCTTCCCCATCCGGACCGAAAGCGGTGGCACCCGGCGTGGAAACCGAAAAGACCGCGGCTTGCACGCCGCCGGTATAGGGTTTCAACCGGGCGCAACATTCCAAGAACGCGTTCCACCAATGCTCCGTGTCGATGTCCCGCTGCCCCCCCGCGCGGATGGTGATGGGATAGGCCTGTTCAGCGGACGCGAGAATCCGGCGGCCGTCCTCCACCACGGCGGTTTTCATTTTGGTGGTGCCCACATCCACGGCCAATACGAGGCTCATGACAGCAATCCGGTTTCCACCAGCGCCTGCCGCACCGCTTCCCGGTCCGCCCCTTCCAGCCGCCGGAGCGGTTTGCGGGGATAACCGCCGGCCAGTCCGGCGAGATCCATGGCGCATTTGACGCCCGGCACGCCGTAGGTGCCGCTGACGCGCCGGTTGGCTTCGGTAATCCGTTCGTGGAACGCTTGGCCTTCGCCGTCGGGACCTTGACGGCCATAGTTCCACAACTGCAGGAGGGCTTCGGGAAAGGCATTGCCCAGGCTGGCGATGCCCCCCCGCAGCCCCAGGCGCATCGTAGGATAGATGAAGGCCGCGGAACCCGCCATCACGCAAAAACCGGCATTGTCAAGCGGGATGAATTGTTCGATGCCGGTGGGGGCGCTGTCCTTGATGCCCACGATGTTGGGATGCCGCGCTAAAATCGAGACGGTTTCGCGCGTGAGGGTGACGCCGGTGAATCCAGGGGCGTTGTAGAGCAAAACGGGGATACCGGCGCTTTCGGCGCATTCGGTGAAATAATCCACGAGTACTGGGGGTGTCATTTGCTTACGGAAATAGGAGGGAGTCAGCAGGGTGGCGTAATCGCTGCCCAGGTGTTGGGCGGTTCTCATGAACTCCACCGTGAGGGGTGTGCTGTCGTAGATACAGCCGGTCATGACGATCTGATCCGGCCGTTTGGTTTCGAGGATGGTTTGCAGCACGGTGAGTTTCTCGGATTCCCGCAGGCAGCGGTTCTCTCCGTTGCTCCCCAAGGCGAGAAATCCCTTGATCCCCGTTTGGGCGTAAAACCGCATGTTGCTTTGCAGCGCGCCGAGATCGATGCTCATGTCTTCGTTGAACGGCGTGGTAACCGGGAGAAAAATGCCGGACAATTTTTCGCGGTGGTCCATCATGGTTTTCGGCTCCCAATCCGCTATCCTCCCCCGGGTGAACATGATTCAATGAAGGGCTGGGGAGCGATGGCTGAAAATGGTCAGGGGCATTGTCAATCAAGTAGGCCTCCGGCGCTAGTCTCCCTTTCCGGATAGGGCCGCTGCGCGCCTCTTCCCGCAAGATCCGGCCGGGCTAAGGTGGCATGAGATGGGATAAACGCGTCATGGAAAGAAAAGGGATGCCGAAGATACCGCCGGTGGGGGAGAGGATTCCGGCCGTCCCCTGGAGTGGATGGCTGGATGTAATCTTGTTGGGCCGGTTGTGGGAAATGGCCTGGCCCACTGTGATGTATTCCTTGATGGAAACCGGGGTGGGCTTGGTGGACATCTATTTTGCGGGGTATCTGGGGGCGGAAGCCGTGGCGGCTATAGGATTTTCCCGCCAGATTTTCTTGGTCTTGATGATCGGAACCCTTTCCATCACCACCGGCACCATCACGTTGATCGCGCAGAATTTCGGCGCGCGGCGGTTTGATGACGCTTCGTCAGTGGCCTTCCACTCGTTGGTGCTCGCCCTCTTGTCGGGGCTTCTCTTTGGCGCGGCCGGTTACGGGCTGGCTCATTTTTTGTTGCGGCTGCTGGGCGCGGAAGGCGAAGTGTTGCGAAGCGGAACGGCGTTTCTCAAGGTATTGATGGGGGGCGTGATTTTTTTGATGATCAACTACACGACCAACGCCGTGTTCCGGGCGCAAGGCGACACCAAGACGCCCATGAAAATCGCGATGGTCTCCAACGCGTTGAACATTGGATTCAGTTATCTGCTGATTTTCGGGTGGGGGATCATTCCGGGGATGGGCGTCATGGGCGCGGCGGCCGCCACCATTCTGGCGCGCTTCATCGGCGCGGTCTGGGCGGTCTGGATCTTGACGAATCCCCGCCGGCCGGTTTGCTTCGCGTTTCGTTCCCGGCTGGATTGGCGGTTGTTCCATCGGATTTTGGATATCGGCCTGCCGTCCGGATTTTCGGGCTTCTTCCGCAACGGGGCGCGCATTCTGTTTTTCAGCATCCTGGCCTCCACGTCGCGGGGATCGGACGCGGTGGCGGTGGCGACGATCGGTTTTCAGATCCGGATGCTGGTAATCATGCCCGCCCTGGCGTTTCAGGTGGCGACCGCCGCGCTGGTGGGGCAAAGCATCGGGGCGCGGCGTATGCGGACGGCCGAAGCCTACGGCTGGACGGCCATCACTTTCGGTTCGCTGGTCATGGCCGTGGCCAGCCTCTTGATTTTCGGGCTGGCCGGGGAAATCATGCGTCTTTTTTCGGATTCGGAAAGTCTCCGGGATTTAGGGGTATGGGCGTTGCGGTTCATCGCCGTGGAACAGTTCTGCAATTGCGTGTCGATTGTCGCCAGTGGCGCGTTCACCGGCGCGGGGGACACCCGCCCCCCCTTGCGGTTCACGGTGCTGTCGCAATGGGTGCTCATGCTGCCGTTGGCTTATGGCTTCACGTTGTTTTCGGCGTTGGATTTTTTCGGCCCCTGGATCGCCTGGGCGTTGGCCCCGCTGGTGCAATTGATCCTGACCTTGACCCATTTCGTCCGCGGACGCTGGAAAATCAACCTCCCCCCGGTCAGTTGAATAAAATGAAGACGGCATAAGCCTACCCCCCAATGCCGTCCGGAGGATCACGAAGAATCGATTTCCACCAGGTTCATTTGGCAGAAATAGTTGGTGCTCCAGGATTGGGGCTCTTCTTTTTCCACCAGGCAACTCGTGAACAAAGTCGAAATGGCGGGAGCCGGGAAGGGTTGCATGGCAGGGCCGGGCTCCCCATGGGCAATGCTCAACAACGGTTTTGGTTTGCCTTCCACTTCGCAGTTGATTGAGAAGGAACGGCAAGAATCCGTTAGGGGATCGAGGATGAGAATTCCAGTGAGATCCTTCACCTCCAATTTCGGTTGCTGAGTCCCCATCCGGAAAAAGCGGAGTAGATCCGGATCCAAATGCTCCGGGGTGAAGACATAGGCGATGGCGCCGGCCTCTTGCGTGCGGATCTGCACCTTGGCCCAGTCTTTGGGAAATCCGGTCAGGGAGGGCAAGGGATACCAAAGGTTGGGCGGGTAATGCCAAGGCGCGATCTCCGGGGGAAGGATGAACCGGGGCGTGGTGGGCGCGCCGGTGCCGGGATCCGCGGGCAATGAGAAACGGAACTCCAGGCCGGTGAGGGGGGTTAACCGCCGGAGAATGGCGGGCGGATTGCCCGGCAGGTTGGGGTGAACCGCCGTGAGATGGGTGTACGAATCGAGCCATTGTTGCCGGCCGGACAACGATTTTTCATCCAGGACGCTGAACCAATTCATGCGCAAGTGGCTTTTCATGTACAGGACCGGATGGTTTTGATAGAGGGGATCGTGGGCGGGGAGGGAAAAGATCGCTTCCAGCTCTTTTCGGAGAGTAGCGTCGATTTTCTGGATGTACATGCGTTGAAAAATCAGGTGCAAATGCCCTTTCCATTGATGCGCGAGAGCGGCGTTTTTCATGAAGGCGTAATAAGCGCCGGCGGCGGGAGGAGGGGTTTGAGGATAGACTGGAATCCGGCCAGGTAAGGTCAGGCATCCCAGGAACATAATGAAAAAGCATGTGATCCGATCCATCAAGACGATTCCGGCTCCCTCTTCCAAAGTAACAAATCACGGCGTCATGCCTTAACGAATACCACGCCATTTTGTATCGCACTATGGGTGAAAATCCAAGTACGCTCAACGGCACCGGACGGCGATTCGCCGCCTATCCGCTTCATTTTTCACAAAAACCTGCATAAAATAACAATGAAAAAGGAATTTGGCGCATGCGGAATCGTTCTCTCGCGCCGGCGCGCAAGAGAGCCACGCAGACCGGTTTGAGACAGAATTTTGGAACGGTCTCTCTCGGTGGATGGAATTAAATGATTCCGCGTGCGGATGTCGTTTTCTTGCTCAAGCAGATACGGGCTGATCCGTGCTGGGAAATAGATCCTCTATACTCCGGCAGAGACTGCAGGAATCCAGGAACAGGGATTGGATATGCGTTGGATTACGATACTGGCGGTGTGGGGAGGCTTGGCGGCCTGGTTTTGGGTGGAGCGCATGCGGTGGAGCGGGTTCTGACATCCATTCCCGAATTCATCCCGGAACGCGTGGGACAAAACCATGAACCTCTTCTCGGGCCATGCTCATGATGTCATGAAGCCGGTGGTGGCGGGGCAGTTTTACCCGGAGCGCGCGGACGAGTTGGCCTCCGTGGTGAACCGTTACCTGGCGGAGGCGGCTACCGAACCATCCACGAAGAAGGTTTTGGCCGTGCTGGCGCCGCACGCGGGCTACGTCTATTCGGGGCCGGTGGCGGGCTATTCGTACAAGCATGTTCAAAACCAGCATCCGGACACCGTACTGATCCTTGCGCTGGCCCACCGGGGGGTGGATGGCGCGGTGGTCTTTCCCGGGCACGCGTTTGAAACCCCCCTCGGTCCCATCGGGGTGGATAACGAAATAACGGCAGCGTTGGTGGAGGAAGGAGGGCCGATCAGCGCATGCTGGGAAGCCTTTCTCACTGAACATTCGGTCGAGGTTAATCTGCCGTTTATTCAGACCGTGTTCCCCGAGGCCCGGATCGCCGCCATGCTCATCACGCACACCGATCCCGGTCTGTGCCGCGCGGTAGGGCAGCGGATCGCCGATGTCCTGCGGCGGCCCGGTAAAAATGTGTTGGTTGTGGTCTCGTCCGACATGAGCCATTATCCGCCCTACGAGGTAGCCAACCGGGTGGACCGGGAAATGTTGGCTTCCCTGGAAACCTTGGATCCTCCCACCATCTATGCGGAATACAACCGTCTCAATTGGGATCCCCGTCATAACGTGAAATGCATCATGTGCGGCAGCGCGGCCATGTTCTCCGCCGTCGAAGCCGCGCGGTGCCTGGGCGCGTCGGAAGCGAAAACTCTTTGTTACCGGAACAGCGGCGACAGTCCCCAGGGCAAGAAGGACAAGGTGGTGGGATACGGCGCCTTCGCCATCTACGCGCCAACCGGCGCCGGAGAAGATCCGAATACCGTTCCCGGAACGAAGGAAAACCAGCGCGATGTTCAAGAACCGCTTTTTTTCACCTTGGACGAGCGGAAAACCTTGCTGAACATCGCCCGCCGGAGCATTTGGGCCTCTTTGAATCACCAAAAATACCAGCCGGCCGTATCCGATGAGCGGTTGAAAATCAAGGCGGGCTTGTTTGTCACCTTAAAAAACCAGGGGGAATTGCGCGGCTGTCTCGGCCGTTTTGATCCCGACAACCTGCCCCTGTTCCGCCTGGTGGGCGAAATGGCCGTGCAATCCGCCTCGCATGACACCCGTTTCCGTCCTGTCAGCCTGGACGAGTTGCCCATGGTGGATATCCAGATTTCGGTTTTGTCTCCCCGGCGGCGGGTGAAAGAGATCCAGGAAATCCAAATCGGCCGGCATGGGCTGCAAATCCAGGGACGCACGCGCTCCGGTGCGTTCCGCGCGGGCACGCTGCTTCCTCAGGTGGCCACCGAACAGGGATGGGACGTTCCCACGTTTCTGGATGCCACTTGCGTCAAGGCGGGGTTGGAACCCCAGGCCTGGAAAGATCCCCAAATCGAGATTTACCTATACGAAGCCATCGTGTTTGGTGACCGGGATTTCGGTCTGCCTCCCTACCAGGTCAGCCTCGAATGAGTGAACCGTACGAACACCTGCCTTTGTACCAGCGTTTTCATCAAGCCTGCCGTTCGCGGGGAATCCGTTTGGAACCCGAATGGGGCGGATGGGTTTTGTATCAGGGAAGGCCGTGGCTGATCGCCGCGGTGGAAGGCCCGTCCCTCGCGCTGGTGGATGATCTGGCCGGCATTCCCCTGGATGAGCGGCAAATCCTCTACGTGGCCAACGCGGAAGAGGATCCCGCTTGCGTGTTCTTGCCGGCCGTAGAGTTTCTCCTGCAGTTCATTTTTGAGCGCACGGGCTTCTTCCCCGCCATGACCCCCGGTATCCAGGCCGCGCGGGAAGTGTGGCAGCTGACACATCCGCACACCCCTCCCATCGTATGCTCTTCTCTGCGCGGCGGTTTGGTGGAATTGGCGGTGCGGCTGGTGGAATCTCCTCCCCTGGAATGAAAGCGAGACGCGCGACATGGATATTCCCGATGGCCCCATGATCGTCTATGGATCGGGCGGACATGCCAAGGTGGTAGTGGATATTCTCCAGCGGATGGGAATCGGAATTGCCGCGTTGTTGGATGACGACCCTGGGAAGGCAGGGGGGACCTTTCTGGATATCCCCGTGTGCCTGGCACGGGAGTATTTGAAAACGGCGCGGCGGAACCAGATTCAACAGGCCATCGTGGCCATCGGCGACAACCGCGCACGGCTCGATCGGGCCGCCCAATTGACCGGGATGGGCTTCCAACTGGTGACCGCCGTGCATCCCGCGGCGGTGATTGCCGGCAGCGCCACCTTGGGGGCGGGAACGGTGGCCATGGCGGGCGTGATCGTAAACAGCGGCGCGTGCGTGGGGGAAAACGTCATTCTCAATACCGGCTGCACGGTCGATCACGACTGCCGGATCGGCGATGGGGCGCATATCTCGCCCGGCGTGCATCTGGGCGGGAATGTCACCATCGGCCGCCGCGCCCATGTCGGGATCGGCGCGTGCGTTTTGCCCGGTGTGTGCATCGGCGAAGACGCGGTGATCGGGGGCGGAGCGGCCGTCATCCGGGATGTATTGCCCGGCGTGACCGCGGTGGGAGTCCCCGCGCGCATGATCCGCCAAGCGTAAGCGAATTATCCCGCGCTTACCGGATGATCCTACATTTCGATCAAATCGAACGCCCGCCGCATGGCTTCGCTGGTTTTTTCCAAGGCTGGTTCGTTTTCCAGTTTCCGCAGATCGTCGTCGAACGGCTCGATGGTAACCGGCCCGTCGTAACCAACCGCAACTAGAATATTCATAAAACTCTTCAGATCGATCACGCCCGTGGCCCTGGGCAGTTTGCGGCGGTTGTCCACCAGCTCGTCAATGGGAACTCCTTCCGGCGCGTCGTTAATGTGCACTTCAATGATCTGTTCGTTGCTCAGTTGGCGCAATTCTTCGGGCGTGCCATGCGACGTATGCCAGTGCCACGCGTCGAGCAGCAGGCCCACGTTGCCCGTACCGATCGCGCCGCACAGTTCCAGCATTTCCGGCTGGCTGCTGATGAAGGGAAAACGGTAACGGTTGCGGAACGTCCGGGGGCCGACAAATTCCAACCCCAGCCGGATGCCGTGATCTTGGAGAATTTTCGCCGCCTCGGCCAGGCGGGCGCGGTGTTGCTCGAAATTCTGCCGGTACGTCAGCGTGGCGTGGCCGGGCAGGATCCAAGTGGCCACCCGGGTAACTCCCACCTCCCGCAGGATCTGCGCCCGGCCGGGCAGCAAGGCCATATCCTTCTGGAATGGCTCCTCTCCTTCCCGGAACTGGACTGGCAGGCCGCCCGCACCCCATTTCAGGCCGTGGCTTGTTAGATCCTCGACGATTTCTTTCCGTTGTCCGGCCGTCATTTTCTCCAGCTCGCCGATCTCGGGATTCACACCCTCGAAACCGAACCGGCTCGCGTAAGCGATGGCCTGCTTCAAGTTGGCGTTCACGCCGATATGTCCCACGCCCAGGTTTTTATACATTTTGATGGGAGAACCGGCCGCGGCGGATGTGTATCCTGGCATGCCCCAGGCCATCGCGCTCAAACCGAATAGACCGGCCCGGGCGAACTGCCGCCGGGTCATGCCCTGGGATCCATGATTGATGGTTTCCAAACGGATTTTGGGGTTCATCATGTCCTCGCTTGAGTGAATGGTTGGAAAAACCGTTATTTCTGTCATTGTCATCTGGTTTATATCATGAATCTTGTCAACAAGAGAAGAGTGAAGGGCCAAAGGATCACAAACGCGCCAGCCTCTATACAACCGCGTGCGTTTTTCAGAGAATGAGATGGATTTCCGGCCGCGGGGCTTTTTCGTGATCCGGAACATGAAGAAACAGGAGGTATTGGCGTTCATGAAATCATCCATCTGGATTCTGGCCGCCGGGATGGTTTGGCTGGTACCGGCGGGAAAAGCCGCGGAAAGTGTCAACCGGCATTATCCCGTGAATCTGGAACCTTTAGTGCAGTCGGAATTCGTGGCCTTACCGCTGGGGACGGTTAAGCCCGCAGGATGGCTGAAGGATCAGCTGACCCTCCAAGCCAACGGCCTCACCGGGCATCTCGACGAGTTTTGGGAATCGCTTTCCAACTCAGCCTGGAAAGGGGGAACCGGCGATGCGTGGGAGCGGGGGCCGTATTACCTGGACGGCCTGGTTCCCTTGGCCTACCTGCTCGAGGACGCGCGGCTGCTCGATAAGGTGAAGTCCTGGATCGAACCGATCTTGGCCAGCGGCCAGCCCGATGGCTGGTTCGGACCTCTCCAAAACAAGGACCGGTGGCCTTTGGCCGTGGCCCTCAAGGTGCTGAGTCAGTATTACGAAGCCACGAGCGACGCCCGGGCGTTAACCATCATCAAGAATTATTTCCATTTCCTCGAAAACAATCCACCCGATTGGCCGGATAAAGATTGGCGCGGCGTGCGGGCCATGGAGAATTTGGTGACCGCGTATTGGCTCTACCGCCGCACAGGCGATCCACGGGTGTTGAAGACAGCGGAGATCATTTACAAGAACTGCTTTGACTGGACCGGCCTCTTCAACCAATTCCCCTTTGACGATGCCTGGACGCAAAAACGGACCGGTTATGGTCACCCCTGCCACGTAGTGAATCTAGGCATGGCTATCAAATATCCCGGCCTGATCTATGTCTTGGCCAAGGAAGAGCCTTACCGGCAAGGTTCGTTTTCCGCCATCCAAAATCTGGACCGCTATCATGGCCAGGCCGCGGGCCGGTACTCCGGCGATGAACATCTCTCCGGGCGGCATCCCTCCCAGGGCACCGAGTTGTGCGGGGTGGTGGAATTTATGTTCTCGCTGGAAAATTTGATCGAAATCTTCGGTGATCCCGCGCTGGCGGACCGCCTGGAGGTGCTCGCCTACAACGCCAATCCCGGGACCTGCACGCCGGATTATTGGGCGCATCAATATGATCAGCAAGCCAATCAGGTGCTTTGCACCGTGGCCAAACGCAATTGGAGCACGAACGGCAACGCCTCGAATCTCTACGGCCTGGAACCGAACTTCGGCTGCTGCACGGCCAACATGCACCAAGGCTGGCCCAAGTTCGTGTCGCACCTATGGATGGCCACCCACGATCAGGGCTTGGCCGCCGTGGCGTATGGTCCCAGCGTGGTTACGGCCCGCGTGGCGGACGGCCAAACCGTCCAGATCACCGAGGAAACCCAGTATCCCTTCGAGGGAAACATCCGGTTCTCGTTGGCTATGGAGCGGAGCGTACGATTCCCCCTCTATCTGCGTATCCCAGCCTGGGCGGAAGGGGCCACGGCCACGGCCGGCGGGCAGATCCTGCGTCCCAAAGCGGGATTGTTCTTCCCCATCACCCGGGATTGGCAACCGGGTGACATTGTAACCCTTGACCTGCCCATGAAAATCCGAACGGAGACACGGTATAACGGCGCCGTCTCCATCCGGCGCGGCCCGCTCTATTTTTCACTGAAAATCGAGGAGCATTTTAAAAAACTAAAATCCTATCACGACACGCTGCCCGTGGCCGATTGGGCCATCTATCCCATCACCCCGTGGAACTTCGGCTTGGCGCTGGACCGGGACAATCCCGGGGAAAGCGTTGAAATCCGAACCCGGCCTGTGAGCTCGGTGCCGTTTAGCCACGAAGATGCTCCGGTGGTATTGAAGGTCAAAGGCCGGATGCTTCCGGAGTGGACCCTGGTGGATAATTCCGCCGGAGCGCCGCCCCCGGGCCCGGTAGTTTCAGATCAGCCGCTGGCCGATCTGGAATTGATTCCCTACGGCAACACCCGGTTGCGGATCACGGAATTTCCCCTGCTGGCGGAATGAGCCTGGGGAAAACGCGTTCTGCCATAAAGGCATAAGGCAATCGGGTTGGGGAGGGAGCGGCAAGCTTGTTCAACGCCTGCAGCGGTTCCAATTTTGGCTGTCCATACCTCTCTCAATCTCCCCCCCGCTCCGGCCGGTATTGATATACCCGGTTGCTCGCGGAGGTGTGGATTTGAAATCCGCTTCCCCGGGAGATGAGGGTCACCGTACCTTCCAAATCGGTGCGCAACACGGTGGCTCCGGCATTGCGCAAGCGGTTCAGGGTGTCCAGGTGAGGATGGCCGTACCGGTTGCGGCCCACTTGGATGACGGCGAATTCCGGACGGACTTCGGACAAGAAAAGGGTACTGGTGGAGAAACGGCTGCCATGGTGGGGAACCTTCAGGACCTCCACATCCCAGTTATCATAGGCGGCGCATAAACGTTGTTCGATGGATTCCGAAATATCACCGGTAAACAACAAGTTCAATGATTGGTAGCGCAAGATCAGCACGATCGATTGATCGTTGACGTCCTTCTCCCGCAGCAAGGTATCTGAATCCGGCGAAAGCACCCAGGCGGAAAGGTTCGGTTCGATGTCAATCCGGGTTCCCTTCCGCGCCGTAAGGCGGGGAATTTGCCGCTGTTCGATGATCTCCACTAAGCGCCGGTATGAGTCCGAATCCTGATTCCGGGTTCCCTCCAGGAGACCCGCGGCCGGATAGCGTTCTGCCACCGCGCCCAATTCGCCGATGTGGTCGTCTTCAGGGTGGCTCAAGATCATGAGATCGATGGCGGAGATCCCTTGCGATGCTAGAAAGTCAACCAGGGCGGGCGTGGTGGAATCTACGCGCGACCGTTCCGGCGCGCCGCCGTCGATCAGGATCACCCGGCCGCGGGGAGTTTGGATCACGCTACAATCCCCCTGCCCCAAGCTGAGAAAATCGATCCGCAAGGGAGGATCGATTTGCGTGAACGGCAGCGACCAAAACACGGCCCCCAGCAAGGCCAACGCCGCATGGGCGGAGCGGAAAGGAATCGATCGCGCGTAAAACAAAAGCAATCCCGGACGGGCCAGGAGAAGGATCGAAAAAAACAAGGCGGCGGGCATCACTGGGCTGGCGAAGGCGATTTCCCATTGGAAAAGATCGGGATTGGAGCAGAAAAATATGGTCTGGCGTAATCCTTCGCTTAGGTGAACCGACAGGCTTTCCAGAATCCGCGAAAGCGGCGGAACCGGCAGTGCCAGCGATAGCGCCCATAAATAAGTGACCGGCATGAGTACATTGGTGATGGGAATGGCCGCCAAGTTGCCCGGGATCGCTCCCCAACTCCAGGCTTGAAAATAAGCGATGGTGAGAGGGGCCATGCCAAGGCTGACCGCGGCCGACGCTAGAAATCCTTGCAGCAGCCAGGCCAAAGGCCGGAACCGGATCTTTTGTCCCAGGATCTGTCCGTAGGGATGGATCAGGATCAAAATCAGAACCGCCGTGAAGGAGAGTTGAAATGTGGGGAGGAACAGCTCCACCGGGTACACAAGCAACAACAGAAAGGCGGCCAGCGCGAGCGAATTGAGCGAGTCGATGCGCCGTTCGGTGAAGTATCCACCCAGAAAGACAAACGCCATCAGCGCCGCCCGCAAGGTAGGGATTCGCGCTCCCACCAGCAGGATGTAAAAAAACGAAAAGCATACCGTGATCAGCGCGGCGTGCCGGCGCTTGAATCCGATTTGTTTCAATCCGTATCCCAAACCAAACAGCACCAGGCTCACGTGCAGGCCGCTGATGGAAGTGACGTGGGCCAATCCTGAGCCGGACAGCGCGTCCCGCAGGCCCGCCGGCATGCCGGAACGCAGACCGAAACAAATCGAACCGAGCAGACTGCCGATTTCATCCCGGGCGGGCACGGTCCGGGTGTCCAGTTGTTTCTGGATCGCGTCCATGGCGGAATAGGCAAACCCCCGCGCGGGACTCCAATGGGCCGGCGTGTTTCGAACCAGCGGCGTTTCCTGGCGGACCGGCACAGTGGCGAAGATTTCCAGCGAATACCGGCTTTGCCGCGTATTGAGAAATCCCGGTATCCGGGGACCGGGGACCGGATAGAGAGTTCCCTCGGTGCGCAAACCGTCACCGGGGCGGAACTGAGCAAGAGAAGCGGCTGGACCGGTAATTTCCAACTTTCCCGGGAACAAGCGTTCCTGTTGCTGTTGTCCCAGCCGCACGGCGGTGAGAATGACGGCCGCTTTCTCCGTCTCGTAAACATGGACCTCCTCAACAGTTCCCGCGATGGTGCAGATTCCCGATTGATTTAGTGCTTCAACTTCCAGGGATAAAGCGCGCCACGAGAGCCGCTGGATCTCCATGCGCACGGCTCCCAACAAGCCAGTGAGGATCAGGGCCATCGCCCAGTGAACCGCTTTGCGGGGCCCCATAAGCCCCTTGCGGAAGGTAGTAATCCACATCAGCACCAGGGCCAGCATCAGAATAAGGGTAAACGGAAGGGAAAGGGGGAAATACCGCGCGTAGATGATTCCCCCCATCAACGCCAGGCTCAATTGGACCATGGGGCGGGGAAGCGGCGGCAGCGGAGCGTTGGCCGGAAGATTATACAGTTGCCTGGACATACGGCTCTGCTATGATAACGTCGTCCATGGGCGCTGCGTGAACAGGCAAGCGTGAACAGGCATTGGCGCGCGCGGGACGAAGACTCATTCTGCCATGACACGCGGCCGGGAAACAGGGATTCCATGCCGGACCGGCCGTTTATCATGAAGGAAAGCTGCCGGTTTAGGCAAGGTTTCTGGCATGGCTTCTGAACAAGGTGGCCGCATGGCGATTCGACTCCCTAAATTGATGCAATGGTTCCATCCTTCCCCGGCGGATCCCCGCGGGACGTATCCGGAACCGCGGGTGAAGGATCTGATTTTGTTTGTGACCGACCGCTGCAATATGCGCTGCGATCATTGCATGTTCTGGCAGCGAATCGACAATCCCGGCCAAGAGATGACGCTCGAAGAACTCCAGACCTTGGCCCGGACATCATGGCCTCTGCGCACCGTGGCCATAACCGGCGGCGAACCGTTTCTGCGCGGCGACCTGGCGGGGATTGTGGAGGCATTTTTCCGTGACAACCAGACTCATCACGTGCAAATCAACACCAATGGCCTGTTGATGGATCGCATGGAAGACCTTGTTACTCGCGATCTCGCCCTTCACTATCAGCATTATTTGACGTATCAGGTCAGCCTCGACGGCCTGGCGGAAACCCACGACCGCGTCCGCCGCCTGCCGGGGAGTTTCACCAAGATTCTGCGCAACCTGGAACGGCTCGTCGAGTTGATGCGCGGACATCCCTTTTTCCGGGTGGTGGTTCTCACCAACATCAACAAGAATAACTACCACGAAATCGAAGAGTTAGCCCGCATTTTGTGGGACGAGACCGGCGTGGAGCACACCTACGACCTGGTACGCGGCGCCAGCTTTTCCACGTGGAACATCCCCCATGCCATCCGTCAGGAGGAAGATCCCCGCGAATGCGACCTTCCGCCCCGGGAAGAACTGGAATCAATTCTGGAACGAATCCGGCGGGTGAATGAACGCGAAGGTTCGCGGTTTAACCAATGCGTGCGCCAATTGGAAGTGCAGGTCGGACTCTATCTCGGCCGGCCCGCGCCGTTTTATTGCCTGTCCGCCGGCCGCACGGCGGCTGTAGTGTACAGCGACGGATCGGTGGCGGCTTGCGAATTCACTACCCCGTTCGCCCGGCTTGCGGATTTTGATTTCGATTTGCCGCGTCTATGGACCTCCCCGGCGGCACAAACCCGGCGGAAACAAATTCAATGCTGTTCCTGCGCCCACAGTTGTTTTGTCCTGACCAGTCTTCAAGAATGGGAAGAACAGCAGGCCCGCCATCCGGCTTCCACCCAAGCGGCTTCATGAATGAAGGAATTGCCATCACGATGCCTCTTCCCCGCCTTTCCGCCATCCTGGTCAGTTGGAACCGCCGCGCCTACTTGGAAAAAGCCATTCAGTCCCTGTTGGATCAACATTATGATGGCCTGGAGATCATCGTGGTGGATAATGGCTCCACGGATGATTCGCGGGAGTGGCTGCGTTCTCGATCCGATATCATTCTGATCGAAAACCAGGCCAACGCCGGCGCGGCCGCCGCCCGGAATCAAGGTTTACGTGTGGCCACCGGCGCGTACACCCTCTTTATGGACTCCGACGCCGAATTGCGGACGCCGGGAGGATTGGCGATTCTGGTTCAATACCTCGAGGCGCATCCCCAGACGGCGGGAGCGGCCGGAATTTATTATTCGGATGAAGAATTACGGCAGTTGTGGTGCTGGTCGCCATGCATGGACTGGACGGGCAACCACGATCCGGCGGCCTCGCTGGCGCCCAAGGACGATCCCCCGGTCCTGTCCACTTGTTTCTCGATTTTCCGCACTTCCGCGTTGCGGGAAATCGGCGGTTTCGATGAGTATTTCTTTTACCTGTACGAAGACGCCGACCTATGCGAACGCTTGCGCAAACGGGGCTATGGGTTGTACGTGAATCCGGAAGTGAAGATCCTCCATCATTACGCAGAACCCGGCCGTACCCGCCGGGGAGAAGTAGCGTATCATTATTACCATGAGCGGCTGCGGATGAACTTTGTCCTGAAGAATTGGGGGCTGCGGCGCTTTTGGCTGACACAGTGGAATATTTTGAAGAGTCCCCTTGCTTTTTTACGCCGTTTCCCGTACCTTGGATTGGTGAATTTTTTGAATATCTATGTGGTTCATGGGGTATATTATGGAGTGAGGTATCTGTTCGGGAGGCGAAGGATGGGTAGACGGGATCTGGATTCATGAAATATAGTAAACTATAAGGGCCGAATGGATTTATGGGAAATAGGGTTGACAGGAGTTTCAAGATTTTATATAGTGGATTTGTTCCTGAGAGGGACTCGAGCGTTTGATTGGGAATTTTTGCATGAACGAAGCCGATGAGAAAGTGGACGAAAGAACACATGATGAGAATTGAGCGTGTGGAAGGGAGGGAGAACTGACATTTGACTCATTTGCTCCTCTAGAAAATGGTGATTTTCACCATAAAAAAAATCAAAACCCTAGAAAGGGGGGAAATACCGAATGAGAAAAATGCCGGTTCTAACAATTGTAGGCTTGGCAGCGCTTCTAGGCTTGGTGGCCGCCCCTGCTCAAGCTGCAACGGTCGTGGCGAATGACACCCCGGATATCCGTTTGGCTCCGGGTGGTACCGTCGTCTTCGATCTGGCCAACTTCTTTGACGCTGTGACAGGCAGTTTGACGTACACAGCGGAAGGCGGCACGGTCACGGGCAGCATGGTGCAAGTGTTTGGCGGCGATACGCCGGGCCGTTCGGTGGCGAAATTCACCGCGACTTCGGGCGCGGAATCCGCCACGGTGGAGAGCGTTGTCCAGGTGAGTTCCTTCGCGATCGGCAATAAGCCCGCGGTTGACAACAACAACCGGATTCCGGGCTTGGCCGGTGGGAACATCTTCTACAATGCCTTGGTGCCAGGAACGACCGTGAATTCGGCGGCGGCCCTGACCAATCTGCCGCAAGGCGGTGGCCCGGTTACTCCGGGTGGCGCGACAGGCGCCGCGGCCCTCATCGCGACCATCGGTTCGGTCCAGATGACGTACGCGGAAACCGGTCTGCGTCAAGTGGCCCGGAGCATTGTCGCCACAGGCGCTGGCAGTGCGAGCGCAAATGGCTTGACCGCCACGCTGAACGCGGATGGTTCCTACAGCCTCGCCGCGGCCTCGAACTTCACGGGCGCGTGGATCGTGAGCCTGGGCGCGACCGCTCCTACCGGCGCGGATAGCGCGAACCTGCTGGCCGCGCAAGCGATCGCCGTGGGCATGACGGACGCGGCGGCGTGGTTGGTAATGCCCGCTCTGGCGTCGGCGCCGCAGGCGAACCTCACTGTGGCGAACGGTGCCGCGACGGTCACGGCCGATGCGGGATCGGGTGTCCTCGCCATTCTGAACACGCCGATTGCCGTTACCGCTGGCCAAACCGTGTCGTTGGTGGTCGATTACACGACCAACAATACGGGCATCAATCTGGCGCTTGTCGCGTTTGACGGCGCGCCGGGCGCTGGCACAAAGTTCACCAACCCGAGCGGCACGAACCTCGAAGCGAACGTATCGAAGAACCTGTCGATTTCGTTCGTGAACATGTCGGGCAACGTCTATCCATGCTTCCAGGTATGGAATGGCAGCTCGTCAGCCGCTACGGTCACGCTGACCAACATGAAGGTGGTGTTGGCGGGCCCGGTGGTGGATTACGCGTTTGATCCCAACGCGGCCTTGGCTCTGCCGGTGGATGGCAGCATGACTTCGATCGCGGGTTGGTCCAGTGACCTGTTGGCCCAGGGCGCTGCGGCTCCGGCCGCAAGTGCGGCGAACCACTTCACCTCGGCCGCGGGAGCGGGCAGTATGTCGCTTCCGGGCAAAGGCAAGATCGCCAATGCCTTCATCCAGGTGAATCTGGTGAAGGGTACCAATGTGGCGGAATGCTGGGTCCAGCGTGTCGGCGAACCCGACGCGGGCGCGGCCTTCGTATTGGTCATGACGGATGGTGCGGCGACGACGGCTCAGTCCTTCGTCGATGGCGCTGCGGTCCCAACCAATTCGTGGGCGAAAGTCTGCGCGGTGGCTACGCTTGGCCAAGCGGGAACGAACTTCTTGCTCGTTCAGGCGGCTGGGCTGGATGCCAACGTGGATGACCTGTCCGTACGGATCGTGGATGACAAGGACGCTTACTTTGATGCGGGCCTGCTGGGTCTGTAACAAAGTCTAGCTTGGAATCTCGGGGGCAGGATCTTCGGATCTTGCCCCCTTTTCTGTTTATTCTTCGAGAATTTTGTAAGAAATCATCCATTGTTGTATCCCTCGGTAGAAAGAAGGTTCCGTTTATGCCTGACTACGAAGGTCCCGTCTCCATCACCGCGCCAGAATTGCCTGAGCTGATCGCTTTGTTGAATCAGGTCTTTCGCCCCCAGGGGGGAGATATGGGCCGCGAATATGCCCGGCATGTGGGGATGAACAACCTCGAAAACATCCGGGTGATCAAACAGCACGGTAAAATTGTCTCTCACGTGGCGGTTTCTGTCCGTCCAGTGGTGCTGGGGGGAATCCCCACCTGGGTAGCGGGTATCGGGGCGGTGGCCACTCATCCAGAGGCCCGGGGCCAGGGATTTGCCTCCATTCTGATGGAAGACGCGGTCAAGCGCAGCGTCGCCCAGGGTGCGGATATCATGCTGATTTCGGGCGACTTGGGTGTATACCGGCGCATGCACGCGGTGGATTGCGGCTGCTATCCCGTGGTTCAGATCGGAACCGGTGAGGCCCAATTATCGAACCGGCTTGCAGTGGCCGAAATGCGAGTGTCCGATCTCCCGGATATGACGGCCTTGTGGGCCACCTTGCCCACCCGATACTTGCTTCCCCGGGAAGACTTGGAAGCGTTGTTTCAGTCAAAATGGGTGATGGATAAACCCACAGATTGGTGGATGGTGCGGGACGAAAGGAACCCGGTTGGTTGTGGCATCGTCCATCACCGCGCGGACATCCTGATGCTTTTGGATTGGGCGGGGCATCCGGCAGCCTTGGAACACGCGGCGGCATGGTGGATGGAACGGTATGGCGTGAATTCCTTGACTTATATTCCTTCTGCGATGAGTCTGCTCCCGCTGGCCTGGCATTCCCGGATTCAAGAATACCGCCGGTTTGACGGAACGGTGCTGGTCATTCACGCCCGCCGGTTCCTGGAACGGGCGCGCCCTTTCCTGGCCGAACGGATCGGAGAAACCTGCCTGGAGAAACTACAGATCGAGGCGGAAGATCAACGCATGGAAATCGCTTTGGGTAGCGAGAAAATCGAACTGGCCCATGGCGGAGAACTGGCCTTGCTATTCTTCGGCCGGGCGGGAGAGGATTTCCTGGCCTCCAAAGTATCAAAAGACTCGAAATTATATGAGGTACTAAACCGGACGTTTCCCGTTCCCCTGGTGTGGTATGGGATTGGGTATGTGTGAGCCGGGACGGCTTCCAGGGATATACCGCGGAAATTCATAACGCGGGAAGAAAGTGATTTATTTTTTCGGTTTATATTGTTTGGCGTTCTCTTCTGAGGCGCGGAGAACCACTTGGCCATGGAGTTCGACTTCGTCCACGATCCCCATGACCATTTCCTTGATCGGGGCGATTGGGATTCCAAAGACTAGTTTCGCGGCCCCTGGCGCGGCGCCCATCAGCACCACTTCACCGGTTCCCGCGCCAACGTAGTCCACGGCTACGGTTGCCGGACCGGCTGGTTCGCCTCCCGGATGAATCGGTTCGACCAGCAGCAATGACCGCGCCTCGTACGATTCATGCTTCAACGTGGAAACGACATTTCCCACAACCCGCGCGAGTCTCATGTGTGGTTATCCGTGGACATGCTGTCAATGATGCCGACTATGGTAGCATCCGAAGGCATGGAGTGGTTTTCTTTGACCGTGGCGGCGTCTCCGCCATCCACGTAAAAGACGGTTTCCCCGCGCCCGCACCGGTTATCCGGGTCCACGGCGATAATGGGGCTGCCCACCGGCCGGCGGTGTTGATCCAATGGCTGAATCACGCAGAATTTCATCCCGTTGAAACTAGGATGTTTCTGGGTCGCCCAAAGAGATCCGATTACCGTTGCGATATTCATGGATTACGATACCGGACCGGCCGCCACGGGCTTTTCATCGTTCATTTTGTTGTACGTGATCCGGCCGCCGACTTCAAGGGAATCGACAATAGCCATGATCACCGCGTCCACCGGCAGATTGTGTGTCACTTCTGTCAATCGGGCGGAGGAGCCGGTGGCGCACACCACCACTTCACCGGTCCCCGCTCCCACCGCGTCGGCGGCCACCACGAAACTTTTAGTCAACTCCAGGTCCAGAGTCAGATTCTGAACAAGCAGCAGTTTGAGCCCCGCCAGCTTGGGATCTTTTTGGGTCGCCACCACGGTCCCCACCACTTTAGCCAAAAACATAAGGTCTCCTCATTTCACGCAATTCCCGGCCGCTTTCGAAGCCAACGTCGGAAAGACTCCAGCCAATAATTCCGGTTCCTGGATTGACCGGAGCGGCGTTTCCAGGACGGTGATCCCTACGGCGATCTCATCGCAACTGGGATACTTGTGACACTTGATGCACTCGGCCCATACTTTATGGGGCAACTGGGCCTTGTCAAGAATTTGGAATCCCATCTTCACGAAGAAATCGGGAATCTGGGTGAGGGCGAACACTTTTTGGATGTGCAATTGGCGTGCTTCCTCGAGGCACAGGTTGACAAGTTGTTTCCCGATGCCCCGGCCCCGGCCGTGATGATCAACCACCAGCGATTTCACTTCCGCCAGGTTTTCCCAGACGATGTGCAGGCCGACATTGCCGTGGATAACGCCGTCTTCTTCCCACACATAAAAATCCCGCAGGTTTTCATACAACTCGCTCAGAGGGCGGGGAAGCATGAAACCTTCTTGCATGTGATTGTCGATCAGTTGTTTGATGCGCCGGACGTCCTCCACACGCGCTTTGCGGAACCCGTTCATTCCAAATGGATCGGCCTTTCTTCTTTAGACAGTACAAAACCACGTGATGAGACATTGTATCATGGCTTTCCCCATCCCCCAAGTTTACGGGGGAAAATTCGCCGGATTGCCGGTGGTTTTTTCCGGACGGCTTCCCTCGCACCGTTGGCTCTTCGGAAATTATCGTTCAACAAATTACGTTTCATCCGTAGATCGCTTGTTGCGTTTCTCCTTTTCCTTGGCGGGGATACTTAAATTCCTTTTCTTTATAATATAAAGTACTTTGTTTTCAATGTCTAGAAAGATTCATGAATTCCCAGGGAGGCCATAAGTCCCATGAGATGGCTGGAATGGTTCGACGCCGTCCATTTTCTGAATATCCGGATCTGGGATTTTTCCTTCCGCAGCCTCCGGCGGGAATACGGGCGGGATTTCATAAAATCCGTGCTCCTGCGGCATCCGGTGCGGACCTGGCGGGGAATCCAGTACTACCAGCACTCAGAAATAGATGCCCCCGCGGATGAGAATTCACCCGGTGAAGGTCTTCCGGTGTTCCATCAAGCAACAGATGGAAACGCGGATGATCGAGGCAGAGGCAAACCGGTCCTGGGCGTGGGGTTTTGCCTGAAATCTCTGAATCCTCCTTGCGTATCGGGTAGAAGCAATCATGACTGTTATTTTTTGGAGCAGAACCTTCACCGCAGACCGGACCCGCATAGAGCCTCCAGGGAAATCCCGGCTTCGTGCCAGGCCTGTGTGATCAAGGAAATAGGCCTTCTATCCCTGTCGGCGGGTTACGTTTTTTATATTATGACCTCCGCGCGGGACATCCTGCATGACTTGATTTTACCCTCATTAAAAACGAATCAATTTACCCAGGGATTGTTCGTGATCTGCCGCTATTCTTTCGAACCGTTCCGCATGGCGCTGGCCATCGCAGGGATCCGGGCGCGGCTGTTTTCCTATGACCAAAACGACTGCCGGGATTATGCCTCCTGGTTGCGGGCGGACAACGGCAACAAGGAGGAACAAACTTCGATCATTGCCGGGGATTGGGATTCGACTCAACAGATGTTATCCAATCCAGACACGTCTGTTACCTCCCCCACTTCCATAGAAAAAAGAGGAAACCTATTTTTCCCGCTATGAGGCTACCGGATTTCTCCTTCTGGACGTTTCCATCCCTCTGGGATTGGATCCTGATTTTTCCCCCCGGATTAATTACGGAAGTTCTCGCGGGATGGTCAGCCGCATACTGCCGGGAACGGTGGCAGTGGCCGGTGGGGTATTCCCGGAAAATATTTCATTTCGTCATCTTCACCTTAGCCGGGATTTTAGGCTTGATGAAAGGATTTGGGGCCGTTCAAGCTTTCGGGGCGGCGGTGGGAGTGGTCGTCCTGTGCGCGGTTTGGCGTGGAAATCAAAGCCGGCTGTTTCGGGCAGTTGCCCGGCCAAACGATCATCCATTTGAAAAATTTTGTATCCTTGTCCCCTTTTTGATGACAGCTCTGGGCGGCATGCTCAGCAACTTGTTGTTTGGCCAATTCGCGGTAGTGGGATACATCACTACCGGATGGGGCGATGCCGCCGGCGAACCCGTGGGAACTCGATGGGGGAAGCATACCTACCGGGTTCCCACCTTACGGGGTATGGTCACACGCCGCAGTATCGAGGGCAGCGGGGCAGTATTTCTGGCGTCCCTGTGCGGCTGTGTGATCCTGTTATCCCTGGGATACAACGCCGCCTGGTCCTTTGTGCTGCTTGCTTCCCTAATCCTGGCCATGATCACCACACTGGTCGAAGCGGTGTCGTTTCACTGCCTGGACAATTTGACGATCCAAATCACCACATCCGGCGCGTGCGGGCTGATTTTTTGGCTGGGCGGAGTGGGGTAACGGCTTCATTAAAAGCTTATTCATCATGAAACAATCCCTGCTGCCATCCCCTCACAGGACATTTTCTTCGCTCCTCCCGGTGCGTTTCTGCCAATCCCAAAGGTTCCGTAATGAGTTAAATCGATACATACTTACCAGAACCATCATTCCAAACCATCGATATTGAACTGATATGTGCGGCATTTGCGGGATTGTCTATACTGATCCAAACCAGCCGGTGGATGAACGCCTCCTGACAGCCATGACACGGATCATCCAACACCGGGGGCCGGACGACGAGGGCCTGTACCGGGCGGGTGGCGTGGGCCTCGGTTCGCGCCGCTTGGCCATCGTCGGGCTGGGCCAAGACAGCCACATGCCCATGGCCTCCGCGGACGGCGGGCTGTGGATTGTCTATAATGGAGAACTTTATAATCATCCGGAATTAAAGCGGAATCTGCAGTCTCGGGGATGCCGTTACCGGACCGCGTCTGACACGGAAACCTATCTGCACCTCTACCGCCAGTATGGGGACACGTTTTTGGAGCGAGCGCGGGGAATGTTCGCCCTGGCGTTGTGGGACGCGCCGCGGCGCCGGTTAATCCTGGCGCGGGACCGGCTAGGCATCAAACCGCTGTACTATCATTTCGATGGGAAGGCACTGCGGTTTGGCTCGGAAATCAAATCTATTCTACTGGATCCCGAGGTGCCCCGGGGGATCGACCTGGAAGCGTTGAATTACTTTCTGGCTTACTTTTCGGCCCCGGAACCGCTTACGATGTTCCAAGGTATCCGGCAGTTGGGCGCGGGCGAGATGTTGATATTTCAGGATGGGAATATCACCATCCGGCCCTTCTGGAATCCGAAAGAAACCATCCGCCCTTTGACCGAAGTGGACGAACAAGATATCCAGCGGGAATTGGCCGATCGTTTGAAAAACGTAGTCCGGGAACATTTGCTGTCGGATGTGCCCGTGGGCGCGTTTTTATCGGGCGGGATCGATTCGAGCATCCTGGTGGCCCTGATGCACGATCATTTGGGGCCGGGTTTCAAATCGTTCGCGATTGGCTTCGAAGGCCACCGCCTCTTCGACGAAACCCCCTACGCCCGTACTATAGCCCGTCAGTTCGGGACCGAGCATTACGAAAAACGGCTCGCTCCCCGGGATCTGCTCACGGCGTTGGAAGACATCACCTGGCAACTGGATGAACCCCTGGCCGACTCCTCCTGCCTCCCGGTTTACTTTGTTTCCCGGCTGGCCGCGGGGCATGTGAAAGTGGTCCTCTCCGGAGACGGCGGGGACGAGGTCTTCGCGGGGTACCGGAAATATCAAGCCGAATATTACCGGCGTTTCTTCGCGTTCTTGCCGGAATCCTGGCAGCGTTTTCTGTCCCGCACGCTGGTGGCGGGAATTCCCGAGTCCCGGGCCAATGTGGCGATGGATTTTCTGCGGCAGATCAAGAAATTCTTTCGCGGACTGGATCCCGACCCATTCGCGCGGCATCTCAAATGGGGTATTCATTTCGAGGACGAAATCCGCGCTCCGTTACTGCGCGATGAGGTCCGCGAGGCTATGGCTTTCGACGGTCCATGCCGTTTGCGGAGAGATCTATTCGATGAAATGCCCGATTGGGACGATTTGAACCGCATGTTGTGGGTGGATCTGCGGCATACCCTGGCCGCGGACATGCTCCGCAAGGTTGACCGCATGTCGATGCTCCATTCGTTGGAAGTGCGGGTGCCGTTTCTCGACCACACGTTGGTGGAATTCGGCTTTTCGCTTCCCGCGCGTCTGAAATTACGCGGGAAAACCACCAAATGGATATTGAAACAGGCCTTCGCGGACTGTCTGCCTCCTGAAATCATCCGGCGGCGGAAACATGGATTCGATGTGCCGGTGGGCGAATGGTTCAAAAAGGAATTACGGGACTTGATCAATGACGTGGCGTCGCCTGAGACAGTCGCGCGCCGGGGATTGTTCAATCCCCGGCGCGTTCAGGAGATAATAAAGGACCATCAAGACGGGAAACGGGATTATAACAACCACTTATGGATTTTACTCAGTTTAGAGCTTTGGCAGCGTCGGTATCTGGATTGTCCTCCGGGTTCAGTTCCTGATCGGCCTTGCGTACGGGAATCGCCTTGATGATGCCCAGCCGCGTGATGTTGCCGTTGCTGGCCCGTTTTTCTTCCTCGGTGGTATAAAGCACCTTGGCGATAATCCGTTCTCCCGGCCGGAGGGTGGATTGATTGAACAGGGCCTTGTTCACGCCCCGCCGTTTGAACCACAAGAAGCCATCGTAGCTGTGATGCCGAAACGTGAAACTGTTTTCCGTGTGGGAAAGGCTGACGAGTTCGATTTCAATCAAATCGCCGGGCGAAACGCGGGGCTCCAGGTATAGGATAGGTTCCTGGTTGTTGCGGGTCGCGATAGCCAGGCCGGGAATGTTCGTGATTTTGAGCTTTAAGACATCCCCCACCTTGACGTCATTCACCTGCTTGACAAAGCAACGATAACGCGTGCCCACCGCGTCTTGCAGGTAAAATCCCGGATTCCCCTGGAGGTTTTTACGGGTTTGCGCGCTGGATTTGCGTTTTTCGACAACGAAATCGATTTTGGCGTCGATGAAGGTATTGATGGCGATGCTGTCCGGTTCGATGTAGTGGGCGTTATTCACCACCAACATATCGTTGACCTTGACGCAGAGGGCGCATGGGTCGGATTCATGATGATGATGAAGCAGAATTTCCCGCCCGCAGTCATGCACCGCCTTGTGCTCGCCGAACTCCCATGCGTTTTGCATTCGCTCGAAAAATGCGTTTTCTTTGCTGGAAGACCAGGGATCGGATTGCGCCACCGCTTCTTGCAGCCGCTGAAGGTGATTGGGTTTCAACAGCGTGGCAAAGTAAGAACTGTATCGTTCAAACGCTTGGCGGGCCAGCAGAAGGCATCCGTTCTCCAATTGTTCCATGATTCGTTCGAGGTAAAATAGAACAATCCGCTGCTGATCATCATTGCTCCGTAACTGTACAAGGTTCCCGGTCACGGCCATACTCCTTCAAGCTTTCTCACACTGAGTGTATCGAAAAACAGGCTGACCATCCGGGAGTTTTGTAAAAAGTTGTCTGGAGTGAATCGATACAAATTTTGGAGCGGAGTGCCATCAAAAAGTCTCTATATCGGCAAAGTGTGGATGAGCTAGATTCTGTGGCTTCTTTGTCATGAATGAGGTTCCGATGTGTGGGTTCGCCGTGCCAACGCCATCGGCGCTATTAAACTAGCCTTATTAAACCAGCCCAGGGCTTCAGTCCTGGTATAGGCCGGGACCAAGATAATCATTTCCTTTCGCTCTGGGAGTGGGGCAGGGTGAGGGAAACCCTGAAAGGACGTTCTATCGGCCTTTCGCGCACACGATCCATCCGTACCGTTGGGGTAATTTGATAAAGCCCTTCGTCTCTCTTTTGCACCCTCGATCGGGCTGTCAATTTCGTCCACGCGTCTTGTCTCATTCCCCGAATCCGGGCAGACTGAAGTCAACAAAGGAGAAAACACATGAGGCTCGACGAAATGGGGATCTCCCCGGAAATATCCAAGGATGAACGGCTCTGGTCCACCTTTTGCCACCTTTCGTGCTTCGCCATTTTTATCTTGCCGCCGGTCGGCCACCTTATCGCTCCGTTGGTGCTTTGGCTCATCAAACGGCACGATTCCGCGTTCATCGATGAACACGGAAAGGAAGCGATCAATTTCCAGATCAGCGTCACCCTCTACGCGATTCCTTGCGTCCTCCTGTTTTTCTTTTTTATCGGAATTCCCCTCGCCCTGGCGCTCGGCCTGTTCTGGTTTGCCGCCAGCATATACGCCGCCATCCAGGCCAACGACGGAATGGCTTTCCGTTACCCTCTCACCATCCGTTTTTTATAGCCCAGACCTCCTCCTTCACAATGAAGATTCTGGAAAGAAGGCCGTCCTTCCGCTGCCAAAATCCTCTCCACCGGGATTGAATTACCTCAATCTGATGTGACAATCCTTCTAGGATATCATCGATCACCCCATGATCCTGAAAGTACGTGACATGATTCACTCCCCCTTGCCTCGCGTCGCCATTCTGCAGTTCCCGGGTTCGAATTGTGAAACCGAGACCGCCCGCGCCATCCAGGCCGCCGGCCTCCAACCCGAAATCTTCCGCTGGAACCGGCCGGCCGCCGAATTGGAACCGTTCGACGCCTATATCATCCCTGGCGGCTTCTCTTACGAAGACCGCGTCCGCGCCGGCGTCATCGCTGCCAAAGAACCCCTTCTCGAAACGCTGGCCCAGCAGGCCGAAAAAGGCAAACCAGTCCTTGGTATTTGCAATGGCGCGCAAATCCTCCTCGAAAGCGGCCTGCTCCCAGGGTTGCATCCGGGCCGCGTGGAAATGGCCCTTGCTCCCAATTACATGACCCGCGGCGGGCACGTCGTCCGCCGGGGACACCATTGCGCCTGGATTAACCTTCGCTGCGACACTCCTCCCTCACGGACGCCGTTCACCCGCAAACTGAACCAAAATCAAATACTCCCCATGACTCTCTCCCACGGCGAAGGCCGCTTTATCAGCGAGAATCCCGATATCCTGCGTGCCCTCGACGAACAAAACCTCATCCTCTGGCGTTACTGCGGCCCCCAGGGAGAGATTGACCCCGAATTTCCTATTAATCCCAACGGCTCCTACGCCAATATCGCCGGCATCTGCAATCCCCGCGGAAACGTCGCGGCCCTCATGCCCCACCCCGAACGCGCCTTCTTCCTCCACCAAGTTCCAGCCAACTGGCCGGGCGAGTGGGGTGAAAAACGGCGCCAAGCTACCGGACGCCCCGGCCGCTGGAACGAGCCCGGCCCCGGTTATGCCCTCTTTGCCTCCTTGGCCGATTATTTCTTTTCCACCTGATCAGCCCCCAGGGAACAGATTTACAACCGCTCGGGATTTCAATCTCATAGGCGCTTGCTTAACGAGGGAAAAAATGGGAATAGGGAGGCTGGTTTTACATGAATTCCAAGCGAAGACATTTTACAATAAGCTTAACAAAATAGGCTTAACTTAGCACGTATGGTCGTTGCTCCTGGGCTCTATTTTCTTGTATCCCTTTGGCGCTATAAGGCAACTGCGTAGGATCAGGAAATATTCCTGCCTAAGGTTATTTGCGCCGCTGGTAGATACCCGCGTTCCTCTGGGGCCTGGATTCAGGTGACCGTAGGATTCCCCCCGCCCCCATGGTAAACTCGTCTCGTTTATTCTGATTCAATTCGATGATGAAAATGTCCGATTCTGTTTAATGCGAGGGGTGAACCATGCTGGGACCGTTGCCCTGTCTGATGTTTGGGATCGTGGCGATTTTGGTCTTGATGCTGTATTTCCGTTTTCATGCGTTTCTGGCGCTGATCAGCGCCGCGATTCTCATTGCCGTGTTGTCCAACCGGATTCCACTCGAGAATGCCTTGCCGCTGGTGGCGTCCGAGTTCGGGAACATGATGGCCAACATCGGCATTCTGCTGGTCATGGCGGCCCTCATCGGCAAATGCCTGATGGACAGCGGAGCCGCGGACCGCATCGTGCGGGCCTTCACGCGGCTTTTCGGCGCGGGGCGGGAGCATTACTCGCTGTTAGCCAGCGGATTCGTGCTCTCCATCCCCGTGTTTTTCGATACGGTTTTCTATCTCCTGGCCCCCCTGGCGCGCGCTGTCTTCGCGCGGCGGAAGACGCAGTATGTACTGATCATCTGCGCCACGGCGGCGGGCGGCGCATTAACACACGCGCTGGTTCCCCCCACGCCCGGACCCTTGATAGTGAGCGAACAACTCGCGCAGTACAACGCCACCGTGACGATCGGATTGTGCGTCCTGGTGGGGATCTTGGTGGCTGCGGTGCCCGCGGTCGTGGGCGGGGTGCTTTATGCCCGGTGGATCGACCGCCGGCTGCGGGTGACGCCCAAGGACGCGCTGGGCGTTTCGCAGAAAGAACTCGAAGCCACCGCTCTCAAGCCCGACCACGAACTCCCCAGCCTCATGGCCTCCCTGGTTCCCTTCCTGTTGCCCGTTCTCCTCCTGGCCGGGACGTCCATCGCCGCTCCGTATATCCCCAAAGAATGGAAAGAGGCTCCAGCCCGGCCCGCCGCGCAAGACCCCGATGTGGAGAGTGCCGATCCGGCAGCCCTGGTTGCGGTGGATTACCAAAAAGTCGTGACCTTGAAAGTCATCAAGTTGGCCGGTGACAAGAACTTATCCTTTTTCCTGGGGGCTTTGATCGCGATCCGGCTGGTAATCCGGCAAAAGAAATTAAACTACCGGGGGGCGATGGAGTTGCTCGAACCGGCCATTGCCAGCGGGGCGGTCATCGCGTTCATCACCTGCGCGGGAGGATCGTTCGGCAAGGTATTGGCGGCGTCAGGCGTAGGGGATGTGATCGCCCAAGGCGCGCGGGATTGGGGGCTGTCCGTGTTGTGGATCGCGTTCCTGACCTCGTCGTTGATCCGTATCGCCCAAGGATCGGCCACGGTGGCCATGATCACGGCGGCGGGGATCATCGGTCCCACGTTGCCTCAGATCGAGTTGGCCTATCATCCGGTGTACTTGGTCATGGCAATCGGATTTGGCGCGTCCGGCTACTCGTGGATGAACGACAGCGGATTCTGGATTTTCGGCCAGTTGACCGGGCTATCGGAAGCGGAAACCCTCAAGACCTGGACCGCCATGCTGACCTTAATGGCCTTCGCCGGCATGGCATGGGTGTATCTGTTGACAAAGGTATTGCCTTTGGTGTGAGTTCGGTTTGAGGTTCAATGCCGCGGCGTGGTTACCCGCACCCGCCCCCAACGGCCGCTATTCCCCGCGGCTTTTCAGGGAGTGAATGAACCTGTACCCGCAATTCCCATAAAGAAGCATCAAAACGAACCCTTCAAACCAGCCCTGGAATAGTTCGGTAATTTTATCGAAGAGCAGAAAATGCAAGAGCAAAGCAGTCATCGACAGGAACAAGATTCCTGATATGATCCTGTCATAATTCTTAAATACCCAATTCGGCTGAATTTCTTTTCCCAGAAGATTACGGACAAATAGATAGACGCTATATTCAAAAACATACACAATCAGCAAGACAAACAAGATGATTCCCACACCGCTTATCGCGAGATAGGTATAAGTGTAGAAAGGCTTGTCCATGGGAATTCTCCTGGATTATTCGTAAATAATTTATTTTCTGATATGAGTATAATATTTAATATTTAGAAAACAATAGAATCTGGTTCCATTGATGCCGGGTTGATCTGCGCGCCATGCGGGGACGAGCGAGTCTCGTTCTTTTTTACCGGAATGCGGAATTGTCTCCGCTCAATTCTTGGTATGAATATGATTGGATGCGTTAAACCATTCCCTCTCCCTGGGAGAGGACCTGCCCCGATGACCTGCAACAGATAGCCCCGGATTTTACTCCGGGGCTTCTTCGGAACAAGTTCGTTTTAGTTCCTGTCACGGCTGGACTTCATGCCTGGCCGGACAGGCTCACATGGCGATGATCTGGTCCATGGGTTGCGCGACCACATCCCGCAGATATTCCATTCCGCCGCCTTGCACTTCCGCCGCGAAGTAGCCTTCGTAGCCGATTTCGTCAAAGGCTTTCATCACTTCCGGCCAGTTCACGGAACCTTTAAGCAGGGGAACAAAGTCAAAGGTTATGAAGCCCGTGATCTTGACGTCCTTGACATCCACCCGGGCGATCTGGCTCCCCAGGGTGCGGATCCAATCCTGAGGGAATCCGTAGCGGAGAATGTTGCCGACATCGAACCAGGCCTTCACCCGCGGGCTGTTTATTTCCTCCAGGAATCCCAAAAATTCAATGGGACTGATCAGGAAATTGTTCCACACGTTTTCCAAGCCAATGGTAATTTCCATGTCTTCAGCAATGGGGGCCAGCTCCTTGATCGCTTTCATCGATCGCTCGTAGGCGTCCTTGTACATTACTTCCGGACTGACCACTCCCGGGACCAGCAGTACCATGTCGCCGCCCATGTCCTTGGCGTTCTTCAGGCTGACCTTCATGCCTTCCATACACTTTTCCACAACCTTGGGATCGGGGCTGGACAGAGGACTCGACCAATGCGTGGAGCAGATGATCGCGTCCAGGTGGATGCCCACCTCGTCCGCCGCCTTGCGGATTTCGTCGACTTCCTTGGGATCGAACATGGTGTCCGGCTCCACCGCGTCAAAGCCGGCATCCTTGGCGATTTGCAGGCGTTGCTTGATCGTAAGCTTATTCTTGTTCTCGTCCTGGCTCGCTACCATCCCCAGCTTCAAGGTTTTTTTGATCTTCCGGCCTTGCTTTGCCCCAGCCAGATGAGTGCGGCTCAACACCGCCGCGGCCGCTATTCCGGTCTTAATGAAGTTCCGGCGATCCAATGGGTGTGACATGATTGCTTCTCCTTCTCGATTGATATGGGTATTCAGATTCTGCTCGTCTCGGCCGAGGATCTATACCTGGGATTCTTGTTGAAGACGAGATGTCTGGAATTGCATCCCGCCTCGGTCAGTCATACGCAGGCCGTTCATTTTGCCGCAAGAAAAGAACATGGGAGGCGGCTCTCTCCGGCCCTCATGAGGAGATACCCGCCGCGCCTTGAAAAAAACAAATCCGTATAACCAGAGCCGGCTCAGGCATTCTTGATTCTTCTCTCAAACACAGATGTAGATGCCAACCGGAAGATATCCCCATATTATCCGCATATTGGGAGTGGTGTGAATGGTGAAGGCCGATTATGGAAGCTTTTTGAACATTCGCCGCCTGGGATGATTGCCTGGAAACCGATCGGCTTGATTAAAAAGTATTGAAATAGGTTATTATTTACCCGGACGCAGAACTTTCCCAGCGCTGGCTTCATGGTATGCGCATGGGGGAGCACTCAATAATTCCCTCTTCCTCGGGGAGAGGAGATGGGTGAGGGCAGCCTTGAAAAGGCAAATAGTTACCCTTCTCGGTTATCAGGTAAACAGTTTCTGATAAAGTTCCCTGCCTGGAAAGTCGTTATATCTCTCGCTTTCGGTAATATCCACCCGGGCCGGCTGGGTGAAATCCAACTCATTCCCCTCCGCTTTGGAGTTTTCGAAGCATGATTTCCCGGACTGCGTCCGGGCTGGCCTTTCCCCGGCTTTTGCGCATAACCTGCCCGAGCAGAAAATGGAGCGCCTGTTCCCTCCCGGCGCGGAAACGGGCCACCGGATCAGGATGCTCGGCGATGACTTCCTCTACGATTTTTTCGATCGCGGCCGTATCATCCACCACTTCCAGGGCTTTTTCCTGGACGATCCGCCGGGGCGGGTGGCCGGTTTGGATCATATCGTTGATGACCCGCTTGGCGATATTCTGATTGATGATCCCCTGGTCTACCATTTGGACCAGCTGGGCGAGGTGTTCGGGCGGGATGGGGATGTCGCGGATGTCCTTGTCTTCCTCGCCTTTGAGTTCACGGAGAATATAGGTCATGATCCAGTTGCTGTACGCCTTGGGGGCCTCGTACAACCGGCAGCAGGCTTCGAAATAATCGGCGATGGATTTCTCGGCGGTGAGCACCCCGGCGTCGTATTCGGGAAGCTGGTATTGCTCCACGAACCGCTTGCGCTTGGCTTCGCGCAGTTCGGGCAACGCCGCCCGCAGCGCCTCGAGGTAATCCCGGCTGATGTGGATGGGCGGGATGTCCGGCTCGGGGAAATACCGGTAATCCTTGGCCCCTTCCTTGACCCGCATGGGGCGCGTCTCGCCCCGCTCGTCGTCCCAGAGGCGCGTTTCCTGGATGACGTGGCCGCCGTCCTCGAGAATCTCCGACTGGCGCTGAAATTCGTAATCCAGCGCGCGCAGTACGGAACGCATAGAGCCGATGTTCTTGATCTCCACCTTGGTCCCCAACTCGTTCGCGCCTTCGGGGCGGATGGAAACGTTGAGTTCGAACCGCAGCGAGCCTTCCTGCATTTTGCAATCGCTGACTTCAAGATACCGCAGCAAACCGCGCATAGTCTCCATGAAGGCTTCGGCTTCCTCGCGGCTGCGCAGATCGGGCTGGCTGACGATTTCGAGCAGGCTCATCCCCGCGCGGTTCAGATCCACCAGCGAATAGTAGCGGGAACCGATGGCCTGGTGGATCAGTTTCCCCGCGTCTTCCTCCAGGTGAATGTTGTGAATGCCCACCGTCTTTTCGGTTCCGTCCTTGAGGACGATAGTGAACCGTCCGTTACGCCCCAGGGGTTGGTATTCCTGCGAGATCTGGTAATTCTTGGGCAGGTCGGGATAGTAGTAGTTCTTGCGGTCGAAGATGGTGACCTCGGGGATCTCGCAGTCCAGCGCCAGAGCCACTTTGAGAGCCATCTCGAAAGCGGCCCGGTTGAGCACAGGCAACGTGCCGGGAAGACCCAGGCAGACGGGATTGACATACTCGTTGGGTTCGCCACCGAACTCGGCGCGGGTCCCGGTGAACACCTTGGAGCGGGTGGCCAGCTCGACATGGGTTTCAAATCCGATTACGGGTTCGTATTTCATCGATCTTCACCAGGCCGTTCGATTTTTGGGGAAGAGCACAGTCGATAGGGGGGATTGTAGCAACAAGCCGGCCAGGCTCGAAGCCGGAACCGCAACCGCAAGGCTTCAGCGTTTGTTGCCGAAACCGGCCTCCGCAAGTATGATGTTTTGAATCCTCCAGCACTGGGAGCCTTTCTCGGCCAACGTCGCGTCAAGGCCGGGTGGATCGAGCGCAAGAAGGCAGGGCAGGCTCAAATCGCCACGCCGCTCAGAATATGATGCGGTATATTCCCCTCTCCCCCCGGGAGAGGGCCAGGGTGAGGGAAAGCCTTTCGCTTCTTCTTGCGTCTGATAAACAAACGCTTGTAGCCATGCGTTTCTCCAATTGGAGTCCCCTTCAGGAGACGGCTTTAAAGTAGTCCAGGGGGTCAACCCTGAGCTGACAGAATGCCAACACCGAGGACCAAAAGGATGTCTCAACCGTTTTACCTCACCACCGCGATTTCCTATGTCAATGCCAAACCCCACGTGGGGCATGCGTATGAATTCATCGTTTCGGACGCGATCTGCCGGTACCGCCGCATGCAGGGGCGTCCGGTTTTCTTCCTCTCCGGGGTGGATGAGCACAGCGCCACCGTCGAAAAGGCGGCCGAGGAAGCGGGACAGCATCCCCGGGACTATTGCGACTACATGGCCGAGGTGTTCCTTAACCTGCACCGCCTGACGGGCAGCAGCTTGTCCGATTTTATCCGCACCAGCGAACCGCGCCATCACGACACGACCAAGGAACTGCTGCGCCGCGCCTATGCCAAGGGCGATATCTACAAGGGGCATTACGAGGGCTGGTATTGCTTCTCCTGCGAGGCCTTTTACCTCGCGGACGACCTGCTGGATGGCGAACTGTGCCCTGTTCATAAAAAGAAAGCGGAATGGCGGCAGGAGGAGAATTATTTCTTCCGCCTGAGCCGGTATGCGGAGGCCATCAAGCGCCATTTCGAGGAACATCCGGACTTCAATGTCCCTGTGATGTACCGCAACGAAATGCTGGCCCTGCTCGACCGCGGCCTGCAGGACATCTCCATCTCGCGTTCGACCACCCGCTGGGGCATTACGCTGCCGTGGGACGAATCCCATGTGTCGTACGTATGGTTTGACGCGCTGTCGAATTATCTCACCGGCGTGGGCTTTTTGAAGGACGAAGCATTGTTCAATACTTATTGGCCGGCGGACGTGCACGTGATCGGAAAGGACATCAACCGTTTCCATTCGGTCCTGTGGCCGGCGATGCTGATGTCGTGCGACATCGCCTTGCCCAAGATGGTCCTCGTGCATGGCTTCGTTTATCATAAGGGCGAAAAGATGTCCAAGACGATCGGCAACATTGTCGATCCCGTGTCGCTCATCGAGCAATACGGGCGCGATCCGTTGCGGTATTTTCTCCTCCGCGAAATCGCCTTCGGCCAAGACGGCAATTATTCCGAGGATGCCTTGATCAACCGCTACAACGCCGATCTGGCTAATGATCTGGGCAATCTCTTCTCCCGCGTGCTGGCCATGATCAAAAAATACCGCGAGCAGAGAGTCCCCCGCACCGCGGGGATAGACGGCGCGTTTCAAGAGGTAATCAGCAAAATCCGGCGTGCTTATGTGGAATCCATGGAACAATACGCGCCGCACTTGGCGCTCGGCGCGGTGTGGGACCTGGTCTCCAAGGCCAATGATTACGTACAAAAACAGGAACCCTGGGCATTGGCCAAGGATCCCAACAAGAAAGACGATCTCGACCGCGTTTTACTCAACCTGGCCGAAGCCCTGCGCGCCGTGGCGGTCATGATTCACCCCTTTATGCCGGGAACCTCCGAGGAGATGCTCAAACGCCTTGGCTTCCCCCTCGACGGCGGCTTTCCCTTATTAAAGGACCTTGAACACGCCGGCCTTTGCGCGGGAAATACTATCGACGTAGGCGCAAGCCTTTTCCCCCGCATCGACAAGACGAAATGAGCCATTTGGAAATGAGCCATTTGTTGTGCAGGCATCTTCCCTGCATCCGGCACGGCAGACCTGGGTGCCTCCCCTGATTTATCCACGCGCTTCCCGGCACTGTATCAACCTAAGAGTCTTCTTCAGGGGAGGGCCTCAAAGCAGCCCAGGGTGAGGGTAGCCCTGAAAGAGTAAACATCATCCGTACTACAACATCGAGTCAATCGTTGCATCGGTTTTTTCTATCCAAACACCTAACCCCTCACATCCAATCCCCCCGTCCCCCCGCTGGCGGGCCATTCTTCCACGCTCAACGTTTCCGGCACCACACCCGCCACGACCCCCGCCGATAACACCTGCAATCCTTGCTCCTGCAGACGATGGGTCAGATCCGGCAGAAAAGGATTCAAAAACTGCTGGATGTCCGGCCGTGCCACCACCAGTGATACGCTGATCCGCGGCGCGTCCCATTGAATCGCGATGAGCAGCGGGCCGAGTTGGGAAAGTTCCAGCCGCAAATCCAGGCTGCCGGCCCGGCTGTTGGCTTTCCGCGGAGTATAACGGGCTTGCAGTTCGCGAATGGTTTCTCCGTCCCGGTACGGAATCTGCAAATAGACGGGATACGCGGCCGGGTCGCTCTGGGGCAGATTTTGCAATGCGGCTTGGGCAAAGGTTTCATGCAAGATTTTTACTTGATTCAACAGCGTGGTGAATTCATCCGCCTGGGGGGTTTTTTCCAACATCGGCTGGAACGCGAGCAACTGCGCCAACAGCCGGACTACCGATTCCTGAAAGGAACGGTTCTCCTGCCCGGAATCGCGCTGAATCAATGCTTCCGGCGAGGCTGCCGCGTTTTGAAACAGGATTTCCAACTCATACACTAATTCTTCCGGAGTGAAATCCGGCAGAGAAGGAAGAACGTTGACGAGATCATCGAACGTGGCGCGCAGCGCTTCACGCTGCTCCACGCTGATCCTCAGACCACCGTCTTCTTCCCAGGAGTCCAAAAATCCGTGTAATTGGGTCAATACCCCGCTCAGCTGTGCGCTCAGCCGGGGTTTGGGGATCATAATCTGAGCGATCCATTGGAGCAGCATCGGGCTAAGGGGCAACCCCCGGCTGAACAAAAACGCCAAGGCGGAAACTTGGCTTTCGGAGACATTCGGCAGGAATTTCATCACCTCGCGCAGGATGGGTTGCTCAAGCGGAATGCCCGCTTGGATGAACGCCCGCGCCAGGGCGGGAGCGCTTTTGTCCGTGATCCCCAGGTTGGATAAGAGTGAAGCAGGGCTGCCGGAAGGTAAGGTCCGCGGGGCGCTTTTCATTGGAGGAATGACTTCCAACGAGATCTGCTCCCCCGCCATCCGCGCCAGCACGCTTTGACCTGGCTGGAGCGTTCTTCCTTTCAGATTCAGCGGGTATGCTTGGCCTTGAAACGCGATTACTACCTTGCCTCCGGGCTGATGAGACAACACCGTCCCCGCCACCGGACCGCTTTGGAGTAACGCGGCCAATCCCGTGGACCGGGCCGTTTGGGCCGGGATGCGGATATGAGACACGATGGGATCAAGCATGCCGCCATTGTAGCATATTCATGCGTGCAATAATGATACCGCTTCAGGGATTGCAGCTATATACCTGAATGCGGCAATGTCTCACTACACTATTCGGGATAGGAGAGTTGATGGGAACGCAAAACGATGCCCTCTCCGTCTGGGAAAGGGCCAGGGGATAGAAATCGCGGAGGGGCAATAGGCTGCTTTTCCCTGCGATCGAGTAAATTGGCGCGATTCAGATGGCTCGCATCAACGAATGCTGCCCCATCGTGAAAGGAAAATAGGCGGAGGCCGATTGACCATCGCGGCCTTGAAATTATCCACTGTTCCTCACTGATCGGGAATCTTCGCTGGTAAGCTACCTGGTATCCATTTGTATAACGATCGCTTGATAGATCTTCAACTCGGGGATTGCGAACATCACGGTTTGGTCCTTTACTTCCCACGCAACCGGCTGAATCTCATCCACTGGACTGCACGATTTCACGGAGTGGACTTGCCTGTCCGGCGGCAAAGGCACTGAAATCCGCACAAACTTTTGCGGTATCGGTTCGCTGGACCGGGTCGAGACGTCCCAGATCGGATCATCCGTTTCTTGGACTACCTTGTCCAGCCGAATGGGAACGCGGTAGTTCACGGCGTGAAGCACCAATTTTTCTGGATTGTTTTCCGAAGGCGAAATCCGGTAGGGATGGATATACACGCCGGCGTCCGTATTGGGAGGAGACCAGCGCAAACGGGTCTGGAAGGACTTTTCCAGCCGGGATACGAATCCGGTTCCCAGATCTACATGATGTTTTACATCCTGTTCCCGCGCCACGTTGAGAAAATCGCTGGATAGCAGAAATGCCCCGGCGCGCTCTTCCATGAGAACCCACGCGTCCGAGTGCCGCAAGGGAACTTCCTCTGGCCTGAGATCCAAAATATGGCCTTGCCCGTGGGATATCAAAGGCCGGTTATTTCCATTTTTAAGGTAATGTGACAACGGATGCCAGCCGCGTTTCCGGGCATAGGGATCTTCCGTGCCAAAGGGTTCGATGACCACCAAACGGCCGCCTTGCTCCACGTAGGCCAACAAGGCATGGATGTGCGAATCGGCCAGGTATCGGAGCTGGGGTGCGAAGATTACCTCATAATGAGATACAGTGGCCAAGCCTTCTTCGGTGATGATGTCGAACGGAACTTGGTTTTCGGATAATATATGAATTATGCGGCGTGTCATGGCCACGTGTTCCGGGTATTCATAGAACACCTGGCCGCTCCAGAACAGCAATCCCACGCGGGCATACGACGCTCCGTTCTCCCACAAATGGGAATATTCGGCAAAAAAACGCTTCCACCGCGCGCGTGAATCCGGCGCGTTGAGTCCCGCCTGGATGAACGCGCCCCCCCCGCCCGCGGCCGCTTCGGCATGGGAGAGATCCGCCGCGGTCTCATCCACGGTTTTGTATAACAGGGTACCGGCTTTCGTGCCTGCGCCTGCCGCCCAGCGGAAGGCGAAAATGTTGGAAATGATCACGCCACTCTCCAAGGAACCGGGCTGCGGCATCTCTTCAAACATTTGCATATCGGCCATCGGAGCGAAATGTGTAAGGTCAATGCCATCCACGCGCCGCTTGTTGAGTCCATCCACGGTTTGCATCGATCCCAGGTTAGCGACCGTGTAAAATGTACCGGCGCGGTTGCTCTTCAGTAATTCCGATTGCCCTACTTGTTTCAACCGCGCCAAGGTGCCCGCCATGCTGCGGCACCAAAACCGTTGGGTCTCCATCCACAGCCAGAGATCGCGCGGTTGGCCCAGGCATCTTCGCGGGATATCGGAAGATCCGAACCGCTCCCTTAGTTTTTCGGCCAATTCGCGGCTGCGCAGGTACTCGCGGAAATAGTAGCGCAATACCGTTTGTGTAAACTGGTTTTGCCGGGAGGCAGGCCATTCTCCCAGTTGATCTGTTTGAAAACGATCCATCAAGACCTGATGCAATTCACCCTCGGGCGGAAATTCACCGAGCGAGCCTTGCATATAGCAACGCAGTAAGCGCCAATCTTCTTCCAAGGGAATCCCGGCTGGATCCTGGCCGTTCAATCTAGTTTTGATTACTGCATGGCGTGCCCGGTCCTGTAAGTAAGGTTGGAAATTTTCCAATATATACTTTTCGAAATCCCGGTAAATCACCGAGAGGTTGATTTCCCGGTGATCGCTGGTTCCATACGCCTCTTGCAAACCCGGCCGCCCGTATTTGCGCAAAAGGTAAATATCAAATTTTTCCTGGCAATGCGGGCAATAGCAGTATTGGGTGTTTACATCAAAGAACATGCCGTCGTATCCCACGGAAGCCAATTGCCGGGTGACCAGATCGAGATAGTCCGACCAGCCTGGATGGTTGACACAAGGATCGTAGTGCAGCACATCTTCCGGTCCACCCCCTAAGGGCCGGGGGCCGGGGACTTGGGACCACAAGCTGGGATCCGCGGCCGGCTTGGGGCCGAGGCCGAAAATCCGATAGTCGTCCCACTGGTCATAGAAGCGGAAAAATCCAGTCCGCTTCTCAGGATGCCCGAAAAACGCCATGGTATAGACATAGGGGATTAGCCGGCCGGTTCCGGCGGCGCGCATTTTGGCAATGAGGCGATGAATCCGATCGATTTCCCGCGGAATGTCCGAGGGGGGAAGTATAGAGTCGGTGAACAATTCATGTCCGTAGGTGGGCCCCAGTGCGCCCTTGAAAGGAATCTGGTATCCGAGATGGTACAAATCGGGAGGGCTTTTCGCCAACTCCTTCAGGAACGATTCTTCTTCCGGATTCACGACGTATCCGATGCAATATGTGAAAGGGACGGACGTCCGCGCGGGGACCATATAATCCGGAACCACAGACGCCGGTTCGGACGCGAATAATGGCATCGCACATCCCACGAGCAGAAGCAACAACGGCACGATGGTCATCATAATTGGCCTCCCATCCGCATACAAAATTGCCGGGAATTTCGTATCACCCCGCCCGCGGGTACAGTTATCAAGACTGGTGGAAGGAACACCCATCATAACGAATTCCCCCGCATGCGCCACGTTCTTGCGGCACGCGCATGGTATGAAACGCTCTCAGGCGGACAGGCTCTTTAGTGTTTCACCGGTTTGTAAGTTATCACCTTGGCGCCGGGGCGGTCTTCGATCTCGATTGACAATCCTTTTTCCATCAATTCTTCTCCGGTATGAATGATCGGTTTTTTTACATCGAAATCGGTGATTTCATAATTCACGTCCGCCTCCAAGCCCTTCAAACGGAAAGTCATCGTGCTCTCCTCGCATCGCGGACGGCGGAAAGCTTCCACGAGACCTTCACCCGGTTCGGGCTGGTGGAATTGCCAGGCAATCCATTGATCTTCGCGGATATTGTAGGGCATGAGAGGGTAATAATCGCCATAATAGCAAGGCGCGATTTGCCGCCATTCTTCCGTCAATCGGCGGAGCCGGTCATAGTCCAGATCCTTCCGCCGCATGTCATAGCCCAGGACAACACCCATCGCGTGGCCGCTGCGGAAGGCGTAGGGGTCGATCGTGTCAACCGGCAGCGTGTTCGAGGCGAAATAGGGAATCCACTGGAACAGGCTGGCGTGGAATGCCTGTTTGACGGTCAGATTGGCATAGTTGTAGTCGGTGGGGTGCAAAGCCACGGCCCGGCGCATGGTCTCCAAATCGTTCCGCCGCCCGCCGGAGGCACAACTGTCGATGTACAGATTGGGATGGCGTTCCCGCAAGGCATCCCAGTAGGCCAGGTAGTTTTGGATGTGCAAGTTCTCTGTGATCCCTTGGCGGTTGGGCCGGTCGTTCTTACGCCAATAATTCAACGGATCCATGTTGAAATCCTGGCGGTAGAAATGGATCCCTTGCTCGCGGAGCGTGCGGTCCACATGATCCGTCAGCCATTGCTTAACCTCCGGTATTCCGAGATTCAGTAACGTGTCGCCTAACAGCCAGGCCGGGTGATTCTTCGCGATCCAGGTGCCCGGAGCGACCCGTTCCGGCTCGAACCAGACGAGGGTTTTGATTCCATGCCGGAGAGCGTGATCGCTCACGGCGCGCAGGCCTTTCGGAAATCGTTTCGGATCGGGTTCCCACGTGCCGGTTTGAGGCCAATTGTCGCAGGGGTACCAGCCCGCGTCCATCCACCAATAGTCGAGTTGCACGCGTTCTTCTCCATACCGGTCGATGAAAGCGATTTGATCTTGATCCGTGGCGTTGACCATCTCGTTGAACCACAACGAGGTATTGCCGAATAGGAATGGCGAGGGCAACCGTCCTTCCGCGCGGGGAACGTTATGCGCCCACATCCATTTCCGCCACAGGTTCTGCGCCCGCTCCGTGTCTTCCCCTTTCCAGAACATCATGGCGATGAGCGGTGTCCGGACCTGTTCGCCAGGTTGAAGCGCCAGACGCGTCAATTCCTGACCGGCCGTAATTCGCAAACTGTTCGACGCGTCCCGGACAAAAGCGGTGGCCCATTGCCCCGGCCAGCCGACGGCCAGAAGAATCCCGCCGCCGGGTGTCACCAGGTTGTAGTAGGGAAAAGCGCCGTTGCTGCCCCGCCCGCCGTTGGGGGTGAAACGCTGGCTGGCGAGGGAACCAAGGGGCAATTCAAAAGGCTGGTACAGGTCCTGGTTGAAGGTATCACCGTTCCAATGGAGAAGCGTAAATTCGCCCTCCGGTCCGCCTTGGAATTGGGTGTCCAGCCCTTGGATGTTCTCCAGTAGGGGTGTGTCCCACGGGCCGTTGTTTTTGAAATACACGGTCCATTCGATGGCGGGAAAATCCGCGTAATCCACGGCCACACACTGGATTACCAAGGCCTTCTTCGGATCGGTCCAGGTAAACGTGTGCCGGGTGCGCGCGTCGTCCAGGCGCTCGATACGGGCGGTTTCCGTCCAGGCTGCCAGCCATTCGTCGGAGGATTTGCCATCATAGGTGAATGAAAACGGCAACCGGGGTTGGGCGCCCAGCCAGTGTTCTTGCACCCATTGATCTTTCAATTGGATCTCATCCAGCGTGACTTCCACGGACCACCCGGCGGGGGGAAAAAGACACAGCCCCAGCAGGAAAAAGTTCACGGGCAAGCCTAAGCAGGTTTTGGTTGGGTTATGGGACATCTCAGGGCTCCTTGGGCGAATTGAAATCATCATTTTGGACAGGATGGCATCGCAATCTTTGAGCGCCTACGGCGCGGCATGATTATAGCCCAGGGCGTCAGCCCAGGGAAATGTAAGCCCACAGAAAATAGCAATGAATCTCCCTCTCCTCCCGCGAGAGGATAAGGGTGAAGGAAGCCTTGAAAGTGTGAAAGGTATCTTTTCTCTGGAATCGAGTATATATTTGCCCCTTCAAAACCCTCTGCGGTAGGGGAAATATCCACTAAATTGATGGGAGAAACTCATGAAAAAAATAATCCTTCTATGCTGCATGATTTCGTTGGCGCTGTTAGCAGGAATGCCTTCCTGGGCACCGGCTGCGGACTTGAACAATGGCTTCGCATTCACGGATAAAGTGGTTCTCGCTTATTACTATATCTGGTTCAGCGAAGACAACTGGTTGAAATCTGAAAACGATGGCGGCCGCAAGGAAGGGCTGGATGGCCTGCATCCGCTCGTGGGCGCTTATAACTCCTGGGATCCCGCCATTATCGAGAAGCACATGCAACAGATGAACCGCGCCTTGATCGACGCCCTGGCGGTATCCTGGTGGTATGACCCCAAGCCGAACCGTTTCAACAGCACACTGGACACCATTTATGAAAAAGCTGTCGCGCACAACCTGAAGATCACCATCGATTACGAACACGGAGGCGCGCCATTGGATACAGTGTATCATGACTTGTTTTATTTCTTGAACCGGTACAAAGATCATCCGGCCATGCTGAAGGTGGAAGGCCAGCCGGTCGTCATGGTTTGGACCGCTTGGGGACATACGCCGGCCGAATGGCAGGAGGTATTCGACAAATTGGAGCAAGCCGGAATCCGCGCGTTTCCCATCATGTCCGGCAGCTATCAGAACGGCAAGGGAAAGGAATACCTGGGGCCGTTCCGCGCGCTGGAAGAGTATACGCTGGTAGATATCGAGGATTGCCAATTGGCGGAATTCATGCAGACCATGCGCGGCCATATCGATGACTATAACCGGACCCAAGGCTTCCAAAACGGCAAACCCGCCCAACACCACGCCACGATTTCACCTGGGTATGATGAAACCCGGAACGAGAGCCGCAAGAGCCGCAACGGTGGCTTCAAAGGCGCGGGGTGGAAAGACCGGACCAAGTTCGGCGTGAACTACCCGGACGATCCGGAAGGCGCTTACTACCGGGGCACGTTCGAAGCGGCGATGCGTTCCAATCCGGATTGGCTGCACATATCCACCTTCAACGAACTAGCCGAGTTCAGCCACATCGAAGCGACATTCGAGCATGGCTATACCTATATTGACCTGACAGCGGAATTCGTCCGGAAATTCAAGGGACGGTGATTTGAAATACAACCGGGCCGGTGTCCAGGCGGGTTGCACCACCTTCCGCCCGCAGGGCGAAGACACGGAACCAGTAGGAGACACCGTCTTGCGGACCGTTCCGCCAAGCGGGATTAAGAGAGAAGGTGTCGTTGGCATCAAACCGGAAATAGTGCAGATCATGCGCGCCCGTCTGGCCCAGATACGTGAAATTCTGACCATCCGGACTGGCATAGATATGCGCGTTGAGGAAGAGGCCTTCCCCCGGATTCCACTTCAAGGCCAAAGCCCGCTCCGCTTCCGGATCGGTGTCCACGCCGCCGCTCAGGTCCGTCTGGTGATACAAATCGTCCGTCACTCGGAGCGTTCCGGCCGGCAGATCGTCCGGATTGGCGATTTGCTTTAGTGGGATGGCCGCGCCGCCCGCCAGATTGTAGCCCATCGGCCCCGCCTGGCTGAGAACGAGCAGGCTGAGTTGGCCTGTTTCGCTGGGATACAATCCCCAAACCCGGAATTGATATTGCGCGTTGACATCCGGATTCCGCCAGGTGAACATCCGCGCCGTACCCTCGCCGGTGCGGCCCAGATAAAAGAATCCGCCATGCCCTTTCTGGACATAAATATGCCAATCGGTGATGGGCAGGTCTCCCGTGTATTCCCAGCGGAGGGTCAAACGGCGGTGGTCCAGATCGTCGAAATCGGTCCGGCCGGTCAACGGTTCCGCACTCCATTCGTCATCATACACTTCGACCGGCGCGGACATCGCGGGCGGGGAGGCCAGCGCATAGGCCACCGGACCCGTATCCATGCGGACCGATCCCCCCTCGGCCTTTAAGGCAAACACGCGGAACCAGTAGGTCACCCCCTCCTGCGGACCATTTTGCCACGAGGGGTGGAGCGAGAAGGTGCCGTTGGCGTCAAAGCGGAAATAAGCCAGGTCCGCGGCGCCGGTCTGGCCCAGGTACGAGTAATTCACCCCGTCGGTGCTGATGTACACATGCGTGTTCAGAAATGCGCCGGTGCCGGGATGGAATTTCAGGGCCAACGCGCGGGCCAGGGGGAAGTCGGTGTCGGTTCCGCCGCTGAGGTCCCGGGTGTGGAACAAGTCGTCTACCACGATGGCCGTCCCCGGTGCCAAGTCGGTGGGATTGCTGATATTCTTGAGCTGGATGGCGGCGCCGCCGGCCAGGTTGTAGCCCATCGGTCCTGGCTGGCTGAGAACAACCAGGCGGGTTTGGCCCGCTTCATTTGGGTACAATCCCCAAACCCGGAACTGATATTGCGCGTTGACATCCGGATTGAGCCAAGTCCACCGGCGGCTGTCCCCCGAACCCGTGCGCCCCAGGTAGAAATACCCCCCGTCTCCTTTCCGGACATACACATGCCAATCGGTAATCGGTGCAGGGCCGGCATAGTTCCAACGCACCACCAATTGCCGGTCCTCGAGCGCATCGAAATCAGTCAACCCGGTCAAGGGATTGGTGCTGAACAGATCGTCGAACACCTCCACGGAGTTTTCCGGGAGAGTAATGACAACCGGGGTGAGGCTGGGAGTAGGCGTGACCGTAGGGGTGGAAAGGGCGGTGGGTGTGGGAATGGCTGGGACAGTCGCGGTGGGCGCCGCCGTACGCGTTGGTGTGGCTGCCGGGGTGGAAGTCGCAATGGGCGTCCCGGGCGTGGTAGTGGCGGTGGGTACAGGTATGGCAACCTCCAATGTAAAACTCAGCATGACCGGTGCGGTGTTGGATGAATTGAACTGCATCGTGATTTGGATGAAATTGAATTCCCCAATTTCGAATATGTATACGCCTTCCAACAAGCCTGGAACTTCCTTGCTGGATTTGAATTCCCCTGCCGCGCTAGGATCGGAGATAGTTACCTCAGGGGAGTAAACCACGCCCTGAGACGGGTCGGTGATGGATAGTTGAATTTGCAGGATTTGTCCGGTCGCTAAGCCTTTGTAAATTTTCCCATCCTCCAGACGGCCCAGGGACTGGCCATCGACGAACAATTCCCCTTGGATATCCAGCTCGGGGGGGTGGGAGATCACCTCGATGATAAATTCTTGAGTGGCGGTTTGGGCGGGAGAGGACGAATCAGTCAACTGCAAGGTGAAGGGGAATTGCCCGGATTCCCTGGGGATTCCCGATAGAACACCTGACGATGGATCTAAAATCAGCCCGGCCGGCAGAACGCCGGAAACCACGGCCCAGGAATAAGGAACGATGCCACCCGCCCCTTCCACCTTCGCTTCATAGGGCGCGAATTGCAGGCCACTTGGAAACGTGGAGGAAACGATCATGAATCCTTCCAGGATCGTGATGGTGTATTCTTGTTCGTCGAATAATCCCGCAGCGTCGTTCACGCGGAGGGTAAATGTAAATGTCCCGATTGGCACCGGTGTCCCTGATATCGTCCCCAAGGTGGAGGATAGGATCAGCCCCGAGGGCAATTCGCCGGAAACCACGGAAAATAGAAATGGCCGCGCGCCTTCCGATACCTGGATTGCGGCCCAATACTCTTTCCCCGCCTCCGCCGCGGGGAGAGCCGCCGTATCGATTTGGGGAGGAAGGGTATTATTGATAGTGAACCGGTTTGAATAACCTGTATGCGTGGCGGCATAACCAAGGCCTGGGAGGATTAGCAATATCAGAAATGGAAGTGAATGTTTCATGATGTGGACTCCTTGATTACTTGCGTTTGCAGATTCCAGGCAGCCATAGGTGTGATATTCTTTTTGTTTCATGCGGATGCGTTTCTGGATTCAGAATCCGAAATCCTATGATTCGCTTAGTTCAGGAATCAACACAACGCGTAAACCAATGTAATCGTCCGCCTCGCCGGCTTTGTACCAGTAGCGGCAAGCGGAACGGCAGTCTTCCTTGAGGTCGCCCCAGCCACCGCCGCGCAGGACACGGTCAGTGCCCGAAGCGGCGCCCACCGGATCAACCTGTTGATTTGTGCTGTACGCCCCATACCAATCTTGGCACCACTCCCACACATTGCCGCTCATATCGTGCAAACCCCAGGCATTCGGCAATTTCATTCCAACATCCTGGGTTTGATAACTTGAATTCTCTTGATACCACGCGTAGTTCCCGATCTGGCTGTAATCCAGATCATCGCCCCAATAGTACCGGGTTGAGGTTCCCGCCCGGCAGGCATATTCCCATTCCGCCTCGGTGGGTAAGCGGAACGTTCCTTGACCTAGTTGGTTCAGTTTCTGGATGAAGGCTTGGGCATCGTTCCAGGAAACGCGCTCCACCGGATGATTATTGCCCCCAAAGTACGATGGATTATTTCCCATCACCGCCTGCCATTGTGCCTGGGTGATTTCATATTTCCCCATGTAGAAAGGCCGAGTCAGAGTGACTTGGCGCTGAGGACCCTCATCATCCCAGCGGTCTGGCTCATCGACCGGCGATCCCATCCGATAAGTTCCGGCTGGAATCCACACCATCTCCAACGGTTTGGCGCCGGCGGGAAGATTGGGCAGGTTGATTACGATGAGTCCTCCCGCATCGGGAACCTCGTCATCGGCCGTGACCGCCGCGCGGTATTGGTCGCCATACACCCCGGGAAGATCCTGGCCCGCGTTCCAAACGATGTGTTTGCGGATTCCCGGTGTCACAAGGCCTACATCACCCGATAACGAGGTGGGGATGATAGTGTACGAAGCGCCGTTGTTATCGGATATCGCGATGGTGATTTTAAGTTTTGGGCTGTCCGGATCGCTTACATCATAATATATGTCCACCAGGCGTGAGCCATCGGTCCTCTGCGAAGCCTGGACGTTCAAGACCTCCGGGGGTTCGGCTTGGGCCGCCTCCACCCCCAAGCATGTTATCCATAACCAAGATACTGCTTTGAGGAAGATCGATCGAGACATAGGATAATCCTTCCATTCGGATATGTTCTCCCGCAACCTGAACAGCAACCGGTATAAAGGGAGAATATACCCACCGCTTCACTCGGGCTTGATTCCCGGCATTGGCTTTCGTTTTCCCAGCCGCTGCCCGGAATTGAATTCTGGAACGATGAGGTCATTTTAATCCATAGGGTTCATTTATAATATGGATCCCCCCCAGTGTAGAAGGCCGGCTGTGCCGCGTTCCGCTCCCCGCGTTCTCCGATGGCAAAGAAGTTGTCAATTCAGCCTCCTCGCGATTCTGTGGGGATAGCGGACAGATTTGTTGGTTAGTGAAATTGCACTTTCCCTCCCGATGAATCAGGATGATGAAATCATTATCGTTGTGGAATCCCTGCGAGCGGATTGAGTAAGACTTTAATCCAATGTTTGTTTTTACCTTGTCTTCATTATTATGAAAATATAACGGTTCGTTCGAATGCGCGGACAAGATAAATTTTGCCCTTTCAGGACTTTTCTCATTCTGACCTCCTCCCAATGGAAGAGGGTATGTATTCGTGTTTTCATAAATCCTCATAGCACGAATCGTGCCGTAAGAAAATTCTGCACTCAAGTAAGCGGTTCCCATTCCGGAGGAACCTCAAAAAGAGAGAAGCACTGATGTTGAATCTTCCTGGCCGGTTGGCCGGTAGCCAAGTAATATATCGTATAGAGCACGAGAAGACCTTTGTGCCTGCTTTTGCGCCAAAATCGTTTTCGTGAGAAGGGCCGCGCGGAGTGGCGCGCGGGAATGGAGCGCATGGTTGTCGGCCAATTTTCCCAAGGACGTGTTTATCTGGTTGGCGCGGGACCGGGAGATCCCGGCCTGCTCACCGTGCGCGGCTCGGAGCTCCTGCGCCAGGCGGAGGTGATTGTATACGATCACTTGGTCTCCCGCGAAATTCTGGATCTTGCGTCTCCTCAGGCCCGCCGGATCTACGTCGGCAAAATCGCCGGCAAACACACCTTCACCCAGGATGAAATCAACTCCCTTTTGCTCGAAGAGGCCCGCCGGAGCGCCTTGGTGATCCGGCTGAAAGGCGGTGATCCCTTTATTTTCGGCCGCGGAGGGGAGGAATGCGCTTTTTTGCGCGAGCACGGAGTGGAATTTGAGGTTGTGCCGGGCGTCTCCGCCGTCTCCGCCGTCCCCGCTTATGCTGGCATCCCGCTGACATGCCGCGATCACAGCACTGCGTTTGTTGCTGTTACCGGCCACGAACACACCGGGAAAGAGCGTTCCCAAACTGATTGGTCTCTTCTCGCCCGCCTAGACGCCACCCTCGTGGTGTTCATGGGCATCCTCTCGCTCCGGCCAATCTGCGAGGAGCTCATCCGGCATGGCCGTCCGCCTGAAACTCCGGTGGCCGTGATCCGGTGGGGCACTACCCCCGAACAAGAGACGTTGACCGGCACCCTGGAAACCATTGCGGATCAAGTGGAGCAACGCCAATTACGCCCGCCGGGATTGATCGTCATCGGCAAGGTGGTCCGTCTGCGGGACAAATTGGCTTGGTTCGAGACGGCGCGCGCCTTGGATCCGCCTGAGGAGTGAGGTTTCCTGGCCGGACGCTTATTCCTTTTTCTCCTACGGGAGCATCGGGTTGTATGCTTTATGGCATGATGTCACAATGCCGCAGAGAATCCCGGGGAATTACCCCCGACCCGACAGGCGACGGAAAGGAATCCAGGCATGCCGAATGCAGAACGATGGCAATTGGTCCACGAAGATGTCCTGCTTTTCGCCCCGGAAATCATGCGGCATACCACGCCGGATGAATTTTTGACCACCGAGGAACACAGCCACACCATCATCTCGTTCAAGAACGTTTTGGTGGGCAGCAAGGTTCTGCCCGACCTGCCAACCCGGAATGAGTGGATCGCCAAGCACCCCATGGGCAAGCGGGTGGAACTCTACAATCCCGAAACGCAGGTCCGCAAGGCGGGAAACATCATCGAAGTGCGGGCAGGCGATCCCCCCGACGAGTTATGGGCCG